>ERZ888423.90-NODE-90-length-87295-cov-43.123705_pt1 | contig 87295 bp, 65 predicted proteins | sample MGYA00520523_ERZ888423 | MGnify/ENA primary metagenome ERZ888423 (study PRJEB32303, sample SAMEA104408611) | aquatic metagenome | biome: Brackish water; feature: Pelagic; material: water | place: Baltic Sea | collected 2014-06-08T10:24:00 | depth 30,27 m ...
ACATAATAGAATGATTATATGGATGTTACATGTGACACTAAAAAAGAAATAATTAGGCACTTTCAGAAGTAAGCTAATTTCAAAAAAGTTATATTTTAAATCTGGATAATTTTTAAAATAACTATCTGTATTTTTAGTTAACGTTCCTTAATTTTAAATTTTACTGGTGTTTTGATTTGGCAAGACATAGGTATCCCAAAAAGATAATTAAAATGAGCACATCAGGCTACTTTTTGTGAAGTTTGATAGTGTATTCTTCTTCCAATCTCCAGAGCATTGGCAGTATGGATGCCAAAGAAGATCCAAAGTATTTCGGTTTTTTTGGTTTTGGCCTTAATCTTCTTCAAATGATAATGTTCTTTTTCTTTCCCAAAACTGCCTTCTAATCGAGTAGCCCTTTCTTTGGTAATCATTTTGGCTAATTGTATTTGTTGTTTTCTGTGTTTTGACGGTTTCCCTTTAGGCTTAAAGTCGGTTTGTATTTTGTTGGAAGTAGCAAAAACCCTATTCTTGTTGGTTGCATAAATGGCGTCTGCTCCTACAGTTTTTACTTTTGTTTTTGTGAGTCCTTGTGCTTTATAAATCGTGTTTTTAAATTGGGTTCCCTCATTAAAATTATCAAAACTGATACGTTGGATAAAATTGATTCCATCTATTTGGAGTTTGTTGACTTTTGCACCAAATTCCACCGCTTTAATTTCTTTCCCTCTTACTATAGGACGAAGATAGTCCTTGTCGATACTTACGATTCTATTGTTTGGCTTTTCTGTCTTGGCAAATAGAAGTTGCTGCTGTCTGCTTATTTTTTTAATCGTTGATCTTCTTTTGTAATAACTAGAGGCCATCTCAAAATTATATTGCATTTCTAAATGGTCTAATTCCTTGTTTATTTTTTTGAGCAAGTGCAATAATGACCTGGTTAGTGGTGTACGCCTTTTATTGGTCTTTCTTCGCATTTTACTATAACTGGTATAGCGTCTTTTCCATTTTAAATATTTGGTGCGTGGTAATTTTAACTTTAATGCTTTACAAATTATTTTCATTTGGACAAAACTCCAATGAACGGACTCCCAAAGCAACTTTTGGTCTGTTGGAAAACGAACCTCGCTCTCGTAGCAGGTAGCATCTGTAAAAATACATTCTTGCTCTTTTATGTAAGTAGACCAATGGCTAAATAATGTTTTTTCAACCTTCTCTATATTTAAAATAGTAGATAGTTCACAGCGTATTTGACTCACGATTTTATAGTTCGTCAAACGATGGTGCCCTAAATGGATATCACAAAAAAATTGATAATCAATATTGGCATTGAGTTGCTCAATCAATCTTTTATCGGAACAACAAGCATAGTGCTTTAAAAACATTAAGCCTAGTTTGCCTTTTGGACTAAAATAATTCTTAGTGCCCTTGACAGATTCTTTAATCTTAAATACCAAGACCAACTCATCCCAAGGAATGGCAGTATATATTTTACCTAAATCACTTGATAAAAACTGATTGAAATAAATATCAAAATTCTCTAATGGACTTAAAAATGAAAAATTGTGCTGTAAACTGGAGATTCTTCGTATTTTAGACATACTTGATAAATTAAAACCCCGTTTTTTGAGTGTTCGGCTCGTTTTCGGGGTTTTGTTTTATCTAAAATACAACTTATTTTGCTGAATATCAAGTGTTTGAACTACTTCTGAAAGTGCCTAATTATAAGCACATTAAATATAAATGTGTCATTTTCGATTGCGTATTGGTTGATAGTGAGCTTATCTTTTGTCAGGTTTTAGTTGAAATGGCAAAAAGCACTTATTCTTCGTGTTTCAAGACAGCAAATTTACCTTTGTCCCATCCATGTACCAGTAGGTACAGCTGTTTAGATCCATTCTCCGTTTCCACATAATGTGGCCAAACCTGATGAATATTGGTTAATGTTGGAATATCTAAATCTCCAGAAATCACTGTAGATTTTAATTTTTCACCTGTATGTACATAGATGGGAGCAGATTTCTGCTCACCAATCGCACTCAAAGCATTTAAGAAATAATGCTCCGTTTTATAGGCGACATTACAAATAAGGCTGCCCTCTGGAATATCACTAAAGGTTTCCACAAATTTACCCCTCTTGGTAAATTTCACTATTTGCCCTGCGGCTCTATTGGCAACAAGAATGTGTTTTTTGTGCGCGTAAATACCATGTGCAGTCTGAAATTGACCGGGATTGTTCCCTTTTCCTCCCCATGCAAGTTTACCCCAACTCCAAACGCCTCCTTTTTCTTTTATAGTCATCACAAAATCTCCTTTCGAATAACCATGGGCCACATATAGTGTTCCTTTCAGATAAGTAACATCCGTTACGCCAAAATCACTATCCTCAGAGGAAAAAAATTCGTTAGCGGCGGCAAACTTAAATTCAGTTCCTGTAGGCTTCAAAATTTCACTTACAATTGTACCATCCAAGGTCAAAACAAGTACTCTCTTACCCTCCTGCGCTACGGCAAGGTACTTTACACCTTTATGAATAAAAAAAACGATGCCATGTATATTATCTTTTAATCGCGGATCGGTACCCAAGGTTTCCCATTTTGTTAGATCAGGGCTGATGGAACAAAGTCCATAGCCAGGGATTCCAGTATATACAATTCTCGTTTCGGGGTCTTCATTAAAGCCTCCATGCATTCCAGGTTCAAATTCAATGGCTTCTTCAGGAAAGGCAGCGGTTAATTTCTGATCCCAAGAAAAAACAAATTCTCCTTGGCCCGTTAATAGCTTTGCCTGCTTAGGAATCTCGTCATGTAGTGCCGATCTATGCTGATGACTATTTGTTATTGGAATATTCTCATGCCCATGATGCGTACCATCTTGGGCGTCGTGCCCACTTTGTGCAATCGAGATGGATGTACATAGAAGAATGGATGCACAATTGATTATCTTAAGTGTCATATATAGTCTTATTTTATTTTCAGAAAATGTAATCATTTTTTTTACTAATATTAAAAGATGGGTAAATACTATAAGAATCTTGTGCATCATTTTCCTTCTTAATAGGAATAAGATGTTGAGTAGTTTTTCTGTTCATTTATATTGTCCTTACAATGCAAAGATAAAAAATTATTATGTATAAACATATAAACATATAAACATAATAATTTTATGTATATTTGAATAAACTGTAGAATTGAAATATATTTTTGCAATAATTGGCTTTTTGCTTGTGAATTTTGCAATTGGAGATCTAAACAATGACAACCTGCCTGATATATATTTTATATCCAACATATACTCAAACAAGCTATTTATCAACAATGGTGATTTGACATTTAAAGAATCAACTTCAATATCTAAAGTGAAAGGAAACGGTGGATTTCCAACTGGAGTAACTATGGTGGATATCAATGCTGATGGTTTACTTGATATTTACATTTGCAAATCTGGGGATTATCCTGATTTGGATTACAGAAGAAACGAATTATACATAAATAAAGGAAACAATGCTGAAGGTATACCAACCTTTATCGAAGATGCCTCCAGCTACGGATTAGACCTTCCAAATAAAAGTGGTCTGTTCGTAAAAGGGGATGTGAAAAATGCTGTGATCGTAAATACGCCATCCAAAGATAGAAAGCGGATCATTTTTGGTAAAAATGACGGAGTTGTTCAGTTTGTTGAATACTAATTCATCAAACACCATTTTTATTTGCAAATAATACATTTTTGAATACCCGATAAGCAATACAATGATAATCATCTTGAATAAACGAAACTGATCATATAATAAATATAGACACATATGAAGAAAAAAACCTTACTATTATTTGCTGTGACCATATTATTGATGGCATGTTCAGAGCAAACTGAAAAGGCGGATTATGTCAACGCGTTTATAGGAACAGGCGCACATGGCCATACGTTTCCAGGGGCAACAACCCCTTCTGGTATGGTACAACTAAGCCCCGATACCAGAGTGGGCAACTGGGATGCATGTTCTGGTTATCATTATAGTGATTCCGGTATTCTCGGGTTTTCCCATACACACTTGTCTGGTACGGGCTCTATAGATTTAGGGGATCTTTTGATTCGGCCAACTTTACAATCATTGTCATCAATTGTTGCTGATGGAAAAATCACAACAACCTCTTTTAAACATGCAGATGAGGTAGCCACACCTGGATACTACAAGGTCTTACTTGATAAGGAATCAATTACTTGTGAGTTGACGGCAACACGCCGTACTGGTATTCATCGATATTCATTCCCAGATGGAGCTCGGCCTCACATTGTAATGGATTTATCACATGAATTGTATAATGAAACGGCAGAATTGCAAATACAATCAATTACCGAAAATGAAATAAGTGGTTACCGCTTTTCTAAAGGATGGGCCGAAAACCAACGCTTTTTTTTTGTTGCTCGTTTTTCCCAGCCTTGGGAAAGTATTAATGTGTGGTCAGATGGAAAATCTATGGATCCAGCATTGCCTTATTCATCCGATGATATAAGAATTGAGTTTTCATGGAATGAATTGAAAAACCAGCAAATAGAATTAAATGTGGGCATTTCAGCGGTTAGCATTGATGGGGCCCGCAAAAACCTGGAATCAGAAGCCCCTGTTTTTGATTTTGATGCATACAAGAAAAAGGCCAAAAAACAATGGGATGACCAACTAGGAATGATTACCATAAATAGCGGTAATGAAGATGCCAAGGCAATTTTCTATTCGGCTTTGTACCACAGCTCTATAGCCCCTTATACTTTAAGCGATGTAGGTGGTGATTATAGGGGGGTGGATGGACAAATCCATAATGACCCAAGCCAAAATCATTATACTTCTTTTTCCCTTTGGGATACATTCAGGACTTGGAACCCTATGATGACACTACTGGATGACAAATTTGTGGTTGAAATGATCAATTCGATGTTGGCCCATTATGAGCAAACAGGAGAATTGTCCATTTGGCCTCTATGGGGTAATGAAACGGGCTCTATGATTGGCTACCATGCTGTTTCCGTGATAGCTGATGCCTGGATGAAAGGGATTCGTGGATTTGACGGGGAGTTAGCACTAGAAGCTATGATTGCCAGTTCAAATACATCCAGAAAAGGAAATGACCTTTACCGAAAATTTGGTTATATCCCAGCCAACAATAAAAGTGAATCTGTATCGGTACTTCTGGAATCGGCCTATGATGATTGGTGTATTTCTATGATGGCCAATTCACTGGGAAATGAAAAAGTAGCTAGGGAATACGAAAATAGGGCCTATAATTATCAGCATGTTTTTGACGGGAACACTCGTTTTTTCCGAGGAAAAAGAGGAGACGGAAGCTGGACGAACCCCTTCAACCCGTTTGAAGTGTCTAGGGATTTGACTGAAGCGACTTCCTGGCAATATCGTTTTTTTGTTCCACATGATATCCAAGGTTTGGTCAATTTGTTTGGGGGAAAAGAACCTTTTGTCGAAGCTTTGGATTCGCTGTTTGTAGCCCAATCAAAGGTGGATGGACACGCGTCTGACATCACTGGATTGATAGGGCAGTATGCCCATGGAAATGAGCCAAGTCATCACATGGCCTATCTATATTCTTACATTGGGCAGCCGCATAAAACCCAATATTGGGTGAACAAATTGCAAGATGAAATGTATGCCAATAGCCCGGAAGGAATAAGTGGAAATGAAGACTGTGGCCAGATGTCGGCCTGGCATATTATGAGCAGCCTGGGTTTTTATCCGGTATGCCCGGGAAGCAACCAATACATTCTCACTACGCCTCGATTCGAAGACATCACTGTGCAGTTGGGAAATGGTAAAAAACTGAATATTGAAACCAATAAGAGCCCAAGTGAAGCACCCTATATTAAAATGGTGTCGATGAATGGTGTGGAGCTAAATACCCCATTTATCACACATCAACAACTTACAGCTGGAGGAACATTGTTTTTTGAATTAACGGACAAGCAATCAAATGAAGTTCAAAACGATGCTGTTCTTCCATACTCTCTTTCATCCGGTTCTACGGTATCGGTCCCATATATTACCAATAGTTTCAATCAGTTTATAGAAAACTGTGAAATAGAAATGGGTGTGACCACTAAAGGTGCCACTATTTATTATTCGTTGGATGGATCGCAACCTACTGAAAAATCCATTAAATATGAAAACCCATTTGTACTGACAAACTCTACTAGGCTAAAAATGAAAGCCTTCAAAGAAGGTTATACACCTAGTAAAATTCATTCTGTAGAGATCAATCAAACTTCTTTTCTTCCTGCATTGAACCATCAGTTGCAAAATAATGGAGTTCATTATCAATATTTTGAAGGGCAGTTTTCCAAAGTGGCCGATTTGGAGGGACAGGAGCCTATCAAAGATGGTTACCTACAAAATTTCTCCATAAGTGAAGCTCAGCAAGAGGATCATTTTGGATTTAAGTTTGAGGCCTATATTTCAATACCAGAAGATGGGTTTTACGAATTCTATACCATATCAGATGATGGTTCTGTATTGTGGATAGATGGAAAAAAAGTAGTGGATAATGATGGTGGACATGCTGCCATAAAGGCGAGTGACATAATTGCACTCGAAAAAGGGGTACACCAATTGAAAGTCAATTACATAGAAGATTACGAAGGGAATTCGCTTGAAATTGGTATGAGTGTTCAAGGAAAGCCGGGCAAACCGATTAAAGATACTATGTTGTGGAGAAAATGATGACGGTCTAATTCAAGATGAGTTCATGTATTATCCAGAAAATAAAAAATAATATGATTATAATTTAAGTAGAAATATGAGTGAAGCGAAACTGTTGAATGATGTTACGGGTAAGCAGCAACGGAGTTATTTAGTTCCATTGTTTTGTTACATCTATGTGCTGTACTATGGCTTTTATGGATATAAAATCAATAAATCACTTTCAATATAGAGTCATAAATTACAAAACTTAATAAATCGTGAATAATGGAAATACTGGAGATCTTAAATGATGAAATAATGAGTTTTTTAGGCATTTCAGAAGCCTTAGAAATTCTGAAATCTGGTGATTACAGCTTATTTCGTACCTATGACGGAATAGCAGCGTTGGTTTACCCAATAATTCCTTTGTTATTGCTGTTGGAACTAATATTGGGATTCGTTCACAAAAATCCCCAAACCAAAGTATATAAGGTGAATTTTCTCATCTATATTTTCAATAGGTTCGTAGGAAGGTTTATTGCGATTGCTATGATTACCTATATCATCGGCTGGTTACAACCGATTGCTCCTTTTCAGACCAGTATGACATGGTATTGGTTGATATATGGATATATCGTCTGGGAATTCGGGCATTTTCTGCACCATTATTGGGGCCATAAGGTAAGATTGTTTTGGTGCTTGCACTCGATTCATCACGCCCCAGAAGATATGAATTTAATGGTAAATCATGCCCACTTCTTTTTGGAAGGCCCCTATGCTGATATTATTCGAACCACAGTTTGTATACTTCTTGGAGTTCAACCTGAAATGCTCTTTCTTATTATGTTTATTGATGGTACATGGGGTGCTTTTATCCATGTAGGCGAAAATCTTATGAAGGACGGAAGACTTGGTTTTTTGAACAAAATAATATTGACACCTTCACATCACAGGGTGCATCATGCCCGAAATCCTCTGTATATGGACACCAATTTCTGTAATCTGTTAAATATCTGGGATAAGGTTTTCAAAACGTATCAAGACGAAGACCATGGCGTACCAGTAGAATATGGGATCACGAGAGAAATGGATTCCGGTAGTTTCATGGACGTATATTTTGGCGAAATAGTAGCACTGGTGAAAGATGTTGCCAAAGCCCCAGGATTCATGAATAAAATCAAATACATTTTTATGCCTCCTGGATGGCATCATTCCGGCGAGCACCAAACCGCCAAAGTTGTGCGTAATAGGTACATTAATGAAAATATTGTCGATAAATAGAGGTAGAATACATATGATTGAAAGTGGGCGCAATTGGCATCTTTGCGATTTAGGAGTGGGAAAATATAGAAGTCAGGGATCATCTGTATTGATTATGGCAATACTTGGAGCGGCAGTTGTTCCGCTTCTTCAGGGATTGGCAGCTGACCTTTCGGGTATTCATATGTCTTTCATAGTTCCATTGTTTTGCTACATCTATGTGCAGTATTATGGTTTTTATGAATACAAAATCAAACATAAAATAAACGAATTAAACAGAATATGCTAAAAATAGGAATAGACCTTGGAGGTACTAAGATAGAGGGCATTGTGTTGGACGCTCATAACAACATCATTGAGCGGAAAAGAATTCCCACAGAGCAAGAATTTGGTTACGATCATGTAATGAAAAACGTAATAGGGTTGTACCATGACCTCCTTGGGGAAAATAAGCAACAACTACATAGAATTGGAATAGGAACACCGGGTCATTCCAACAAAGAGGGGCTTTTGCAAAACTCCAGCTTACTTTGCCTAAATGACAAACCGTTTTCGAATGATTTTGAGCGTTTTGTAGGCGTACGACCCAATATAGAAAACGATGCAAATTGTTTTGCCATTGCAGAGGCTGTGATGGGTTCGGGAAAAGGAGAAAAGCTCGTGTTTGGAGTCATTATGGGAACCGGCTGTGGGGGAGGGCTAGTGATTGACGGATCTGTCATCCGAGGAGCACAGCACCTTGGTGGTGAGGTAGGGCATGTCACTTTGCATTCCAATGGAGTGGATTGTTTTTGTGGAAAAAAAGGTTGTGCAGAGCGATATATTTCCGGAAGTGGAGTGCAGGAAAGGTATCTAGATAAAACAGGAACGGCGAAGGACGTCAAAAATATAATTGCTGCATACAGAGGTGGTGATGCGGATGCAGGAGAAATCATGAATGATTTTTTTGAGAATTTTGGGATCGTGATGGCTAATCTTATAAATGTACTTGATCCTGATAAAATCGTATTGGGAGGAGGGCTTTCCAATATCAACGAACTTTACACCATCGGTATCGAGCGGGTGAAAAAGCATGTATTCAAAGACGACCCGATTGTAAATATCGTTGAAAATTTGCTAGGAGACTCTGCCGGAGTTTTTGGGGCAGCCCTTTTAGGAGAAAATGAAAAAGTATAATAGCATGGAAAATAAAGATGTAATACTTCAGGAGTTGACACAGGCGCGTGATGTACTCAATGATTTCATGAATCAGCCGGACAGCATAGTCAGCATAGAAAATGCCGCAAACCTGATCGTTGATGCAATTCACAATGGAGGAAAGATCATTAGCTGTGGCAATGGAGGCTCCATGTGTGATGCCATGCATTTTGCCGAAGAATTGACCGGAAGGTATCGGGAGAATAGAAAACCCATACCTGCTTTGGCAATCTCCGATTCGAGTCACCTTTCCTGTGTGTCAAACGATTTTGGATATGATCAGGTGTTTTCCAGGTATGTAGAGGCATTGGGTAAAAAAGGCGATGTATTGTTGGGCATTAGCTCCAGCGGAAATTCTAAAAATATAATAGAAGCAATACAGTCTGCTAAGAATAAGGGTATGACGACTATAGCACTTACAGGCAAAGGAGGAGCGAAAATGGCAGAAATCTCAGATATAGTGATCAATGTGCCACACCATGGTTTTGCCGATCGCATCCAGGAAATACACATTAAAGTAATTCATATATTGATTTTGCTTATTGAAAAGAGGGTATAAGAAAATAATTGAGATATTTCAAAACAGTCTCTAAATTAAAACCATTAAAAGATAAATTATTGAGTATGAGCAGTACAAAAAAAACCTTCACGTTTCTTTTTATAGCGTTGGTGGGGAGCACTTTTTTTTATGAGCAGGAAGATCCCTCTGCATTTTCACATACTTTGGAAAATGCGGAAAAACCGTGGACGAACAAACCGTTTCACAATAAGCCGGAGAATTTTCAATTCGCCATTGTAAGCGACCGTACGGGAGGACATCGTGAGGGCGTCTTTGGAAAAGGAGTTGAAAAAATCAACCAATTATATCCTGAATTTGTGATGAGTGTGGGTGATCTTATTGAAGGGTATACCAAGAACGATTCTTTGATCAATGAACAATGGGATGAGTTTCATAAAATTCTAAACCCATTGTCTTCAAGGTTTTTTTATGTTGCTGGTAACCACGATTATTCAAACTCCAGTATGGCTAAACAATGGAAAGAACGTTTTGGAAAGGATTATTATCATTTTATATACAAAGATGTGCTCTTTCTAATTATGAATACCAATGATGGCGATGGTGTTCTTATCGGTAAAGATCAAATCAAGTTTTTAAAGGAAACTGTTGCGCAACACACAGATGTTAGATGGACCATGATATTTATGCACCACCCGCTTTGGGTCTATGGCGATGTTAATGGTTTTGACCAAGTGGAAGAACTGTTTGAAAATCGTGACTATACGGTTTTTGCCGGTCATACGCATCGTTACTTACATCAGGTTAGGAACCATCAGAACCATTACGTGCTTGGAACAACAGGAGGAGGAAGTAAACTAAGGGGCCCCAAATTCGGAGAATTCGATCATATAGGTTGGGTAACCATGACAGATGATGGCCCCAAATTGGCAAATATTAGCCTGTCTGGAATTAACGACCATAATGTCAGTAATGAAATCACCCATGAAATGGCAAGTTCATTGATAGATGCTTCCAATTTCAAGACCTTGGTGATGGCAAAGGGAAAGGACAGAAAAGTCTTGATGGTTTTGAACAATGATTCAGATAGCACCATGCATTTTAAAGGTCGCCTATATCACAATCACCATCTTAAAACCGATGTTTCACATTTTCAAATTAGTATTCCTGCAAAAAGTAGTCAACAGATAGCAACCCGAACAAGTCCGATAGTAGATTTGGACGAATCGAAATGGGATCCCTTGGAATTAGAATGGGAAATGGGTTACGATGCCACTTTTATGGATCCGGACTTTAGACTTAAAGGGACAGAAATTATTGAAATGAAGCCTTCGGCCACAGGGGTTGTTTTGCAAGGGGAAAGTATTTTTCTAAAGAATCTTCAAGTAAGTATTGAGCACCCCTACAATGGGCTTTTGGTAAAGTATTCCAGAGATGGCGATTCAACTTGGCAGAGTACCACACAAATGACTGAAACTTTAACTTTGTCCGGCACGACCAATGTGAATGTTTTCCTGCAAGATAAGGATGGTTTTCAAAGTGCTTTTTTTAATAGAAAATATGAAAAAGTAAGACCGAGCAAAGCCGTAAAAGTTAGAAGACCAAAAGGAGGGCTGACCTATGCGTATTATGAGGGCAATTTTACAACTGTTCCGGATTTTACTATTCTTTCCCCAATCAAATCTGGCTCGGTCCTTGAACTCGACCCTAACAAGATCGGGGAGAGGCTCGACCATTATGCCATTCAATATAAAGGCTATATAAAAGTGCCGGCGGACGGTGTTTATACGTTTTATCTAAGATCCGATGATGGCAGCAAATTGTATTTGGATGGAGAATTGGTCGTAGATAATGATGGATCCCATTCTGCAAGCACCAAGAAAGGTTTGAAGGCACTAAAAAAAGGGATGCACCCAATTCAAATAGATTATTTTGAAGATTTTCTAGGGGAAGAACTGCAATTGTTTTTTTCTGGACCTGGTATGGAAAAATCCCCAGTGCCTTTATTGCATTAGACCTAGTTGAAACATCCACGTAAATTTGATCATACGACAAAATGATTTCGGGAAAGTTACGTCGAGTCATTTAAAACAATAGATAGAAACAAATGAAATACTGTACATTATGAAAAGATTTAAAGCACTCGACGTTTTTCGTGGACTCACCATCTGTTTGATGATAATCGTAAATACTTCAGGAGACTGGAGTTTTACTTTTGGTCCATTGCTACACGCCAATTGGCATGGATTTACTCCAACAGATTTGGTTTTTCCTTCTTTTCTATTTGCAGTAGGAAATGCCTTTGCTTTCGTCAAAACAGGTTGGGGTGATAAGACTTTTTCAGACGTATTTCTGAAAATCACTAAGCGGACTGTTCTTATTTTCATATTAGGTTATACCATGTATTGGATACCTTTTATGACTTGGACTGAGTCAGGAAACTTAGCTTTTGCGCCGTTTAGTGACACGCGAATTTTGGGTGTATTACAGAGAATTGCTTTATGTTACTTTGCAGGAGCGGTCATGATTTACTTTTTAAGTATTCGCCAATTGATAATAGGGTCTGGGGTTATTCTAGTTGCTTACTGGGCAGTAATGTATTCGTTTGGAGATTATAGCTTGGAAGGTAATTTTGCTAGAATCGTTGACAGATTTTTATTGGGAGATAGTCATCTGTATAGAGGTGATGGTATTCCATTCGATCCAGAAGGACTATTGAGTACTCTTCCATCTATAGTTAACGTCATTGGAGGTTATCTGGTAGGTAAGTATGTGATTGATGGTGGTGTGAATTTTGAGAAACTATCTAAAATGTTGCTGGTAGGCGTTGGCATGTTAGTGCTAGGATATATGTGGGATCTAGGTTTTCCAGTAAATAAAAAGTTGTGGACCAGTTCTTTTGTTATTCTTACAACTGGACTGGATATTATCCTGCTTTCCGTACTGATTTATAGTATCGATCTAGTTCAAAAGCCAGTCAATTATCACTTCTTTGAAGTTTTTGGAAAGAATTCTCTTTTCATATATCTTTTGTCTGAATACCTGGCGATTGGAATGAATTTCATCAGAGTAATTGGAGATCAATCACTCTACAGTTATATCTATGAAATAGGCTTCAGTTGGATTGGCCCATATTACGGCGCATTCTTTTTTGCATTGGTATTTATGCTTATATGCTGGGCTGCTGGGTGGTGGTTAGATAAGAAAAAAATCTATATTAAGGTATGAATGCGAGGTTTTTTGAAGAAGATATTAGAAATAAAGATCTCATTGATAGAATAATTATAGATACAGATTGTGTCTTTCACTTAGCAGCATTAGTAAGTGCTCCAGAGTCACTTTTAAAAATTAACGAATGTATCGATTTTTAAAGGTATTTTGAGAGAAAGTAATTTTGAGTTCTTACCCATTCTGTAATGCAGTCTGCCATCATAAATTTGTGACCATCTTGTTTTCAGAACATCGGAAACCCTCATTCCCGCTAAGTAAAAACTATAAAGCCATACATTCAATGAATGACGCTCTACATCAGATAAACTATCTAAACTCTCGATAGCTTTTATTTCCCTTTCTGATAGTCCAATTTTGATAGTTTCTGGAAATTTTATTTTGAATTTCCCTGGACCGAAAGAGTATAGTTCGTTACATTTGAACAAAAGAATAAATTTATTGCCCTATGTTTAATAGAGAAAATCAAATGCAATCACTTGAAAGCCAGGACCTGTGGGATGTCATTGTTATTGGTGGTGGCGCTACAGGTTTGGGCGTTGCGTTAGATTGCAGCACAAGAGGCTATAAAACCCTATTGCTAGAGCAGGTAGATTATGCCAAAGGCACTTCTAGTAGGAGTACCAAACTGGTGCATGGCGGCGTGCGATATTTGGCCCAGGGTAATATAGATTTGGTGAGAGAGGCGCTTTATGAACGTGGATTAATGCTCAAGAACGCATCGCACCTAGTGCGAAATCAATCCTTTATTATTCCCAATTACAAGCGTTGGGATAATTTTTTGTATGGCTTTGGGATGAAAGTTTATGATTTGCTTTCAGGGAAATTAAGTTTTGGCGCTTCAAAATACATCAAGGCCAAAGAGACCTTGGCCAGGCTTTCTACCCTAAATAAAATAAATTTAAAGGGCGGAGTGGTTTACTACGATGGCCAATTTGACGACGCTAGATTGGCTATCAATATAGCACAGTCTTGTATTGAAAATGGCGCTACACTTTTGAATCACTTTAAAGTGCAAAGTCTAAAGAAATCCGAGCAGGGGATTGTCAATGGATTGGTTGCATTAGATACAGAAACAGGAAACAACTACGACCTAAAAGCTAGGGTTGTGGTGAACGCTACCGGTGTTTTTACAGATGAAGTGCTAAAAATGGATGAGGCCCACGCAAAAAATACCATAAGGCCCAGCCAAGGAATTCACTTGGTGGTAGACGCCTCTTTTTTAGCAGGACAAGACGCTATTATGATTCCTAAAACAACAGACGGCCGGGTACTATTCCTTGTGCCCTGGCACAACAAAGTGGTTGTGGGTACTACAGACACCCTTTTAGACATTCACAGTTTAGAGCCCAAGCCTTTGGAAGAGGAAATAAATTATATCCTCCAGACTGCCAACCAGTATTTGAATAAAAAAATGACTCGTGCAGACGTAAGAAGCGTATTTGCTGGATTAAGGCCATTGGCTGCGCCAAAAGACGCGAATGAGAAGACCAAGGAAATTTCTAGAAGTCATAAAATAATAGTATCGGATTCCCAGCTCATTACCATTACTGGTGGAAAATGGACTACTTATAGAAAAATGGCTCAGGATACGGTAAATAAAATAATTGCCCTGAAAAAATTACCCCCAGCCTCCTGCAAAACAACTGGTTTAAAAATACATGGTGCCAATGGGCCAATAGATATTGCAAATCATTTGTATATTTATGGAACAGATAAAAAATTCATTGAACAGCTCTATAAAGAAGATTCAAGTTTAAAAGAGCTGCTTCACCCAAGACTGCCTTACACCAAAGCAGAGGTGGTATTTGCCGTTAGAAACGAAATGGCTAGAACTTTAGAAGATGTTTTGGCTCGTAGGGTGAGGGTACTTTTTTTAGATGCTAGTGCTGCCATAGATATAGCAGAAGAAGTGGCCCAGATTATAGGGAGAGAATTAAAAAAAGACACAGATTGGGAAGCTGCTCAAGTAGCTTCGTTTAAAGTGTTGGCGCAACAATACTTATTAAAATAACCACCGCATGGATCAGTACATATTATCATTAGATCAAGGAACAACCTCTTCAAGGGCTATTGTGTTTAATAAACAAGGTGCTATTGTGTGTATGGCTCAGGAGGAGTTTACCCAATTTTTTCCGAAACCAGGATGGGTAGAGCACGATCCAAATGAAATATTAAATACCCAAACCGCCGTAATAGAAAAAGCCCTTGCTCAAAAAGGACTCTCAGGAAAAGACATCGCTGCCATAGGTATTACCAACCAAAGAGAAACGGTAGTGGTTTGGGACAAGCAAACCGGTAGCCCCGTTTACAATGCTATAGTTTGGCAGGACAAACGTACTGCGGACTATTGTGACCAATTAAAAAATGAGGGTAAGTCTGCAGAGATAAGACAAAAAACAGGTCTAGTGATAGATGCCTATTTTTCTGGAACTAAGGTGAAATGGATTTTAGATCATGTTCCTGGTGCAAGAGAGAAAGCCGTAAAAGGAGACCTTCTTATGGGCACCATAGACGCTTGGTTGGTTTGGAACTTTACCAAAGGAGCTCAGCATATCACAGATGTGACCAATGCTTCTAGAACCTTATTATTTAACATCAACACCATGACTTGGGATGCTGAATTATTAGCTCTTTTTGACATTCCTGCTCAAATGCTGCCAGAAGTTAAGGAGTCTAGTGAAATATATGGTCACACTTCCCTTGGGGGCAGTGACCACAAAATTCCAATTGCAGGTATTGCGGGAGACCAACAAGCGGCTTTATTTGGGCAGATGTGTACCCAGCCAGGAATGGTTAAAAACACCTATGGGACAGGTTGTTTTATGCTCATGAATATTGGAGACACGCCCATAGTATCCCAAAACAATTTACTGACCACTGTGGCATGGAAGATCAAAGGGAAAACAACCTACGCATTGGAGGGCAGTGTTTTTATTGCAGGTGCTGTGGTACAGTGGCTCAGAGATGGACTAAAAATGATAGATCAATCTAGCGAAGTAGAGGCCTTGGCAGCAACTGTAGATCACACAGATGGGGTGTATTTTGTACCTGCTTTTACAGGTTTGGGTGCCCCGTACTGGGACCAACATGCCAAGGGAACGCTCTTTGGTTTAACGAGAGGGAGTACCAATGCCCATATAGCAAGAGCTTCTTTAGAGTCTATTGCTTTTCAGACTATGGACATGCTTAAGGCCATGGAGGCCGATGCCAAAATATCCATAAAAGAACTCAGGGTAGACGGAGGTGCAACAGTCAATAATTTGCTCATGCAATTCCAATCAGATGTATTAAACACCAAAACAGTCCGGCCCCAAATTGTTGAAACTACTGCGATGGGTGCTGCTTTTTTAGCTGGATTAGCTGTGGGTTATTGGACTGATTTTAAAGAAATTGAATCTATTTGGACTACAGATAAAACTTTTTCACCTTCAACAGACAGACCCCCCATTAATACGCATATTAAGGGTTGGGAAAAAGCGATAAAAGCATTGACCTACTGGACCAGTATAAATTAAAAATAAGCACATGACGCCATTTATTGCAGAATTAATAGGAACAGCCATAATGATTCTTTTGGGAGCTGGTGTTGTAGCCAATGTGGTGTTAAAAGACACTCAGGGATATAATAGTGGCTGGATTGTCATAACAACCGGTTGGGCACTTGCCGTATACATAGGGGTAGTGATAGCAGCTCCGTATAGTGGCGCACATTTAAACCCAGCGGTAACGATAGGGCTGGCGGCAAGCGATTCTTTTCCCTGGTCAGATGCGCCTATTTATATATTAGCACAATTCCTAGGGGCCATGATAGGCGCTTCAGTAGTGTGGGTATTTTATAAAAATCATTTTGATATTACGCAGGACAATTCCCTTAAAAAAGCGGTATTCTGTACTTCCCCTGCGATACGAAATTATCCCACCAATTTTATTAGTGAAGCCATTGGAACTTTTGTGTTGGTATTCACTATTTTATATTTCACAGAAGTGCGTGTAGAAGATACTTCTCAGGTTGTGGGTATGGGATCTCTAGGGGCTATTCCTGTGGCCTTTTTAGTTTGGTCCATAGGGCTTTCTTTAGGAGGAACAACAGGTTATGCCATTAATCCTGCAAGAGATTTAGGGCCAAGAATAATACACGCCTTACTTCCCATTAAAAACAAGGCTAAAAATGATTGGGCGTATGCCTGGGTACCTGTTTTAGGTCCAGTATTCGGCGCTATTCTAGCGGCTTTTCTCTTTACTCAATTGAGCGCTTAGCTCTTCCAGAGAAACCCCTTTAGTTTCAGGCATCATAAAGTGAACAAAAACAAGTTGTAGCACCATCATAAAAGCAAAAAAGGCAAATACAGGAGCTGCCCCTATGGTGCCAAACAACCAGGGTACCATAGATGGAATTATCGCTGCCAATACCCAGTGGGTACTCGTACCAAAAGATTGACCAGCGCCCCTGAGGTGATTAGGGAATACTTCAGAAATAAACACCCATATAATAGCCCCTTGTCCTATGGCATGAGAGGCAATAAATAGAAATAAAAATCCAGGAACTGCCATTCCGGTCCACTCAAATTGAAAAGCTGCTGCAACGAGGGCTAAGGAAATAATATAGCCCACGGATCCTATATACATGAGTTGTCTTCTGCCTAGTTTGTCTATTAAAAAGATGCCTATAAAAGTAAAAAGTAAATTGGTGGCACCTATTCCAATAGAGCTCAAAAGCGCGGTACTTTCTCCAAGTCCTGCCTCTTCAAATATTCTTGGCGCGTAATATAAAAAGGCATTAATTCCTGAAAACTGGTTAAAAAAAGCGATTAAAAAAGCCAGCATTAAAGGAAAGCGGTATTTCTTCATCCAAATATTTTCCTTGTGCTGCTCCGCTTCATTATTTCCTTTAACTGAGAGTACAAATGCGTCAATGACCATGTCTGAGCCAATTTCTTTTAAAGCAACTGCCGCTTCTTGCTTTCTATTTTTCATGACCAACCAACGAGGGCTCATTGGAACGGCCATAATAAAAAGGGTATACAGAATAGCTGGAAATGCCTCTACACCCATCATCCATCTCCAATCGTTTTCTCCGCTGCCACTCAGAAGGTAATTTGAGAAGAATGCGACAAGAATACCAAAAACGAGCATGAACTGATAAAAGCCTACCAATCTTCCCCTGTCTTTCGCAGGCGCTATTTCTGAAATATAAGCAGGTGCCGCAATGGTAGAAACCCCCACACCTACACCACCTAAGAACCTAAAAAACGCAAAAGTGATAGGATCATTAGACAAGGCTGAGCCTATGGCAGAGACAGAGTATAAAATACCAATCCAAAAAAGGGTTTTCTTTCTTCCTAGTCTATCGGTGGGGTATCCGCCAAAAAGCGCGCCTATAACCGTTCCCCAAAGGGCCATTCCCATGACTACCCAGCCGTGAAAACTGTCCGAAGATTCCCATAGGGCTTGAAGTTTTTTGTCTGCTCCAGAGATTACAACGGTGTCAAATCCAAAGAGAAATCCTGCTAAAGCAGCAATGATAGAAAATTTTAAAATTTTAGCGTGCATTTTAATTGTGGTGTTGGTTGTCCGTAAATCTATTAAAAATATTTTGCTATTTGAGACATTATTTTAGATGTAGCACCTAATTGCGCAGAAACATAGGCCTTTTGAATCCCTTTTATCTGCTCAATATAGTGCTCCTCTAAAGCCAATTCTAAAAAGTGAGTGGCATTTTCTGTGGTATTTATGACCTGAATCCCACCGAGTGCCACAAGGTCTTTAGCCTCTTTAAACTTGTTAAAATTCGGTCCAATAGCAAGTGGAATGCCATAGACGGCAGCTTCTAATGTATTGTGTAAGCCTGTTTTAAAACCGCCGCCTACATAAGCCATTTGCGCAAAAGGATAGATCTGGTTTAAAATACCTATGCTGTCTACAATAAGTAGCGAAGCTTTGGAAGCCTCTTGTGGCGTTGTCTTGGAAAGCCAGACACTTTGTTTTTGTAATTTTATGGGGAGCATTTTTAGTACTGTTTCCACAGACGCTTTGTCTGCTTTGTGAGGGGCTAAAACAAATTTAATACGATGGGCCGTTTTTTCAAGCGCAGCGCCTAAAACGCGAACATCTTCAGGCCAAACGCTGCCGCCTACAAATAGTGGTTTGGCTGAGGTAAAGGCAGTGAGTATTTCTTGAATTTCTTTTGGAAGGGATTCTAAGTATTTAGAAAGCCGTGATACACGGTCAAATCTAGAGTCTCCAGCGAGACTTACATGCTCATATCCACTCTCTTTTATAAGCTTTAGAGCGCCGCTGTCTTGGACAAAAATATGAGAGAACTTATGAAGACTGTCTCTCATTAAGCCACCGTACCATTTAAAGTAGATTTGGGAGGGTCTAAAAACAGCAGAAATTAATAGGCTTGGAATTTGCGCCAGTTGAAGGGCGTTCATATAATTGGGCCACACCTCATATTTCACAAAAATGGCCAAAGAAGGTTTTAAAACTTTAACAAACTGCATGGCGTTGCGAAGACTATCTACAGGCAAGTAAACGACTGTGTCTGCCAGTGGAGTGTTTTTTCTCACCTCAAATCCCGAAGGAGAAAAAAAAGACAATACAATCTGATGCTCCGGATAACGCTGGCGAATTTCTTCTAACACAGGCACTCCTTGCTCGTATTCTCCCAGAGATGCCGCGTGCATCCAAATGGTTTTTTTAGTGGGGTTTAATTCTAAAGAAAGGGTTTTAAATACTTCTTTTCGGCCTTTTACAAAGCGTTTTAATTTGGGTGAAAATAGTGCCGCAATAGGAAGAATCCCTTGACCCAGCGTGACTAATAAATTGTACAATAAATACAAGGCTTACATCTTTGGTAACAAAAATACGTTTCTTTATCTCAATCAATGGTGTAGGGGGGTATTTTTTGTATTTTCGTAGGGTCTTTATAAAGCATTTATGAAAAAAATACAGATGGTAGACCTTCAAGGTCAATACCGTGAAATACAATCAGAAGTAAACGAAAGATTTACATCTGTGCTAGAGAGTGCCGCCTTTATTAATGGTCCAGAAGTACAAGAATTTCAGAAAGCACTAGAAGCTTATCTGGGCGTAAAACACGTCATTCCTTGTGCCAACGGTACAGATGCACTACAAATAGCCATGATGGGCCTAGGTTTACAACCTGGAGATGAGGTAATTACCGCAGATTTTACCTTTGCAGCTACCGTAGAGGTCATTGCCTTATTGGGATTAACCCCTGTTTTGGTAGACGTGTTACCAGACACTTTTATGATAGACCCAGCTGCAGTAGCCAGTGCCATAACCCCTAAGACAAAAGCCATTGTACCTGTACATCTTTTTGGACAAACGGCTCCTATGGATGAAATTATGGAAATTGCTGCTAAGCATAATTTAAAAGTGATAGAAGACAATGCACAAGCCATTGGCGCCACTTTTACTTCAGTAAACGGCACAAAGAAAATGGCTGGTACGATAGGGCACGTGGGGGCAACCTCTTTCTTTCCGTCTAAAAATTTAGGCTGTTATGGAGATGGGGGTGCATTGTTCACCAATGACGACGCCCTAGCCCATACCCTAAGAGGTATTGTAAACCACGGTATGTACGAGAGATACCACCACGACGTAGTTGGGGTGAACTCTAGATTGGACGCTTTGCAGGCCGCTGTATTAAATGCAAAATTACCTAGGCTAGACAGTTATAATACCAAGAGAAGGACAACCGCAAAGGCTTATAACGCTGCTTTTAATGGACACCCGGACATTGAATTACCAAAAACAGTCAATGGTTGCGAAGGGATTTGCGATAGCTGTGATTGCCATGTATTTCACCAATACACCTTAAAAATTACCCATGGAAAAAGAGATGCACTTGTGGCTCATTTGGCGTCAGAAGCAATTCCTTGTGGGGTGTATTACCCCATTCCATTACACAGGCAAAAAGCCTATACCAACGAAAGTTATAAAGAAACAGATTTCACAGTGACCAATGCCTTAAGTGAGCAGGTAATTTCATTGCCAATGCATACCGAATTAGATGCGGCACAAATTTCACATATCACAAAAACCATCCTCAATTTTTTAAATTCATAAGATGGCAACAGTATTGGTGACAGGCGGTCTAGGGTATATAGGGTCACATACTGTGGTATGTCTGTTAGAAGCGGGTCATAAAGTAGTAGTGGTAGATAATCTGGTGAATACCAGCGCTGCCGTACTAGATGGTATAACCACAATAACGGGAAAAACACCTGAATTTTACCCCATGGATTTAAGACATCCTGAAACTGCATCAATATTATTTTCCAAACACCCAGACATTAATGCGGTCATTCATTTTGCCGCTTTTAAAGCAGTAGGGGAGTCCGTTGAGAAGCCTTTAGATTATTATCAAAACAACCTAAATACCCTAGTGTATTTACTTCAGGAAGTCGTGAAGCAGCCTATTGCATTTATTTTTAGTTCTTCTTGCACCGTTTATGGTCAGGCCCTTGAATTGCCTATTGAAGAGACCGCTCCGGTGCTAAAAGCCATGTCTCCCTATGGAAACACCAAGCAAATTGGAGAAGAAATATTACAGGACAGTTGTCTAGCTTATCCCCATTTAAAGGTCACAGCGCTCCGATATTTTAATCCAATTGGGGCACACGAATCTGCACTTATTGGTGAGCTTCCTCTAGGAGTTCCTCAAAATTTAGTGCCTTTTATTACACAGACAGGGGTTGGTAAAAGAGCTCAGCTGTCTGTATTTGGAAATGATTACCCCACCCCAGACGGCACTTGTATCAGAGATTACATTCACGTAGTAGATCTCGCAGAAGCGCATATGGCCGCGATGAATAGGTTACTAAACAATGCGCCAACAGCCTCATTTGAAGTATTTAATGTGGGTACAGGTAAGGGAAGCTCTGTTTTAGAGGTTATTAAGGCCTATGAAAAAGTCAGTGGGCGTTCTTTGCCCTTTGTCTTTGCTCCGCCAAGACAGGGCGATGTCACAGCCGCATACGCCAACACCCATAAAGCCAGCACTATTTTAGGTTGGCAGTCACGATTTTCTTTAGAAGAGGCTATGGCTTCTGCATGGGCATGGGAAAATAAATTACTATCTTAGGAAACGAAAAGCGGTTTAATTATCCCGCTATTTTTATTTAACATTAGCGAACCCCTAAAGTGCCTTTATTATGAAAAAATTGTTTTTTACAGTCCTTTGCTTTTGGGCTGTGAGCCTTCACGCTCAAAAAACCTACTTGCATTGTGGTCAGATTATAGACGTGGCCACAGGCAAAACCCTTTCAGAGAAAACCATTGTTGTTTCTGGAAACGCCATAGAATCCATCCTAAATGGCTATGTGAATGGCGCAGAAACGGACACCCATATTGATTTAAAAAAGCAGGTTGTTATGCCTGGTTTTATAGACATGCATGTACATATAGAGCACGAGTCTAATCCGAGAACCTATATGAATCGTTTTACAGAAAATGAAGCCGATGTTGCCTTGGGAGCTACTGTATATGCTAAAAGAACCCTTATGGCAGGTTTTACAACCGTAAGAGATTTAGGGGGAAGTGGGGTCAATATTGCTTTGAGAAAAGCCATTGCCAAAGGAACTGTAATGGGGCCTAGAATTTTTACTGCAGGTAAAGCGATAGGCACCACAGGGGGTCATGCAGATCCAACCAACGGAAGAAGTTATGATTTAATGGGAGATCCAGGACCTAGAGAAGGTGTAGTGAATTCTCCAGCAGACGCTAGAAAGGCTGTGAGGCAAAGATATAAAGACGGTGCAGACGTGATTAAAATCACTGCAACAGGAGGGGTGCTTAGCGTCGCAAAAAATGGTCAGAACCCACAATTTACCGCAAATGAATTGGCTGCTATAGTAAGCACAGCAAAAGATTACGGTATGCTTACCGCGGCTCATGCACATGGAGACGAAGGGATGAGAAGGGCTATTATTGCAGGTATTAAAACCATAGAACACGGCACACTTATGGAGCCGTCTACCATGGATTTAATGGTAAAATACGACGCTTATTTAGTGCCAACAATATCTGCTGGAAAAGCCGCTGCCGCCAATGCGGCCATACCTGGTTATTTTCCGGAGGTAATTGCTAAAAAGGCACTAGAGATAGGTCCGAGAAGTCAATCTACTTTTGCTGCGGCCTACAAAAAAGGCGTTAAAATTGCTTTTGGAACAGACGCAGGAGTCTCTCCTCATGGAGACAATGCCAAAGAATTTGGATTTATGGTAGCAGCAGGTATGCCTGTAATGGAAGCCATTGCAGCGGCAACAATAACCAACGCCAATTTATTGGGGTATTCAGATAGTTTGGGTCAATTAAAGCAAGGTTATACGGCAGACATAGTGGCTGTAAATGAGCATCCGCAAGCAAATGTCAGTACGCTGGAGCAAGTTGTTTTTGTGATGAAAGAAGGGCTTATTTTTAAAAACCAAGATAAAGAAGTGTTTCGCGACTATTAGTATTGAGTGAAGCCTTTTTATAAAACAAGGGAGGGCAATTTACCCTCCTTTTTTTTTGGTGATTAAAGTATTGAAAAGAAAGACTTTATCGGCTTTTTTTTAAGGAATGATAATTTAATATAAGGTTTTCGTATTTTTTTATAATTATGAGTTAAACCCAAGGCTCAAATTAGGCAAATGTTGTATTTTTGAATAAATTTTATAAAAAAGACCCATATTCCAAATTATAGATGGATCCATATTCCTTTTTAAACGCCGCACATACTTCATTTTTTGCGGACTTATACGATAAATATTTAAAAAATCCAGACAGTGTAGAGCCTACTTGGCGTGCTTTTTTCCAAGGCTATGACTTTGGTTCAGAAGCACATGGTTTTTTTAATGAAGAAACCCTTGTTTCGCCTGAAACCATTTCTGAGATGCCAAAAAGCATGCAGAAAGAATTTCAAGTCATTAGATTGATTGATGGGTACCGAAGTAGGGGGCATTTATTTACGGAAACCAACCCAGTAAGGGAGCGAAGGAAATACAGTCCTACCCTGGAATTGGAACACTTTGGACTGACGGAAGCAGACTTAAATACCGTATTTTCCGCAGGAGAGATTATTGGTATTGGCGCTGCGACACTCACTAATATTATTGGCCATTTACAACGTATATATTGTGACGCTATTGGGGTAGAGTATATGTATATTAGAAATCCTGAGCGCGTTGAATGGATTCAAAACTGGTTGAATGTCAATGACAATCACCCTTCATTTTCTGTAGATCAGAAAAAACATATTCTTAAAAAACTTACCCAAGCAGTGAGTTTTGAAACTTTTTTACATACCAAATACGTAGGTCAGAAGCGTTTTTCACTGGAGGGGAATGAATCTTTGATCCCAGCATTAGACGCTATTGTAGAAGCTGCCGCGGCTAAAGGAGTGGCGGAGTTTGTAATGGGTATGGCCCATAGAGGCCGTTTAAATGTACTGACCAATATTTTTGGTAAGTCTGCAAAAGACATTTTTAGTGAGTTTGACGGTAAAGACTACGAGCAAGTAGTTTTTGATGGAGATGTGAAGTATCACTTGGGCTGGACTTCAGATAGGATGTCAGATAACGGCAATAAGATTGTGATGAATATTGCACCAAATCCATCTCACTTGGAAACAGTGGGTGCAGTAGTAGAGGGAATTGCCCGAGCCAAACAAGACAACTTATACCCAGAAGATTTTTCTAAGGTACTGCCTATTGTATTGCATGGAGATGCTGCTATAGCAGGCCAAGGTCTGGTGTACGAAGTGGTTCAAATGGCCCAGTTAGACGGTTATAAAACCAATGGGACCATTCATATTGTGGTAAATAATCAAATTGGTTTTACCACCAATTACTTAGACGCAAGGTCTTCTACCTATTGTACAGACGTAGGTAAAGTCACTCTGAGTCCAGTACTACACGTGAATGCAGACGACGCAGAAGCGGTTGTACACGCTGCATTATTTGCTTTGGAATACCGCATGAGGTTTAAAAGAGACGTTTTTATTGATCTATTGGGTTATAGGAAGTACGGTCATAATGAGGGCGACGAACCAAGGTTTACACAGCCAAAATTGTACAAGGCAATTGCCAAACACCAAAACCCTAAAGAAATCTATACCGCTAGACTTATTGAAGAAGGGATCATTACACCGGATTTTGTCAAGGGTTTAGAGCAATCATACAAAGACAGTTTAGAATCAGATTTAGAAGACTCTAGAAAAGAAGATAAGACGGTAATTACACCATTTATGTCTGAGGCATGGAAAGGCTTGGCTCCTGCTCAAGAAGACACCATGGCACTAAAAGTAGCTACTGCTTACCCAGCAGAAAAGCTCACTGGAATAGCTAAAGTGATCACTACTTTACCTTCGGATAAAAAATTCTTGAGAAAAATAGACAAGCTCATAGAGGACAGGCGTAAGATGTTTTTTGAAAGCAATAGCCTAGACTGGGCCATGGGAGAACTCTTGGCATATGGATCTCTTTTAGAAGAAGGATTTGACGTGAGAATTTCAGGGCAAGATGTGGAGCGAGGTACTTTCTCTCACAGGCATGCCGTATTGAAAGTAGAGGCAAGTGAAGAAGAAGTATTGCTTTTAAATCAGTTAAACGATAAGCAAGGTAAATTACACATATTTAACTCTTTACTCTCTGAGTATGGCGTGGTAGGTTTTGATTATGGATATGCTATGGCAAGTCCAAATACATTGACTATTTGGGAGGCACAATTTGGAGATTTCAGCAATGGGGCCCAAATTATGATTGACCAGTATATTTCTGCAGCAGAGGACAAGTGGAAATTGCAAAATGGTTTGGTGATGTTATTGCCTCACGGATACGAAGGTCAAGGGGCAGAGCATTCTTCTGCTAGGATGGAAAGGTATTTGCAAATGTGTGCCAAGGACAATATGTTTATAGCAGACTGCACCACACCAGCCAATATGTTTCATTTGCTGAGAAGACAACTGAAAGCCACTTACAGAAAACCATTGGTGGTGTTTACACCCAAGAGTTTATTGAGACACCCTAAAGCAGTTTCCGGTGTAGCAGATTTTGCCAACGGTCATTTCCAAGAAGTTATTGGAGATCATTCGGCGGTAAAAGACCAGGTTAAAACACTTGTATTTTGTACGGGTAAATTCTACTACGATCTATTAGAAGCCAGAGAGAACCTGGAAAGAGAAGACGTGGCATTGGTTAGAATAGAACAATTGTTTCCATTGGCTATAGATCAGATCCAGGCAGAAATAGATGCTTATAAAAACGCAAAAGACATTGTTTGGGCTCAAGAAGAGCCTAGAAATATGGGGGCTTGGAGCCACTTGCTCATGCATTTACCAATGGCCTCTAAATTTAGGGTAGCCTCGAGACGTTTTTACGCTTCCCCAGCTGCTGGTAGTGCTGTGCGTTCTAAAAGAAGGCACCAGGAAGTCATTGACTATGTGTTTGACGCTTCCAAAGACAATATTATTAGATAATAAATTTAAAGAGATCTCATAAATTATACACGATGATTTTAGAAATGAAAGTACCCTCTCCAGGGGAGTCCATCACAGAAGTAGAAATTGCCGCTTGGTTGGTCCAAGATGGTGATTATGTAGAAAAAGACCAAGCCATTGCTGAAGTAGATTCAGACAAGGCAACACTTGAATTACCTGCTGAGATGAGTGGCGTAATTACGCTTAAGGCAGAGGAGGGTGACGCTGTTGCGGTGGGTGCTGTGGTTTGTTTAATAGATACGTCGGCCGTTAGGCCAGAAGGAGATGCTCCAGCTAAAGTGGCTAAAGCTACCCCAGAAGCCGCCCCTGCTGTTGCATCGGCCCCCGTAAAAGAAACCCCCGCTGCTGCTGCTAGCTATGCGACAGGATCCGCTTCTCCGGCTGCTAAGAAAATATTGGCAGAAAAAGGCATGTTGGCATCTGAGATTGTAGGGACTGGTAAGGATGGCAGAGTAACCAAGGAAGACGCTGTTAAGGCAGTACCTTCTATGGGAACAAATTCTAATGGTGGTACCAGAGGCACAACCAGAAGTAAGCTGTCTATGTTGCGAAGAAAAGTGGCAGAGCGTTTGGTGTCTGCAAAGAACGAAACAGCTATGCTAACTACTTTTAATGAGGTAGATATGGGGCCTATTTTTGCCCTTAGAAAGCAATATAAAGAAGCCTTTACAGAAAAGCATGGTGTTGGATTAGGTTTTATGTCATTCTTTACAAAAGCGGTCATTCGCGCCTTAGAACTTTACCCAGCGGTTAACTCTATGATAGATGAAAAAGAGATGGTTACTTATGATTTCTGTGATATTTCAATTGCGGTATCTGGTCCCAAAGGATTAATGGTTCCTGTAATTAGAAATGCTGAGAATTTGAGTTTTAGAGGGGTAGAATCAGAGGTAAAACGCCTTGCAATTCGTGCCCGTGACGGAGAAATTACGGTAGATGAAATGACAGGTGGAACTTTCACCATTACCAATGGTGGGGTGTTTGGATCTATGTTGTCTACACCTATTATTAACCCGCCTCAGTCTGCGATCCTTGGAATGCACAATATTGTGGAGCGTCCTGTAGTGAAAAATGGAGAAATTGTGGTAGCACCTATTATGTATGTGGCCCTTTCTTATGACCACAGAATTATTGATGGGAAAGAGTCTGTTGGTTTCTTAGTGGCTGTTAAAGAGGCCTTGGAAGACCCAACGACATTCTTAATGGATGGGGATCAAAAGAAAGCTTTAGAGCTGTAGTGGTATTCACGGACACCCATACCCATTTGTACAGTGAGTCTTTTGCTGACGACAGAGATGAGGTGATTCAAGAAGCTATAAATAAAGGCGTAAAGCGTTTTTTTCTCCCTGCAATAGACAGTAGTTATTTGTCTAAAATGCGGGAATTGAAAAACGCTTTTCCTTTGAATATGTTTTTGATGAGTGGCCTTCATCCCACCCATGTAAAAGAAAATTTCCAGGAGGAGCTAGCAGTGTTGGAGTCTTTTTTGGACGAAACCCAGGCGGTTGCTGTAGGAGAAATTGGGATAGATCTCTACTGGGATAAGGCCTTTTTAAAAGAGCAGCAAGAAGCCTTTCACTTACAAATTGAGTGGGCTAAAAAGCGCCAGCTTCCCATTGTGATTCATTGCAGAGATGCTTTTGATGAAGTTTTTGAAGTATTGGAGGCCCATAGAGGTCCTTTGCTAAGAGGAATTTTCCACTGTTTTACTGGAGACCTTTCACAGGCTAACAGGGCCATTTCCCTTGGAATGAAACTTGGGATAGGTGGGGTGCTTACCTTTAAAAATGGCGGATTAGATCGTTTTATAGATCAGGTAGATTTGTCTCATTTGGTTTTAGAAACCGATGCCCCTTACCTGGCACCAGTCCCCTACAGAGGTAAAAGAAATGAGTCTGCCTACCTGCCTTTGGTGGCACAAAAATTAGCAGATCTTACAGGGAAAACCATAGAAGACATTGCTGCTATTACCACAGAAAATTCAAAGACTGTTTTTGGCGTTTAACAAGATAGTGTGATTATTATGGCAAGATCAAAAATACTTTTATTGTATACTGGGGGTACTATAGGAATGGTAAAACATCCAGAAACAGGGACCCTAAAAGCTTTTAATTTTGACGCTATTGCGGAGCAAATTCCTGAGCTGAAACTACTCGATTGTGATACGGAGTGTATTTCGTTTGAAACCCCTATTGATTCCAGTGATATAGACCCAAGTTTGTGGGTCACTATAGTAGACATGATCGAAACCAACTATGCTTCTTTTGATGGCTTTGTGATTCTTCATGGGAGTGATACGATGAGTTATAGCGCTGCGGCGCTAAGTTTTATGTGTGAAAACCTATCCAAACCAATTATTTTTACCGGATCCCAATTGCCTATTGGAGATTTGAGAACAGATGCCAAAGAAAATTTAATCACCTCCATTCAATTGGCTGCGCTAAAAGACAAGGGGAAAGCGGTAATACAGGAAGTAGGACTCTATTTTGAATACAAATTATACCGTGGCAATAGAACGACTAAAATTAATGCAGCACATTTTGAAGCATTTGAGTCTTTGAATTATGCGCCACTTGCACAGTCAGGTGTTTCTTTAGAGGTGTCTAGGTCGTTATTATTAAAGCCTCAGAAAGGAAAACACACAAAATTTCATAAAAAAATGGACTACAGTGTGGGTGTTTTAAAATTATTTCCAGGTATTTCGCCTTCTTTTGTGCGGTCTGTATTGTTTTCAGAAGGCTTAAAAGCCATAGTTTTGGAAACTTATGGTGCTGGAAATGCGCCAACAGCAGCCTGGTTTATAGCTATTTTATCAGAGGCTATTCAAAATGGCTTGATTATTGTTAATGTAACGCAGTGTTCAGGCGGGAGTGTTTTGATGGGTCATTATGAGGCGAGTAAAGCACTAGAGCGCATACAACTACTTAATGGTAAGGATATTAGCACCGAGGCTGCTTTGGCTAAGCTCATGTACATGCTAGGGAGTGGTGTTTCGAAAGCATCCTTTAAGACCATATTCGAAACTTCTTTAAGGGGAGAAATGCAATAAAATTAACGATTAGAATTTCATTAATTAGCATTTTTTTTTGTTATTTGCCCTGCCTAAAAACATCAATAGAGAGGTGGCCGAGCGGTCGAAGGCGCACGCCTGGAAAGCGTGTATACACCAAAAGTGTATCGAGGGTTCGAATCCCTTCCTCTCTGCTTTGAATTTTTACGTTCAATAATTATAAAATTTTTTTATCTTTAACCCATTAACTAACTAAATTTAAGTTTTTAAAAAATGAAAAGATCATTCTCTATCCTAGCCATGTCTGGGTTATTTGTATTAAGTACAAGTACAGCAAGTGCAGTAACACTAGTTCAGGAAGCTGCTGCCGAAAAAGGTTTCACTCAAGTTCTTAAGGAACAATTTATCCAAGGGGGTGCTTCCTTCATGGGGATTGTATTGCTTTGTTTAATCTTAGGATTAGCCGTAGCAATTGAAAGAATTATCTTTTTAAACTTGGCTACAACGAATACAACAAAATTAAAAGAAGCTGTTGAGGCTGCTTTAAAATCAGGTGGTGTAAATGCTGCCAAAGAATTATGTAGAGATACAAAAGGACCTGTTGCTTCTATTTTCTACCAAGGATTAGACAGGGCTGGGGAAAGTGTAGAATCTGCTGAGAAAGCGGTTGTTGCTTACGGTGGTGTTCAAATGGGTCAATTAGAGAAAAACGTTTCTTGGTTGTCTTTGTTTATCGCTATTGCACCAATGCTTGGATTTATGGGAACGGTAATTGGTATGATCCAGGCCTTCCAGAAAATTGCAGCGGTGGGTAACTTGAGTGCATCTCTTATTGCAGGAGATATTCAGGTAGCACTTTTAACTACTGTATTCGGTCTTATTACGGCTATTATCTTACAGATTTTTTACAATTACATTATCGCTAAAATTGATGGTATTGTAAATGACATGGAAGATTCTTCTATCGCATTAATTGACATGCTGGTAGACCACAAAAAATAATAAGAACCAATAAATACGCAATATTATGCACAAAATATTAAAAATTGCATTGGCCGTTTTTGGACTGATTGGCGCTATTTTATGGTTCCAATTGCCCAGCTCAGATGCACCCGCTTCTGAAGCGGTAGACAGTACATCAATGTCGTTGATGTTTATGATTACTTACCTGCTTTTAGCAGTAGCCGTAATCTCTAGCTTCATCTTTGCCTTCAAAAAACTTTTTTCAACCAAAGAGAGTGTTAAGAAAGCCTTATTTTCAATTGGTGGTTTCTTGGCCTTAGTGCTTGTTTCTTACATTGCTGCTTCTGGAACGGATATTGATTTGGCTGCTATGGCAGACAACGGTAACCCAACTACGGAAGGCACAGTTAAAAACATTGGTATGGGATTAAATATGTTTTTCTTATTAACTGTTATAGCAGTCGCTTTAATGGTAGTCCCAGGAATAAAGAGATTTTTCACTAAATAAATAACTGAAGTATGCCAAAAAGAGGAGCACCACCAGAAGTTAATGCCGGGTCTATGGCAGACATCGCTTTCTTGCTGCTTATCTTTTTCTTAGTAACTACTACTATTGAAACAGATGCAGGTTTGGACAGAATGTTGCCACCCATTGAGCCGCCAGAAACGGATGTGGTCATTAAACAGAAAAATATCTTTGAAGTAATTATCAATAAAAACGGACAGTTGTTTGCAGACGAAGAGTTGGTAGAAGTATCTCAGTTGAGAGAAAAAGCCATGTCTTTTCTAGACAACGGAGGTGCTCCTTCGGGCACACCAGACTACTGTAACTACTGCCAGGGAGCAAGAAACACTTCTTCTTCAGACAATCCTTCAAAGGCTATTATATCTTTAAAGAACGACAGAGAAACCCCTTATGGAACTTACATTACCGTTCAAAACGAAATTGTAGGTGCCTATAACGACCTTAGAAACAGGGAAGCACAGCGTTTGTACAAACGTGACTTTACTGCTATGGAAGCGGCTTACTTAAACCCGGAAACGGCAGAGAGTTTAAAGGATGATCTCAAGGAGAAAGTGAAGAATATTCAAGATTTATTTCCTCAGAAGTTCTCTGAAGCGGAAACGTCAAATAATTAATAACAAAGCAAAACACATTAGATATGTCTAAGTTCAGTAAAAAGAAAGACGGTGAGTTACCAGCGGTATCTACAGCTTCCTTACCAGATATTGTATTTATGCTTTTGTTCTTTTTCATGACGGTAACCGTAATGAAAGACAGTTCTTTAAAAGTAGATAATATTCTTCCAAACGCTAACGAGATAAAGAAGTTAGAAAAAAAGGACAGAATTATTTATATCTATGCTGGAGCCCCAACGCAGGAGTACCAGAAAGTTTTTGGAACAGAAACTAAGATTCAATTGAATGATAAGTTTGCCAATGCTACTGATGTAGGAGATTACATTTTATCTGAGCGTGCTAAGAAGCCTCAGGAATTACAAAATGTATTGACTACTGCGCTTAAAGTAGATAAGAATGCCAATATGGGTATTATATCTGACATTAAGTTAGAACTCAGAAAAGTAAATGCACTTAAAGTAAATTACACCACTTACGATGGTGACGCTTTTAGAAACTTACAATAATAGTTAGCTAATTCATAAAAAAAGCCCGCACATTGTGCGGGCTTTTTTTATTAGATTTCTTTTCTCAGCCGAGCCACAGGAAGCTCTAATTGCTCTCGATATTTTGCGACAGTTCTTCTGGCTATGGGGTAACCCTTTTCTTTGAGTATTAAAGCCAGCTTGTCATCTGTGAGTGGTTTTCTCTTATCTTCTTTTTTGATAAGTTGTTCCACAATTTTTTTAATCTCTCTGGTAGAAACATCTTCTCCCTTTTCATTTTTCATTCCTTCAGAGAAGTAGCTTTTGACTAATTTTGTTCCATAAGGGGTGTCTATGTATTTGCTATTTGCTACCCTAGATACAGTAGATATATCCATGTCTATAAGGTCTGCAATATCCTTTAAAATCATCGGTTTGAGTTTTCGTTCATCGCCACTCAAAAAGTACGCTTCTTGAAAGTCTATTATTGCACCCATGGTGAGATAAAGGGTTTGCTGGCGTTGTTTAATCGCTTCAATAAACCACTTTGCAGCATCTAATTTTTGCTTTATAAAACTGACGGTTTCTTTTTGGGCGCTGGTCTTTTGTTTGGTCTCTTTATATCCTGCCAGCATGTTGTTATAGGACCTAGAAATATGTAGTTCAGGGGCGTTTCTCCCGTTGAGCAAAAGCTCTAATTCCCCATCTACAATTTTTAAACTAAAATCAGGTACAATATGTGAGATGATTTTTGCGCCATCTGAAAAGGCACTTCCGGGTTTTGGATTAAGCTTTTCTATGGCCAGTAAGGCTTCTTTTAAGTCGTTTTCAGAAAGGTTATGCTTTAAAATAAGTTTGTCATAGTGTTTCTTGGAAAAAGCCTCAAAAGAGCGTTTCAATATATCCTGTGCTAGCTGGATCGCTTTGGTGGGTGTTTTTCTTTCTAACTGCAGCAATAAACATTCTTGTAGGCTTGTTGCGCCCACTCCAGCTGGGTCTAATTGTTGGACACTTCTGAGCACTTTTTTGACTTGACTTTCATCTGTATACAAGTTTTCGGTAAAGGCAAGATCGTCTACTAAGTCTGGTATTGGCCTTCTTATATAACCTGTTTCGTCTATGCTTCCTATCAAAAATGCTGCAATGGCCCAATCTTCTTCTGCAATAAATTGTTGCTGTAGTTGGGCCAATAAGTGTTGGTAAAAAGTTGTTGCAGCTGCATAGGGAATGACCTTGTCATCTTGGTCTTCCGAGTAATTATTAGTCTGCGTTCTGTAATCAGGGATCTCGTCGTCACTGAGGTATTCATCTATATTGATGTCTTCTGCATCTATATGTTCATTGTCTTCTTTGAAATCTTCCTCGTAATTGTCTTCATAGATGTCTTCAGTGTCCTCTACAATTTCTTTACCTGGTTCCAAGGCTGGATTGTCTTCTAGTTCTTGTCTTAGGCGTTGCTCAAATGCCTGGGTAGGCAATTGTATGAGCTTCATAAGCTGTATCTGTTGTGGAGACAGCTTTTGTGAAAGTTTATATTGAAGGTATTGTTTAAGCATAAGATACTACAGGATTCAATACCTTAAGTTACAAAAAAGTATTATAGAGACCGTCCTTAAAATTCTGCGTTCTGAGGTGTTCTTGGAAAAGGGATCACATCTCTAATGTTTCCCATACCCGTGGTAAAAAGCACCAAACGTTCAAAGCCTAATCCAAAACCTGAATGTACTGCAGACCCATATTTTCTCAGGTCCTTGTACCACCAGAGCTCTTTGTGGTCTACACCCATGGCAGACATTCTTTCTTCTAGCACCTCTAAACGTTCTTCTCTTTGAGAACCTCCTACAATCTCCCCAATACCAGGAAATAAAATATCCATGGCCCTAACGGTCTTCTTGTCTTCATTTAAGCGCATATAAAAGGCTTTAATGTCTGCTGGGTAATCAAACAAAATCACAGGACATTTAAAGTGCTTTTCTACCAAGTAGCGTTCGTGTTCACTCTGAAGGTCTACGCCCCATCCTGTGATTGGATAGTTAAATTTCTTTTTCTTATTGGGAGTGCTATTTTGAAGTATTTCAATGGCTTCAGTATAGCTGAGCCTCACAAAGTTTTGGTCTACCACAAACTTTAACTTTTCCAGTAATGGCATTTCACTGCGTTCATTTTGTGGCTTTTGTTTTTCTTCGTCCAGGAGTCTTTCTTGTAAAAATGCCAAGTCTTCCTGGCAATGTGTTAAAACATATTTAATCACGTTTTGTATAAAGTCCTCTGCTAGGTCCATGTTTGCGTCTAAATCATAAAAAGCCATTTCTGGTTCTATCATCCAAAATTCTGCTAAATGCCTAGAGGTATTTGAGTTTTCTGCTCTAAAGGTAGGACCAAAAGTATATACTTTACCCAGCGCCATGGCGTAGGTTTCCGCCTCTAATTGTCCTGAAACAGTTAGGTTGGTTTCTTTGCCAAAGAAATCCTCACGATAGTCTATTGCACCATTGGAATCCAGCGGTGGGTTTTTGGGATCTAAGGTGCTTACGCGGAACATTTCTCCTGCACCCTCTGCATCTGAACCTGTAACAATAGGCGTATGTACGTAATTAAAATCTTGACTCCTAAAGTATTGGTGCACTGCAAAAGACAGTGTAGAGCGCACCCGCATAATGGCGCTAAAAGTATTTGTTCGAACCCTTAAGTGTGCATTTTGTCTCAGGAATTCCAAAGAGTGTTTTTTGGGTTGTATGGGATAAGTTTCTGGATCTGAAACTCCTAAAATTTCCACCTCTGTTGCTTGTATTTCTACGCGCTGCCCTTTGCCTTCACTTTCTTGAAGTGTTCCAGTAATTTTTAAAGCTGCACCAACCGTAATTTTCTTTAATATTTCTTCTGGTAAAGAGTCAAAATCTATGACACATTGTAGGTTTTCCATGCAAGACCCGTCGTTTAAGGCAATAAAACGGTTGCTTCTAAAACTTCTTACCCATCCTTGAACAGTTAAGGTGGTCAGCGGGGCTACATCTTGTAAAATAGATTTAATTCTCGGTGTAATCATGGTTGTTTGTATTCCTATTCAGTTAAAACGCAAAGATAGTTTAATCACTTAAGTTTCACTTTCTTTTGGTAAAATATCTATTTGAGGTTTTTTAAAGGTCTGCTTGTTGGCAATACTTTTTTCTAAAGACAGTAAAAGAGAAGGCAATAGAATTAGGTTGGACAGCATGGCAAAAAGCAAGGTAGCAGAAACGAGTCCACCCAAAGCTATTGTTCCACCAAAGCTAGAGACTGTAAATACAGAAAATCCAAAAAACAGTACAATGGAGGTGTAAAACATACTCACGCCTGTTTCTTTTAAAGCAGCGTAAACAGAAGGTTTTATGCGCCATTTATTGGCAATGAGTTCTTGTCGGTATTTGGCCAAAAAGTGAATGGTGTCGTCTACAGATATCCCAAAGGCAATACTAAATACCAATATGGTAGAGGGTTTTATAGGTACCCCAATGAATCCCATCATTCCCGCAGTAATCAGTAGGGGAAGTAAGTTTGGAATAAGGGAAATCACAATCATTCTAAAGGACCTAAAAAGGTAAGCCATGAATAGAGCGATGAGAAAAATGGCCAATGCCAATGACATGATTAGGTTTTTAATCAAGTACTTGGTTCCTTTTAAAAACAGCAGTGCTTTTCCTGTCAGCAATACGTTGTAGCGATCTTTTGGGAATAGTTTGTCTATTTCCTCCAATAAATCCAGTTCTACCTGTTCCATTTGGTCGGTTTTTACATCTTTAATCGCTGTAGAGATTCTGGCGACTTGCCCCCTGGAATCTGTAAAATTTTTGAGTAAATCCTCGTTGGTATTGGCGCCTTGGGCTGCAGACAAGATAAAGCCCCTCTCTTGGGAAGTGGGAAGCTGGTAATATTTAGGTAAATTATTGTAATAGGCTTGTTTGGCGTATTTGGCCAAATTCACTATTGAAATAGGTTTTGAAAGCTCTGGTGTTTCTTCTATAAACTGGCTTAAAGCGTCCATTTGTTCTAGGGTGCTGGGCCTTAATACCCCATTAGGTCTTTTGGTGTCTATGACAATTTCAATGGGCATAATGGCGTTGAACTCTTGTTCAAAAAAACGAATATCTTTAAAGAAAGCCTTGTCTTTTGGCATGTCTTCTATAGGACTTCCAGAAGTTTTGATTTGATAAATTCCAATGATGCTGGTGATAAGTAATAGAATAGACACAATATATACTGCAATTCGCTGCTCTCTCACTATCTTTTCCATACTCCCCACAAAACCGTCAATCCATTTTTTATTCAAGTGCCTTAAATGTTTTTCTTTGGGCATAGACATGAATGAATAGACAATAGGGATAATGAGTAAGGAGAGAATGAAAATTCCAATGATATTTATAGAAGCCACTATACCAAACTCTTTCAAAAGGGTACTCTCTGTAATGATAAAAGTAGCAAATCCAGAGGCGGTTGTAACATTGGTCATTAAGGTAGCGTTCCCAATTTTAGCAATGACACGCTGTAAGGAGAGTGCTTTGTTTCCGTGTTTCTGAGCCTCTTGCTGGTATTTATTGATTAGGAAAATACAATTTGGAATTCCTATCACAATAATTAATGGAGGAATTAAGGCGGTGAGTACTGTGATCTCATATTCAAGTAATCCCAATACACCAAAAGACCACATAACCCCAATAATAACTACTGCCATGGAAATAATCGTGGCCCTAACACTTCTAAAAAAAAAGAAAAATATAATAGAAGTAACCGCTAAGGCGCCTAGTATAAAGAGTCCAATTTCATCAATAATACTCTGGGCATTCATGGTCCTGATATAAGGCATGCCTGAAATACGAACATCTAGTCCGGTGTCTTCTCTGAAATTGTCTAGTAATTGTTTCAGATCTTTAAGGACAAAGTCTTTTCTAACAGAAGTATTGAGGATCTCTTTGTCTAAATAAACCAACGTTCTGAGTGTGCCAGTCTCTTTGTTAAAGAGCAGTTGGTCATAAAAAGGCTGGTTTTGATAAAGGTCTTTTAGGTGTTTATTTAGGCTTTGTTGATCCTGTGCCAAGCTTCCTTTGAAGGGAGAAAAAATAAATTTACCTGCCGTTTTCGAACGCTCTAATAATTTTAAGTTGTCTGTGGAAAGTACGGCAATTACCTCGGGGAATGCGGCCAACTGTTTGCTTAATCTATTCCACTTTTTGAAATTATTAAGCTCAAATAAAGCGCTGTCTTTTACTGCAATGGCTATGATATTACCCTCTTCTCCAAAGCGTGAAACAAAGTCTTGATAAGCTAAGTTTACAGGGTGGTTGTCTGGAAGTAGGTTGGCCTCTGTATTGGAAAAACGCATATTTTTCCATTGCATGGCCATAAAAACAGTGAAGAGAAAGACCCCAATAAGGATAGTGATCCTATTTCTAAGAATAATTCTAGCAGTGGTAGCCCAAAAGTTTTGGGTACTAAATCCTATCATGAGGTTTTTTTAATAAAGGCCTTACACCTTCATGATTTCTGCTTCTTTTACAGTGAGCAGTTCTTCAATTTTTTTACTGTACTGATTGGTGAGCTCTTGAATAGATGCTTCAGCATCTTTTGCCGTATCTTCTGGTAAGTCAGTTCCTTTAATGTCTTTGTTGGCCTCTTGCCTTGCGTTTCTAACCCCAATTTTAGCATCCTCCGCTTCTGCTTTGGCTTGTTTGACCAAATCCCTTCTACGTTCTTCCGTTAAAGGAGGCACGTTAATGATAATTAGGTCGCCATTGTTCATAGGGTTAAATCCTAAATTGGCGTTTGTAATGGCTTTTTCAATTTCTTGAAGCATGTTTTTTTCCCAAGGCTGTACCGAGATGGTTCTCGCATCTGTGGTATTTACATTGGCCACTTGTGAGAGTGGCGTTGGAGATCCATAATAATCTACCTTAACGGTAGAGAGCATAATAGGACTCGCTTTTCCAGCCCTGATTTTTGCAAATGATTTTTCTAAATGCGCCATGGCTCTGTCCATGTTTTCTTTAGCGCTGTCTAATATAAAATCTACTTCTTCATTCATCTTTAAAACGATGTTTTTATAAGTTTACAACTGTTCCTATAGCTTCTCCAGAAACAATCTTTAAAAGGTTTCCTTTCTTATTCATGTCAAATACAATGATAGGAAGTTCATTTTCCTGACTTAAAGTAAACGCAGTGGTGTCCATTACTTTCAGCCCTTTTGACAGTACTTCATTAAAAGAAATATTGTCAAATTTAGTGGCATTAGCATCTTTTTCTGGGTCTGCAGTGTAAATGCCATCTACCCGTGTTCCTTTGATAATAACGTCTGCTTCTATCTCTATAGCCCTAAGCACTGCTGCAGAATCTGTGGTGAAATATGGATTTCCAGTACCTCCACCAAAAATAACTACACGACCTTTTTCTAGGTGTCTCATAGCGCGTCTTCTAATAAAAGGCTCCGCTACTTCATTAATCTGAATGGCAGATTGCAGGCGTGTTTGAACGGCTATTTCTTCTAAAGCACTTTGTAAGGCCAGTCCGTTTATGACAGTGGCAAGCATACCCATATGGTCTCCTTGAACCCGATCCATCCCGTTGCTGGCTGCTGCCAAACCTCTAAAAATATTACCTCCGCCAATAACAATGGCCACTTCAATGCCCTTTTCTACAACCGCTTTGATCTCTTGAGCGTAATCTGCAATACGCTTTGGATCTATTCCGTATTGCCTATCTCCCATGAGGGCTTCTCCGCTTAATTTCAGTAAAATTCTTTTGTATGGCATTTTTTAGGGGAATTTCTTTTCACAAAAATAATCAAATTTATTTAGGCATAGCGATTATGTGTGTAATGAGATTCAAAAAAAAACCCGCGTTCGAAGAACGCGGGTTTTTTTAATGTTATTTGAGTAGGGATTATCCTAATGCTACACGAGCAAAAGAAACTACTTCAAGAGTTGCGTCTGCAGTTTTTACATACTGCGCTACACTCATTTTAGAATCTTTAATAAATTCTTGATTGACTAAAGTATTGTCTTTCATAAATCTAGTGATTTTTCCTTTGGCAATATTGTCTAACATAGCCTCTGGTTTACCTTCTTGACGCAATTGGTCTTTTGCAATTTCAATTTCTTTGTCAATAATGGATTGGTCTACACCACTTTCATTTAAAGCAACTGGATTCATTGCAGCAGCCTGCATAGCCACATCTCTAGCGATCACATCTGCTCCGGCTGGTGCAGCAGACAAACCTACTAAAGTAGCAATTTTGTTTCCTGCGTGAATGTAGCTTCCTACGAATGCAGCACTTAATTTCTCAAATCCGCCAATTTCTATTTTTTCACCAATAACACCAGTTTGCTCAGTCAATTTTTCTTGAACAGACATTCCTTTGAAATCAGCTCCTAAGAAAGCTTCTTTGGTGTCAAAATTCAGGGCTAAAGAAGCCAATTCTGTAGCCAAGGCTACAAAAGAATCATTTTTAGCAACGAAGTCAGTTTCGCAATTTAAAGAAATGGCAACTCCTTGTGTATTGTCTGAATTTAACACTGCAATTGCAGCACCTTCACTAGAATCTCTGTCTGCTCTATTGGCAGCTACTTTTTGTCCTTTTTTGCGTAATATTTCAATAGCTGTATCAAAGTTACCCTCAGCTTCCACTAAGGCTTTCTTACAGTCCATCATACCGGCACCGGTAGTTTGTCTTAATTTGTTTACTTCTGCAGCAGTAATATTTGCCATGTTATTTTGATTTACTTTATATTAACTTAATGCAGCTACTAAATCTGCTTTCTTCATACTAGAAATACCTTCTACACCTTTTGCAGTAGCCATTTCTTTTAATTCAGCAACAGTCTTGCTGTTTAAGTCATCTGCTGGAGCTTCTTCAGCTTTTGGAGCTGCCTCAGCTTTTGGAGCTGCTTCAGCTTTTGGAGCTGCTTCAGCTTTTGGAGCTGCCTCAGCTTTTGGAGCTGCTTCTTGTGCGTCAGAGGCACCTTCTTTTTCAGCAGTTTTTTCTGATTTTCTTTCTGATAATCCTTCTGCAACAGCACCAGTAACATGGGCTAAAATTGCTTCGATAGATTTAGACGCGTCATCGTTAGATGGGATCACGTAGTCTATTTGTTTTGGATCTGAGTTGGTGTCTACCATGGCAAAGATTGGAATGTTAAGCTTTAAAGCTTCTTTCACAGCAATATGCTCTCTCATGGTGTCTACAACAAATAAAGCACCAGGCAAACGAGTCATGTCAGATATAGAACCTAAGTTTTTCTCCAATTTTGCTCTTAAACGATCTACCTGTAAACGCTCTTTCTTAGAAAGGGTTAAAAAGGTACCATCTTTTTTCATGCGATCAATTGTAGCCATTTTCTTCACAGCTTTACGGATCGTTATAAAGTTGGTTAACATACCGCCTGGCCATCTTTCTGTGATGTAAGGCATGTTTACATTAGCCGCTTTTTCAGCCACGATGTCTTTTGCTTGTTTTTTAGTCGCTACGAAAAGAATTTTTCTACCAGAGGCAGCAATTTTCTTTAATGCTTCGTTAGCTTCTTCAATTTTTGCAGCAGTTTTGTAAAGGTTAATTACGTGAATACCATTACGCTCCATGTAGATGTAAGGAGCCATGCTTGGATTCCATTTTCTTGTAAGGTGACCGAAATGCACCCCAGCCTCTAATAGGTCTTTAACTTCAATTTTGTTTGCCATTTTTACTTAGTTTACTTTCTGTTGGATTAGCAATGCTACTGCGTAACATTTAGATGCTAAACTAGTTTCTGGTGTATCCAGATAACAACTTATTTATAATAAAGACCTCCCAAGATGGGAGGATACTTTTAAGAACATATAAAGGCCCTACGAATAAGGCCTTAATTTTATAGTTTAAACGATTAACGTTTAGAGAATTGGAATTTCTTACGGGCTTTCTTCTGTCCGAATTTCTTACGCTCTACCATTCTTGGATCTCTTGTTAAAAGACCTTCTGGCTTAAGTGTTAACCTGTTTTCTACGTCAATATCACACAACGCTCTAGAAATCCCTAAGCGTACTGCTTCAGCTTGACCAGTGATACCACCGCCATACACATTCACTTTTACGTCATAAGTTCCTTCTGTTCCTGTAAGGGCGAAAGGCTGTTGTACTTTGTACTGTAAGGTAGCAGTTGGAAAGTAGTTCTCTAGATCTCTTTTATTGATCGTAACTTTACCGTTTCCTGGTGTTAGGTATACACGAGCAACCGCTGTTTTTCTTCTTCCTATTTTGTGAATTACTTCCATTGCTAAAATGATTCTAAGTTTATTACTACAGGTTTTTGCGCCTCTTGACCGTGCGCTGTACCTTCGTATACTTTTAAATTTCTGTAAAGATCCGCACCTAGTTTGTTTTTAGGTAACATTCCTTTCACTGCTTTCTCAACAAGACCAATAGGCTTTTTCGCTAGTAATTCACTAGCAGTAAGAGAACGCTGACCTCCTGGATAACCAGTGTGTCTGATGTAAGTTTTAGTCTGCATCTTATTACCAGTCATGGTAACTTTCTCCGCATTTATAACTATAACGTTGTCCCCGCAATCTACGTGAGGGGTGTAGTTAGGTTTGTTTTTACCTCTAAGCATAATAGCTATTTTAGAAGCCAAACGTCCTAAAGTTTGTCCTTCTGCATCTACCAGTACCCACTGTTTGTTAACTGTAGCTTTGTTAGCTGAAACAGTTTTGTAACTTAATGTGTCCACACTAATATTTTTATTGATTAAACACTATAATCCCGATAATCGGGCTGCAAATGTACAACTAATTAGTTGAATTCCAAATGCTGTTTTTTGATTATTTTCGTATAAAGTTCATTTTTTTTGTTTTTTGAACTCATAAGGAAATGTTAAAACTCCTGTGAGTGGCTCATGTTACAATTGAGCAAGGTATTTTTGCCACTTATTCCACCCTATATTTATGCGCTTTAAATACCTTACTGTTCTTTTTTTTGTAACTAATTTCTTTGTCTATTCTCAGGAAGATACTACAGTTTCTGATACGCTAAGGCCGTCTAAATATGATCAGAAGACCTATACAACTCAGCGACTACCAAAAAATGAAGCGCCTAGTATTGATGGTATTATTAAAGAATCTATTTGGGATATTGTTCCATGGACAGGAGATTTTATAGAACAAATGCCCGATGAGAATACTTCTCCAGCCCAAGAAACACAATTTAAAATTACCTATGATTCTAAATACCTTTATGTAGCGGTGCGTTGTTTTGACACTGAACCAGATAAAATAGAAAAGCGTTTGTCTAGGCGAGATGGCTTTCAGGGAGACCGAGTAGCTTTTATATTGGATAGTTATTTAGACAAGCGAACTGCTTTTGCCTTTTCTGTCACTGCCGCAGGGGTAAAAGGAGATGAGTTTGTCTCTGAAAATGGCAACAATTGGGACGACTCATGGAACCCTATCTGGTACGTGGCCACTCATATTGATGAGCTGGGTTGGACGGCAGAAATGAAGATTCCCTTCAGTCAATTAAAATTTGGAAATGCCAAAGAACAGTTTTGGGGCTTACAACTTTCCAGAATGTTATTTAGAGCGCAAGAGCGTTCTGCTTGGGATAGAATTCCACAAAATGCTGCAGGGATGGTCAGTGAATTTGGGACCCTAAGGGGACTGATAGATATTGAGCCACAAAGGCAGTTGGAAATTCAACCTTTTACTGTGGGCCAATACGACACTTATCAGGCCCAAAGCGGCAATCCTTTCAGAGATGGTAAGGATCCTAAGCTCAATGTAGGTTTAGATGCCAAAATTGGTATTACCAATGACCTGACTTTAGACCTTACGGTGAATCCAGATTTTGGTCAGGTGGAGGCAGATCCTGGGGCCATAGCCTTAGATGGTTTTCAAATCTTTTTTAGAGAACAGCGGCCATTTTTTGTAGAGAATAAAAATATTTTTGATTTTAGGTTTGCCAACGGAAACGACAATTTGTTCTATTCTAGAAGGATTGGCAGAAGTCCACAGTTGGGGGCATCGGCGCCCGAAGGGGGCCATATTAAAAGGCCAAACAATACTACTATTTTGGGGGCCGCTAAGTTTTCTGGTAAGACTAAAAACGGTTGGTCTTTGGGTCTTTTAGAGAGTGTGACTAGTGGAATGTATGCGCAATCCGACCTCAATGGACAAAGAACAGAGACTTTGGTGGAGCCCATGACCAATTATTTGGTGGGGCGTGCACAGAAAGATTTTAACAACCGCATGTCTTTCTTGGGGGCTATTTTTACGGCCACCAACAGGCAATCAGATCCATTGGCAGTTTCTTTACACAAAGCAGCCTATACAGGTGGAATTGATTTTTTGCACCAATGGAAAGACCGTACTTATTACATAGAAGGGAATGTGATTGGTTCTAGGGTGCAAGGCACTCCAGAAGCCATTAAAGAAATCCAGGAAAGTATTGTGCATATGTTCCAGCGTTCAGACGCTACGCATGTTAGCTTAGATCCTACTAAAACCAGTATGACAGGGACAGGGGGTAAGTTGGTTTTTGGAAAAGGAGCGGGTCTTTGGCAATACAGTATGGGGGGGAATTGGCGTTCTCCTGAATTAGAACTCAACGATGTGGGATTTTTAAGGGAAACAGACCTCATTAGGCAGTTTGCGAATTTAAGGGCCCAATTTTTAGATCCTACCTCATGGTACAGGAGTGCCTCCCTTCGTTTTTCTCAGAGCAGTACTTATGATTTTCAAGGAAATAACAACCGCCTTCAGTATGATTTTAGGGGGGAAGTTAATACTATTAATAACTGGAATTTTGAGATGGGCCTTACCCACAAGCCCCTAATTAATATCAATGCATTTTTAAGGGGAGGGCCCAGGTGGCGTTTTTCTGAGGAAAATTTTATGTTTTTCTCTGTGGGTTCGGACGATCGTAAAAAACTGGCTGTTGGAGCTGGTTTTGTGAAGAGCCAGGCGCAGGACAATAATTTTTCTTTGGATCGATATGGGGTAGACCTCACCTACCAACCTTTAGATGCCTTGAGTATGTCTTTGGAGCTGGAGTATGAGGTAAACCCATCCAGAACGCAGTATGTCACTCAAGGTCTGGCCAATGGCCTTCCTTATTATATTACAGCGGCTATTGACCAGACGTCTTTTGTGACTTCTATGCGTTTGAATTATACGATTAATCCAAACTTAACCATTCAGTATTACGGACAGCCTTTTATTGCCAATGGCGTCTATTCAGATTTTAATTATGTGACTGATGCTGCAGCCAAACGCTTAGATGACCGAGTGGCTTTTTATGACGCACAGCAATTGAAAAAAGAAAATGGCAGTTACTTTGTAGATCAGGATAGAGACGGTTCTAGCGATTTTTCGTTTTCAGATCCTGACTTTTCTTTTGTTCAATTTAGGTCTAATCTCGTGATGCGTTGGGAGTATATTCCTGGATCTGAACTGTTTTTGGTTTGGTCACAGGGGGCTACAGGTTTTGCCAATCCAATGGATGGATTGGGTTTCAGTCTTAGGGATCAGATCCTAAATCAAAAATTAGAAAACACTTTTTTAATTAAAGCTACTTACAGGTTTGCCAGATAAATTATTCACCATAAACGGTGACTTAGTTAGCCGGTGTTTGGTCACTTTTTTAGTGGGCTTCTAGCCAGTTTTCACCTACCCCTAATTCTACGTCTAAAGGGACGGTGAGCGTAAACGCGTTTTCCATGGCAGATTTAACAAGTGCTTTGACTTGTTCTAGCTCTGGTTTGTACACATCAAAGACCAATTCATCATGTACTTGTAGAAGCATTTTTGTTCGTAACTTTTGGTCGTCTAGTGCCTTTTGAACTGCAATCATAGCCAACTTTATAATATCTGCGGCACTTCCCTGAATAGGCGCATTCACTGCATTTCGCTCTGCTGCACCTCTTACTATGGCATTGTTGGCGTTAATGTCTTTTAAATACCTTCTACGTCCTAATACTGTTTCCACATAACCATTTTCTCTGGCAAAATTTACTTGACTATTCATATAGGCCTTGAGCTTTGGATAACTTTCGTAATAGGTGTCTATGAGTGCTTTTGATTCTGCCCTGCTCAAATCTGTTTGGTTGCTGAGTCCAAAGGCAGATACACCATAGATAATACCAAAATTAACGGTTTTGGCATGGCTTCGCTGCTCCCTACTTACGGATTCTAGAGGCACATTAAATACTTTTGCTGCAGTGGCAGCATGTATGTCTGCGCCTTCTTTAAAGGCAGCGATCATATTGTCTTCTTCACTGAGTGCCGCTATGATCCTTAATTCTATTTGAGAGTAATCTGCTGCCAATAATAGGTGCTCTTGATCTCTTGGAATAAAGGCTTTTCTGATCTGTTTTCCCCTTTCTGTTCTGATAGGAATGTTCTGTAAATTTGGATTGTTGCTGCTCAATCTTCCCGTTGCGGCTACCGTTTGCATATAGTCTGTGTGTACCCTTCCTGTTTGAGCAGACACTTGGAGCGGTAGTGCGTCTACATAGGTGCTTTTCAGCTTAGCAAGCCCTCTGTATGCTAAAACATCGGCAATTATTTTGTGTTCTTTGGCCAAATAAGACAGTACATCTTCTGCGGTAGAGTATTGCCCTGTCTTGGTTTTTTTTGGTTTTTCTACCAACTGCATTTTTCCAAAAAGAATGTCGCCCAATTGTTTTGGAGAAGCAATATTAAAGGTTTCTCCTGCGGCCTCATAAATGTCTTTTTCTAATTGGAGAATATCCTTGTCTAAGGTTACAGATAGTTCGTTTAGAAAGGCCACATCTAGGTTAATGCCTTCTAATTCCATACCCGCCAATACCCTTAACAAGGGTGCCTCCATGTCTACGAAAAGAGACTCATTTCCTGCAGCCGCCAATTCTGTTTTGAATTGTTGTGCCAACTGAAAGCAAAGGTCTGCGTCTTCTACCGCATAGGCTACTTGCTGATCAAGCGCCACTTCTCTCATACTTATTTTTTGTTTTCCTTTTCCTATTAACGTCTCAATAGCTATGGGCGTGTAGTTTAAGTAAGTTTCGCTCAGAACGCTTAGGTTGTGTCTCATGTCTGGATTGATGAGGTAATGGGCCAACATAGTGTCAAAACAAGGGCCTTTTACTTCAATGCCATAACGGTGGAGTACCTTAAGGTCATATTTTAGATTTTGCCCTACCTTTTCAATGCCTTCGTGCTGGAAAAATGCTTTGAGTTCAGATAAGATTTCACTTGTTTCCTCCTGGTCTTCAGGAAGGGATATGTAGAATCCTTTATGGGCCTCCCAGCTAAATGCCAGACCAACAAGGTTCGCTTCTAAAGGATCTAGGCTGGTTGTTTCTGTGTCAAAACACACCTGAGGTTGTTGCAATAGTTTTTGGGTAAATAGTTTCATGCCCAGTCCTGGGCTTACCAATTGATAGTGGTGGGAAACTTCATTTATGGTTTTTCTTGAGCTGAATATTTGTACGCCATCTGTGCTGTTCTCAGCGGTGTCAAAAAGCCCAAATTGCCCACTTCCAGCGCTAGTAGCTTCTGCCTTTTTCTGACTGTTGGCCTCTGGATTGTTTGGGGTTTCTTTGGGTGCGAAAAACAACCTAAGAAATTGCTCCGTAAGCCTTCTAAATTCCAGTTTCTCAAAAATGGCCTGAACCTTTTCGCTATCTGGTGTGGAGAGCTCATAAGCGGCTGCATTAAAAGTAACGTCACAATGAATATTAATGGTGGCTAATTTTTTTGACAGTAAACCGAGTGCAGCGTTTTCAGAAACTTTTTCTTTCATTTTCCCTTTGAGCTGATCTGTGTTGGCCAAAAGGTTTTCCATGCTTCCAAAATCTGCCAAAAACTTTTTGGCTGTTTTTTCTCCTACGCCTGGAAGTCCTGGTATATTGTCACTGGCGTCTCCCATCATGCCTAAATAGTCTATGACTTGTTCAGGCCTTTCTACACCAAATCTTTTTTGAATCTCAGGAATCCCCCAAATTTCAATTCCATTCCCCATCCTTGCGGGACGATACATGAAAATATTTTCAGACACCAATTGACCAAAGTCTTTGTCCGGGGTGACCATAAAGACCTGGTAGTCTTCTTTTTCTGCCTGTTTGGCTAGCGTACCAATAATGTCGTCTGCTTCTAAGCCTTCTAAAACGACAACTGGGATGTGCATGGCCCTTAGAATTTCTTGAATATAAGGCACTGCGAGTCTAATAGCATCTGGCGTCTCTAATCTATTGGCTTTGTATGCTGGAAATAACTCGGTGCGTTCACTACTGCCGCCTTTGTCAAAGCATACCGCTAAATGGTCTGGTTGCTCTCTTTTAATTACATCGAATAAAGAATTCATGAACCCCATGATGGCAGAGGTGTCTTCCCCTTTAGAGTTAATTCTTGGATTTTTAATCAGTGCGTAATAGCCTCTAAATATTAAAGCATAGGCGTCTAAGAGGAAAAGTCTTTTTTTGGACATTCTAAAAAAATTATTGAGGACTCTATGTTAAAGTCCATTTTAGGGTGCGTTTTTACGCACACAATGATACATTAAATATAAGAAGTAGCCGGTCTGTTTTCTTGGCCAAAATGGTCGTAATAACTGTAAGAGAATCCTGGTTGAATACAGAATGCGCCCGTTTCTCCCGCTTTGTTTAAAGCGATAAAGCCCACTTGAAAGTTGGCGTATTCAGGATTTTTTTTCACAATGCGGCCCACCGCTTCTTCACAGGCTTTTTGAGGGCTAAACCCTTGTCTCATGAGTTCTACGATTAAAAAACTACCCACTGATTTTACCACTTCTTCTCCCACCCCAGTAGCAGTTGCAGCACCTATTTCATTGTCTACAAATAGTCCGGCGCCAATAATGGGGGAATCACCAACACGACCAGCCATTTTGTAAGCCATACCGGATGTAGTACAAGCGCCAGAGAGGTCTCCGTTTTTGTCTATGGCCAGCATGCCTATAGTGTCGTGATTTTCAATATTTATAATGGGTTTGTATTGGGAGGTTATTTTCCAAGTTTCCCATTCAGCTTTTGATTGGGGCGTGAGTAAATTGTCTTTTTTAAAACCCATTTCATAGGCGAACTGTTCGGCTCCCTTCCCAGCTAACATCACGTGGGGCGTTTCTTCCATTACCTTTCTAGCCACATTGATAGGGTGGGCAATATTTTGTAAATAGACCACTGATCCGCAGTTTCCCTCGGCATCCATAATACAAGCGTCTAGAGTTACTTCTCCATCCCTGTCTGGTCTTCCGCCTTTTCCAACGGTCTGATTAGATAAATCGGACTCTTCTACCATGACCCCTTGTTCTACTGCATCTAAAGCAGTACCCCCATTAGAGATTACTTCCCATGACTTAGCAGTTGCGCGGTGAAAGTTCCAAGTACAGATGGTCAGCGGTTTTATTGCATCACTGCGTTTGGTGCTTTTCTTGCTTTCTTTGGCTAGTAGCGGCTGGGCGACTAGTGCTGTTGCACTCAGTCCTGCAGCTTGGAGGAATTTTCTTCTTTGCATTTGGTCGGTTGGTTTAGGAACGAAACAATTTGGACCACAAACGCTCTATCCATAGAATAATGCGGTCTACCATAGGAATCCAATATTTTATTAGGCCAATAAATGCGGCACATCCCAATACAATATATAGGTATCTCATTTCGTTTTATTTGTGGATTTAAAAATACAGATTTTAATGGAAACGTTTCGCTTATATTTGTATCAATTATGATTTTAGAAGTTTGTTGTAACTCGTTAGACTCAGCTTTAGCTGCCCAAAGTGCAGGTGCTCACAGAATTGAGTTTTGTACTGGCTTGGCGCTTGGTGGGCTTACACCTTCCATAGGCCTCCTAAAAGAGTATACTAAAATTATTTCACTGCCCACTAGGGTTTTGATTCGTCCAAGGGGAGGCGATTTTTCTTACACATCGGGAGAGTTTAATAGTATGCTGGAAGACATAGCGAAATGCAAGGAACTGGGTTTTGAAGGTGTTGTTTCAGGAATTTTAGCAGCAGAGGGTAGTTTAGATGTGGCCAGGACCGCTGCTTTGGTTGCAGCAGCCTCTGGAATGAAATTTACTTTTCACAGGGCTTTTGACTGGGTGTTAGACCCAAAAGAAACGCTCTTGAAATTATCTGAAATAGGAGTTCATACAGTACTAACTTCCGGAGCTGCTTCAAAAGCCTTAGACGGTTTGGATCAATTAAAAGATTTAAAAGCAATGAATACTGGGGTAGAAATTATGCCCGGAAGTGGTGTGACTGCTCAAAATGCCCTTATTTTTAAGAAAGCAGGCTTTAAAGCCATTCATATGTCTGGTGTGGCTACAGAAAAAGTGTTGGATCATTCGCCCAAAGTGTCTATGTATAGTGCTTCGCTACTGTCAGACACCCATAGATTTACCACCCAAGAAAATCGGGTTAAAGACGTATTGTCCCTAATCAATAGTCCTTACTAAAGTCTTATCTTTGTTTAAAAAAAAATATGCGTTGGTTGTTTTTTGTGCTTTTTTATGTGGGTTTTGCCTGGTACTGCTATTATGCCTTTAAAACCGTCTTTAAAAGCCCTTTGTTCTCAGGTTTCTATGTTATTTCTGCCCTTTTAGTACTCGCATTTTTTCTCTTCCATTTTGCTTTTTCCCCCGTGGAATTTAGGGTGTCGAATCCTTATAAGTCCTATGCAATGGGGTTAGTGGGTAGTTGGTTTTTATTTAGTATCGCAGTAGTTATTTTTTTACTATTTGAAGATATTTTTAGATTTATGTGGGCTGGAATAGTGAAGTTATTTCATTGGGAGCGAGCTGTGGTTATTCCTTCGAGAAGACGTTTTATTAGTGCCTTAGCCTTGGGTATTGCCGCCCTACCTTTTGGGGCCTTACTTTATGGAATGTTCCGAGGAAAATACCGTTACAAGGTACTGGAATACGTCCTTACTTTTGAAGATTTACCTGAGGCTTTTGACGGCTACAAGATCAGCCAAATTTCAGATATTCACTCGGGTAGTTTTGACAATGCAGAAAAAATAGCTTACGGAATTGATCTGATTAACCAACAGCAATCAGACGTTCTTTTTTTTACAGGAGATCTTGTCAATAATACGGCCAGTGAGATGGAACCATGGATGTCTGCTTTTTCAAAGTTGAAAGCCAAAGACGGGGTATTTTCTGTATTGGGGAATCATGATTATGGAGACTATGTTTCCTGGACTTCTCCAGAAGCTAAGGAGGCCAATCTAAATAGGCTCAAAGAAATTCAGCAAGAAATGGGCTTTAAGCTCCTTTTGAATGAGCACAAATACATTGAGAGAAATGGAGAGAAAATAGCCATTGTAGGTGTGGAGAATTGGGGAAAAGGAGGCTTTAAGAAAGCGGGAGACCTCAATAAGGCTATTGCTGAGATTAAAGAAAACGATTTTAAGATATTGTTGTCACACGACCCTTCCCATTGGGAGGCAGAGGTCATTCCTCATGCACAGCATTTTCATTTAACCTTGAGCGGTCATACCCATGGAATGCAATTTGGGATTGAAATTCCAGGATGGATTAAATGGAGTCCTGTAAAATGGCGGTACAAGCAATGGGCAGGAATATACAAAGAGCTGGGCCAATACATTAATGTCAATAGGGGCTTTGGGTTCTTGGGCTACCCTGGAAGGGTAGGTATATGGCCAGAAATCACGGTGATTACCCTAAAAAAGTCGGTTTAAGTGGTGTTTTAGGTTTTTTTATTACATTTGATTGTATTATAAATAAATGCTATGTCAAAATTTGGCGAATTAATAGACTTAAATGTTCCAGTCCTTATAGATTTTTATGCAGATTGGGATGCGTCTTCACAGTCTATGCACGACGTGCTTAGAAGTGTTGCTGCTGCTATTGGAGACAAAGGAAAGGTCATTAAAATAGATGCAGACAAAAACAAAGATTTAGCAGCCGCTTTAAGGGTCACTACATTGCCTACACTAATGGTGTACAAAGGTGGTGAGATGGTTTGGCGCCAAAGCGGAGAACAAGATGCTGTAACCCTTATGGGTATTATAGAAGAATACGCCTAAATCCCTCACAATTTTAGTGGACTAATACGGTGCTATTCTAGCAAACTATCTAATAGAATGGTTTCGTTGGAATGCGCTGCTTCAAAGCGGTTATTTTCTTCTTCAGCTCCCTCGTAGAAATGAGAGAACTTGTCCATAAATACCTCAAATTCAAGCCTTTCTTCTTGGGTAATTTCAGGACTGTCTCCTATGGACAACACGTCTAAGATCCTTCGGTAACCCTCCAAGTTTTCAATAATATTTTGAATGCTGTTATACTGATCAGTAATATCCATTGCCGCATAATAATTCAAGTGGTCTTGGTAAATATTTTTGAGATCTTGAAAAATACCCCTCGCTTCTTCGGGGGCTCCTACAGCGTAATAACCCTCAATAAATGGGACCACAAAGTTGTAGTAATCAAAACCTTTTAGAGGCATGTTTTTCATGCCAATATCTAAAATCTCTTTAGCCTCACTCAATTTATTTTCTCCAATCAGGGTTTCTGTTAGTCTGGCAAGGTTGCTTCTAAAAGACAATCCTTGCACCCTTGTTTGGGTGTCAATATAAACTTCTGGATCACCTGAATTTCCCCATTCCCAACTTTTCACTATGTCTGTCATGGTCTCAGTGTCTATTCTACCCATTTCAAAAACACTTTCGTATTTGGTTTTAATAGGGACCAATTTATAGGCCAAACCATCTAATTGGAGGTAGTCTTTCATCCACAAATACTCTCCAGCTTCAAAACTTCCTCCTGAAAAGTAGAGGGGCCTTTTCCAATCATTATTGGCCAAAAGATCCAGCATGAGTAACCTGTTTTTTGGTAGGGCAGATTTAGGCAGGTCAATGTCTATATAATCTACAATTAAGGCGCTGTCTTTGGCTTTCACCAGGCCACTGGCCAATACATTTTCTTTGTTTACAGGAACCCTGATTTTATTTGTTGGGTAGTACACAATATCTAGGTTGCTTTCAGAGTACTGACTCAAGTCTGCACCTTGTGCTCCTAAGAGGTATTTAAATTTTGTTTGGGGCTTGTCGCTGCCCACCCAATTTAAAAAGTCCTTAATGTCCCATCGTTTGTCTGTTACTTCTTGGAAATAAATGGCATCTCTATTGCCATAGTGGTACAGATCGTGGGTGAGTTGAGAAGGTATGGGATCACTTTCATATGCCTTTCTCTTCATTTGATCTATATACCAATCTGTTGCAAAAAGGCTGGTGTTAATGACCCTAACATCTGTTCTGTATCCCTCAATTTCTTGGGCGTACCAGAGTGGAAAAGTGTCGTTGTCTCCAATGGTAAATAATATGGCACCACTATCTTTTTGGGTAGAGTTCAGATAAGCTTTGGCCGAACTCTGTGCCGTTTTTCTGTTAGACCTATCGTGGTCGTCCCAGTTTTGGAATCCCATAAGCGCAGGTACCGCTAAAAAACACAATCCAACCACGGCTGGGGAAAGCCAGGCCTTTTTAGTGAACGAAGATAATTCGTTAAACAGCCCGTACACCCCTAAACCAATCCAAAGGGCAAAAATATAAAATGAGCCTACCAGCGAGTAGTCGCGCTCTCTGGGTTGAAAAATAGAAGGGTTGGTGTAAAATTGTATGGCCAGACCTGTAAACATAAAGAACACAAACAAGGTCCAAAATTGTTTTTTGTCTTTTTTAAGCTGGAACAGTATGCCAATAATGCCCAGCAGTAATGGCAGGAAAAAATAGGTATTTCTTCCCTTATTGTTTAAAAGATCAGCAGGTAAATTCTCTTGGCTTCCCAATCTAGGACTGTCTATAAAAGAAATGCCACTAAGCCAGTTCCCGTGATTGTCATAACGTCCCTGTATGTCGTCTTGTTTTCCTGTGAAATTCCACATAAAATAACGCCAATACATATAATTGAATTGGAAAGAAAACATATAATTAATATTATCCATTAGGGTCGGTGGAATAACGTCTATATAGTCTCTAAATTCTCTTAAAAAAGAAATGTATTGTTCTACATCAATCTCTCCTTTTTCTAAGCCATTTTTAAATTGCCCCACGGTAGAGGTCAATTCTTTATTGCCTAAATAATCTCTTTTAATACTAAATTTCAGCGGTCCAAAATAGCGCATATAATTTTCAGCGTTTTGTTCGCTCCACATCCTGGGTAATAAGCCCTCATGTGCAGGGTCTGATCCTTGTAGCGCTCCTTGAAAATGATTCACTATCACATATTTCCCTGTGGCGTAATCTTTTTCATATTTAGGTTTGTCGTCTTTTTCAATACTTGCAGTACTAAATGCGTTGGAGTAGTAAGCGCCATAGACTGGACTGTCTACACCCGGGTATTGTTCTCTGTTGTAATAAGCCAATAGGGAACGAGCGTCTGAAGGATCATTCTCATTAATGACCACCCCAGCGTTTGCCCTAATGGGTAGCATAAGCCAAGAAGAAAAGCCTAAAATCAGAAACATTAAAGAAAGCACTATGGTATTGGCAGCGACCATTTGCTTTGATCTTGTAAACTTTAAAGCGTAATAAAAAGCACCCACAAATACTCCAGCCATTATGATGGAGCCAGAATTAAAAGGCAATCCAAAATTGTTTACAAAAAACACTTCAGACCAACCAAACGCTTTTAGTACATAGGTTAGAGAGAATTTATAGACCAGCATTAACAAGCCAACTACAGCGATATTGGCCAATAGAAAGTTTTTTACGGTGGTGGTTTTGTATTTTTTAAAGTAATAAAGTAAACCTATGGAAGGAATGGCTAGAAAGCCCATGAATTGAATCCCAAAAGTAAGTCCCACTATAAAAGAGATCAGTACAAGCCATTTATCTCCCCTGTCTGTATCCAAGTTGTCGGTCCATTTTAAACCCATCCAAAGCAATAATGCCATGATTAAACTGGCCATGGCGTAAACTTCCGTCTCAACGGCATTAAACCAAAAACTGTCAGAATAGGCAAATGCCAATGATCCAACAAGCCCACTTCCTAAAATAGCTATGGCTTGTGAATTGGACAATTCAGTTGTTTTTCCAACCAATTTTCTAAGTAAATTGGTAGTGGTCCAAAACATGAATAAAATGGTGAATGCAGAAGAGACACCAGATACATAATTGACCATTCTGGCAATTTCTGTAGGCTCCAAAGCAAACATGGCAAAGAATGCCCCAATCATCTGAAGCAATGGCGCCCCTGGCGGATGCCCAATTTGAAGTTTGGCTGAAGTCGCTATGTATTCCCCTGCATCCCAGAAGCTACCCGTAGGTTCAACAGTGAGGGCATAAGTGATCAAAGCTATAAAGAAAACCACCCATCCTAAACGGCGGTCCCAAAGGTCAAAATCTTTTGAAAACATGTGTTTGTTTTTTGTAACAGAGCGAAATTACTAATTAATATGTTTATGCGGGCTTTAAATTTTGAAAGCTTTAACAGCTTTTAGGTCCCTAAAAAATCACTTTTTAAGCCTGTGTGCAACGGAAAATTGCCATCTGACGAATGTCTTTGGAAAAAAAAGAAAAGTTTTGTTTTGATAATACAAACTTTGTTTTAAATTTGCAGCCTCTTATACGGTAGTGGTCTATGGTGTAATTGGTAACACAGCTGTTTTTGGTACAGTCGTTCAAGGTTCGAGTCCTTGTAGACCAACAAAAAAACCCAAAGTTTTCGCTTTGGGTTTTTTATTGTATTATGCCTAAAATATTGTATATTTGTGGCGATTAAATGATAAAGGAATAAGAGGGGACCAAAAGTCCCCTCTTTTATTACCCATAAATCTATGTTCGAAAAAGAAGTAAGGACCTTATTAGATGCAGCGTTGGAAGAAAATCCATCACTATTTTTAATAGATTTTAAAGTTACAACAGACAAGAAAATCTCCGTGGTTTTAGATGGAGATACTGGTGTGACACTTCAAGATTGCATGAATGTGAGTAGGGCTATTGAGCATAATTTAGATAAAGAGACCATTGATTTTGGATTGGATGTGGCCTCTGCAGGAGCTACAACTCCTTTGGTAATGCCCAGACAGTACAAAAAAAACCTTCAGCGATCTTTAACAGTTCGTACCGAAAATGAAGTGGTAGAAGGGAATTTAATCCAAATTCTAGACCACGGCATAGTATTGCAGTGGAAAGCTAGAGAACCCAAGCCAATAGGCAAAGGAAAAGTAACCGTGACTAAAGAACAAGAAATTGCTTTTACAGATATTAAAGAAGCAAAAGTGAACCTTAAATTTTAATAGATAGCAAGATGGAAAATATTGCACTTATTGAATCTTTCTCAGAATTTAAAGATGACAAGTTTATTGACAGAGTAACCCTAATGGCCATTTTAGAAGAGGTTTTTAGGAGTGCCTTAAAAAAGAAATTTGGATCAGATGATAATTTTGATATTATCATTAACCCGGACAAAGGGGATTTAGAGATTTGGAGAAACAGAGTAGTAGTAGAAGATATAGATGTGATGGACCCTAATGAGGAGATATCTATCACTGAAGCTAGAAAGATTGAGCCGGATTTTGAAGTAGGGGAAGATGTTTCTGAAGAGGTAAAGTTAATTGACTTGGGTAGAAGGGCTATTTTGGCATTGCGTCAAAATTTAATAGCCAAAATCCATGAGCATGACAATACCACGATCTACAAGCAATTTAAGGATTTAGAGGGAGAGATATACACCGCTGAGGTGCACCATATTAGACACCAGGCTATTATTCTTTTAGATGACGAAGGAAACGAAATTATCCTTCCGAAAGACAAGCAAATTCCAGCAGATTTCTTTAGAAAAGGAGACAATGTTAGGGGTATTATTGAAAGTGTAGAATTAAAAGGAAACAAGCCTTCCATTATTATGAGTAGGACTTCTCCGCTGTTTTTAGAGCAATTGTTCTTTCAAGAAATTCCAGAAGTTTTTGATGGTTTAATCACCATTAAAAAGGCGGTTCGTATCCCTGGAGAAAAGGCCAAAGTAGCCGTAGATTCTTACGACGATCGTATAGATCCAGTAGGTGCCTGTGTGGGTATGAAAGGATCTAGAATTCACGGAATAGTCAAAGAATTGGGCAACGAGAACATAGACGTGATTAACTGGACAAATAACCCTACCTTATTAGTGACAAGGGCTTTGAGTCCAGCCAGGGTCTCTTCTGTAAAATTAGACGACGAAAAAATGACTGCCCAAGTGTACCTTAAGCCAGAAGAAGTTTCTAAGGCTATTGGTCGTGGGGGACACAACATTAGATTGGCGGGTCAATTGACTGGTTATGAAATAGACGTATTTAGAGAAGGGGTAGAGGAAGATGTTGAATTGACAGAATTCTCAGATGAAATAGAGGCATGGATTATTGCTGAATTGTCTAAGATCGGTTTGGATACAGCGAGAGCGGTATTAGAGCAAGATGTAGAAGATCTGGCAAAGAGAACAGATCTAGAAGAGGAAACAATTTTAGATGTTGTTAGAATTCTTAAAGAAGAATTAGAAGGTTAAGCAGTAAGATAATACACAAATAATTAAAGGATTTCATCCTTGAACCTATTTCATTATTTATATTAGCAGAAAAATACTAGTAAGCACAAATTTTTTTTATGGCAGAGAATGCAACCATTAGGCTTAATAAAGTCCTAAGAGAATTAAACATTTCACTGGATAGAGCGGTAGACTACCTAGCGGCTAATGGGCATGCTATTGAGGCAAGGCCTACCACTAAAATATCAGAAGAAGTGCATCAGGTTCTTTTAGATCAGTTCCAAACGGATAAGAGCAAGAAAGTTGCTTCTAAGGAAGTGGGTGAAGAAAAGAGAAAAGAAAAGGAAGCTATTAGGGTAGAGCTTGAAAAAGAGCAAGAAGACAAGCGTTTGGCCAGAGAGGCTAGAGCCAATGAGGTGGTTAAAGCAAAAGGAACACTTTCCGGAACAACGACCATGGGTAAGATTGACCTGGATACTCCAACTAAAAAAGATGTGCCTGCACCAGAAGCAGTAAAAGAAGCAGTTGCTGCTCCTAAAGAAGCAGCCCCTAAAGCAGCACCAAAGCAAGAAGTAATTAAGGCAGCAGCCAAAGCAATAGAAAAAGCCCCGCTTACAGAAATGCCTCAAAAAGAGGCCGTTTTACCGGCCAAGGCTGAGGCAGAAATAAAAGAGGAAACGCTTAAAGTTCCAGTAGCTAAAGAGGTATCTCCAGCGGCTACAGAGACCACTCCAGCAGCTCAGCCATTAGCAGAAGCGGAACAGTTCACAGGATCTATTGCCACGCAGTATAAGAAATTGAGTGGGCCCAAAATTATGGGCGACAAAATAGATTTGTCACAATTTAATAAGCCTAAGAAGAAACCAGTGGCTTCTTCTAACAATGACGACAACAAGAAAAGACGCAAAAGAATAGTATCTCCTTCTGGAGGTCCTGGTGCAGCCGCAGCCGCAGCCGCTCCGAGACAAAGAGGAACGGGGCCTAGAGGCAAAGCAGCCGCTGGGCAACGCTTAAGTACTGCCCCTAAGGTAGAGCCTACAGAAGAAGAAGTACAAAAGCAAGTACGAGAAACCCTAGAGAAATTACAAGGGAAATCTAAGAAAGGAAAAGGGGCTAAGTACCGTCGAGACAAACGTGATTCTCACAGAGAGCAGACGGAAAAAGACTTAGAACAGCAAGAATTGGAAAGCAAAATCCTAAAAGTGACTGAGTTTGTTACGGCAAATGAAGTAGCTACTATGATGGATGTGTCTACCACGCAAATTATTTCTGCCTGTATGTCTCTTGGAATCATGGTGACCATGAACCAGCGTCTAGATGCAGAGACATTATCTATTGTTGCAGACGAATTTGGGTATCAGGTGGAATTTGTCACGGCAGATATTGAAGAAGCAATTGTTGAGGTAGAAGACGCTGCAGAAGATTTGGTGACAAGAGCGCCAATTGTAACGGTAATGGGTCACGTAGATCACGGTAAAACTTCCCTGTTAGATTATATTAGAAAAGAGAATGTTATTGCAGGAGAGAGTGGTGGAATTACCCAGCATATTGGTGCCTATGGAGTGACTTTAGACGGAGGTCAAAAAATCGCCTTCTTAGATACCCCTGGTCACGAAGCCTTTACGGCCATGCGTGCTCGTGGTGCTCAGGTAACAGATATTGCTATTATAGTAGTTGCTGCGGACGACGACATTATGCCGCAAACAAAAGAGGCTATTAGCCATGCACAAGCTGCTGGTGTCCCCATTATATTTGCAATAAACAAAATAGATAGACCTGCTGCCAATCCAGACAAGATTAAAGAAGGGCTGGCTCAGATGAATTTATTGGTAGAAGACTGGGGAGGTAAGATACAATCCCACGATATTTCTGCTAAAACAGGATTGGGTATTAAAGAGCTTTTAGAAAAAGTCTTGCTAGAAGCAGAGCTTTTAGAATTAAAGGCCAATCCAGAAAAACGTGCTGTAGGTACAGTAGTAGAGGCTTTCTTAGATAAAGGAAGGGGCTATGTTTCTACCGTATTGGTACAGGCAGGAACCCTTAAGATAGGAGATTATGTATTGGCGGGAACTTGTAGTGGTAAAGTAAAAGCCATGCAAGATGAACGTGGGCAAAATATAATGGAGGCTGGACCGTCTACACCAATATCTGTATTGGGATTAGATGGTGCACCACAAGCCGGAGATAAATTCAATGTCTTTGAAGACGAACGTGAAGCCAAGCAAATTGCGACCAAGCGTTCTCAATTAATGAGAGAGCAGTCTGTGAGAACCCAGCGTCACATTACCTTAGACGAGATTGGAAGGCGTATTGCCCTTGGAGACTTTAAGGAGTTGAATGTAATCTTGAAAGGAGATGTGGATGGTTCTGTAGAAGCATTGACAGATTCGTTCCAGAAACTCTCTACAGACGAGATACAAGTCAATATCATCCATAAAGGGGTAGGGCCTATTACAGAGTCAGATGTCTTATTGGCTTCTGCATCAGATGCGATAATTATTGGATTTAATGTACGTCCAATGGGTAATGCCAGATCTATTGCAGATAAGGAAGAAATAGACATTAGAATGTACTCTATTATCTACGATGCTATTAATGAGCTCAAAGATGCTATGGAGGGTATGTTGTCTCCAGAGATGAAAGAGGAGATTACAGGTACTGCAGAGATCAGAGAGACCTTTAAGATTTCTAAGGTGGGTACTATTGCAGGTTCTATGGTCTTGACTGGTAAAATCTTTAGGAATTCAAACATCCGTTTGATCAGAGATGGAGTGGTTATATACACCGGAACACTGTCTTCTTTAAAACGTTTCAAAGACGACGCCAAAGAGGTAGCTAAAGGCTATGACTGTGGATTGCAAGTAAAGAATTACAACGATATTAGAGAATTAGATATTGTAGAAGCTTTCCAAGAAGTAGCGGTAAAGAAGAAATTAAAATAATCTGGCCTCACGGCCGATGCACAAAAAAAAGAGCCCTTCAAAGGGCTCTTTTTTTTGTTAGTGCTAAAACCACTCTTTCTAGTTGTGCGCTCTAGTTGTTTTTTATAAGCTGAGGTTTTAAAAGAACGGCGGCAGGATATTTTTTACGAACTGCAATGAGATTTCTCTCTGCCGTTAATCTTGTTTTAAATGAGCCAATTCTAAGCCTAAAGCTAGGCGATTCAAAATCTATGCTTTTGGGCCATTCGGCAAAGCTTTCGTCTAGATTTTCTAAAAGTGCTTCTGTTTGGTCTAGTGGACCTGAGTAGATTTGAATGCGATAGTCTCCCCGGGCTTTTTGGTAGTTTATATAAGCCGCTAAAAGTGCTGTATGTTTTTCAGAAGTACTGAGTACAACACTGTCTTTTTCTATTTTAATAGGCTGCTCTTGTGCTGAAGAAAATCCTGTAGAAAAGAATAAGAATGGAAGGATATAAAAGGGTTTGTGTTTCATTTTGTTTCACGAAAAAGTGTTTTTCAAAGGTAACTTATTACAAATCAAAGCTAAAAAAAAATAATTATTTAGAATGTTTATAAATTAGCAAAATCTACTCTGAAATGGCTTAATAAAATAAGTTCTATGTCGTATTTTTGTGCGCAAATTTACTGTGCCGATACTTGCTTTTTTATTCTTAAATATTGAATATCGTGCCAAACCTGAAGATTACAATATCTAATAATATGAAAAAGGTGACATACCGCAATCTCGTTTCTTCATTTCTAGGGTTGTTTCTAGTGGCATTAACACTGGTCCCTCAAAATCTTTCTGCTCAAGACCAGTCTTCTGGTGACCCTGTTAAAGGGAAGCAATTATTCAATCAAAACTGTGCTGCGTGTCATGCCTTGAACAGGAAAATGACAGGACCTGCTCTTGCTGGAGTTACGGCCAAGTACGAGGGTGATAAAGAATGGTTGTATGCTTGGATTAAGAACAACAACAGTTTAATTAAGGCAGGTGATGAGCGTGCTTTGGCTATTTACAACGAGTACAATCAGGCGGCTATGACTGCTTTCCCTACTTTGAGTAATGAAGACATTGACAATATTCTTGCCTACACAGACGCACCTGCTCCTGCTCCGGCTGCTGCAGCTGTTGCTGCAACTGCTGCTGCTCCAGTAGCTGCTTCTGGAATTTCAAATGAAGTGATTCTTGGTGCATTAATGCTGGTATTTGGTTTGCTAGTAATGATGTTGTATTTAGTGAATAAAACACTGAGAAGCATTGCTGAGGCCAATGGTGTTGTTTACGAGACGGAAGAGAAAGAGGTGCGCATGCCAATATGGTTGGCTTTTGCCAAGAACCAATTCTTGGTGTTAGTGACTGTAATTTTCTTATTGCTTTCAAGTGCATATTATGTTTACGGTTTCCTAATGCAAGTTGGGGTAGATCAAGGTTATGCTCCGGTACAGCCTATACACTACTCTCATAAAATTCACGCTGGAGATAATAAAATTGAGTGTACCTACTGTCACTCATCTGCTAGAGTGTCTAAGCACTCTGGAATACCTTCTTTGAATGTGTGTATGAACTGCCACAAATCTATATACGAGTATAAAGGTAACCCAGAAGGACCAACTCAAGATGATTTGGCGAATGGTTATACCAACGAGTTTTATACCAAGGAGATTAAAAAGCTATACAAAGCGGTTGGATGGGATGAAGAGACCCAGCAATACACTGGGGAGAGCCAGCCTGTAGAATGGGTTAGAATTCATAACCTTCCAGACTTTGCCTATTTCAATCACTCGCAGCACGTTTCAGTGGCTGGCGTGGCTTGTCAGACTTGTCATGGTCCTGTAGAGGAAATGGAGATCATGTATCAGTACAGTCCATTGACTATGGGTTGGTGTATTGACTGTCACAGAGAGACTAATGTGAAGGTAGAAGGAAATGCTTACTACGACAAAATTCACGAGGCACTTTCACAGAAGTATGGTGTAGACAAACTTACTGCGGCCCAAATGGGTGGTTTAGAATGTGGTAAGTGTCACTACTAGAAATTAAGATTTAGAAAAAAAAGAAGCTAATTACAGAGATAATATTATGTCATCAAACAAAAAATACTGGAAGAGTGAAGCAGAGCTTTCTGCAAACGACGCCATGATTGAGACGCTAAAACAAAACGAGTTTGTAGAGCAAATCCCTACAGGGGAATTTTTATCTGACAAACAAACCCTGGCTACTTCCAATACCAATAGAAGAGATTTCTTAAAGTATGTAGGATTTAGTACTGCAGCAGCTTCATTGGCTGCTTGTGAGGGTCCTGTTATTAAGTCTATTCCTTATGTAGTTCAGCCGGAGCAAATCATTCCTGGTGTAGCCAATTTTTATGCTACCACCATTGCCAATGGATTTGACTTTGCTTCTATTCTTGTAAAGACAAGAGAAGGAAGGCCTATAAAAGTAGAAAACAATAAAGATGCTCAGGTTAAAGGAACGGCCAATGCAAGGGTTCAGGCCTCTATATTGTCATTGTATGACAGTGCTCGTTTACAAGGGCCATTATTCAATGGTGCTCCTTCTGAATGGTCAGACTTAGACGCTGCAGTTGTATCTGCATTAGCAAATGCTAAAGCCAGTGGTAAAAAAGTGGTATTTCTTACCCCTACCTATGCAAGCCCAAGCATGTCTAAATTAGTAGCTGAATTTGCGCAAGGGCAGGATCAAGTTTCTCATGTGGTTTATGACGCTATTTCTGAATCTGCTGCACTGGACGCTTTTGAGGCAGTGACAGGAGAAAGGGCTTTGGCAGATTATCATTTAGAGAAAGCATCTGTGATTGTATCTTTTGGTGCAGATTTCCTAGGGGATTGGCAAGGTGGTGGTTTTGACGCAGGTTATGCCAAAGGCAGAATTCCAAGTGCAGGCCAAATGTCACAGCATTTCCAGTTTGAATCTAATATGACGCTTTCAGGTGCTGCTGCAGACAAAAGAGTGCCGTCTAATTCAGCACAACAAGCTCATGCTTTGGCCGCACTATACGAAATTGTAACAACAGGAGCTACGTCAGTAGCACTTCCTGAAAACATAATGGCTGCTGTAAAAGCAGCTGCTAAAGCGGTTGTTAAAGCTGGTGATAATGCTGTGGTATTAACAGGTATTGACAGTGTAGAAGCCCAGTCTTTGGTATTGGATCTAAACGCTTCTTTAGAAAGTGTTGCCTTCGATATGGAGGCACCCCGTTATGTTCGCGGTGGCAGTGATAAGGCGTTACAGTCTTTAGTTGCAGAGATGAGTGCTGGTGGAGTTGGGTTATTGGTGATAGACGGTGTTAATCCTGTATATAGTTTACCTAATGCAGCTGAATTTAAAGCAGCGCTTTCAAATGTTGGCACAACGGTGGCTTTTTCTACCATGCCTAATGAAACCACTGCATCTGTTCAGTGGGTTGGAGCTGCATCACATTACCTGGAATCTTGGGGAGATGTAGCGGTTAAAAAAGGACATTATAGCCTTACACAGCCTACTATTAAAGAATTATTTGACACCAGACAATTCCAAACAGCACTAATGAAGTGGACTGGAATAGAAGGTACATATTACGACTATATTAAAAACAATTGGGAGGCGACTATTCTTGGCGCTTCTGTATGGAACAAGGCCCTTCATGATGGTGTGTATGTAGGTGCTTCAGCGGCAACCAAAATGGTTTCTGCTATAGATGCTTCTGCACAACTTAAGGCGCTTAAAGCGGCAACTGCTCCTAAAATGGAGTTGGTATTGTACGCTAAAACTGGCATGGGTGACGGCCAAGAAGCCAACAACCCTTGGCTACAAGAGTTTCCAGACCCTATCACAAGGGTATCTTGGGATAATTATGCTACCGTTTCAAAAGCAGACGCGGCTAGTTTTGGTCTTGTTAATGAGAATGTGGCTAATGGTGGATTAAATGGAAGCTACATTAGTCTCACAGTCAATGGAGCTACCTTATCTCAGGTACCTGTAATTATTCAGCCAGGTCAGGCGCCAGGAACCATTGGTTTGGCCTTAGGTTATGGAAAGACAGCAGGCTTAAAAGAAGAAATGCAAGTAGGGGTTAATGCTTTTGCTTTGTATAATGATTTTTCAAGAACCCAGGAGGTTTCTGTTGCTAAAGAGGGAGGTATGCACGAGTTTGCTTGTGTTCAACTTCACAAAACCCTTATGGGACGTGGTGACATCATTAAAGAAACAACCCTAGAGGTCTTTAATACTAAAGACGCAAAATATTGGAATCCACAGCCTATGGTGTCTTTAGACCACCAGGAGGTTGAGGCTACTTCTGTAGATTTATGGGATTCATTTGACAGGTCTATAGGACACCATTTTAACCTGTCTATTGATTTGAATGCCTGTACTGGATGTGGGGCTTGTGTGATTGCATGTCATGCAGAAAACAACGTGCCTGTAGTGGGTAAAGAAGAAATCAGAAAATCTAGGGATATGCACTGGTTGCGTATTGACAGATACTATTCTTCAGAAGACACTTTTGAAGGAGATAATGAGAAGAAAGATAATTTTGACGGACTTACTGGAGACAACGGTTCACTAGGAGGTTTTGGAGAGTTGGAAGATCCGTCTGCCAATCCTCAAGTGGCCTTCCAGCCTGTTATGTGTCAGCACTGTAACCATGCACCATGTGAGACGGTATGTCCTGTGGCTGCAACGTCGCACTCTAGGCAAGGTCAAAACCACATGGCATACAACCGTTGTGTGGGTACCCGCTACTGTGCCAACAACTGTCCTTATAAAGTGAGGCGTTTTAACTGGTTCTTGTACAATAACAATGACGAGTTTGACTACCATATGAACAATGACCTTGGTAAGATGGTCATTAACCCAGATGTTAACGTTCGCTCTCGTGGTGTTATGGAGAAATGTTCTATGTGTATTCAAAAAACACAGAAAACTATTCTAGACGCTAAAAGAGATGGTCGTGAAATTAAAGACGGTGAATTCCAAACCGCCTGCTCTGCAGCTTGTGGAAACGGTGCAATGGCATTTGGAGATATTAATGACAAGCATTCTAAGGTGGCAACACTCAAAGAGAGTGATCGTATGTATCATTTATTAGAACATGTTGGGACCAAGCCTAATGTAATCTATCACGTAAAAGTACGTAACACAACAGAAGCATAACACACAATAAAGGAACATAACTATACTATAAATTATGGCGTCGCATTACGAAGCACCTATACGAAAACCACTTGTTGTTGGAGACAAAGGTTACCACGATGTAACTTTAGACATTGTAGCTCCTGTTGAGGGAACTGCAAACAAACAATGGTGGATCGCATTTTCAATTGCTCTAGTAGCATTTTTATGGGGATTGGGTTGTATTATTTACACCGTCTCTACAGGGATTGGAACCTGGGGTCTGAACAAGACTGTTGGTTGGGCCTGGGATATTACCAACTTTGTTTGGTGGGTAGGAATTGGCCATGCCGGTACCTTAATTTCAGCCGTGTTATTACTCTTCAGGCAAAAATGGCGTATGGCCATTAACCGTTCTGCAGAGGCCATGACCATTTTCTCAGTAATTCAAGCAGGTTTATTCCCAATCATACACATGGGTCGCCCATGGTTGGCTTATTGGGTACTCCCTATTCCGAATCAATTTGGATCTTTATGGGTAAACTTTAACTCGCCATTACTTTGGGACGTATTTGCTATTTCTACCTATTTATCTGTTTCATTGGTATTCTGGTGGACAGGTTTATTACCAGATTTTGCAATGATTCGCGATAGAGCAGTAAAGCCATTCCAGAAAAAGATATACAGCCTATTGAGTTTTGGTTGGTCTGGTCGTGCTAAAGATTGGCAGCGCTTTGAAGAAGTGTCATTGGTGTTGGCTGGTTTAGCAACTCCTTTAGTACTTTCTGTACACACGATTGTATCTTTTGACTTTGCTACTTCGGTTATTCCAGGATGGCATACCACGATTTTCCCACCATATTTTGTTGCAGGTGCAATTTTCTCTGGTTTTGCCATGGTAAACACCCTTCTTATTATTATGAGAAAAGTGTCTAACCTAGAGGCTTATATTACCGTTCAGCATATTGAACTCATGAACATTGTGATCATGATTACAGGTTCTATTGTAGGTTGTGCTTATATTACAGAGTTATTTATGGCGTGGTACTCTGGAGTGGAGTATGAGCAATACGCTTTCTTAAACAGGGCCACAGGACCTTATGCTTGGGCGTATTGGGCCATGATGACTTGTAATGTTTTCTCTCCACAATTCATGTGGTCTAAAAGATTAAGAACATCTATTATGTTCTCCTTCGGTATTTCTATTGTAGTAAACATTGGAATGTGGTTTGAACGTTTTGTGATTATTGTAACCTCTCTTCACAGGGATTACTTGCCGTCTTCTTGGACCATGTTCTCTCCTACATTCGTAGATATTGGTATTTTCATAGGAACCATAGGATTCTTCTTTGTATTATTCCTTTTGTATGCAAGAACCTTCCCGGTAATTGCTCAGGCAGAAGTGAAAACTATTTTGAAATCTTCTGGAGAAAAGTATAAGAAATTAAGAGATGCAGGGAAACCACTTTACGAGGTAACCCCTTTAGTGTCTAAAACTAAAAAGGATCAATAGTATGGCAAATAAAGTTATTCAGGCGCTTTACAACGATGACGACGTGCTTATGTTGGCCGTTAAGAAAGTGAAAGCTGCCAAGTATCATATAGAAGAAGTGTATTGTCCTTTTCCTGTTCATGGACTAGACAAAGCTATGGGCTTAGCCCCAACTAGATTGGCCATTACTGCATTTATGTATGGTTTGGTAGGTTTGGCTGTTTCCATCACTATGATGAATTACATCATGATTGAGGATTGGCCACAAGATATTGGGGGTAAACCTAGTTTTTCTTACTTAGAAAACATGCCTGCCTTTGTACCAATTATGTTTGAGCTTACGGTCTTTTTTGCGGCCCACTTAATGGTGATTACTTTTTATATGAGAAGTAGGTTATGGCCATTCAAAAAAGCAGAAAATCCTGATGTTAGAACTACAGATGACCTTTTCCTGATGGAAATTGAAATCCATGATAATGAAGCAGATCTTTACGCCTTATTGGCGGAGACTGGTCCAGTAGAAATTAAAGTTTCCCAAAAGTAGATTGCAAAATATTATGAGTGATTTAAAATATTCTTTTTTGGCCCTTGCATCTATGATAGTTTTGGCTTCTTGTTCAGACAAGAACAGTAGAAACTACCAGTACATGCCAAATATGTATGAATCTGTAGGTTATGAGACCTACCAACAAGTAGATTTCTTACCTTCTAATATGGAAGCAGGTTTGCCTGCAGAGAATACCATTCACAGGGGTTGGTTGCCTTACGAATTTGAAAACACCTTAGCAGACAAGGAATTGGCAAGAGCCCAAAATAGTCCTTTAGATTCTGCTATGCACGAAGAGAATCTCAAAGAGGGCAAAGCGCTTTACGATGTGTATTGTGCCATTTGTCATGGTAAAAAAGGGGATGGAAACGGAACTTTGGTTTCTCGAGAAAAAATATTAGGAGTGCCTTCATATGCTGACGCTGCTAGAAACATTTCAGAGGGAAGTACTTACCATACTATTTATTATGGATTGAACTCAATGGGTTCTTATGCGGGTCAATTAAATATTGAAGAGCGTTGGAAAGTTTCTGAGTATGTAATAAAATTAAAGCAAGACCTAACTAAATAATACGAAGACAGACAGTATGTATACTTTTTCAAACAGACTTAAGATAGCTTCTTTTATACTAATGGCTGTGGGTGCAATAGGGATTGCTATTGGATTCATGTCTGCCCCATCTAATGTGGCAGAAGCCAAAGCTATAGTGGCTGCTCAGACAGACGGCCATGGAGATGCACACGCAACAGAAGATCATGCCATTTCAAATGAAGCCGCAGAAATTCACGACGAGGATCATGCTTCTATGACCGATCACGCAGTATCTTCAGATTCTCATGCCTCAGAAGCACACAGTGAAGATCACAGTGCAGCGCATGACGAACATGTATTACACCAATTACAGAATAAGCCTTGGGCAGCCCTTTATGTTGCGGCCTTCTTTTTCTTCATGATCGCTTTAGGGGTGTTGGCATTTTATGCCATACAGCGTGCTGCTCAGGCAGGATGGTCTCCACTCTTATTTAGAGTCATGGAAGGGATTACGGCTTATTTAGTACCTGGAGGAATCATTGTATTCTTAATTTTAGTAGCCTCTGTAGCTCACATGAACCATTTATTTGTATGGATGGATCCTGAAGTAGTGGCACACGACAAACTCATCCAAGGAAAAATAGGTTACTTAAACGGACCATTCTTTTTAGCGAGAGCCGCCTTTTTCTTATCAGGCTGGATCGCTTACAGGTGGTATTCTAGAAAATTATCTTTAGCACAAGATGCCGCAGATGACAATACTAACTTTGTGAAAAATTTCAGACTTTCTGCAGGATTCTTGGTATTCTACCTGGTGACGGAATCTATGATGTCTTGGGATTGGATTATGAGTATTGACCCACACTGGTTCTCTACACTTTTTGGATGGTATATTTTTGCTTCTATGTTTGTCTCAGGAATTACTGTAATTGCGCTAGTGACTATTTACCTCAAGTCAAAAGGATTGTTAGAGCAAGTGAATGACAGCCATATTCATGATTTAGCCAAGTTTATGTTTGGTATCAGTGTTTTCTGGACTTATTTATGGTTCTCTCAATTCATGCTTATATGGTACTCTAATATTCCGGAAGAAGTGACTTATTACGTGACTAGAATTCAGGACTACAACCTGCCTTTCTTTGGGATGTTAGCACTGAACTTTATTTTTCCATTACTGTTGTTAATGAACAGTGATTTTAAACGTGTGAATTGGTTTGTTGTCATGACGGGAATAGTGATTCTTGCAGGTCACTATTTAGATATATTTAATGCTATTATGCCCTCTGCAGTAGGTGATCAGTGGTTTATTGGTATTCCAGAAATAGGTGCAGTATTGTTCTTTGCAGGTTTGTTTATTTACACGGTCTTTAACGCATTGACAAAAGCACCCATTACACCCATGCGCAACCCATTTATTGAAGAGAGTAAGCACTTTCATTACTAATATTATTTACGTAAACAGCATATTAAAATGACAGCATTTTTAACCATAGGAGTATTAGTCTTAGTAGCCATAGCCATATGGCAGATGACCAAGATATTTGAGTTGTCTCAAATCAAGAAAGATGCTTCTCAGATTGCCAATGACAACGACAATAAGTACAACGGTTACCTTATGTTCGCTTTCTTGGTGTTTATCTACGGAATAACCATCTTTAGTTTTTATAAGTATACCAAGATCTTATTACCAAAAGCAGCATCTGCACACGGGGCAGATTACGATAATTTAATGCTGGTCTCATTCATCATTATTTTTATTGTTCAAACCATTACACAAGCATTGCTTCATTACTTCGCTTACAAGTACAGAGGAAGAAAGGGTCAAAAGGCTTTGTATTATGCAGACAATAATAAGTTAGAGATCATCTGGACCATGATTCCAGTAGTGGTTTTGGCAGGTTTAATTCTTTGGGGATTATACAGCTGGGTGAACATTATGGATATTAACGACCAAGATGACCCTATTGTTGTTGAATTATACGCCCAACAATTTAATTGGACAGCTCGTTATGCTGGAGAAGACAATGTGCTTGGAGAAGCTAACGTACGTTTAATAGATATTGACAATATTAATGTATTGGGTCTGGACACTTCTGATAGCTATGCTTCAGATGACGTCATTGTAAAAGAACTTCACTTACCAGTAGGAAGGAAAGTGAACTTTAAAATGCGTTCTCAAGATGTTTTACACTCTGCTTATATGCCTCACTTTAGGGCTCAGATGAACTGTGTTCCAGGGATGATTACTCAGTTTTCATATACCCCTATCTACACCACTGAACAAATGAGACAAGATCCAGATGTGATAGACAAGGTTAAACGCACCAATACTATTAGGGCAGAGCGTGCACAAATTGGTGCACCTAATTCTGACCCATGGGAATTTGATTACATTTTATTGTGTAATAAAATATGTGGAAAATCTCACTACAATATGCAAATGAAGATCATTGTTGAAACCCAAGAGGAGTATGACGCTTGGATGGCTGAGCAGAAAACATTTGCGCAAACCGTAGTAACGAACTAGAGTAATAAAAAAATAGCTTAATAAAAATAAAATTACAGATATGTCTGCAAACGCACACGCACATTCAGAGGATCATCACGAAGATCATGGGCATCATCATAAAGAAACCTTTGTAACCAAGTATATCTTTAGCCAGGATCATAAGATGATCGCTAAGCAGTACCTAATTACAGGGCTTATTATGGGATTCATAGGAATTGCCATGTCTCTTTTATTCAGAATGCAAATTGCTTGGCCTGGTCAAAGCTTCCCAATTTTTGAAGCTTTATTAGGAAAATGGGCACCAGACGGTGTCATGGATGCAGATATCTATTTGGCATTAGTGACCATACACGGAACCATCATGGTTTTCTTTGTATTGACTGCAGGTCTAAGTGGTACATTTTCTAATTTACTTATTCCATTGCAAATTGGGGCCAGAGATATGGCTTCAGGATTTTTGAATATGGTGTCTTACTGGTTGTTTTTTACCTCTTCAATTATTATGGTTTTTTCTCTATTTGTTGAGGCTGGACCAGCTGCGGCAGGTTGGACGGTTTACCCACCTTTAAGTGCACTTCCTATGGCGCAGCCTGGTTCTGGAATGGGAATGACTTTGTGGTTGGTGTCTATGGCTATCTTTATAGCTTCTTCGCTTTTAGGTTCTCTTAACTATATTGTTACGGTAATAAACCTCAGAACCAAAGGCATGTCTATGACGCGTTTGCCTTTAACTATATGGGCGTTTTTTGTAACAGCTATTATTGGTGTTATTTCATTTCCCGTATTGTTTTCTGCAGCCTTGCTACTGATTATGGACAGAAGTTTTGGTACGTCATTTTTCTTGTCAGATATTTTTATTCAAGGAGAAGTACTGCATTACCAAGGGGGTTCACCGGTACTTTATGAGCACCTTTTCTGGTTCTTAGGCCACCCTGAGGTGTATATTGTATTGTTGCCTGCATTAGGGATCACTTCTGAAGTAATGTCTACCAATGCACGTAAGCCAATTTTTGGATACAGAGCGATGGTTACCTCCATTATAGCCATTGCATTTTTGTCTACAATTGTTTGGGGCCACCATATGTTTATTTCTGGAATGAACCCATTTTTAGGATCTGTATTTACATTTACTACCTTGTTAATCGCTATTCCTTCTGCGGTAAAGGCATTTAACTATATCACCACTTTATGGAAAGGTAACCTACAGTTAAATCCAGCGATGTTATTTTCTATTGGATTGGTGTCTACTTTTATCACAGGTGGTTTAACAGGAATTATTTTAGGAGATTCTACGCTAGATATTAATGTTCATGACACCTATTTTGTGGTTGCGCATTTCCACCTTGTAATGGGTATTTCTGCACTTTATGGATTGTTTGCTGGGGTGTACCACTGGTTCCCTAAGATGTTTGGTAGAATGATGAACAAGAATTTGGGGTATGTACACTTTTGGGTTACTGCAGTGGGTGCTTACGGGGTTTTCTTCCCCATGCATTTTGTAGGTATGGCAGGAGTGCCTAGAAGGTATTATGAGAACACTGCTTTTCCAATGTTTGACGAATTGACTAATGTTCAAGTGCTTATTACGGTATTTGCCATTATTTCTTCTGGGGCGCAATTGGTATTTGTGTACAACTTCATCAGTAGTATTTTCTACGGTAAGAAAGCGGCACAAAACCCATGGAAGTCCAATACCCTAGAATGGACTACTCCTGTAGCCCATATTCATGGTAACTGGCCTGGTGCTATTCCTGAAGTACATCGCTGGCCTTATGACTATTCTAAAACGGATAAAGAGGGTAATTATGTGATACCTGAACAAGATTTTGTGCCTCAAACAGTACCTATGGGTCCTGATGAAGAACAATTGCATCATTAGACAGCAAAAGTCTTCTGATTAAATATTAAACCTATTATAAAGTCCTAACCTGTGTTAGGACTTTATTTTTTCAAAGGATTCCCCATTGGGGTGTCTCTTATATCAATCATTTTTCATAATTTAATACTTTTAACAGCACTAATATTTGTCCCTTTTATGAACTATACTGCTAAATTTTATTTGCCCTTTATCCTAATATTTGCGCTAAGTGGCACTCGTTTACAGGCACAGAAGGTGCCCAAGATTAAAGGCAATAGAATTGTAGCGCCTTATAATGCCCCTTTAGAGGCATTTAGTGCCATTGTATTGGACAATGATCTAAAACTTAATATAGTAGCGTCTGACACTAGTGGAGTGTCTATGATTGCAGACGACAACCTGCCTCCTGTGTTTAAATTTCAAGTCACAGATAGTGTGTTATACATTAATACCTATTATCAAATCACGGCGAGTAAGCAGTTAGACATTACTTTGTTTACACCAACTTTGGACCGTGTTGCTATTTCTTCAGGCGAGTTGGGACTTACTTTGGACCCGCGTTTTAAAAAAACACAGCTTTCCCTTTCCGGAAACGCAACAGTGGCCGTTGCTGGTACTGTTCCAAGTCTGAGTGTATCTGTAGATGAAAAATCTTTCGTGAATATCAATGGGTCTTTTACTTCTTTGTCTTTAGCAATGACAGATCGCGCCACGGCAACTATTTATGGAGACGTGAGTGAGACAGCATTATTAAACATGCAAGATAAGGCCTCTTTAAAGTGGGGTGGTACTTTGGCTTTTTTAACCGCTTCTTTTGAAGGGTCGTCTCAATTAGAAGGTATAGATCTTTTGATTAGTGAGGCCAGCGTGCACGCTTCGGGGAAGTCTAAAATTGACCTTCATGTGATGTCTCAGCTCACTTATTTTTCTAAACAGGAAAGTCAGTTAGACCTTTATGGTACGCCAAGAATAGATTTATTAGAATTTTCAGGAACATCCGTATTGAGAAAAAAGCTTTTAAAATAGGAATTTCCTCCTGTTTTTAAATCTTATCTTTACCCTTATGAACGAACACTTAGATCCTACATCTGATCATTTAACGCCAGAATCCCTAGACATTGAAAAGGCCTTAAGACCACTTAGTTTCAATGACTTTACGGGACAAGAGCAGGTGCTGGAAAACCTAAGTATTTTTGTCAAAGCAGCAAATTTAAGAGAAGAAGCTTTAGATCACACCCTTTTTCACGGCCCTCCGGGACTTGGAAAAACAACACTAGCTCATATACTTGCCAACGAATTAGGGGTGGGGATTAAGATTACTTCTGGACCTGTATTAGACAAGCCCGGTGATTTGGCTGGACTGTTGACAAATTTAGAAGAGCGCGATGTGCTTTTTATAGATGAGATACACCGTTTGAGTCCTATTGTGGAAGAATATCTGTATTCCGCTATGGAAGATTATAAGATAGACATCATGATAGAAAGCGGACCAAATGCCCGGTCTGTTCAAATACATTTAAATCCATTTACACTCATTGGTGCCACCACGCGCTCGGGTTTGCTCACCGCACCCATGCGCGCTCGTTTTGGTATTCAAAGCCGTCTTCAATATTATTCTACGGAATTACTCTCCACTATTGTTACCCGCTCTGCAGAGATACTTAAGGTACCCATAACAGACGAGGCTGCTATTGAAATAGCAGGTAGGAGTAGGGGAACGCCAAGGATTTGTAATGCTTTACTCAGAAGGGTAAGGGATTTTGCTCAGATTAAGGGAAATGGAAAAATTGACCTCGAAATTGCCCAATTTGGCCTTGGCGCACTTCATGTAGACGCCCATGGACTAGATGAGATGGACAATAAAATACTCACTACCCTGATAGATAAATTCAAGGGTGGTCCTGTTGGTATTACCACTTTAGCAACTGCGGTTTCTGAAAGTGCGGAAACCATTGAGGAGGTCTATGAACCTTTTCTCATACAGCAAGGTTTTATTATGCGCACCCCTAGGGGAAGAGAAGTGACTGCTGCTGCATATACCCATTTGGGAAGAACTAAATCTCCAGAGCAAGGAGGCTTGTTTTAGGGCTAGTCGTATCCGTTTTGCTGCAGCTTTTTTAAATAGATCTTAAACGTTCCAATTAAATGACCACTTCAGATCATGTACAGCAAGATAGAGCGCAGCTTTTTAAGCGAGAGGCAGCGCTTCTTGGGTTTATTTCTTGTGGGATCTCCAAAGCGGGTTTGTTGGAAGAAGAAGCCCCTCGTTTAGAAAAGTGGCTCAAAGAGGCCAAGCAAGGAAAAATGGGTTATATGGAAAACCATTTTGACAAGCGATTGGATCCCACCAAATTGGTTCCAGGCGCTAAGTCAGTGGTGAGTCTCTTGTATAACTATTTTCCGGAGCAAAAACAGTCCTCCGACTCATATCAGATAGCAAAATATGCCTATGGTCAGGATTATCATGAGGTCATAAAAAATAAGCTAAAAACTTTACTGGAAAGGGTGTCGGCCCAGCTGGGCCAAATAGAGGGTAGGGCATTTGTAGATTCCGCTCCGATTTTAGAAAAAGCTTGGGCCGCTAAAAGCGGACTAGGCTGGATTGGTAAAAACAGTAATTTATTGACCCAGCAGGTGGGGTCATTCTATTTTATAGCAGAACTCGTTTTAGATATAGATTTACCTCAGGATCCTATTACATCTGATCACTGTGGCACTTGTACTGCTTGTATAGACGCCTGTCCTACTCAGGCCATAACCCCTTATGAGGTAGACGGTTCTAAGTGTATTTCTTATTTCACCATTGAATTAAAAGAGGCTATTCCAAAAGAGGTTTCTGGTCAGTTTCAAGATTGGGCATTTGGCTGTGATATTTGCCAGGATGTTTGCCCATGGAACCGTTTTTCAAAGTCCCACAGCGAGCCTTTATTTAATCCAGACCCTAGACTACTTGAAAACACCAAGAAAGATTGGGAAGAAATTACCCAAGAGGTGTTTTCGCAGATTTTTAAAAAATCTGCCGTTAAAAGGACAAAATATGAGGGCTTTAAACGCAATATTGACTTTTTGCAGAACCAAAAATTTTAAATTCGTTGGGTTGATTTTTTTCTTAGAGCAAGATTTTATTTCAATTGATTAACATTTTCTTAATATATTTGGAATTAACCTAAACAATACACACAAAAAAGCTTACCAGCTATGTGTTTTTAAAAGCGATAAATTTTATGAATGAATTAGCTACGTTAGATATTGCAGTGATACTTGTATATCTATTGGGAATTGTAATTTACGGAATCTCTAAATCTAAGCGAAGTAGTTCAGAAGACTATTTTTTAGGGGGTAGAACCATGACATGGCCTATTGTAGGGATCGCTTTATTTTCTGCCAATATATCTAGTTCTACTTTGGTAGGTTTGGCTTCAGATGCCTTTCAGACCAATATAAATGTATACAACTATGAGTGGTATGCAGTGGTAGTGCTCATTTTCTTTGCCATATTCTTTTTGCCTTTTTACATTAGATCTGGGGTGTATACCATGCCAGAATTTTTAGAGCGCAGGTATGATAAAAAATCCAGGTATTATTTTTCTTTTATTACCATCCTTGGAAATGTTATGGTAGACACAGCTGCTGGATTATATGTAGGTAGCATAGTACTAAAGTTGTTATTTCCTGAAGTGAGCTCGACTATTATTATCATTATACTTGCTGTTGCAGCAGCAGCATATACCATACCTGGAGGCTTAAATTCTGTAATTCAAACGGAGGTTATTCAAGCCGTTTTGTTGGTTATAGGATCCTGTTTATTGACTTTCTTTGCTTTCGAAGAACTCGGAGGGGGTTGGGACGCCATGATGTCTCAGTTAGACAATATGCTTGCCGCGGGAGAGGTTAATTTTGGAAACCGTTTGGCGGAAGGTAAATTTATTCCTGCCAATAGTGGAGAGGTCTTTAGTTTAGTACGTCCCAATAATGACGACTTTATGCCTTGGTGGGGACTACTCACAGGAGTACCTTTATTAGGATTCTATTTCTGGGCCAACAACCAGTTTATGGTACAAAGGGTGCTGGGTGCAAAAAACCTGAATCACGGAAGATGGGGCGCCTTGTTTGCGGGCCTTTTAAAATTACCAGTTATTTTTATCATGATAGTGCCTGGAGTATTGGCGCTGTTACTTTTTAATGACTTAGATATTTCTTCATTAAATTACCCAGTGGGCGACGGTATTTGCGCAAATTTATCTGATTGTCCTAACCTGACCTATCCTGTGTTGTTGTTTAAATTATTACCTACAGGTGTTTTAGGATTGGTTGTAGCTGGTTTATTGGCAGCCATGATGTCTAGTGTTTCTGCTACGTTCAACTCAGCTTCTACCTTAATTACAATGGACTTTGTAAAGCAGTTTAGACCAGAACTCACCTCCAAACAATTGGTCAGAGTGGGTCAGATAGCTACGCTAGTTCTTGTAGTCTTAGCCTCTGCTTGGGTGCCTTTTATTGAGAAAGTAAGTGATTCTTTATGGGGCTATTTGCAATTGGTGATTGCCTTTACTTCTCCACCTGTAGTGGCTGCATTTGTGTTGGGTTTATTCTGGAAACGTGCTAACGCACATGGTGCTTTTGCCAGTCTTATGGCTGGAGGTGCATTTGCTATTTTCATGATTGTTTCTGCCTCAATTGATTTAGTGCCCTCATTAAATGAATTTCATTTCCTGGCAAAAGCCAATCTATTGTTTGTCATTGCTGTTGTTGTTCATATTGTGGTGAGCTTAGCCACCGGATTGCCAGAGGCCCAAAAAGTGGCAGACTATACTTACAAAAAAGCCATTTATACCGCTGAAACTATTGAACTGAAGGCTTTGCCTTGGTTTAAAAATTACAGAATACTCTCTATTATTTTACTGATTGCAACCACTATTCTTGTTGGTTTTTTCTGGTAAATATAGCTATAAACACAAACTAAAGAAGGATGCAATTTGTCATAAGTTGCATCCTTTTTCAATGATAATTCACGAATAATACCCTTACCTTTGTGGGATAAATAAGCCACTATGAGCAAACAAAAAATTAGGAGAGAAGCATTGGTGTATCATGCCAAGCCTCAACCTGGAAAGATTAAGATTGTTCCTACTAAACCTTACGCTACTCAAAGAGATTTGGCCTTAGCCTACTCTCCAGGCGTAGCAGCGCCTTGTCTAGAAATAGAGAAAGATCCTGAAAATGTTTATAAGTACACTGCCAAAGGTAATTTGGTAGCTGTTATTACCAATGGAACAGCGGTACTTGGTTTAGGAGATATAGGGCCTATGGCGTCCAAGCCAGTGATGGAAGGGAAGTGTTTGCTATTTAAGATTTTTGCAGACATTGACAGTATAGATATAGAATTAGACACTAAGGACATAGAGACTTTTATTCAAACAGTTAAAACCATTGCGCCTACTTTTGGTGGAATTAACTTAGAAGATATTAAAGCTCCCGAAGCTTTTGAAATTGAAAGAAGGTTAAAGGAAGAATTAGATATTCCTGTCATGCATGACGACCAACATGGGACGGCTATAATCTCTGCAGCGGCACTTCTAAACGCTTTAGATTTGGCGGAGAAGTCTATTGATAAGGTGCGTATTGTGATCAGTGGTGCTGGAGCTGCGGCAGTATCTTGCACAAAACTATATAAAGCCTTTGGTGCAAAAGCAGAAAACATTGTCATGTTAGACAGTAAAGGCGTGATCAGAAAAGACAGGCCTAATTTGTCCTCAGAGAAAGAGGAGTTTGCTACAGCAAGAAAGATAGACACCTTGGATGAAGCTATGGAAAATGCAGACGTTTTTGTGGGACTATCTGTGGCAGACATTGTGACCCCGTCTATGCTTACTTCCATGGCAGACAACCCTATTGTCTTTGCTATGGCCAATCCAGATCCTGAGATTGATTACAAATTGGCTATGGATACCAGAAAAGATATTATTATGGCCACTGGTCGTTCGGACCATCCCAATCAAGTGAATAATGTATTGGGTTTCCCATTTATATTTAGAGGCGCTTTAGATGTTCGTGCTACAAAAATTAATGAGGCTATGAAAATGGCTGCAGTGAAAGCTTTGGCAGATTTGGCTAAAGAACCTGTTCCAGAGCAAGTTAATATTGCTTATGGAGAAACTAGATTGGCTTTTAGTAGAGAATATATTATTCCAAAGCCTTTTGATCCAAGGCTTATTTCTGAAATCCCTCCTGCCATTGCTAGAGCAGCTATGGAGAGTGGTGTGGCTAAAGAGCCCATTGAAGATTGGGATAAATACAAAGAGGCCCTTATGCAACGCTCTGGGAATGACAACAAAATAGTGCGTCTCCTACATACAAGGGCTAAAATGAACGCTAAGAAAATTGTTTTTGCTGAAGCCGATCATTTAGACGTATTAAAAGCGGCTCAAATTGTCTATGATGAAGGGATTGCTATTCCAATTCTTTTGGGTAACAAAGCCATTATAGAAGAATTAAAAGCAGAGATTGAATTTGAGGCAGATTTAGACATCATAGATCCTACTGATAATGCTACCCGTGCTCAGCGAAATGCTTATGCTACCTCTTATTGGGAACAGAGAAGAAGGACAGGGGTAACCCAGTATCAGGCAGAAATTAAAATGCGTGAGCGCAATTATTTTAGCGCTATGATGGTGCTAATGGGAGATGCAGACGGAATGATTTCAGGGTATTCAAGGGCTTATCCGACCGTTGTAAAACCAATCCTTGAGGTCATTGGTAGGGCCAATAACGTGAAACGTGTAGCTACGACCAATATTATGATTACGGAGCGAGGACCAATGTTCTTATCAGATACCTCCATTAATATAGATCCTTCTGCAGAAACCATAGCGGAGATTGCTCAAATGACGGCCAATGTGGCCAAGACTTTTGGTTTTGAATCTGTCACAGCCTTACTGTCTTACGCCAATTTTGGTTCTTCTTCACACCCCAATGCAAATAAAGTAAAGCAGGCAGTACGTATTTTACATACGGAGAGTCCAGACTTAATAGCAGATGGGGAGGTGCAAATGGATTTTGCGCTGAACAAAGTGTTGCACCAAGAGAAATTTCCTTTCTCTAAATTGGCAGGGAAAAAAGTGAATACCTTAATTTTTCCAAACCTAGAATCTGCAAATATTACTTACAAACTCATGAAAGAACTCAATGGTGCAGACTCTATAGGGCCTATCATGATGGGGTTAAGGAAATCTGTCCATATTTTGCAATTGGGCGCTAGTGTAGACGAAATTGTCAATATGGCTGCGGTAGCTGTAATAGATGCCCAAGAAAGGGAAAAAAGAAAGCGTGCTAAAATGGCTAAATCGTAACAGATGATCACACACCTCAGGGGTAAATTAGTTGAAAAAAATCCCACAGAAATTGTGGTGGAATGTGGTGGTGTAGGCTATTTGGTTCATATTTCACTACATACCTATTCCTTGTTGCCTTCTGAGGAAGCGGTGTCTATTTACACCCATTTACAGGTTAAAGAAGACAGCCACAGCCTCTATGGTTTTATGGAAGTTTCTGAACGGGCTATTTTTAGGTTACTTATCTCCGTCTCAGGAATTGGGGCCAATACAGCCAGAACCATGCTTTCATCATTGTCACCAGAGGAATTGAGAGACGCCATAGCAGCAAGTAATGTAGGAACCATACAATCTGTTAAAGGAATTGGACTAAAAACAGCCCAGCGTGTTATTATTGAACTCAAAGATAAAATCCTTAAAATTTACGATTTAGAAGAACTTTCTACTCCTTTAGACAATACAAATAAAGAAGAAGCGTTATCTGCATTGGAAGTACTTGGCTTTGCTAGAAAGCAATCTGAAAAGATGGTAGAGAAAATTTTAAAAGCAAGCCCAAGCCTCTCAGTAGAAGATATTATTAAGCAGACGCTAAAAGGTTTGTAACACTTTTGAAGACCTATTTTTTAAAAAAGAATTTGAAACAAATAAAGCCCATTTTTTTTGGGCTCTTTTGTTTGCTTTTTTTTCAAACAAACGGCTTATTTGCCCAAAAAAAATCACTGCCGTTTACTCCCATAGACACCATTGCTGTTCAAGACAGTACCCTATTTAAATCTAAAGGAAACTTACAGTTGCCTTTGCCTGCTTCATTGATTAGCAAATACCAATACAACGAGCTCCTTCAAGTCTATGAACTTGTAGGTGGCCTGTCTGGCTATCAATTTGACCTTCCATTAGTACTTTCTCCAAAGGATTATTGGGCCATGGTAGAAAAAGAAAATATTCAGGCCTATTTTAAGGAGAAAATAGCCGCTATGAGCGGAGATCAAAATGCGGCAGATTTATCTGTTAGAAACCTTTTGCCCACATTTAGCCTGCAAAATGACCTGCTAAAAACTATTTTTGGGGGAGACGAGATTAGCTTTGACGCCCAAGGATCTGTTGGAGTAGATATGGGCATTTTATGGCAGAAAAATGACAATCCCGCACTGTCTCCAAGAAACAGAAGCAATTTGTCTTTTGATTTTGAGCAGCAGATTAGTTTAAATCTAATGGGAAAAATTGGAGAGCGGCTTTCAGTGAATGCAAGTTATGATACTCAGGCTACCTTTGATTTTCAAAACCTGATTAAAATTGCCTACGTGCCTCCTACAGTGAAGGACGTGGTGGGTGTTGCACCAGATGAATTGTTAGACAATGCAAAAAACACCTTGGGACAAACAAGGCTAGGAGGCTTGGCTCAATCTGCCCAAAAGCAAGGACTGCTCGAAGATCCCTCTGCGGTTAATACACTCAATGCGGCCAAAGACCAATTTTTTAATCCAAACGCAGACAATATTTTAAGGAATATTGAAGTGGGTAATGTGAATATGCCCCTCAACAGTAGTTTAATTACTGGAGCACAAAGTCTTTTTGGGGTAAAGACACAGTTACAATTTGGTCGCACCCAAATTACTGCAGTACTCTCTGAACAACGCTCTCAAAATAGTTCTGTGATGGCTAGAGGTGGCGGAACCCTTACAGATTTCTCCATAACAGCACTAGATTATGAAGAGGACAAGCATTTTTTCTTGTCCCATTTTTTTAGAGACCAATACGACCAAGCATTAGCAGATTACCCATTTGTCAACAGCCAGGTGCAAATAACCAGAATAGAAGTTTGGGTAACCAACCGCTCCCAACAAACACAAAATATTAGAAATGTAGTGGCCCTTCAAGATTTAGGAGAAGCTGCTATAGAAAAAACAAGAATGGGGCGTTTGGGTGTGCCTGCTTCAGGCTTTATTTATACTACGGAAGCGAGCTTGTTGCCCTCTAATGAGAAAAATGCCTTAAACCCTGAAAGTATGGGTAGAGGTGGGTTTTTGAACAATAATATTCGGGAAATAGCCACTGTAGAGGCAGGTTTCGATATTCCAGCTTATAAGGCCAATCAGGGTTTTGATTATGCTATTTTAGAAAATGCTAGAAAATTAGACGAACAAAGGGATTTTACTTTTCATCCCAGTTTGGGATATATTTCACTGAACCAGCAACTGTCTTCGGATGAGGTTTTGGGGGTGGCTTTTCAATATACCTATTTAGGAAAAGTCTATCAAGTGGGAGAATTTGCTAATGGAGGGGTTTCTGCAAGTAGTAATGCAACCATCAATGAACCCATTATAAACAATACCCTTGTGGTAAAATTGCTGAAAAGTAATATTACACAAGTAAAGGATCCTATTTGGGACCTAATGATGAAAAATATTTATCCGGTAGGCGCATATTCTTTGAGTCAAGAGGATTTTAGGTTCAATATTATCTATGCAGACCCAAGCCCAAGAAACTATATTACCCCAGTAGACAATGCCCCAAATTGGCCACAGACTCCCAAGCCATTAAACGAGAGAATTTTATTAGAGGTCTTTAATTTAGACCGGTTAAACGCCTACCAAGATGTGCAGGAGGGTGGTGATGGTTTCTTTGATTTCTTGCCAGGAAAGACAGTCAATACAGAAAACGGGAATATTATTTTTACCACAGTAGAGCCTTTTGGGAATCACTTGTTTAAGGTTTTAGGTGGTGGAGATTACGACGCTCTGGGAGAAGAAAATTTCACAGCACATCAAAAAAAATACGTATTTAGATCTTTGTATAAGGGTACAAAGGCTGCTGCATTACAGCAGCCAGAGAAGAACAAATTTATTTTAAAAGGACAATTTAAATCAGCTGGTTTTAATGGTATTCCCATTGGCGCTTTGAACGTACCTAGAGGCTCAGTTCGAGTTACTGCAGGGGGCAGACTGCTTCAAGAAGGCATAGATTATACGGTGAATTACACTGCAGGTTCTGTACAACTATTGGATCCAAGTTTACAGGCTTCTAATGTACCCATTGAAATTTCAGTAGAAGACAACGCGGTGTTTGGCCAACAGAATAGGCGTTTTACTGGAGTGAATGTCATGCACCAGTTTTCAGACAATTTCACCTTAGGGGGAACATTATTAAATCTCAATGAGCGCCCACTCACACAGAAATCCAATTACGGTACAGAAGCAGTAAACAACACCATTTTTGGTTTCAACACCAATTTAACCACCTCACTTCCATTTCTGACCCGTTGGGCCAATTACCTACCCAATGTAAAAACAGCCGTGCCTTCTATGCTTTCGCTTAGGGGAGAAGTAGCCTTTTTAGCGCCTGGAGCACCAAGAAATGCAGATTTCAGGGGAGAGACAACCACTTATTTAGATGATTTTGAGGGAGCACAATCATTAATAGATATTAGAAGCGCTTTGGGTTGGTCACTGGCCAGTACGCCTTTAGAGTTTGCACCAGACGGTGCTAATTTATACGGAGCTACACCTGAAGATCCTCAAAACCTCAGGAATGGTTACGGCAGGGGTAAATTGGCATGGTACACCATTGATCCTATTTTTTACACCTTTCAACGGCCTTCCGGAGTGAATAATAACGATATTTCTACCCAAGCAAGTAGGCGTATTTTCATTGATGAGGTATTTCCTCAAACAGACATTGCCCAGGGGCAAACCACAGTAAATCCAACCCTTGATTTGGCTTATTATCCGCAGAATAAAGGACCTTATAACAATAATGGCAATTTTAATGCCCTTTCGGAAAGTCAGAAATGGGGTGGCATTATGAGGCCACTAACCACCACAAATTTTGAACAAGCCAATATTGAATTCGTTCAGTTCTGGGTCATGGATCCGTATCTAGACGGTGTGGGGAGTGATGTAGGCGAACTGGTATTGAATATCGGAAATATTTCAGAAGACATTTTAAAAGACGGCCGCAAGCAGTATGAAAACGGATTGCCTTTGGAAGGGCAAGAAGCCCTTGTAGCCCCTTCTTCTTGGGGAAAAGTTCCAGCGACCCAATCCTTGGTCTATGCTTTTGACGCCAATGCTGAGCACCGCACCCAACAAGATATTGGTCTGGACGGACTTAGCGATCAAGAGGAAAGGGCCGTGTATACAAACAATTCTGGGGAAGATCCAGCTGGAGATAATTTTAGGTATTATCTAGACAGGCAAGGAAGTATAACAGAGCGATACCTAGATTTTAACAATCCACAGGGCAACGCACCCGTAGCTGTAACCAATACCAAAAGAGGGTCTACTACCCTTCCGGATGTGGAAGATATTGATCGGGATTTGACCATGAATACCGTGAACAGTTATTACGAGTATAGAATTACCATTAAACCTGGTACGGATATAAATGATCCTTTTGTGACAGATATTAAGGAAGGCCTGAGTCCTAAACTTCCCAATGGCCAACAATTGCCTACAAGGTGGATCCAGTACAAGGTGCCACTCAGCAACTTTACCAACGCTGTAGGAGGGATTGCAGATTTTAGGTCCATGAGTTTTATTCGTATGTATTTGACCAATTTCTCAGCCCCAGTATTGTTGCGCTTTGCCAGTTTGGATTTGGTCAGAGGAGATTGGCGGGTGTATCAAGGGGCGCTACAAACAGATCCTTTAAACACCCCTCTAGAGATTGGCACCCAATTAGAGGTGAATACGGTTAATGTGGAGGAAAATAGTACTAGAGTACCCATTGCATATGCCTTACCGCCTGGAGTACTGAGGGAGCAGCTAAATAACAACAACACTATAATCAGGCAAAACGAACAGTCCTTATCATTGGTGGTAAAACAGTTGGCGCCACAAGACGCAAGAGGGGTGTTTAAAAACACCCAATTTGACCTGCGTCAATATAAAAGATTGAAGATGTTCATGCATGCGGAGCAGATTGTTGAGACAGATTTCTCAATTGCCGAACAGCCAATGGTGGGTTTTTTGAGAATGGGAACGGATTTTTCAGAAAATTTCTATCAGGTAGAATTGCCATTGAGTTTCACCCCACATGGATCCAGTAGTCCTGAAGAGGTCTGGCCTTCTGCCAATGAGTTGGATATTCCGGTAGACGTATTGGCACAAATTAAATCTTTGGGTATTGCCAATCAAAGTTTAAACCAGCTCACTTACTATGATTATATAGGCGGTAGTTTAGTTGCTGTAGATGCTTTGGCACCAAGAACAGCGGGTGTCCTCAGGATAGGCATCAAAGGAAATCCTTCGCTTGGAAACCTCAGGGGTATTATGGTAGGGGTTAAAAACGTCTCTAATAAAGCCCAACGCGCAGAGGTTTGGTTCAATGAATTGCGTCTCGCTGGTTTAGACAATCAGGGTGGCTGGGCGGCTATTGCGGCTTTAGATGCTAATATAGCAGACCTTGTTTCTATTTCAGCCAATGGCGCCACGAGCAGTAGTGGTTTTGGCGCCTTAGATCAAATGCCCAACGAGCGCGCTAGAGAAGACGCCTTGTCTTATGACTTGGTCACTCAAATCAATGTAGGTAAATTATTGCCTGAGGATTGGGGGGTGCAATTGCCGCTAAATTATGGTATTTCTGAAACCAAAAGCAGTCCGGAGTTCGATCCTGTTTATGAGGATTTAAAGTTGGAGGACCGCATTGCGGCATCGGCCAACGGCCAAATAGCTAAAGTAATCGCACAGCAAGCAGAGACCTATACCAAGCGAACGAGCCTGAGTATGTTAGGGGTGAGGAAAAATAGTATCGCTCAGGAAAATACCCCCAAACGCTTTTATAGTTTGGATAATTTTACCTTGAATTATGCCTACAACCACACCGAGCACAGGGATTTTGAAATACAAAAACTAGAAGACCAGCAGCTTAAAACAGGCTTTGTTTACGGCCATAATTTTAAGCCTTTGGTATTGGCGCCGCTCGCCAAAAAAGATTCCATACTCACCAGTAGGTATTGGAAGTGGCTAAAGGACGTAAACCTGAATCTTTTGCCCAATAGTTTTTCGGTGAACGCAACGATTGACCGCTCTTTTAGCCAGCAACAATTCAGAGAGGTTCGCAGTGGCGGAGAGGATCTTTTGGCTTTGCCTTTCTTGCAACAGCGCAATTATCTATTTAATTGGCAGTACGCCATTAATCAAAATGTGACCAAATCACTGCGGCTTAATTTAACAGCGGCCTCAAATAATATTGTGCGAAATTACTTTAATGAATTGGACAATGAGCAAAGTGGTATTAATGAAGATCACGCCATATGGGACGGCTTTTTTGACTACGGTGAGTCCAATAGATTTGTCCAGGAATTGCAGCTAAATTACGAGTTGCCATTCGCTAAGTTTCCCTTTTTAAACTTTATTAACGCCCAGTATTCTTATACGGCCAATTTTGAGTGGCAGCGAGGGGGCGAGGCTTTGAGGCAAGTGGCCGGTGAGGAAATGAATACGGTTCAAAATGGCAACACACACAATATAACCGCAGGTTTAGGCATGCAACGCTTGTATCAATTTTTAGGATTAAACGGGCAAAAAAAGACCAATAATACAAGCCGTTCTCAGAATCCTTTTGACACCAATACAACTTCTAGGCCTCCGGCCGATGCCACTAATTTTTTCCTCAATCTGGCCACTATGGTCAAGAGAGTGACCTTTAATTATGCAGAAAACAACGGAAAGTTTTTACCTGGTTTTACCCAGCGAATAGGTTTTCTGGGAACCAACAGACCTAGTGTGGGTTTTATTTTTGGTAGCCAATCAGAGGTGCGGTTTAATGCTGCAAGGAGGGGGTGGCTCACTACTTTTGAAAATTTCAACGAGCCATTTTTGAGTACCCACAACAGTCAAATTAAATTGAATGCCACCGCCCAGCCTATTCCAGATCTGACCATTGATCTCTTTGCAGACAAACAGTACACGAGCAATTTAAGAGAGACTTTTAGGATTGACCAATCAGATGCGATTACGTTTAATTACGAGTCATTACTGGGGAACACCCAAGGAAATTTTAGTATGTCTACCCTGATGATCAAGACTTTCTTCTCTTCTGGAACACAAGAATTGTCTGAGAACTTTGAATCTTTTAAATCAAATAGATTGACTATTGCCAATAGGCTGTCTGCTGCGCGTCCTGAATTGCCAGCAGATCTAGACGCCAATGGGTTTCCACAATCTTATGGTAAAACAAGTCAGCAGGTATTATTGGCTTCTTTTATTGCCGCTTACACAGGGGTGTCTCCAGATAAAGTAGGTCTTTCTGCTTTTGATAAAACCCCTATCCCCAATTGGAATATGAAGTATACCGGGCTCATGCGTTTGGATTGGTTTAAAGATCATTTCACCAGATTCACTATAAGTCATGGTTATAGGGCGGCCTATAGTGTGAATTCTTACGCGACCAATTTAGAAAAAGAAAACAGTACATTTAATCCAGAAACCCTAGATGTAAGGCCCGATTATATTTTCAATAATCTGGTTTTGAATGATGAGTTTAATCCGTTAGTGCGTATTGATTTTGAGAGTAAAAATAATTTGAGTATGCTTTTTGAAATGAAAATGGATCGCGCACTTTCAATGAGTTTTGATAATAATTTACTCACAGAAATTCAAGGCAAAGAATTCACTTTAGGTTTGGGATACAGAATTAAAGACGTACAGTTTGTCACAAATATTGGCGGGGCAAAACAACGCTTAAAGAGTGACTTAAATATTAAGGCAGATTTGAGTCTCAGAGACAATTACACCCTTATTCGCAACCTAGAATTAGACAATACACAGGTGAGTGCGGGCCAGTATTTCTTGTCGGCCAAACTAAGAGCAGAATATGCCTTGAGTCAGAATTTAAACGCCCTTTTCTTTTACGATTTCACCTTCTCAAAATACGCGGTTTCTACCGCCTTTCCTCAGAGCCTGATCAATACAGGTATTAGTTTGAGGTACAATTTTGGAAATTGATAAAAACTTCTTTTTGGGTCTTGTATAGCGCTTTAAATTGGGTTACATTTGTGAAATAACTAATCGTTTTAAGATGAATATACCAGCAGAATTAAAGTATACTAAGGACCACGAGTGGGTCAAAATTGACGGAGATATAGCGACCGTTGGAATTACAGATTTTGCCCAATCAGAATTGGGAGACATTGTATATGTTGAGGTAGATACTTTAGATGAAAGTCTGGATAAGGATGCTGTTTTTGGCACGGTAGAAGCCGTTAAAACGGTGTCTGATTTGTTTCTTCCGCTTTCTGGTGAGGTGATTGAATTTAATGAGGGTTTAGAAGATACGCCTGAGGACGTGAATACTGATCCTTACGAAGCTGGATGGATGATTAAATTAAAAATTTCAGACGCTTCTGAGATAGACAGCTTGCTTTCAGACGCAGACTACAAAGCTTTGGTAGGTGCCTAAAAGAATCCTTTTATGGCTGGCGTATTTTTGTTTTTTAGGCCTTTTAACTTATTTGAGCCTCACGCCTATAGCAGCCAAATCATTGCCGCCTATTCCATACTTTGACAAGCTAGCCCACACTGGGTTTTACCTACTGTTGCAAGGGCTG
>ERZ888423.91-NODE-91-length-87230-cov-7.247261_pt1 | contig 87230 bp, 80 predicted proteins | sample MGYA00520523_ERZ888423 | MGnify/ENA primary metagenome ERZ888423 (study PRJEB32303, sample SAMEA104408611) | aquatic metagenome | biome: Brackish water; feature: Pelagic; material: water | place: Baltic Sea | collected 2014-06-08T10:24:00 | depth 30,27 m ...
CACCTTTATTACGCCAAGAAATTTGGCAAACGCTTAGTGCTTTACGTGAAAACGGTTTATCAATATTGGTGACAGATAAGAACTTAAAACAATTACTCACATTATGTGACCACCATTACATCGTTGAAAAAGGACAATGCGTGTGGTCGGGCGACTCGACCGCATTTAGGGCGGACGCCTCACTTAAACAGAGGTACTTGGCAGCATGAGTATTCAAGATCGAAATAAAGTCGCTATTATAGGTCGCGGCGCTGTCGCATCTGCAATCATAGCTTATGCATTAAACGACAAACGCTTTGATGTGGCACTCGTGCTGCAACCTGGGCGACCCTCATCTAAACCAACGGCTACGAACACAACCGGGCAAGAGGTAAACACTAGCTGTGCCACGGCGGTTCAATTAGACATGAAGGTGCTTTTTGGCGTCGAAGAACTACTCGCTTGGCACCCTGATCTGGTGATTGAAGCGGCAGGTAAAGCTGCATTGCAAGATTATGCAGCACCGTGTTTAGCCTCTGGAGTAAGTGTGATTGCGGCATCAGTTGGTGCCTTGGCTGATGAGTTACTTTACACGCAACTAAGCGATGCCGCCCAAAGCGGGCGTAGCAAGTTAATCTTACCCTCTGGTGCAGTCGGGGCATTAGATTATTTGTCGGCCACCCGTTTTGCAACCCCCAGTGCTGACACCCCAACACGCATTGTGTACGAGTCTCGCAAACCCCCCGCGGCGTGGCAAGATGTGTTGGCTGAACTTGAATTACCCTTAAACCCTACCGCCCCTATTACCTTGTTTGAAGGCTCTGCGCGAGAAGCCGCTAAGCTATTTCCGCAAAACCTTAATGTGGCGGCGACCATAGCTTTAGCTGGCGCAGGCATGGAAAAAACTCAAGTCAGTGTCGTGGTTGACCCTGAAGCGCAGGGCAACATTCACACCATCAACGCAACTGGCACCTTCGGCAGCATGACGACTCAAATTATGAACCGCCCCTCACCTACCAACCCCAAAACATCTTGGGTCGTAGGTTTGAGTCTAATTGCTGCTATAGATCGTTATTTTTCGGCTGTTGTGGTGGGCTAAAGTTTTAATGATTTGAATGTTATGAGCGTCGCTTCACATATATTGTGCTCATAGCGTGCAGGTTACTGCTACCGATGGAAGCGCCTGATCATCAGCAGTGGCGTTAAGGCTTGACAGTTTCTTAATGATTGGTTCCTCTGCTAATGAGGCTAGCCGATCTTCAAGCCTTTGTCTTTCTTCTGTCAGTCTTTCTTTTTCAAGTCGTTCTGAGTTGTACTTTTCTATAGCGTCTTTCAATACAACACCATCTTTAATCAAGTAAGTCACAGCAATATTTTTAATATTAAGTTCCTCAAGTGTTGCCTCCTGCTCAGGAAAATCAGAAGATAGGTATGATTTTTTACCGTCACGGAATTCAGTCAAAAATTGAGTGAAACCAAACTCTCCCAACCAACGCTTAGTTAACTTGAAATTATTCACAAAGATTTGGAGTTCGGTATCACCGCAACTTTGCGCATTCCAGTCAAATAGTGTGGTTACTGAGTAGTTAAGTTGCGTCAACACTTGTGGTTTTTGTGCGCAACTCAGAGTGAGAGAAGACCCATAGGGCTGAACACCATCATTATTGGCTCTAAGCGGAAATGAGGAGATTGAAACCGCAAATTTTGTTTGCTCAAATTGAGCTAGGCTTTTATCAATTTTCGGAATACGTGCGTCGATCTGCTTAATTCGGGCATTGGCACGAGTTTCTGACAGCTTATCTTTTAGGGAAAATTTAACCTGCGCTAAATCTCGCTGCTTTTTTTCAGAAGCGGCTTGATTAATAAAGCTTAAAAAGTTTGCCTGCCATGGCAACGACCATTCAAAAGGGTCTGCCTCAGAGTAGCCCGTGGCACTCTGCAAAAGAAAAGGCTTTGCAGTCGTGTCCAGGTAACGCCACAGGGTTCCCTCAGAGCCCATTACCTTGTTTAACAATTCGCCTTTGTCAAGTACCATTTGTGTTGAAGCAAGCACCTGAGTTTGCCAGTCATTCTGCATGCGACAAGCCGCATTCAAATAAGTATAGTGTGTTGTAGTAACCAACTCACCACGCAAAATAACCCATGCGGGCTCATTGATGGGTTGCGAACTTGCGCCTAATTCAGACTGAACCCGAGCTAATGCGTTGTAGGCATCTCGTAAGCTTGAGTCTTTTACAGACGGGTCTCGCCCATAAACACTAAAGTCTGACGCCAACGTTGCGGCCTTTCCTGGTGCACTAATCGCAACCGTTACAGCTTGGGCTAAAGCCTTATTAAAAACCAGATAAAACTTTGTAGCATTTGCTAAGTTGCGTTCATTTTGTATGGCGACCGACCCAGATTGCATGTTGGATTGGCTGAACATAGACGGCGCTGCAGCCTGTATGGTGCTAATTCGATTAGACGTAGCACCAATAACAGAAGTATCGGTTGATGAATTCCTAATAGAACTGACGACATCGATTGCAGTGACCCACTCAGGTCTTGGTAAATTTTTGATGCCCGACTCGGGAAACTCTTCGAGCACTCTACTCTCGAGAAAGTTAAAAGGACTTGATGGGCTGTTAAATCTAGATAATACATCTACCCAGTCGTCTTCAGTCTTGAGCAAGTTTCGACCTGTTGGGAAAATCAATATAAAGTTCCTCCAAACCGTATCTCTTTGAAGTTTGTAATTTTGTAAATAATTTATTTGTTGCGTCTTGAAGGTCTCACGAAGTGGCTCGACAGCGTCGAATCGCAGTAAAAATTGGGTAATCTCTTTGTAACCAGCTAAGGTAAAAGCCGCAGGCACTTCAACTTTTGAAGGCTCACCAAAGGGATTCCAAAAGTCACTTAACCGCACGCTGTTAACACCTGGCCGAAGAGTAACCCATTCATTGAGCCAAGACAATGAAGTTTGACTATTAGCCAACGTAGTAAATCTATTATTAAAACTAACTTCTAAGTTGTTGAGATTGTCTTTCGTTTCAAAGGTTAAATAATATAAAAAAATCTCATAAGTTTCAAAAGCTTCTCTAGGGTTTGAGCCGACCAAAAGGTAGGTAGACACATTAAGAACCGGCCTTGGCAGGGCTGATAACTGAGAGAAATTTGCATTATTTTTTGCAGCTGTCAACGCGTTATAACGAAAGATCATGAAGTCCATCGCTTGGGCAGTGAATTGCTCATCTCTATTTTCAAGAAATAGTGGCCAAAATTTACCATCTATTTCATTTTCTTCGAACAATCTGTACGTACTAACAAAATTTTCTTTAAGCTTCGCTTTTAGCGGTGCCGAAACTCCGGAAAAAGGCAGTAGAAAATTTGAGCTGTTGTTGTCTTGTTGGGTCAACCAAACAACTTGAGGGCGAGTTGACACGATTGTATTAACCATACTTCTTGCGTCATGTGCTTGAGTGACTTTAGCCAAAGTAAACTGCTTGGCCTTATCAATTTCAGATATGGCATTCATAAAGCCAGCAAAAAACCAAACTGCTACAAGTGCCACTGCACCATAGAAAGCAGCCCATCTTATCTGTTTTGACGTTGTGCTTGCTGAACGTAAATAGCCAATGGTTGATAAACACGATCTCTTTTAAGCACATGATTGAACAAGGCTGGCCCAAAAGCCATTGCACGGGCATTATTTGATGAAGCACTGTTTTCAGCTGGTAACGCCGCTGACAAAAATAATCCTCGAAATATTGCCGATTCGCGATACGATGACGAACTAAAAAGAGACATCAACGCACTTTCAATAGGGCCTTGAAGTTGACGAATGTCATGGGTTGCCAGTAGCCCAGACATCTCAACCTGCGCCCCTTGTTGAGTTGCTCGCAACCCCAACCATGGCATAAAACGAGCCAATTCAGCCATCGCATGACGAATGCCAGTAGAAAGCTCGGCTATATTGAGGGGTAACAGAACACCAGCCGCTTGATTTCTTAAATCGTGAGGTAAGTAAGTGATTAAGTTATTGATGCCTTCTAACTTATCAGCCTGCGTCAATACGACATAAACGGGCAATCGACGCTTGGCTAAAGCCATTAAATCGCTGATGCGTTGACGAGCTAAATACAAGGCCTGATGCGTTCTACCAATAACCTGAGGTTTTAATTGGTCAACACTGATGCAGACAGTCACTGAAGCACACTGCTCGGGCAAAACATCGACTGACATACAAGCCAACAAACGTTCCCAAGCGGAATCTCTTTCAAAAGTGTCGCTATCAGGATCAATATGACGACCCGAAATATCAATAGCAATACCCGAGTCAAGAAATGAAAATTTACAAGACTGTGTAGGAGAAAGCGTATTAGAAATTTGTGATGGTCTCTCGAACTCAGACGAGTTGCTGCCTTGCAAAAGGGTTGATTTACCTGCTGAGCCCAAACCTAGGACAAAATTAAGATTATGGTTGCCCAATACAGATTTATCTACACTTTTTGACATCGCTAAATAACGTTGAACTTCACTTACCCATTCTTGATCAGGAAGCAGTGCTTGTTCAATTGGCGCTTGTGTTTTGAGCCGATGCAGTGCACGATATCTAACGATAGTGCGCCTGGCCAAAGTAAAAATAATCCAAAGTAAAATGGCTGTTACCGGCCACAACCACATACTGCCTGCTGGCCAACCAAGATAAATTTGGCAAGCCCACCCAATAGTGATTAACACCAAAAAAAACATAACTAGAAATAAAAACTTAAGCGTTTTTTTAAGCATTTTTAACCATTACACGAACGTTAGCGTTGAATACTTTTGAAACTGTTCCAAGACGGTAGGCATCTTATTTCCAACCTGACAAGACCGAGTAGACGTTTAACTGTAATAAGCCGAGCAACATTAATGCAAAAATAGCTAAACAGCCAAGGGATATAAGTACCGGCATGTAATCACGCCAGCCTTTCTTCAATGATTTGCTAGTCATCATATTGCCACTGAGAGAGGGAAACGTTTGCGCACCATGATTAACCAAGTTAATGCCTTGCAGTACCTCACTCGCTGCCCGTTGTCGTCGCAACTCAAGCGCTTCGATCGACAAATCATACACAAACCTTCCCTTGAACCCGTTTGCTAAGCAAAAAGTAAAAACATCTTTAGCGATTTGTGACTGACCTGTTAGAGCATCCATTCGATCAAAGAACTGATCACCAGCCAAACTTGTCTTGAAATACTTCATCTGTAAGAGTGTTTGTGACCACTGATCAGAAACACCTGGCCATTGTGCGTTCATAATGAGTTCGTCAGCCCAAGCACAAACAGCAAATAAAGCTTGCTCAACAGCTGGAGTAGGTTGTTGCGACTTTTGGCTAAACTTCTTAATTTTTTCCACCCAACGAGTGGATTTTACATACAACTCAGTAGCGTTGATGCGGCGGTCTTGAACAACAACTGCCACCTGCATCATAAATTCTGCAAATGGCTGACAAAAATAAGCACGTTGTGAGTAACTTAGAGTGTTATCAGTCATAGTTGAATAACCTTGCTACTTTCTGGATCTGGCTTAGGGCGGTCGCCTTGAAGCGTCGAATTGTCTGGATTTAGAAATACAACAGGTTCAGAACCAAGCAATTTTAAGTCATTAATCATGACCTCAGACAAGTCGAGTGACATATACATTATGGCAGGCACTGCGGCATAACTCTTTACAATAATTCCCGATTTAGTCACTGAAACTGGAACTTCAAGCATTCGCACACGCTGGGCTATCGGAGAATTGTAATAACCCGCGTAGAGCAAAATAACCTGAGCTTCTTGTCTGCGAGCCAACACGATTGTGTCGATCGCACCAGGCTGAATCACATAACGATCAACTGACAAAATCGCTGGGTCTGTGACAGCACCACCCGATAACAAGCGATCAAGCTCTTCAAGGTTAGTAGATAACTTCAAAACTGCTTTAGGATTATTGCCTTGAATCACCGCAATAGTCAGAGCGTGCGCAGCATCGCTGACACTGTTTAGGCTTTTGCTCGCATGAATATCAATCACTACCCCGCGCGGATTAGAGGAGTACTTTATATCTGCCATGGCATCTTTTGCATTGTTTCCACCGAGCATAGAATTTACAGACGAACAACCTGTCAATACCACGAGCGCAAACAGCACCAATCCTGATGTACAGGCCTTTGAACTCAACCACTTAGAGATAAGTAAAAGAGATCTCATCTTTAAAGTCCTTACATACTGTTGCTGAAAATAAATCAAGTTCTAAAAAAAACAAGTAAAGCCCGCATTGTCTTGGGCAGACCCAACCAATGAAGGCATACGGTTCCGCTTGAAGTTGCCTCTTTCCAAATTGGGTCAAGTGTATCAACCTTCCACACCCCCGCATTACCCGCTTCTGCGACACCATAAGGTACACGATCGAGCCGCTCGAGTGGAATACCTGCTAAGGCTCGACTGACCACGGTTTCAATTCGGGTCAGTGAAGCGAGCTTTGCCGATGATGCCTGAAGCAGTTGCATTTCTGTAACTTGTTGAACCACCAAGTAAACAACATGACCACCCACATTTGCAGCCGATGGCACAGTTGCCTCAAGCCAACCATCGCGAGGTTGGAAAACAACCACGTTATCAGGCCCGCTTCGCAATTGGTCAAGCAAAGCCAACACAATTTGACCCAATCGATCAAATAAACGGCAAGGATCGTTTCGTTCCCACAAGGGTAATTCTGGACAAGAAACACCCCCTACAGCAGATAGTCGACGAGCCAAGACAAGAAAACATTCAAAAATATCAGAGGGTGATGCATGCATACGCAGGCGGTGGCCGGTTTGCGTTAAGCACTGAGCCAATTCGGCATGTACCATGCGATCTCGTAACCATACCGATTCAATCGTATCGCCATTCATTCGCCAAGGCTTGGACATCGCTGCTAGCCTAGATTCAAAAGCCTGCATCGACTCAAAAAACTGATGAACAATAGCAGATAAAGCCGGATGAGATTCAACCGTTAAACAAGCTGGTGCATACGACTCGTCAAAGCTGACCGTGCCCGCTTGCACAACCAACTTGGCGACTGACAAAATATTCATGCCCTGCGCCGAATCGATCTCGTCGCCCACTAGAAAACGCAGACGAAGCCATAAGCGATCGATTTCTAGGTCGGGGGTGTCATCGTAGAGATCAGCAAGTTGCTCGCTGTAGCTCGCTACCTCAAACCGACCATCTAGACCCTTGTCAGCCACGGCAGGTGAACCGTCTGTAAATTTTGGTAAACCGATCGCTACTTTATAAACCCCATCTTGGCTAAGAATATTTCTAATGTCGGCATCAGCCAAACGGGCGTTCAAACGAATGTCAACCCATTGCCCATCAGGCATAAATGCTTGCAATTGACTACAAGCCAAAAAACCAGATTGCAATCTATCACTCACAAACTTAATCGATGAAATAGCGCCTGCGTGGTTTGGGTTTAATTGCAAAACACGCGCAAGAGCTTGTGCCTGATATGCGTCGTTATACTGAAAATGTTGGGGCTGAAGAAAGATGCCTTGACGCCAATAGATGGGTTTAGAAAAATTCATTACTTGTCTATTCCATATTAAGAAGATTTATTTTTCACGCCGCTAGGCACAGGCAACAGAATTGTCCCGGCACAAGAGTCATACCAGGACAATTAGAAAGGTTTTGTAAATTCATACTTGTTAATCGAGTCATCGGCATCGCTTCAACCAATACTGTAAATGCCCCAGTCATGGGTATGGTTGGGCCCATACACATGCCGCTGTCAAGCCCAATTCCCATGTCACCTTCTGACATGACTACCCAAGATAATAAATTACCCGCTGGTGTAAATTCCATCAAAATATTAGGTGCGGTTGGCAACGCCAATTCAGTTTCTGAAATATTAGGGAATGGAATAACAATTGGCCCATCATCACAACAATCTGGAAACCCCATATTCATATTCATCATGTTATTCGAAAACATTTTTTCAGCTTCCTATTTTTTTAGATCAAGCTTAGTACGTTCCATGATAACTTTATGAAAGCTAGTTTGTGCATTAACCATCACTTTAGAAAAGTCGGCATGAGTTAAGTTAGCAGCATCAAAACTAGCACCATTTAGTTTAGCACCCATCAATAATGCGCCGGTTAATTGAGCCGACGCAAATGTTGCTTCAGATAAATCGGTACGCTCAAATCGGGCACTAGAGGCACGAACGCCGGTAGCATCAACTTGACTCATATTAGCCAATCCAAAGTAACTTTTACGTAAATCAGCACCCCTCATATCGCAAGCATGTAGATCTACTTGGCGAAAAAAACTCGCTTTTATTTGAGCATTTTGAAAATTTGAGCCCGCAAAGCTTGAGTTCAACACCACATTCGTCGACTTAAAGTTCGCCTCAGAAAAATTAGATGCCTTAAGGTCACAGTGTGCCAAGGTGGCATTAAGAAAATCGGCTTTTAAAAACTGGGCACCTATTCCTGTACAGCCTAGTAAAGCCGCTTTATGAAAGCTCACTGAATTTGCCTTCAGTGCGCTGCAATCAATTGGGCTAAGAATGGCCTCAAGCTTGGGGGGTTTACCGCTCAACAACTTTGCAGGGTCAATCTCAGAGCCGACCTTAATGCCAAGCATCTTACAACCGTTCATATTAGCGCCCGTCAAATCAACCGAACCTAATTTGACGCTGATCAATGTTGCTTCAGTTAAATTAGCGTTTTTTAAACATGCACCATCTAAAAGTGCTTGGTCTAAAATCGCACGTGTCAATATCGCCCGATCAAGCCGAGCGCCAGTTAGATCAGCACGGCCTAAATTAGCGCCTGTCAAATTAGCATCTCTTAAATCAGCGTCACGCAGATCAGCCCTTGCCATGGTTGCGCCTGATAAATTTGCCCCCACTAACGACGCACCAGAAAAGCTAGCACCATCTAAAAATGCATCTTTTAAATTAGCCCCATCGAGATGTTGCCCTGACAAGTCAACCCCAACCCAGTCGCTACCAGCAGGAATAGGCCGAGCTGGGTTTGCTCGCAGATAGTCAGCAATATGCCGACCCATTTCTTTTGGGTCGGCCAACGCACTGGGTTGATCCATCCAATGCGCTGATCTTCGGTAGCGCTCAGTGGCGGCAATCAGTGCCGCGGTTAAACCTTCTCGCATCTTTGCTGCTTCTGGCATATTTATCGCCCCCTGCTTAACGCTTTGCTCTATGGCTAGCTGTAGGGCAGGCGCTCTACGTATGGGCGGCCCAGCCAACATATCTTTCATTTTTTGATCAACCATCGGCTTCAAATCAACGCCTTGCTTGGCAACCATGGCCTCAATTTTTTTAATTGATTCTTCACGCCCTTTCAGACCAAGCGCTCGCGCACGCTTGACCAACCCAGCCAACTTGACCTGATCAGGGTTATCAGCCGACAACACCGCAACCATATCGGCAGCAATCTGTGTGGCTTCATCAACCGTTGCATCAGGCTTAGCCGCGGCAACCCCACCAGCAGACGTCACGGATGATTCTGCTTTTTCACGGGCATCAACCGCACTTTGAAGCGCCTGACTCATCTTCGCTTTGGCCGCCTTAGGAATAGTAGGCAAAATAGAAGCCCTTTGCCCTTCGGGCAACAAGGGTGACTCATCTAAACAAGCTAATGCTGCATCTTGCGAAGTTCCACTTCGAATAGCCAGTTGATCTTCATAATGGCTCAACGGCCTTGGGTTGCTGCAGTCTTCGAGCGCCGCAAACAACAAATTGACATCGTGCGCATCACTTTCTGTTATGGGAAATGAACCTCGCCACATCAGCCCGAGTAACCCTGCTTGCGGCAGTAACATGACTGTGTCGGCATGCATAACTAGGGGTATCAAAGCGGGGCCTTGCGGGGTACGACGAATGAAGCAACGCGGTTGCCAGTCTGGTAAAACCCATTGTCTTGTCTGGCCATTAGGGCACATGCCCTCAACTCTAAACACATCACCCGTCTTAAACCATCCATCCAAACGCTGGTCAGTCGAAGCAACCATCAACTGTTCAGGCGAGGTATCGCCAGCTAGGGCTGGAAAATCTTCTTTTTTCCAACGTGCATCATATGTACCAAAAGGTTTAAACCTATCTGGCGCATCTAGGGGAACAGGCCCATAACCCGCCGAAGTTGGCCGATCAGAGGGCGATGCAACCAACTGATTAGGGTATTCAATTTGAGGCAGCGGCTGACCAACCCAGGTTTCAACATATAGTCCACGCCCAGAAGGGTTTAACCCATGGCCATGACCACCAAATGACTTCGACCAATCAAGCTTTACAGGCCCGTTGATTGACTGAGGGTCAGATGGCCAAGCTACCCCTGCTCGCTTAAGCCAGGTTCGAGCACCTGTCACACAAAGACTTTTACCTATTAAAAGCTGACCTTCCCGAATCAAGCTAACATTGGCAAGCGCTGAGGTCGCCCCAATTTGTGCAGGGTAGACGTCACCGAAAGCCAACCATTCTGCACGGGGTTTGAAAAATCCTAAGTCAGGCACCGCTTTGCTGGGTAATGCAGCAACCAAAGACTTCCAAAACAACTGCTCTGAACAGAGCATTGCAGTCGAACCTTGCATTTCAAAACTTGCCATAACGGTAACAACAAGTTCAACGCGACCACCCGGACCTAATACGGGTCGTGAGGAACAACTTAAAGATTGTGGCTTTATAGTGAGCATAGAGCTAAAAAAACGCCGAATCAGGTAGCGCCAACAGTAAGGTATGGCACTGCTCTACGATCTCATTACGCGAAATTTCAGGGTCAACTGAGTCGGTTGCCATTAAATGGTCTGCCATGGCTTCGCTAGCCGCGAGTTGTCGAGCAAGCGGAATTTTGGCAAAAGTATAGGTATGCAACGCTGAAAAGTTGTCACCTACCTGACTTTCTTCTGTCATGTTATGACTCCAATTTATGCTGTTTCAACAGCCCGTGTTCCGGTTCAATCACTACTAGCTTCTGAACCTGAAGATGTATTGTCGTCTAAAGCTTTATTAAGCACGTTTGCGTCATCTGTCTCTGAGCCGTCATTGTCATTGCTAGCCGGTTTACTATGGGCTTTACTATACGTCGAATCCATGCCGCCTTTCGCAGCAGGGAAGGCCACTTTGCCAGCAAACTTGAAACTTTTCACAATCTTAGCAAAAAGTGCCGCTTGTTCTGCACTCATACCAGCAGCCTCTGCTGCAGCTTTAAAATCAAGGCCCTTAGTCAAAAATCCAAACGCCGCTGCACCTTTGTCGCCAAACTTATCTAAAAGGGAAACTTTTTTTGCCAGTTCTGCCGCTTTTTCAGCATTTTCAGCTTGGGTAACGGCTTCCTCTGCTGCTTTGGCTGTTTGCTCTGCCTTTTCAGATGCTTTGGCTGCCTCATCAGCGGCTTTAGTCGCTTTGGCAAGATTTTCAGATGCTTTGGTTGCGGCTTCCGTTGCTTCGGTCGCTTTTAGGGCTGTTTCGCCAGTTTTTGAAGCTTCTTCAGCTGCTTTGGCTACGTCGACTGCTTTTTCTGCATCTTCTACCGCTTGAGTTGCTTTGATAAGGTTTTCGGCAGCATCGGTTGCGTCTTGCGCTGCTTTAGCCGCTTTTGCCGCATTGGCTGCTTGCCCCGCCTTCGTAAAGGTCCAGGCGCTCTTCGCAGCCTTATCAGCGTCTTGGGCTTTTTCGGCCGCACTAACGGCATCTTTAGCCGCTTGAGATGCTTTTTCTGTATTCTCGGCTAACTTACCTTCAGCCACCGCAGTTTCAGATGCCTTAGTTGCTGTTTCTACATCTTTCGCTTCATTAGCTGCTCTCGCCACATCTTCCGCTTCTTCAGACGCTCTAGCGGTCTCATCCACTGCTTTGGCCGTTTCACTGACCGCTTCAGCCGCTTCAGCTGCGTCTGCAACAACAGCAGCACCTGTTGTAAAAATTTTTAGAGATGCCATGGAAAGTTCAAAATCTGTACTTTCCATTGAAGCCAACGTGGCATCTAAGCTCAATAGCACCTGCCCCATTGAAATGGTGTCAAAAGGCATGGTCAAACCTATCGTGGTGTCCATCGCAAGACCAATAACGGTGTCGCTACTCATACCCAACTTGGTCTCGCTCATACTGCCTGACAGAAAGTTATTAGTTCCACCAAGCACGGTCTCACTCGATTTTCCAGTCACGAGTGCCGTCTCAGCACCATAAACAGACTCAGATTTACTACCGCCTATTAATTCGGTCCAGACAACAGGGGGAGAACTTGCTTCCTGCCCAAGTATTAGGTTAGTCACACTTACAGCCATAAGCGAAGGGTTCATCCCCGATATCGCTGTCCAATCAAGGTTGACTTCACTATAAATTGTCTTGGCTGAACTAGACTTTGCCGTTGCAGGCATGCTAGGAACCGGGTCGCCCGCTTGCAATTCAGATTCTGGCACAGGCAAGCTAACGTTTGGACCAATGGCAGCATAATGATTACCCACAATACGTTCAAACCCACTACCCCAGACCATTTTGTTTTCCGTGCCAAAAACCTCTTCATTTGAAACAATAATATTGGGGTTACCGGACGTAGCTGTCTTAGTACCAATAGAGACCGTCTCATATAAGCCGACAACTTTAGTTGAAGTTCCACCAATTAAGGTCGTTTCATCTTCCTCAACAGACTCGGTTGTGGTTGTAGACTGTTGAGCATATATACCAACTGTTTGAATATAACGATTACCACTCACACGATCAGCTTTATTACCATCGATTTGCATCACAGAATCTTGCAAGTTGTGGGTCACACTGCCAGCCCCTAAAACCTCTGTTTTTTGGCTACCCACAACATAAGACGAATTTCCTTGCGTCGCTTGATAGTGATTTTTTCCCGTTAATTGATAAGTGTGACCAGCCGCCGATATACCAAAGTTATGGGGCTGATCTGCAACGCTTGTTGAAGAACTGCTTCCAGACTCATCAGTTGTTTCTGATGTGACCTGCCCATTTTCACTCAGATCACCATTTTCTTGTGCTGCCTGCATGGCGGCATCAATTAAAGACGGCAAGTTGGTTTTGATCCATATTTGCATCGTCGAAGGTAGGCTGTCAAAGTTCGGGACAATATCTTTCCACACAGTTGGACTCGCAGCGCTCATTTGAACTCGCCTCTAAACACAACACATATTATGTTAATCATTATCACGCCCAAAACGTCCACCAAATGCACCCATAATCACGGCGACTGAATGATTAGACGACTGAATGCGAACGCCAGACGTTTCGGCTGTGTCGTCCATGTGTAACTCATTTCCCGTGCGACTCACGATTCGATTAATCGTCGAATTAACATTATTCACCGAAGAGGGTGTCAAAGAGTTATTAATGGCGGCCACGATGATGGGCTGATCAGGGTCACCATTCATGAACGCAATCATGACCTCGGCACCCCGTACGAGGGGAAAATGAAAACCCGTATTTCCTGCTTCACCAGGGCCGTTATAAGGCCCAGCGAAACGCACCCAAGTAGAACCTTTCATTTGATCGTGCTGAGACGAACCAAACAAGAAAACCACCTTGTAACGACCAAACTCATCTAACGTCGGTACGTTACTGTCTTCCCCATCAATTTGAGCGGGAAGGTAGCCTGAGATATGAGGCCAAGGTGTTTTTAACGGTAAGCGAAAAGGGGTGTCGTCAACAATTGCTTCAAAGTCTGCAATGTAAAAGTTATCATTTACTTTTGTACCGTTTATTTCGGGGGCAGCAAGCCCAAACCCCGTTTGAGAACCGCGGTGACGAACAGAAACAATTCGGTAGCGCTGATTAAAAGACTTACGAGGGTGCTCCTGCAAAGTGATGACACTGCCAACATTTAAGTTACCGGCTAAAGCCTGACCTTGAAAAACAAGAGACTGAGCGTTCAACGCTTCAGTTCGAAACTTGACATAAGCATTAGCTTGTTGATTGTTTTTAATGTTCCCGCCAAAAACAATATTTGAACCCCAGCTGGTCTGACTTCGACTCGAACTGGCTGTGACCATATCTTGTCCGCGGCGATAGTTATAGTTTTGTAGGGTTACGCTCTGAGCTAAGCCAACCTGGCGCTGCCCAAAAGAAATAACAGACGTTTTGTACTGGTCTACATCAATCGAACCATATGGTCGATACATCATGGTCTTGGAGTGAGAGGATAACGAAGCAATGTCATCAACAAAAACAATGCGTTCACTACCGTCTGAATCACCTTGATCAAAATAGAAAAATACGCCTTCAAACTCTAGCCATCGGTTGATGAAATCCCAGTAGCTTTCTTCATACTGCATGACAAAACTGCGTTTCATAACGGGGCTACCCAGCTTTAATTCATAATCGATACCGCTTTGCAAACCATTTTTATCGAAAACACGCTTGATTAAATTCGAGATATCTAACTCTTTAGCGGAATCAACATAAGCACAGTTGATCAAGGATTGTCTGAGCCTCACAACACTCGGTTCAAGTCGAGCACGATAAAGCAACATATCTTGGGCAATTTCGCGCAACACTTCAATCTTTGTAATAACACCATGGAAATACCGCCATTCACCTCCCCAAGGTTGCATGGTCAATGTAGCGGGCTTACCCAGCAATTCGTTCAAATCAAGATCATAGGACGCTGATGCCACGTCAACATCAAAACTGTAAGCCTCTCCAAGACGCTCAATGCCGTCAAAAGAGACAACCTCAAAATTTGTCTGTTGCGATGACGCTGGCGTAAACGCATACCACCCAAGTTTAGATGTCAAAACGAATTACCCCATGTGTATTTGGTCAGCCTGCAATTTAACTAATTTTTCAGCACTAACAATGGTTACCGCCCCATTCACCTCAACCAGCGAGGGGCTTTCAAGCCTCAAATGCCCCGCACGCGTTTCATCGAGCTCATCAACACGCTTAATGCTTCGCTTAGCATGAACAAACATGGTCTCAATGCTCGAAGAAAAATACTGTAAAACCTCATCGACTCGATCAGCAATTCGCTTGAGAACCCCCACATTAACCGTCATTTGATCGGCATGAATATCAACAGTTTGGCTCAAGAAACTAATTTGAGGTGAGCGTATTTCAATCGCCGCACTTGAGTCAATAACAGACGGCAATTCTGGCTCTAGGCGTTCAATGACAGACAAGATGACCGCTTGACCCTCTGCCACCATACACAAGACCGTATCGCCCAAACGTGGTTGAATCAAACAACTGGCGGCGCAACTGGCTACAGAACCACGAGAAATTCGCCATGGACTGACGTCGATAACCGTTGAACGAATGATCTCAACGGCCTGTTCTTGCATCAATAAATTATTGTGTTCTGCATAACCCATGTTGTCACCTTAGTACTCGTTTTCCATTATAAAATCAGCATATGCCTTATTTTCAGGCATAAAAGTAGATCGAGCTGAGTTATCGATGCGGCTACCTTTCTGTTCGGTTCGATCTAACTTTGCAGAATGCATAGATGCCCCTCGTAGATCAGCATCTGATAAGTCTGCCCCAATGAGGTCTGCACCATCTAAATTTGCACCATTCATATTCGCAAAATTCAAAGCCGAATGATGCCATAGCGATTTTTGTGCCTGCACCATCTTGAAAGAAGATCGACTGCATTTGCAGTGTGCAAACCGAGCACTTTGCAAGTTTGATTTATCGAGTTGTGCGCCAGTTAAGTTTACCCGTAAAAAAGCAGCTCGCGAAAAATTACTTTCTAGCAATAGACCATCATCAAAACGCGCATCAACAAAATTTGCCCCACTGAAATTTGCTTTTTTAAGGGAAGCTTTTTTAAAAGATGTACCTGAGCACTGTGCCATAGGCATGTTTACGCCATCTAAGTTCACGCCACTTAAATCGGAAGAGCCTAGTACAACTTTAGGACCCTTCACACCATCGAAAATACAAGTGCGCAAATCTAATTTAAACAAGGTAGTCTGCATCAACAAGGCATGGCTGAAATCAGTATGATCATGTTCAGTTTGAACCATCGCTGCAGTATTTAAATTAGCCTGAACCAACGAAACTTTTTTAAATGATGTGTTAACAAATTTTGCCTCAATGAACTGCGCCAGCTTAGCGTCTAACCCCTCTAAGGTGCAATACGCTAAAGAAATACGTCTAGCGTGCACTTCGATCATTGAACAATTGGTAAGTGCCACCTTATAAAACTTAACCTCATCAAGGGTTGCCTTGTCAAAATTAACGTCTTTAATGGTAGAAGAAGTAAAAGTCGACCCTTGAAATTTACTACCTTGAAAAGAAATATTTTCAAGCGTTACTTCACTCAAAATCATGCCAGACAAATCAAGATTGGCACAATCTGCATTACGTAGCCTAAGACCTATAACGGGTTTACCAGCTGCTTTTACTTGACGAAGTGCATGCCCAACGTCTGTACCTTCAAGCCAATCTGACACAGCGAACCCCACAAATCGAAAATGTACTATTCATTTTTAAGTGCTTTGATAATCGATTGAATTCAACGTCTAGCATGACCGACTCATTAATTTAAAAAAAACAGATATAAAATTTGGATTAATTTTTAGTCAACATAGTACACATAAGCTCCCAATCTTGGCTGAGACCCTAAAGACGCTCCCAGACCAAGTTTCGACATACTCAATTTCTTTGGCGAAGAATCTCGATCAACCTTAATTCGTATACGCAAGTTCTCATTAGAGAACAGTCTAATAGACTGTTGAAGCAAATCGTACCTGCCACCACCGGGAACGATTTGATCAAGATCGTCGAGGTGCTGCTGTTTGAGTGCAATTTCAACGTGACTAAGGTGATCAACGAGCTTACTACCCAGAACAGCTTGCTCACCCAACTGATGGCTACGCTGACCAAGGCGACATGTAAAGTTTTTAGGCACTGCTACGCGCGTTGCCGCACAGGGTTGCACGCGAACAGTTCCTGACCTAACAATCGTGGCCACTAAGGCTTGAAGGTTAGAAGCGGACCTAAACGAACTCGAAAGCAACGGTGCTAATTTAAGTATCTTTGGCCACTGATTAAAACGCGTACGCATTGCTGGACCCGTAGACCCTATCCAGCTTGATTTTCGATCGAGAATTCGCAAACCCTTACCCATGCGCAGGCCTGTCTCAACACGATGTCTTGACCATGCCTTAATTAACAAAGGAAAAGCTGCGTAATGAAAAATATCAATTAAGCCCCGAGCGTTTTGATAACCATTCTGCTCGGCAGCCATCAACCCTTCTGTATAAAAGTTTGGCAACGGCGAAGTCACACCGTACAGACCAAAGAATGTCGTTTCTACTTGTAACTTTCCATCTGATTTGACCAATGCATCGGCAATTTCACGGGATGGAAATGCCATTGAGAGCATGGGTCTCACACGTAAATTTTTATGGAAACTATTTTCCCAATTGCCCAGCAATGCTTCATTTTCATTATCTTTATTTTGCGCATTTTCATCCATAGCATGCGCCAATAACCGCGCCATTTGAAAAAACTCAAGGCGAGCGTGATTTTCTGTAATAAATGCAACTACAGCATCAAGCCTGGTGCTATGAGAGTTGGCCATTCGAACTGTGCTCCGCTATTAGGGTTTGTTACAACAAGGGTAACGTAGGAATTCAAACCAATTAAGCCTGCTAAAAATGGCAGCAGCATTTCACCAAACAACATAAGATCGCCATTTCCAGCAAAAAAATCTTGCTGCAGTTGCAACTTAATAATTTGACCCTGAATTCTTGTGCCACGAACCATGCGAGTATCTTTTAGCACTAGAACGTCTTCTATACCAAGTAGACGGCGTCGTGCCGCAGATACGCGCGCTGGGTCGCCAGCACCCTCAGGCAAATAAACTTGAAGTAATTCTTTGAGATTATCTTTATCTAAGATGGCGTGCAAATTTAAACGGGCATGCCCGATAATTTTCCACATAGCATCCTTGCCTAATGCTGGCGTTGAAAAGCCTGTTGGGTTGGTCACATTCGTCACGGTTATGCGCTCTGGAGAATCTGCCACACGCAAACAAACACTTCCAGGTCGCAGTCTCTCAGGTAGGCGGCCGTTGGAGCAACGCATCAGCACTGAAAGCGTCTCTCGATTACTTAAATCAATCGCGCTACCGAAAGGTAATCTCAACTTATGAACATGCTGAGATCTAAGTGCCCCTTCAGAGGCTACCACTTGATATTTATAAGGCCCTTCATCAGCCATTAACTCCGTTGTCGACTGATAAATTCGCTCTTGAGATTCACCCTGAAGCCGGCCTGTAACGCTTATTACATCGTGGACAATCACGTGCCCAGGAGTAGAATCCATAGCCGTGAGTTGGTAGCTTTCTTTAAGATGTGTCAACGCAATGGGATTGGCAAACGACTGAAACAAATTTACCGCAGGGACGGCGTTTACTGCAATATGCTCAACTGATAGGTCGGGCAATAAAGGGGCAGGTATAGAGAAATCGAATTCAATACAAAATTTTCGGTCGCCCACCCTACTAGACCACTGATCTAAACCTTCGAGCTTTAAAAAAAAAGCCCTTTCAGGAAAAGCTAAAAATTCGCGAATCCAGCGCAAGTGCTGCGCAACTGTTTTACCTGTTTCATACAGGCAATTGTCAGAATCTAAACCATCAAAAACTAGTTTTAAGGGCGACTGACTGTCAGGGTTTTCAGGTGTAAAGATGCGTAACGCTTGCAAATTTTGACGCATGGCAATTAATAATGCGGTCGCCTCAGGGTAAGGGCCAGACAAATAAAGCACAAGCGATTGACCATACCATTGCGAAAGGGGTAACCCAATTAAGTCAAAAGTCAGACGTAGACGAGATCCTTTTCCGTTTGAAGAAACTGTCGCTGAGCTGAGTTCAACGGGTTGCACAGTCAGGGGCCATGAAGTCGAAAATTGGCAACTTGTGCCTTCTAGAGGCAACGAGGCAAACGGTGTATCAGCATTAACTAAATAGCCGTTCTGAGACTTTCCCGTGACGCCTAATTTAAGTACAGTCATTGAAGGCATCGGCTTTGCCAAGTCAGGCCCTACCGCACTCAGTACATCACCAATAAATTCAGGTAACTCATCGTCTAATTTTTGACGCACCATAGCAGACAGAAATGCAAAGCCTTGCATCAGTCTTTCTACGTCTGGGTCTCCACCCCTACTAGAAATATAGGGGGCAATTGTCGGGTTTTCTTTTGCGAACTCACGACCTAAGTCATTTAAGCGCTCAAGCTCAGCGGAATAAATTTTTTCAAATGCCATTAGCAACCTCTATTGTGATCTGCCCTGCAGCATTCACCCGCAACCATAAAGAAAAGTCTTTTAAAACTGATTCAGAGCTCTGCCCTAAATCTATTTGACCTGTCAGCAAAAATTTTAAAGTGATGACATCGCGATCTTCGATACGCTGTTCAATTTTTACATTTAAAAAACGGCTCTCGTAGGCATCAATTTGCAGCAAAATATCTTGTTGTATGTTGCTAACAGACCCCATTGAAAAAGACCCAGCGATATTGCATAAGTCTGACATACCGTAATTCATATCGATTGGAACCCAACCACAACGGGTATTGAGTAATTTAGAAATGTGCCTAACAATCGATTCTTTGGCAAGATCTTCAGACGAGCGCTTGTCACGGCCAACTGGTATCTCGGCACGGGTTAAACGCTCAAACAGCCTTTCTTTAATCACTGATATGGCAACCTTACATCAAATAAAGGCATAGACGACTCGACTAAAAGCTAGATCTCAGATCACCCAAGTGCGTTAGATTCTAAAATTTATATTAACTCAATATTTATACAAAAGCCGAAATTTGTGTAAGCATGCTCAAACCGAAACGTCGCACCGCATCACCCTTTTTTCCCGTAAGCCAAAATGCGCTCACAATACCGCGCAATAGTGTCGATTTCTAAATTCACGGCATGACCCGGTTTCAGTTGTTTTAACGTGGTCATGGCGATAGTGTGCGGTATGAGGTTAATACTAAACTGAGTGCCATCGGCCGCATCTTCTACAGTATTGACTGTCAAGCTCACGCCATTTACTGCAACTGAACCTTTGTAAGCGATGAAGGGGCCTAAACTTGCAGGAGCTTGTACCACCAAGAGCCAAGACTCACCAACTGACTCAAACTGCACCACATGGCCTAGACCGTCTACATGACCCGAGACCAAATGGCCACCAATGGCATCACCCATACGCATTGATTTTTCTAGGTTAACGGGGCGCAAACCAGCCAAACCGACGGTACGGTTTAAGCTTTCTTTTGAGACGTCAACTGTGAAGCCTTGCGACTGCAATGTGGTGACCGTCATGCACGCACCTTGAATCGCAATCGAATCGCCTAACTTGACGTCGCTTAAGTCAAGTCCACCACTCGTAACATGCAAACGCAAGCCCGTGTTGTGAGCATCTTGACCGACTGCAGTCAGCGTTTCAATGCGTTCAATTTGACCAATCGCGGCCACAATACCTGTAAACATTTTTTCACCTTAAAGCGTATCGATCACATGTAAATTGGCGCCAAGCGCCTCCCATCTGGAAATATGGCGAGCTCGCACCCGAATATCTGCCCCAATCGGCGACACATCAATAAAGCTTAGATGCGTGGCTTGATCAAGTGTGTCAATGCCTGGAATATCAAGCATGGGTTTGCCCAAACCGATAAAACTCGGTGCCAAATAAAGTAGCAACTCGTCAACCATACCCGCCTGCCAAAGCGCACCATTCAAACCAGCACCTGCCTCAACATGCACCTCGTTGATGTCGTGCGCACCTAACCATTTCATCATCGCTGCCATATCGACGCGATATGGCGGTTGAGCATCAGCCACCCTGACGATTTGAACCCCTTGACTCAATAGGCTTTGATACTTTTCTGGCTGCGTGGTGGGGTCATTCGCCACAAAAATAACAATTGAGCGGGGGGGCTGATCAGTCAAACCTTTGAACACACGGGCCGTTTCTTGAATTTCAAACCGCGGGTCAACAATCGCTAACTTAGGCTGCCGTGTGGTTGAAACTGCTCGCACATTCATGAGCGGGTCATCTGTTTTAATGGTGCCAATACCGGTCATCACCAAGCAACTGCGGGCACGCCAATGGTGACCATCGTCTCGAGCAGGTTGTTGCGTGATCCATTGTGAATCACCATTTTTTAAAGCCGTTTGCGAATCAAGTGACGCCGCAATTTTGAGCCACACATACGGCACACCACGCGTCATGCGTGATACAAACCCTGGGTTTAAGGCCAAGGCTTCGCTGGCTAACACCCCTGCCGTCACTCGAATACCCGCCTGGCGTAACGCAAACATACCGCGCCCCGCCACTTGTGGGTTAGGGTCAAAATGTGCAAAAACAACTCGTGCCGGTTTTGCGGCAATTAAGGCCTCAACACACGGGGGCGTTTTGCCATGATGGCTGCAAGGTTCGAGTGAAATATAAACTGTGGCGCCTTGAACAGAGTGACCTTGGCTGCTAGCGTGCTTGAGCGCCACCACCTCAGCATGGGCGTGCCCTGCTGCAAGCGTGGCACCTTCACCAATAATTTGACCATCACGAACGATGACACAACCTACTCTCGGGTTTGGCGTGGGCACGTACAAGACTGACTCAGCCAGTGCCAAAGCATGCCGCATAAAGCGGACGTCTTGCTCAGCATTGGTGATGGTTTGGTTGCCAAGGCCCTGACTCGCACCTGTGAGCTTACTCGTGCTATTGAGGGTGTACGTGCTTGAAGAATTTGAGCCGCTATCAACCATCAAGCATCAACCTTTTCGTGACGGCAAAGGGCCTTGCATTTCTTTAATGGCTTTTACAAACTCGCCAATGTCTTCAAAACTTTTATAAACGGAAGCAAACCGAACGTATGCCACTTTATCGAGCTTATGAAGCTCTGCCATCACCAAAGCGCCAATTTGTTCTGTTGTGACTTCTCGGTCACCTCGTACCAAAATATTTTCTTCGATTCGTTGAACAGCTTGGTCTATTTGTTCTGTGCTCACGGGACGTTTGCGTAAAGCCAAGCCCAGACTATCCCGCAGTTTTTCAACCGCGAAATCATGGCGGCTACCGTTGCGCTTAACCACTGCAGGCATAATAAGTTCACTACGCTCAAACGTCGTAAAACGCTTATCGCATGACTCACAGCGACGACGACGACGAATGAAATCGCCCTCGTCGCCAACCCGTGAGTCAATAACAGCTGTTTCGAGATGGCCACAAAAGGGGCATTTCATGAGCGCTATTAAACCTTAACCGTAAACCGGAAAAGCCTCAGTCAAAGCATGCACGCGGGCACGCACAGCATTGATGTTGGCTTCATCTTGCGGGTTATCTAACACGTCAGCAATTAAATGCGCGGTTTGCTCAGCTTGTGTTTCATTGAACCCACGCGTAGTCATGGCAGGCGTGCCCAAACGTATTCCACTGGTTACAAATGGCTTTTCTGGATCGTTTGGAATCGCGTTTTTATTAACCGTAATGTGTGCATGGCCCAGTGCTTCTTCAGCTAACTTACCAGTAATGCCTTTGGCGCGCAGGTCAACCAACATCACATGGCTTTCAGTACGGCCTGACACAATACGCAAGCCACGGTTAACCAAGGTTTGTGCCATCACTTGAGCGTTGCGCACCACTTGTGCAGAATACGTTTTAAATTCAGGTTGCAACGCTTCTTTAAAGGCCACAGCTTTTGCTGCGATAACATGCATCAATGGACCGCCCTGAATGCCTGGGAAAATAGCCGAATTTATGATTTTCTCGTATTCAGCTTTCATCATAATGATGCCACCGCGAGGGCCACGCAATGATTTATGCGTAGTCGATGTCACAAAATCTGCATAAGGAACAGGGTTTGGGTAAGCGCCCCCAGCAATCAAACCTGAGTAGTGTGCAGCATCAACTAACAGCAACGCACCATTGTCATGTGCGATACGAGCGAAACGTTCAAAATCAATTTTGAGGGAATAAGCAGACGCACCCGCCACAATCAATTTGGGCTTTTCAGTTTTTGCCAGTTCTTCAACTTTGTCGTAATCAATCACTTCATTGGCATTAAGGCCATATTGTAAAAAGCGGTAAAGCTTGCCTGATGCATTCACTGAAGCACCGTGCGTTAAGTGACCGCCATCGGCCAAGCTCATGCCCAAAACGGTATCGCCCGGCTTGAGCACGGCTAAATAAACCGCTTGGTTTGCTTGCGAACCCGAGTTCGGTTGTACATTGGCCGCCTCAGCGCCAAACAGTTCACGCAACCGTTCAATCGCCAATTGCTCAGCCACATCAACGAATTCACAACCACCGTAATAGCGCTTGCCTGGGTAGCCTTCAGCATATTTGTTGGTCAACTGCGTGCCTTGCGCCTGCATGACAGCAGGACTAGCGTAATTTTCAGAAGCAATTAACTCAATGTGCTGCTCTTGGCGCTTGTCTTCTTGCTGAATAACGCGCCATATATCGGGGTCAACACGGTCTAGGGTCAAGGTGCGATCGAACATAGATAATCTCAATAAAAGTAAGTGGCAGGCCACACACAGAAAGAATAAAGAATGCCCAGATTCAGCTGGGCATTTATTGTAACGCTGCTTGACGAACTAAGCGGTTTACCCGACTTGGCGAGGTGCTAAATCTGGATTGAGCGTATAAATACCTGTAATAGAGGCTTGTGCCAACACGTGATTTTGCATGGCAGAAAATGCCTCAGGCCCACCGAAAGTACCCTCAATAGGCAGTTTCGCGACATCTAGAGCGTACAGCGTAAAAACGTAACGATGCACAATGCTGTCATTCCAAGGGGGGCAAGGGCCGTCATACCCAAAGTACTCACCTCGCATGTCATTGTCATGGGCAAACCAATCGGTGTAGCTATTCAAGCCTTGCCGGGTATCGTTTGGCGCTGAAGGGCCACCTTTACCACGGGGCAAGACACCCGTAGACCACTCACCCTCGCTAATTTCGCGCTGGTTAGCTGGCAGATCAACTAAAACCCAGTGAAAGAAGTCAACTCGAGGTAAATCAGCAGACACGTTGCGATCTTCTTGATTAACATCATCACCAACGCTGGGTACGTCAGGGTCATGGCAAATGAGTGCAAAAGATTGAGTACCCGCCGGAACGTCGTCCCAACTGAATTGGGGGTTTAAATTTTCTGACAGCGTTACATGATGCTGCGCATCGATTTTGCCAAAAGCAAACTCTTCGGGTATGACACCTTCGTCTACAAAAGATAGGCTGGTTAATTTCATAATGCCTCCAAGCTGCAGAGGGCTGCAGCAATCAACTCACGGTAACACGGGCAAACTTGCGTTTTCCCACTTGAACCACATATTGCCCTGGCGCCAAAGCCAAAGCTTTATCATCTACTCGTTGGCCATCAATTTTGACGCCCCCTTGTTCTATATTACGTTGCGCCTCGGCTCCTGAAGAAACTAAACCGGCCTCGCGCAAAATTTTCACAAGTCCCAAAGCCGTACCATTGCTCACTACTTGTACCTCTGGCATGTCATCGGGTACAGCACCATCTCTAAAGCGAGCTTCAAAATCAGCTAATGCTTGTTCAGCTGCGGCTTGGCTATGAAAACGCGCGACAATTTCTTGTGCTAATTGAACCTTGGCATCACGTGGATTACGACCTGAATCGATTTCTGCACGTAAAGCTTGTATTTTGTTCATCGGCTGAAATGAAAGCAGTTCATAGTATTTCCACATTAATGTATCTGAAATAGACATGATTTTGCCAAACATTTGAGTCGACGTTTCATCAATGCCAATGTAGTTGCCTTTGGACTTTGACATTTTATCAACGCCGTCAGTACCCTCTAATAGAGGCATAGTCAAAATACACTGCGGGGCCTGACCATACTCTTTTTGTAACTCACGGCCCACTAATAGATTAAATTTTTGGTCGGTTCCCCCCAATTCTAAGTCAGACTGGAGGGCAACGGAATCATATCCCTGCATGAGAGGATACAAAAACTCATGTACCGAAATGGGAATGCCTTTTTTGAAACGTTGAGTAAAGTCTTCACGTTCCATCATGCGGGCGACGGTGTAACGTGATGCCAACTGAATGATGCCGCGCGCACCCAAGGGGTCACACCACTCAGAGTTATAACGCACCTCGGTTTTTTCGGGGTTTAAAACTTTACTGGCTTGTTCATAATATGTTTGCGCATTTTGCTTGATTTGCTCGGGCAATAAGGGTGGCCGCGTAGCATTTCGACCTGATGGGTCGCCAATCATGGCTGTAAAGTCGCCAATTAAAAAAATAACGGTATGCCCTAAGTCTTGCAATTGACGCAACTTGTTCAACACCACTGTATGGCCTAAATGAATATCAGGGGCGGTTGGATCAAGACCTAACTTTATTCGTAGGGGCACCCCACTCGCATCACTATGAGCCAGTTTTTGTAAAAACTCGGTTTCAACTAGCAATTCATCACAACCACGCTTAACAACCTCAAGTGCTTTTTGCACCGCAATTGAAATAGGTAAGGTTGAAGGTGTAGGCTTAGAAGATTGAATGCTCATTAGGGTTAACACTAATAAAAATTGCTAAATATTGAAATGATTTGAGGAATTTTTTACAGAAACCCTTAAAAAGAGTCATGATTCGAACAAATACGTTAAGATTGGAAGCTTATCACCTAAAGCGCTAAGTTTCTGCAATGAGGCTTTCTGCCAATTGCTGTCTTGCTTGGGTCATGCGGTTAGTGGTTTGCACATTTTAGTTTTAACCGTTCTAACTGCTTTATTCAATCAATACGTAAGGTTGCTCGAAAGATGCAAAAACGCTCAAAGCCTATTGCCAAATTTATATTTTCTATTTTAGTCGTGGGTTTATTTGTGGGGGCTGCTGCCATAGCTACCGTATCCGACGAACGGTCAGCGTTAACGAAACCTGACCAAACATTAATTGTTGACGTTTTAACCCCGCAAATTAATGTCGCGTTAGATAACCATTCAGTCTTTGATTCAATCAACGACTTTAACGAATTTATCAGCGAACCAAAAGCACAAGCCTACATTTCTGAAACACGCATTCGCTCAGGCGACACATTATCTTCAATTTTGGGTCGATTATCTTTAAATGAACCCGGTTTAATTGGCTACATTTCGCAAAATAAAGAAGCACTTTCAGCGCACAAACTCTACCCCGGCCGCACCTTTGTCGCAGCACTCAATAGCGAAGGCAGCATGCAGTGGGTACGCTACTACCATACTCCTGGTGACGAGCTAAAAGGCACAACGGTCACCCGTTATTTAGAAATCACAAAAGACGCCACCAACGACTTTGAAGCCCGTGAATCAAGTGAAACAGCTGAAACACAAACTCAAGTAGCGGTCGGCACCATTGAAAGCTCATTGTTTGCGGCTACCGATTTAGCCGGTGTACCCGACGCTATTACGGCGCAAATGGCTGAAATACTGGGTGGCAAAATTGACTTCCATCGCGACATGCGTCGAGGTGACCAATTTCGTGTCATATATGAAACCCGCACACATCGCGGCCGACCTGCTGGGTCAGGTAAAGTTTTAGCGGTAGAGTTTGTTAACAAAGGCGTTGCGTTTAACGCAACCTGGTTTAGCCCTGAGGGTCAATCAGGCAACTACTACGACAAAAATGGTGAAAGCTTACGCGGTACTTTTTTACGTAACGCCATCAAGTTTTCTCGTGTCAGCTCTACCTTTGGCATGCGCAAGCACCCCATTCATAAAGAATGGCGCAAACATGCAGGCGTCGATTTTGCAGCGCCTACTGGCACCCCTATTATGGCCACAGCCGACGGCACAGTTGATTTTATAGGCTGGCAAAACGGCTACGGCAAAATCATTGTGTTACGCCACAGCAATAAAATCACCACCATGTTTGCTCACCAAAGCCGTTTTGCTAAAGGCCTAAAAAAGGGTGAACGTGTGTCACAGGGCGACGTAATTGGTTATGTTGGCACAACAGGTTGGTCAACCGGAGCTCATTTACATTACGAAATGCGTATAGCAGGCCGCCCAGTCGACCCATTCAAGGCTTCATTGCCTGCTGCTGAACCGTTAAGTGGTCCCGAGCAGATCGCTTTTATTAAAGAAGTAGGAAGCTTGCAACTACAACTTGAAAAACTAGCCGCGTTGCAAAGTGCTGTGCCTGACCTTATGAACGTAGCGAGTCGTTAAACATTACGGCACTGATGTTCCTAGGTCATTAGGTCGCTGGTCACTAGATCATTTCTTCATTAAGCAATAAGGCACTGAGGCGTTATGTCACAACAGCTATTCATTGGCCTCATGTCTGGCACCAGCCTAGACGGCGTTGACGCCGTATTAATTGATTGCCAAGACCCCGCCAAAGTTAAATTACTTGGGCAACATTCACAGCCCTTTCCACCCGAAGTTAAAGAGGCCTTATGGGCATTGCAAGCTTCTGCAGACGACGAGTTGCATCGTATGTCTTTGGCAGGCGTTGCACTGGCTAAAGTGTATGCTCAAGCGGTCAGCACACTTCTCATCAAAACAAGCTTTACTTCTGACCAAATTCAAGCCATTGGTGCACACGGTCAAACCGTACGACACGCCCCTAATTTAGGCTACACCTGCCAAATCAATGCCCCCGCGACGCTAGTCGAATTAACTGGCATTGCAGTGGTGAGTGACTTTCGAAGCCGCGATATTGCGGCCGGTGGTCAAGGGGCACCACTGGTGCCCGCATTTCATCAACATGTCTTCGGCGCTGAAAGCCCTCGCGTGATTTTAAATTTAGGCGGTATCGCCAACATTAGTGTTTTAGAACCCGGTCATGCTCCACGTGGAAGCGACACGGGCCCCGCCAATATGTTGAGCGATAACTGGTCGGCCTTGCATACGGGCCAATCTTTTGACAAGGGTGGTCAATGGGGCGCACGTGGTCATGTCATTGAAGCGCTGTTAACCCGGCTAATTGACGACGAACCTTGGTTTCAAAAATCATTTCCGAAATCAACTGGGCGTGATTTATTTAATATTTCTTGGTTAGACGAACGTCTAGCAAACTATAAAAAAATGCCTGTTGCGAGCGCTCAAGCCATTGACATACAAGCCACATTGCAGGCTTTTACCGCACGCACCGTTGCCATGGCAATTGCAAGTTTAAAAGCACAAAACTGGCCTATTTTTGTTTGCGGTGGAGGCGCCTTAAACGAAGCACTTATGCTTAAGTTGGCTCATGAAACCCAAGCGGCAATCAGTACGACTGATGAACTTGGTGTTCCACCGCAAGATGTTGAGGCTGCCGCTTTTGCTTGGTTAGCGTGGGCACATGTTCAACGCGTGCCGGCTAATGAGCCCAAAGCAACGGGCGCTCATGGCGCCCGTGTACTGGGTGCTTACTGGCCAGTCTAAACTGAGAAAGACGACCCACAACCGCATGTGGTTGAAGCATTCGGATTACGAATGACAAACTGTGCGCCTTCGAGGTCTTCTTTGTAGTCAATTTCAGCACCAACTAAATACTGAAAACTCATGGGGTCAACCAATAGCTGAACCCCATTTTTTTCAAGTGCGGTGTCGTCATCATTGACATCTTCGTCAAACGTAAAACCATACTGAAAACCAGAGCAACCACCGCCTTGCACAAAAACACGAAGTTTTAGATTAGGGTTACCTTCATCAATCAATAAATCTTTAACTTTTGTTGCTGCTGAATCGGTAAAAAGAATAGGCGTTGGGGGGGCTTGTAAATCAACTGTTTGGGTCGCGCTCATGATCGTGCTCCGAAGGGTGAAGCCAGACTTGGCTCTTTACCCGAGTAATTAAGTCAAATATAGCCGAAAACACAATATTTATCAGCATAAACCCTTATGGCAAAATGGCAATCTGGGTTAACCCGGTGGTTTCAGATAAACCAAACATGACATTCATGTTTTGAACGGCTTGCCCTGAAGCACCTTTTACTAAATTGTCTTGTACGACCGTAATTAATAAACGCTTCCCGCCAGCGGGACGATGAAGCGCAATTCGTAGCGTATTAGACGCGCGCACTGAACGGGTTTCAGCTTGGCTACCCGGAGGCATCACATCAACAAAACTATCTGCTTTGTAATGATTTTCATAAAGCGATTGAAAATCAGTATCGATGGCCTCTGGCAAAATTTTTACATACATTGTTGTAAACATACCGCGAATCATGGGTACCAAATGGGGGACAAACGTTAAACCGACAGGCTGACCAGCCAGCTCAGTCAGTTGCTCAACAATTTCAGGGTGATGGCGATGGCCTGATAAACCGTAAGCCTTAAAGTTATCGCTCGACTCAGCAAAAAGGGTGGCAACCTCGGCCTTGCGGCCTGCCCCGCTGACGCCAGATTTTGCATCGGCAATTATGTCTGTGACATCAATTAAAGGTTCGCCACTAAACAAGGGAGCCAAACCCAACAGCACAGTTGTAGGGTAGCAACCTGGGTTGCCAATCACCCGTGCATTTGCAATTCGGTCGCGATTTACCTCGACCAGTCCGTAAACAGATTCGGTTAAAACCTCAGGGCAGATATGCGACATGCCATACCATTTTTCAAATTCGGCGATATCTTGCAAACGAAAGTCGGCCGCTAAGTCAATTACCTTGACTCCCTCGGCTAATAAGCCTTGGGTTTGACTCATTGCGACGCCGTGGGGGGTCGCAAAAAACACCACATCACAGTGGCTAAGCGGTGCTTTTTCGGGTGTAGAAAAAGCCAAATCAACTGCGCCCCGAAGATTAGGGAACATTTGTGCAACGGGCATACCCTCTTCTTTGCGTGATGTAATGGCAGTGAGCTCTACATGGGGGTGTTGGGCCAATAAACGCAACAACTCAACCCCGGTGTAGCCCGTGCCACCGACGATACCAACTTTAATTTTTTTAAAGGAAGCGTTTGTCATACCAATCACCTTTTAGTGTTTACCCAAAGAGCATATACAAAAAAGGCCACACACGGTGACCTTTTTTACAGAAAAGAAAGCAGAAAATATAAAGCGAATAATTAGCGCTTGCTGAACTGTTTACGGCGACGTGCTTTGTGGAAGCCGACTTTCTTACGCTCAACTTCACGTGCATCGCGCGTGACGAAGCCCGCTTTAGACAAGGCCGGTTTCAACGATGCATCATAATCAATCAATGCACGAGTAATGCCGTGACGAATTGCACCGGCCTGACCTGTTTCACCACCACCATGTACGTTAACTTTGATGTCAAACGATGCAAGGTGATCTGTGAGATCAAGCGGTTGGCGCACAATCATACGGCCTGTTTCGCGAGCGAAGTAGTCGTCAACGGGCTTGCCGTTTACAACAATTTTGCCCGAACCTTTTTTGATAAACACACGTGCCACCGAAGTTTTGCGGCGGCCGGTGCCATAGTTCCAATTACCAATCATGGCGAGCTTCCTTAGATGTCGAGCGGCTGTGGCTGTTGAGCGCTATGGGGGTGTTCAGCACCCGCGTAGATCTTCAGCTTTTTGATCATCGCGTAACCCAATGGGCCATGAGGCAACATGCCTTTCACAGCCTTTTGGAATGCGCGGCCTGGGTGCCGTTCTTGCATCTTGACGAAGTTCGTCTCGGTGATACCACCGGGATATGTCGAATGGCGATAATATTTTTTATCGTTTGCTTTGTTACCGGTTACAACGATATCTGCAGCGTTAATAATGACGATGTAATCGCCTGTATCAACGTGAGGCGTAAATTCTGGCTTATGCTTACCGCGCAGACGGCGTGCGACTTCGCTGGCCACACGACCGAGAACTTTGCCTTTTGCATCAATCACGTACCAGTCACGTTTGACTTCTAGCGGCTTGGCCACAAAGGTCTTCATGATAGGAATTCCTGATAAATACCGGTAAAGACAATCTTTACCGCCCTGGGCTGTCAAGCGTGGCCAAAACGTTTTGTGTCGCCCGTGCCTACTTTTCACCCTAGGGAACCCATTATTCTACTACAAAACCCCTATTCGCATCAATGCTGAACCAACGTTTGGCCCAGCACCACCCTTACGTGCCCGCAATGGCCATGTTTTCTATCAAAATAGAACCCGTGGTTTTACTGCCTCTTGTTAACTCGTCATGACCAATGGCCACAATTTGTTTAAACATGTCTTTTAAATTACCTGCAATCGTGATTTCTTCAACTGGGTATTGAATTTTTCCACCTTCAACCCAGTAGCCAAATGCACCGCGTGAATAGTCTCCTGTTATGTAATTCACGCCTTGACCAATCAGTTCGGTGACCAACAAGCCTGTACCGAGCTTTTTAAGCATGGCTTTAAAGTTGTCTTTTTGTTCTGTTTGACTAGACGTCATGCGCAAGTTGTGCGACCCGCCCGCATTTCCTGTCGTTTTCATGCCCAGTTTTTTGGCCGTGTAGGTTGATAAAAAATAACCCTGCAACACGCCATCGCGCACCACGTCACGGGCGTTAGTTGTGACTCCCTCATCGTCAAACATCGAGCTGCCCATTGCACCTAGGATAAAAGGGTCTTCGTGAATTTGTATGTGCGAAGGAAATATAGTTTGACCCAAACTATCAACCAAAAAAGTCGACTTTCTGTACAGCGCGCCACCACTAACCGCTTGCGTTAGGGCACCCAAAAGGCCTAAAGCCAAAGGCGCCTCAAACAACACAGGCGCGTGACGTGTTGACAAACGACGGGCCTTCAAACGGGCTAACGCTCGGTGTGCCGCATATTTACCCACCGCCTCAGGCTTAGCCAAACGTTTGGCATTGCGGTCGCTGGTGTACCAATAGTCGCGCTGCATGCCATTGCCACGCCCCGCAATGGGTGAAACCGACAAGCCATGACGCGTGTATGCAAAACCATTTAAAAAACCACGCGAATTGGCCATTGTAAAGTGGCCTTCATGGGTATCAACTGCGGCGCCTTCGGTATTAGTGATGCGCCGATCGACGTCGCGTGCCGCTTGCTCGGCGGTGATTGCCATTTGAGTGGCCGCTTCAACCCCGATTAACCAAGGGTGATGCAAAGACAGCTTATCTGGGCCACCCAAATAAAAATCTGCGAGGTCAGGCAAACCTGCTGCTGGGTCTTCTGCCGTAAAACGGGCAATATGCCACGCAGCTTCAACCGTTTGCTTTAGGGCTGTTTCGCTAAAATCTGAAGTACTCGCAGAGCCACGCCTTTGGCCAGCAAAAACAGTGACCGCTAATGAACGATCTCGGGTTTGCTCAACGGTTTCGAGCTTACCCTTTCGTACATTAACCGATAAGCCCTGCCCTTCAGACACTTCAGCGACCGAGTCGCTGGCGCCTAAAGTCTTGGCATAATCAATTGCATGCGACACTAGCAATTCAAATTGCTTGCGATTTTCTTTAATTGGCAGTGTAGGAAGATGTTTACTCATGATGTTCCAATGTCAAAGACGCCTTATCATATCTAACTAGCCGACCGAGTGCGACCTATGACCATACAAAACCCTAAAAATATGACCCCAGACGATTCAGAACAGCACGAATATGATGGCCCAAGTAAGTCACAAATCAAACGTGAGATGCACGATTTGCTTGATTTGGGCAAAATTGTAGTCGAATTAAGTCGCGATCAGATTAAGCAACTGCCGCTTTCAGAGCGGCTTGAAGATGCGGTTTTTTTAGCGCAAAAAACCACAAGCCGCGAGGGTCGTCGCCGACAAATTCACTACGTTGGCAAGCTTATGCGTGACGCCCCAGCCGATTTGATACGACAACAAATCGACACTTGGAAAAATGGTTCAGTCGAAGACACCCGCGCCATGCACCGCTTAGAAACACTTCGCGATCGCTTACTTAACAGCGACGAGGCGTTAACCGAGTGGCTGTCACAAAACCCTGGTGTTGATGTGCAGTCGATTCGTGCGCAAATAAGGGCTGCCCGACGCGAACAGATGGCCAATTCTTCTTTACAACCTGGCCAAGAACCCCAGCGTAAAAACTTTAGAGCATTGTTTCAAACGTTAAAGTCGGTCTCAAAGCCCGCAGGCGCTCTGCCTGAGCCAACAGATGATGAATATTCATAAATAAACGGGCTATTACACCAAACCTTATACATTATTTATTGACCCAATTATGACCACACCTTTACTTGAATGCCTTGAAATTGAAACCGCCCCCAACCCTACACATACCGTCATTTGGATGCACGGCTTAGGCGCCGATGGTCACGATTTTGCGGGCATTGCGACCGAATTGGGAATCCCTAGCTCAAAAGCCGTGCGATTCATTTTTCCGCACGCTCCAGTTCAACCCATTACGATTAATGGTGGCATGGCGATGCGAGCTTGGTATGACATTCGTGTACCTACATTAATTCACGCTGAAGACGATCAGGGTATTTATGCCTCAGAACAATCTGTTGCTGCGTTAATTCAACATGAAAACAGTCGTGGCATACCTACTCAAAATATTGTGCTGGCTGGTTTCTCACAGGGTAGCGCCATGACGTTGCATATAGGGTTACGTTACCCTGAAACTTTAGCAGGCATGATTGCTTTGTCGGGTTACATACCCCTAGCCGGTCAAGCCGTGCAAGGCTGGTCAGAATCGAATCTAGCCACCCCCATATTCTTAGCCCATGGCACCTTCGACCCCGTGGTAACGTTTGACCGTGGCACCACCGCTCGCGATTTACTGTTGGCACATCACTACACCGTGAATTGGCATGCATACCCCATGCCGCATAGCGTTTGCCCTGAAGAAATTAGCGATATCGCAGATTTTTTACAGTCGATAATTTAAAAGCTTTCCACTTCGGGTGGGTTCAAGGTCAACCAAATACGACGCATTGACGGGTCTTCCTTGTCAACGTCGTCAACCATGCCCCAAGTTTGCATCAAATTACGCATGGGCCGATTATTAGCAATGACCAAGCCCTCTATGATTTCAAGGCCTTGGTCACGTGCGGCATCAATGAGTCGATTCATTAACTGACGGCCTAAGCCTTTACCTTGCCAATCGTCAGACACCACCAAGGCATATTCGGCTGTGCGACCATCTCGGTTGCGCAAATAATGGGCTAAACCAACAATAAGCTCTTGAGTTTGCCCTTGGTCGTCTATTTGCATCACAGTCGCAATTAACGCTAACTCACGGTGATAGTCGATTAAGGTATAGCGCGCCAACATCTTGGGGGTCAACTCGCGCATAACCGAGACAAAGCGCATGTACCGAGCCTCGTCAGACAAACTGCGTACAAAGCGCTGTAATGCACTCGCATCATCGGGCTGAATAGGTCGAATCAAACAACCCGTGCCATCATTTAACAATAACCTTTGCACCCAACGCCTTGGGTAGGGATGAATAGCCATGTGATTGTACTGAGAGACGCGTTCAACTTCGCGCTGCATAGGCTCTACGAGCCTAATTTCAGCCCGACGCGCAAACCACGACTCACCATGCAACTCGAGCGGGTCAATTGTGACCGCCTCAATCTCGGCGCACTCAGTTACCAAGTCTGAAACCCACTCAAGCATAACGATTAATTGACGTAATGCTTTTGGCGTCATGGCGTGTCGACCTAAGCGTTGCCAAATCTGGCTTCGCTTAACCAATCGACTCGCTAAAAATAAATTCAATGGGGCTAAATCAACACCGTCATCAAGGGGCGCCAACGCGCCCATCACACCGCCAGCTGAAAATCGAATGACTGGCCCAAAATGCACATCACGTATGACTGCAATACGATACACAATGGGTGACTCTTTGAGCGCTGAAACCGATTCATGAAGCGGAATATCTTCGAATACTAAATTGAATGTTTGAAATATAGCGAGTGATTGCTGGGTATCTAGAACCGTTTGACCGTTAGCATCAGACTGTGCAATTAAATAGCGTGCAGCCGCCACCTGCGGGGTTGCGTAGCTTGGCTCAGCGGGTTGAATTTGCAAAAGCAACTGCTGGTTGTAATGATAACTAGCTAGAACACCAAATGCGTTGGCTGCTGACTCGGGCGTTCTAAACGCAGGAGAACCCACATCGTCTAATAATCGACGTAGCGGTCGCATACTGGCATCGCCAATCAAGCAAGGTAAAACCGGTTTGCTTGAACGTTTAATGGTTTGTACCAGTTCATCTGTCAAAGCGTAAAAATCAGTTCGTGCATCGGGTGCAAAAATCAACAACACCCCATCTACTCCGTTATCTTCTATCATGTAATCAATTATTTCAGCGACGACGGATGGCATCAACGGTGCGTGCGTCACTATTGGGTTTAATGCTTTGGCACCCGGCTCTAATAATTTACCTAAACGCCGACGTGTTGCGGCGGTTAATTCGGCCTTCACGACTGGGCCCTTGCTGCTACTGATATCAAGTGCCAGCTGTGCTGGGCCTTGCCCATTTGATATAACCGCCATACGAGGGCCTTTTGGGCGTCGACTATGTGCAAATACTTTAAGTGCTGCAAATAATTGAATGTAATATCGCACCCTAACGGCACCAGCTCGTCGCAAGGCTGCGTCAAAAGCTGCGTTGGCTTGCTCGGTTTCAAGCGTCGCACCTGACTTCAAAACTACAACGGGCTTCACGCTGGCTGCTGCACGCAGAGCGCTCATAAACTCGCGACTCGCACCCACTTCATCAATGTATAGCGCAATACTGTCGGTGCGAGGGTCACTTGCCAAGTAATCAAGCACTTCAGGTAGATTGGTAAAGGCCTCATCACCAATTGCAATGACAGTAGAAAAGCCGATATGTGCATCATCGGCCCAATCCATCACGGATGCCATGATGGTGCGTGATTGCGCCACCAACGCCACACGACCACTTCGCGCCAGATGCGGATGCTGACTGAGATTTAACCCTAAATGGGGCCTTTGCAAGCCAAACGAGTAGGGCCCTAACAACGCCACATTATATTTTGTTGCCCACATTGTACAAAGTCGACGCGTACGATCTGGGTCAGGGTCAACCGCATCGTGCGCCATCAGCACAATGGCGCGGGGCTTGACCCGAGCCAAGTTAAACAACGTACGCTGTAACAATAAAGGTGGCATACAGACAACCACCAAGTCAACCCGTTCATCAGGGCCAACACCATTTAGAAGCGGTGGTAGCCCGCTAAGCTGACCTAATGGACACTCAACCACTGTTGTTTTACCCGCCATATCAGCAGGTAATGTTTTAAAAAGCGGTAAAGGACGATCACTGACAACCAGTAAACTGGTGGGCTCAAACAGTGGGTCAAGTGTGTGACGCAACATAAGTAACCTGACTTGTGGTGGTAGGCTTAAAAGGCATCAGAGCGCAGACTCATGATCAGGCTCTAAAATGTAGGGGTTAGCATAACGATTAACCTATCGTAACAAATTATTGTTGCATTGCAACAATATTAATATTTTACGCTTTTCTTTTTTCCCATTAAATATATCTCATCGCTTTTTTTAATCTTTCACAGCTTTATATTGGCAGTAAAAAACCTCTATGACAACAATGAACACAACTAACCGCCCTGTTCGTACTCGCTTTGCCCCTTCCCCAACAGGATTTTTACATTTAGGTGGGGCACGAACTGCACTATTTGCTTGGGCCTTTGCCCGTCATGCAGGCGGCACTTTCATATTACGGGTCGAAGACACTGATCTGGTGCGTTCAACCCCTGAAGCCGTGCAAGGCATTTTAGATGGTATGGCTTGGCTGGGTTTAAACGCCGACGAAGGGCCGTTTTATCAAATGCAACGCATGAACCGATATAGCGCTGTGGTGCAAGACATGTTGACAGCTGGCACCGCTTATCTGTGCTTCAGTTCACCCGAAGAGGTTGAAGCCATGCGCGATGCGGCACGCGCCCGAGGCGCCAAGCCTCGTTACGATGGCACATGGCGGCCTGAGGTGGGCAAAACTTTACCCGCCATACCTGTTGACCGTCAACCTGTTGTGCGGTTTAAAGGCCCCCTCGAAGGCGTCACAGCTTGGCACGATATCGTTAAAGGCCCCATTAGCTTTGCAAACGAAGAACTAGACGATTTAATTATTGCGCGCCCTGACGGCACACCCACTTACAACTTTTGTGTCGTCGTTGATGATTTAGATATGGGCATCAGTCATGTTTTACGGGGTGACGACCATGTCAACAACACGCCTCGGCAAATTAATATTTTAAAAGCCTTAGGGGCCTCCCTACCCGAATACGGCCATGTACCCATGATTTTAGGGCCCGATGGTGAAAAACTGTCTAAACGTCATGGTGCCGTGAGCGTGATGGAATACGACACGCAGGGTTACTTACCGGAGGCCATGATTAACTATTTAGCGCGTCTAGGCTGGAGCCATGGTGACGACGAAATTTTTGATCGAGAAACCTTCATTAAATGGTTTGATGCCGAGCACTTATCGGGCTCACCCTCACAATGGGACCCTAAAAAATTAAACTGGGTGAATAATCACTACATTAAACAAGCTAATAATCAAAGTTTGGCAAGTTTGATAAAACCACGCGTATTGGCTTTGGGGGGAATCCCCGATCAAGTTGATTTAAGTGCTGCAATTGGCCTACTAAAAGACCGATGCGACACGTTGGTTCAATTGGCTGATGCGGCCATGCTGTTTTGTGGTGAACCCGCAACACCCGACCCGGCTTTGGTTGCTCAACATATGACAGCACCCGCAATGGTCGCTCTAAGCGACCTCACGAACCAATTAGCAAGCGTAATTTGGTCGCAAGAGGTTATTAGCCAAACGATCAAAGCGGTACTCAGCAAACATAAGCTCAAAATGCCACAGTTAGCCATTCCCATTCGATTGGCTGTCGCGGGCACCACGCAAACACCCGCTATAGATGCGGTACTGAGCATAATGGGCTCAAAACTCGCATTAACAAGGCTTTTGCAACATACAACTTGATATATCGGGCGCTCAAGGGCATTGGGTCAAACCCGTGCCCAGTTATACGCAAAAAACGAGGGAAAATACTTAAAAAGAAAGTTTGACCTAAGCGGCTTGCGACACTAGAATTAGTGTCTGAGAATAAATAAAACACAAGATGTAGTGTTTACCCAGCCATTTCAGGGGTTGCCCATTTATTGCAACCCCTTCTCGCAGGAGCCCTTATGCAAGTTATTACCCCCACCCACTCTGTTGCCGAACATCAAAATATGTCAAGCACAGAACCTCGATCTGTTGTGCAACAGGCCTGGTCGCATTACAGCATCATTCGCCGCAACGGTTCAGTTGTTCCGTTTGCGCCTGGCAAAATTGGCATCGCCATGACCAAAGCCTTTTTGGCAGTCAATGGTGGCTCAGGTGCCGCCTCAGCCCGCGTGCGCGAAATAGTTGAACAGCTCACGCAACAAGTCGTCAGCGCCATGGTGCGCGGTCGCCCTAACGGCGGCACCTTTCATATTGAAGATGTACAAGATGCAGTTGAACTTGCACTCATGCGCTCAGGCGAACACGATGTCGCCCGTTCTTATGTTTTGTATCGCGAGCGTCGCTCGCAAGAACGCGCACAAGAACGTGCACAATCAGGCGCTAACGCACAAGTTGAAGCACCCGTTATTCACATCACTGAAAACGGCGAACGCAAACCACTCAACTTAGTTAAACTCCAATCAATTATTGAGGCAGCTGGTGAAGGCTTGGGCGACTTTGTTGATACCCAAACCATCCTGAAAGAAACCCTTAAAAACTTGTACGACGGCATACCGGTTGATGAAGTCTATAAATCAGCTATTTTGGCGGCACGCGCACAAGTTGAAAAAGACCCTGCCTACAGTAAAGTTACCGCTCGTTTACTGTTGCATACCATTCGCAAAGAAGTGTTAGCCGCTGACATTCCGCAACAAGACATGGCAACCGAATACGCCATTTGCTTCCCCAAACTCATCAAACGTAGTGTTGATGCCGGCTTGCTTAACCCAGAAATGGCTCGTTATGACCTTAAACGTTTAGGTGCTGCACTGAACGACAAGCGTGACTTGCAATTTGAGTACCTCGGGCTGCAAACCCTTTATGACCGTTATTTTTTACACGTTAAAGGTCAGCGCATTGAGTTGCCACAAATATTCTTCATGCGCGTCGCAATGGGTTTGGCATTAAAAGAAATCGATCGCAATGCTCGTGCCATTGAGTTTTATGAAATCTTGTCTTCATTTGATTTCATGAGCTCAACGCCCACACTGTTCAACTCAGGCACCACGCACTCACAATTGTCGTCATGCTATTTATCAACTGTTGCAGACGACCTTGATGGCATTTATGAAGCCATCAAAGAAAATGCATTACTTGCTAAATATGCAGGCGGTTTGGGTAACGACTGGACGCCCGTGCGCGCCATGCGTAGTCACATTAAAGGAACTAATGGTGAAAGCCAAGGTGTGGTACCTTTTCTGAAGGTAGTCAACGATACTGCGGTTGCGGTAAACCAAGGCGGCAAACGTAAAGGTGCCGTATGTTGCTACCTTGAAACGTGGCATCTTGATATTGAAGAGTTTCTTGAGTTACGTAAAAACACAGGTGACGAGCGTCGTCGTACCCACGATATGAACACCGCAAACTGGATTCCTGATCTTTTCATGCGCCGCGTCATTGAAGGTGGCGACTGGACACTCTTTTCACCTTCAGACTGCCCAGACTTGCACGACAAATATGGCAAAGCATTTGAAGCGGCTTACAACGGTTACGAAGCCAAAACCAAAACAGGTGAACTGTCACTTTTCAAAACCATGCCTGCTGCGCAATTGTGGCGTCGTATGTTGTCCATGTTGTTTGAAACCGGTCACCCATGGTTTACATTTAAAGACCCTTGCAATATTCGCTCACCACAGCAGCACGTTGGCGTCGTTCATAGCTCGAACCTATGCACAGAAATCACCCTCAACACCAATGATTCAGAAATTGCCGTGTGTAACTTGGGTTCCGTCAACTTGGTGGCACATTTAAAAGCTGATGTTAACGGTCAGCTCAGCCTTGATCACGAAAAGCTTGAGCGTACAGTTAAAACTGCAATGCGCATGCTTGATAACGTGATCGACATTAACTTCTATGCGGTTGACAAAGCGCGGGCATCAAACTTGCGTCACCGCCCAGTCGGCATGGGTATCATGGGGTTTCAAGATAGCCTGCATATGATGCGTGTACCTTACGCTTCAGATGCGGCTGTTAAGTTTTCAGATGAGTCCATGGAAGCCGTTTGCTACCACGCATACAGCGCATCATGCGATCTGGCAGCAGAGCGTGGTCGTTACGCAACCTACGAAGGTTCATTGTGGTCTAAAGGTATCTTGCCGCAAGACTCAGTTGAAATGTTGCGTGAAGCGCGCGGCGGTTACGTTGAACTTGACGATTCAAGCTCACTTGACTGGACTTCGTTGCGTGCACGCATCAAACATCATGGCATGCGCAATTCTAATTGTGTTGCAATCGCCCCAACCGCAACAATTTCAAATATTATTGGGGTGTCTGCCTGCATCGAACCAACCTATCAAAACTTGTACGTTAAATCGAATCTATCCGGTGAGTTCACAGTGGTTAATGACCATCTTGTTCGTGACCTCAAAAAACTGGGCCTCTGGGACGAAGTCATGGTCGCTGACCTGAAGTACTTCGACGGCAGTCTTGCCCGCATTGATCGTGTTCCTCAAGAATTGCGCGAGTTATACGCGACCGCGTTTGAAGTCGATGCAAGCTGGGTTGTTGAGTGTGCAGCACGTCGCCAAAAATGGATTGATCAAGCTCAGTCATTAAATATTTATATGGCTGGTGTATCAGGTAAGAAACTTGACGAAACATACAAGCTGGCCTGGATACGTGGTTTAAAGACAACCTACTACCTACGTACAATGGGTGCAACCAGCGCAGAGAAATCTACCGGGCGTGGCGGTGAACTCAACGCTGTTAGCATGAACCCAACGGGGGGTGTAGCTGCTTCGGCTGTTACATCAAATCTTCCAGAAGCTGAAATATTAGGCGCCGCATGCACGATGAGACCGGGTGATCCGGGCTTTGAAGAATGCGAAGCGTGCCAATAACTCAAACGAACACTAAGGAAAATTCATCATGTTAAATTGGGAAGACGATACCAACCCCATAGCCACCGCCGCACCAGGCGTGGCCCCAAAAGCACCCGCAGCAACGAATGCGCCAACACCTGCAGCTGCGCAACCTAACGTGCGTGCAGCAACAGGTGTATTTGGCGATACAGCCTTACCCACACCAGGATTAAGCGCTAAACCAACCGATACAGCCCCTGCTGCTGAACAACCACGAGTTAAGGCTGCTGACAAACGCATCATCAATGGCCAAACTGATGTCAATCAGTTGGTACCCTTTAAGTACAAGTGGGCTTGGGAAAAGTACCTTGCCACCTGCGCCAATCACTGGATGCCGCAAGAAGTCAACATGTCTCGCGACATTGCATTGTGGAAAAATCCCAACGGGTTGACTGAGGACGAGCGACGTATTGTTAAGCGAAATTTGGGTTTCTTTGTAACGGCTGACTCTTTAGCGGCCAACAATATTGTGTTGGGTACCTATCGCCACATTACCGCGCCTGAATGCCGTCAGTTTTTACTGCGCCAAGCATTTGAAGAAGCGATTCATACACATGCTTATCAATACATTGTTGAAAGCTTAGATTTAGATGAGTCTGAAATTTTTAATGCGTACAACGAAGTCCCTTCGATTCGCGCTAAAGACCAGTTCTTGATTCCTTTTATTGATGCCATTGCAGACCCTCACTTTCATACTGGCACCACGGCAGACGACCAGAAGCTTTTACGCTCACTGATCGTGTTTGCCTGCCTCATGGAAGGTTTGTTTTTCTACGTAGGCTTTACGCAAATTTTGGCACTCGGTCGTCAAAACAAAATGACTGGTGCAGCTGAACAGTACATGTATATTTTGCGTGATGAATCGATGCATTGCAATTTTGGTATTGACCTCATCAATACCATCAAGTTAGAGAATCCACACTTGTGGACGCCTGCTTTCCGCGAAGAAATGCGTGATTTATTTAACCAAGCCGTTGAACTTGAGTACGCTTATGCTGAAGACACCATGCCACGTGGCGTGTTGGGCTTAAATGCAGCCATGTTCAAATCATATTTACGATTCATCGCAAACCGTCGGTGCCAACAAATTGGCTTAGAGCCTTTGTACGCGCAGGAAGAAAACCCCTTCCCCTGGATGGCTGAAATGATTGACTTAAAGAAAGAAAGAAACTTTTTTGAGACACGTGTTATTGAGTATCAAACAGGTGGTGCGCTTAACTGGGAATAACCCCCTTGAGCAACCTCTTAAGTGCTTGGCGTCTCAAAACGTGAAGGGTAAAGGCGGTGCAACGAAACTTAGTTGCATCGTATGTTATTAAAAGAGTGATGAGTCGGTATATCGACTCGAGTACTTTTTTAATAACAGTGCAGCATTCTATGACACACATTGGCATTTGCCGGCAAAGTTGCTTGATGTGTGTCACGTGAATAGCGCGGGCTTTGGTGACGACCCATTTGGGTGGTTTTCAAGGCACGCGTTCCTTGTTTTGGGATCCTGACTTAAGGAGTTAATCATGGCAACAGCCAAGAAAGCAGTTAAGAAAGCAGTCAAGAAAGTTGCAGCTAAAAAAACAGTCGCAAAAAAAGTAGTGAAAGCGGCCGTAAAGAAAGTGGCAGTCAAAAAAGTCGCGGCTAAGAAAGTAGTCAAAGCTGCCGTAAAAAAAGTTGCAGCAAAAAAAGTTGTGGCTAAGAAAGTAGTCAAAGCTGCCGTAAAAAAAGTTGCAGCTAAAAAAGTTGTGGCTAAGAAAGTAGTCAAAGCTGCCGTAAAAAAAGTTGCAGCAAAAAAAGTTGTGGCTAAGAAAGTGGTCAAAGCTGCCGTAAAAAAAGTCGCAGCTAAAAAAGTTGCGGCTAAGAAAGTAGTCAAAGCTGCCGTGAAAAAAGTCGCAGCTAAAAAAGTAGTTGCTAAGAAAGTTGTGGCTAAAAAACCTGTCGCTAAAAAAGCAGCCACTAAAGCAGCTGTAAAAAAAACAGTAAAAAAAGCGGTTAAGAAGCCCGCCGTCCGCAAAGCGGCACCCAGCGCGCCTGCAACGGCCGCTGCACCCGCTGCAAAAAAGGAAATCAACCCTGCAGCATCATGGCCATTCCCAACGGGTGGCCGCCCTTAATTGATGCAGGTTGAAATGTAGTACCAAATCGCCTGGCTTGCCAGGCGATTTACTTATTTATCTCACGGCAAACGTTTTGCCATGCGACAATACTTGTTACTGAAATAAACACGGGGCTGTACCAGAATGGGCAACATCATTCTCTTTTTATTAGAAACCAGCTTCACCATACTGGGGGCAGCATTCTTGGCTCGCTGTTGGTTGCATAGCGTGCGCTTTCACCCATTTAACCCATTCTCTCAGCTTATTTTTAGAGTAACTGATTGGTTAGTCAAGCCATTACGATCAATTTTACCCACCCCCAAAACTTTTGACTTAGCTAGCTTGTTGGGTGCGTATGTCATCGCTTTTGTTTATTCACTCACAATCTGGATGGTGAGTATGCGTGCAGTGATACCACTAGACATCATTGCACCCGCGCTGGGTACCGCAGGTATGACCCTGTGCCGTTGGGCCCTTAATCTTATTATTTGGCTCACGTTAATTCAAGCCGTTTTGTCTTGGGTAAATCCCATGGCCCCGGTTATGCCAGTGCTTCGCACGTTAACCGCCCCTATGCTTGAACCCATTCGACGCATCATGCCAAATCTAGGTGGTGTTGATTTATCACCTTTGGTTTTACTCATCATGGCACAAGTGGCCATGATGGTTGTTAATCAAATAAGCTTTACTATGTTTGGTATGTAAATCTTTAAAGCTGCCAAAACGAGGGGCAGCCTTAAACCATAGCAGCACGCTATATCTAATCGTTTTAGTTTGGCACCACACGAGTCGGACCTGCCCCGCTAATGACTTGTACGCGCTGCCCCGCTGACAAGGCGACATCAGCGGCTTGCGCAATCACCCGTGTTTCACCATTGTCTAAACGAACTGTAATTTCAATACCATTGGTTTTGGTGGCGGTCTCTTCTACTTTTTCACCGGCTAACGCACCGAGCAGAGCGCCGCCAACGATGGCTAATGTTCGACCGGTACCGTCACCGATAGCACTACCTGCCACACCACCAAGTGCCCCGCCGGCTATTAAGCCCACACCCGAGCTTCTTTCTTGTTGAATCACAATAGGCCGAACAGACTTAACCGTACCTTCACGCACGACTTGTTCGGTTTGAGCCTGACCATAGGTATAGACGCTTGCCGAAGCATTAGGGTTTGCACAACCACTCATCACAAATGATGTGCCCGCCAACAGAAACAACAGGCAAGTGGTTGTGGCTTTTTCTTTAAAGCGACTGACTTTAGATGTCGACACCATAAGAGCAGGTTCTTGAGCTACCCCAGACAAGACAGTGGAGTGGGTAGATTTAACGTTATACATAACAATTCACCTTGAAATTTAAGCAACCCAAATTTACAAATGTAAGCCGTACGCGGCATGGAAGCTTTCGTCGATTACAAGCCTATTAGGCGTATGGTTTTGCGGGCCGCGTGAAGCAATTTTGATTGAACCCATTAAATTGCCTAACTTGCATGCGTTTTCCCAAGACCACCCTGACGTCAAACCATACAAGAGGCCGGCACGATGCGCATCACCGCAACCGGTTGGGTCAATGACTTCAGTTGGCGTTACCGGAGCAATATGCATTTCATGACCTTCATGATAAAGCGTTGCACCCTCAGCGCCACGAGTAATGACCACAGCCTCTAGGTTTTGAGCAATTTGCGTCATGGTTTGACCTGTTCTCTGCTCAACCACGCTGGCTTCGTAATCATTCATGGTGAGCGCACGTGATTGACTAAACAAATCAATCATTTCTGAACCATCAAATAAAGGCATCGCCTGACCCAAGTCGAACACGAATGGAATGTTCTGGGCATGTAGGCGTTTTGCATGCGCCATCATACCTTCTTTTGAATCGGGTGCTACGATCGCCCATTTTGCATCAGTACCCGTGACATCATTTTGATCTGACACAGCCATTGCACCGGGGTGAAAAGCACTAATTTGATTATCACTACGATCGGTTGTAATGAAGCACTGAGCCGTTAATTGGCCCTCAATCATTTTTACCATGCGAGTATCAATACCCAGGGCATCGAAGCGTGACAAATAATCACTTGCGTCTTCACCCACGGTCGCCACAGGAACGGGTTGCCCACCTAGCAAATTTAAATTGTAGGCAATATTTCCTGCACAACCGCCAAATTCGCGGCGCATACTTGGCACTAAAAATGACACGCTTAATGAATGTATGCGGTCGGGCAAAATATGATCTTTAAACAAACCATCAAATACAGCAATGGTGTCAAAAGCAAAAGAACCGCAGATTAAAACAGGAGGTTTCATAAGCAATCAGTCTCGATTAAGGAGTATTAAAGGAATACGAAAAATGGAATGTGTGTAGGCGTACTTGACGGTTTAATTGGTGCTGACCGGTGTTAAGAGTTTATATGAGCTAATGATATTAGGGAACGCTAACGGGCCGTAAGATACTAAGGGAAAAATTTATCAATCTCAAAACCACTAATGGCTAAACCCTTTACTTGCAGGTCGACCACAAAATTAGTTTCTTGCTGAGCCATAAAAGCCGTTTCAATTAGATTGCGTGGCACGTAATCGATTGGTGGCACAATTTTACGAACCACAACTGTGCCTGAAGCGTCAGTTAATAATACTAGTAAATGAGGCCAAGCCTGAGGTTTATCAAATCGATTTTGTAAGGTAAACCTTAGTTTAAATGCATTCATATCTTTGCCGTCTTGAACGCTCGCAATTTGCTGTAATGAAGACGCCCGAATGCTAATGCGTTCAGCATGTTTAGGATAGTGCACCTCACAACTCACCCATTGACATGCATGTGCTAACAAGGGTTTTAATACAGGGACACTTACCGACAAATCATTACGGTAAATGTAAGCCGCTTGGAGCGTCAACACAATAAGCGCTAACACGACACCCAAATGCCAAAAGAAATGTGTGACACCCGTTGGTTTAAGGCCAGTCACCATAAAGCTAGGTGTTTCGCGACCGAAATCTGACGGTGTATCACCTCGCATTCGTGACTCACCCATAACTGAAGTCTTGGGTTCACGGGTCAATTCGTGATCTGAACCCAGACCAAAAGGTGGGTCGATGACCGTGTTGCGCGAATCAGGCCCATTGTTGCCCGATTGAACATGTAACTGAGACTGTCGACTTCTAAATACTTGTGGCGGATCTGCTTTAAAAGATGGCTCTGCTTCATACGGTGGGTCTGTTTCATATGGCGGCTCTGCTTCAAATTGCAGGTCTTCTTCAAATGGGTGGTCTGATTCAAATTGCAGGTCTGCTTCAAATGGCAAATCTGGCTTAAAGGGTGGTAAGGTTGAAGCATCAGAGGGCGGCATAGCAGTCGACTGGTTGACCACTTTTTTAGTCAAGGTAGGTAAGGTCGCATCTAAATTGTCGTAGCCATCAAATACGTTTTTGCACTGCCCACATCTAACCAGACCTTCATAGACGCGCAGTTGATCTGCGCTAACTGAAAAAGCCGAAGCACACTTAGGGCAGCGGGTAACCAGACTCATATTTCAATCATATATAGTATTAATCAGCACGTTGACCAGCCAAACAGACCCAACCCTCGCGTTCTGCCCAAACCACCATGGTTAACCAAGGCGCATAAGCGGCTGCTACCTCTTGAGCCTGTCGTGCCAATACACCCGACAAAACCAAGTATCCACCCACTTTCACTCGATTTGACAGCATCGGCGCCAAAACCTTTAAAGGGTTCGACAAAATATTGGCGACAACCACATCGTATTGTCCCGCAATTAACTGATCAGGCAACAGGGCATGCACATCGGTGTGATTGGCGTGTGCGTTGTGAACGGTTGATAAAACAGCTTGCTCATCGATATCGACCGCATCAACGTGTGCAGCCCCAAACATTTTGGCTGCTATTGCCAAAATACCAGAACCGCAGCCGTAGTCGAGCACTCGAACTCCTGAGCTCATGTTTTGGGCTAACCAAGACAAACAAACGTGTGTTGTGGGGTGACTGCCCGTACCAAAGGCCAGACCAGGGTCTAACTCAATCACAATTGAGCCTTCAGGTCGGTTTATAGGAGCCTCACCGGCATGCCAACTTGGCAAGATAAGAACACGATCGCCAATTTGAATAGGACCAAACTGAGACTGTGTCAAGCGCACCCAGTCTTGGTCAGGTACATCACGCAAAAACCAGTCTGACGTAATTTGAATATTTAATTCAGCTTCAACATGTACCAAGATTTGTTGCGGGTCATCGCCGTCAGCCAACAAGCCGACCACTCGGTTGTGTTGCCACCCGCCAGGTGCATCTTCACCACCTGGCTCACCAAATATGGGTCGCTCATCATCTGTATCTAAATCGGCGTCTTCTACCGAGATTGATAAAGCACCCGCCTCAATTAAGGCATCTGAAAGAGCGTCTACCCAGTCACCGGGGCAAGACAAAACAAGTTCACGCACAGTTGCTCCGCAAGCAAGTTGGGCCAAAAAGACCTAGGGCCTTTCGGCTAATTTCTGTTCAAGATAATGAATACTGGTACCGCCCTCAGAGAATCGAGAGTCAACCAGCAATTCACGATGTAAGGCAATGTTGGTTTGAATACCTTCAACCACCATTTCAGATAGCGCAATACGCATGCGCGCCAAAGCTTGCTCGCGTGTGTCGCCATAGGTGATGAGCTTAGCAATCATTGAGTCGTAATTCGGCGGCACAAAATAACCGTTAAACGCATGTGAATCGATGCGCACACCTGGCCCACCCGGCGTATGCCAATTGGTAATGCGGCCAGGGCTTGGCATAAAAGTAAAAGGGTCTTCAGCGTTAATGCGGCACTCAATGGCATGGCCTTTAAATGTGATGTCACGCTGTCTGAGGGTAAACTTTTCACCGGCCGCAATACGAATCTGCAACTGCACCAAATCAAGGCCCGTGATGCATTCAGTCACTGTGTGTTCAACCTGAATACGGGTATTCATTTCGATGAAGTAGAACTCGCCGTTTTCAAAAAGAAACTCAAACGTACCGGCACCGCGGTAACTGATTTTGCGGCACGCTTCAGCGCAACGCTCACCTATTCTCTCAATCGCTTTACGAGGTATGCCCGGTGCAGGGGCTTCTTCAATCACCTTTTGGTGACGACGCTGCATAGAACAATCGCGCTCGCCTAACCAAACAGCATGCCGATCACCATCGGCCATCACTTGAATTTCAATATGGCGTGGGTTTTCTAAAAATTTTTCAAGATAAACTTCGGGGTTATTAAAGGCAGCACCGGCTTCAGCTTTTGTCATGGTGACAGCGTTCAACAAAGCAGCCTCTGTATGCACCACCCTCATACCTCGACCGCCGCCACCACCCGCCGCCTTGATGATGACGGGGTAACCCACCTCACGTGCAATTTTAATGACTTCTTGAGAATCATCAGGCAAAGCACCAGATGAACCCGGTACCACAGGTACGCCCGCTTCGATCATGGCTCGCTTGGCGCTCACTTTGTCGCCCATTAAACGAATAGACTCAGGCCGAGGACCAACAAAAACAAAACCGCTTTTCTCTACCCGTTCAGCAAAATCGGCGTTTTCAGCTAAAAAACCGTAACCTGGGTGAATGGCTTCAGAGTCTGTTACCTCAGCTGCTGAAATAATGGCAGGCATGCTCAAGTAACTGTCTTTTGAGGGAGCCGGACCGATACAAACCGATTCGTCTGCTAAGCGTACATATTTGGCATCGCGATCGGCTTCGGAATGCACCACCACCGTTTTGACACCCAACTCACGACAAGCACGTTGAATGCGCAAAGCGATTTCGCCACGATTGGCGATAAGCAATTTTTTAAACATAATTTAACCAATCAAAAATAGAGGCTGGCCATATTCAACGGGCTCACCGTTTTCAACCAAGATCGCTTTGATGACACCAGACTTATCAGCTTCGATTTCATTGAGTAATTTCATGGCTTCAATGATGCATATAGGCTCACCTTCTTTGACAGCTTGACCAACTTCAACAAAAGGAGACGCACCAGGACTTGAAGCACGATAAAACGTACCCACCATAGGCGACTTCACAGCATGCCCTTCAGGCGCTGCTGGGGCAACCGGCACCTCAGGCGCTGGCGCTAAAGGCTGCGCGTAGGCTTGCTGCATCACTGGTGCAGGTGCGGTAGTTTGAGAAAACTTGACAATACGAACTTTGTCTTCACCTTCAGTAATTTCGAGTTCAGCAATGCCAGACTCGGCGACCAAATCAATTAGGGTTTTAAGTTTTCGTAAGTCCATTTGAATTAATCCAGTAAAAGCGTAAAGCGTTAAAGGGGGTAGATGTCATTAAAAGTAATATTAGCTTTGTGACTGATGTGCAGCAAAATTAAGTGCGGCAAGATAACCTGCCACGCCTAAGCCTGCAACCACGCCTACTGCAATATCTGACAAATAAGAATGGTGTCTAAATGATTCACGCTTGTATACGTTAGAGAGGTGAACTTCTACAAAAGGTATGTTGATGGCAGCCAAGGCGTCGCGAATGGCGACACTAGTGTGGGTGTAAGCACCCGCATTTATTACAATGTAAGTAGTGCCATCTTGTGCAGCCTGCTGAATGCGAGTGACTAGCTCACCCTCAGAATTACTTTGAAAGGTTTGCAGAGCACAACCAAAGCCAGCGGCTTGTGTAGCCAACTCGGTATTGATGTCATCAAGTGACAAGTGACCATAAATTGCAGGCTCTCGTGAACCAAGCAAGTTAAGGTTGGGGCCATGCAAAACCAGTATCTGATGAGCCATATTGAATAATTTAGTTGCTAACTTCGTTCAATTGTACAGTTACCGCGTCGATCACGCTACAAGCCGTTGAAGTTGTTGCGTTAAGGTATCAGCATGAACTTGGCCCAAAATTTGCTCGTTTACACGCCCACCTGATGTGACAAGGACTGTGTAAGGCAACCCACCGACTGGGTTGCCCATGGCACGAACTAAATCAATACCCCGATGACCCGCCACTAAAATCGGATAACTGACAGGAATATTAGTTAAAAATTTATTCACGTTAGCCGCTGTATCAATGGCTATACCCACAAATTGCACATGATTAAAAGATTTTGATAACGCTTCGAGCTCAGGCATTTCGGCCACACAAGGCGGGCACCATGTTGCCCAGAAGTTTATTAATAACGCGTCACCCCGAAACGACTCAAGCGCGGTATCTCGACCCTTCGAATCTGGCAAGTGCGAAGCATAAAAAGCTTCTAAATCGGGTGGCGACGAGGCGGCATTGGGTTGACTCACCGCGCGATTGGCTTGCGGCGCACGTAAAGATGACTCGCGCCATGCCACAAACCCTGCGACACCCATAGCCACCAAGCCACCACCACCTAATAATAATGTTCTGCGTTTCATAACCGAATCATAGCGCGATGCGGGCCCTTTGGAGGGTAAATGACCGTACGTTCTACAATGTCGTTAGGAGAAAAACTCATGCATTTGCACATATTAGGTATTTGCGGCACATTCATGGGGGGGTTAGCGCTGATTGCGCGGGCAGCGGGGCATCGCGTGACAGGATGCGATGCTGGCGTTTACCCTCCGATGAGCGCGCAACTTACAGAACAAGGTATTGAATTAATAGAAGGTTTTGGTGCTGAACAACTCAGTTTAAAGCCTGATTTATTCATTATTGGCAATGTGGTTAGTCGAGGCAACCCGCTCATGGAAGCCATACTGAACGCAGACGCCCCCTATACATCTGGCCCGCAATGGCTTGGGCAGCACATTTTGGCAGGGCAGCATGTGCTGGCCGTCGCGGGCACCCATGGCAAAACCACTACGAGCTCCATGCTGACGTGGGTACTCAAGCAAAATGGCTTAAACCCTAACTTCTTAATTGGAGGGGTCGCCCACGACCTCAAAGTTTCAGCACAGTTTGATCCGACGCAACGCTACTTTGTAATTGAAGCCGATGAATACGACACGGCTTTTTTTGATAAACGCTCAAAGTTTGTGCATTATCGGCCCCGTACGGCCATCTTAAACAACTTAGAGTTTGATCACGCCGACATATTTCCTGATTTGGCTGCGATTGAAACCCAATTTCATCATCTTGTACGAACGGTGCCAGCGCATGGCGCGTTGGTTATGCCCGACCATTCACCCGCACTGGAGCGCGTGATTGCCAAAGGATGCTGGACACTCGTTGAACGTACTGGACAAATCAATGGCTGGCACACCCATGCCCCAGCAGGGCCTCATCAAGCACCTGTCATTTATTTTGGAAAACAACACATTGGCGACCTAACTTGGGGCCTTTCAGGTCAACACAACATTGAGAACGCTTTAGTAACCTTAGCGGCGGCACAGTATGTTGGCATTTCGCCTCAGGCCGCCTTAACGGCACTGAATACGTTTCAAGGCGTGAAACGACGCATGGAGTGCCGGGGTCTAGTAAACGGTGTCACCGTATATGATGATTTTGCGCACCACCCTACCGCCATCGCCACCACGGTCGCCGGTTTACGCCAACAAGTCGGCTCAGCTCGCATCATCGCGGTGCTTGAACCCCGCTCAAACACAATGAAGTTGGGCACCATGGCAGCCAAATTGCCCAACGCCTTAAAGCAAGCAGATTTAATCTTTTGCTTTGGCGAAAGTTCAGGCAAGAATGCCTTAGGCTGGCAAGCGTCTGAAGTATTGGCGCCCCTTGGTGAACGTGCCAGTGTCTGGAATGACATGCCCAGCTTGGTGTCAGCCTTAGCCAAACAGGTGCAGCCCGGCGATCATGTTTTAATCATGAGCAATGGCTCATTCGGTGGCATTCACGACAAACTTCTTAACGCTTTGGTAGGCCCATCATGATGCTCCTTTACTTACACGGTTTTCGTTCATCGCCTGAATCTTCAAAGGCGCAAATGCTGGCTCAGCGCATGCAAGATCGTGCCCAACTTGACCGATGGTCTTGCCCCAGTTTACCGGCCAGTCCAGCCAAAGCCTTAGCGCTTTGCAAAGAACTGGCGCAAGACCTTATGACACGCCATCACGCCGAAGCTTCCGAGTTAACCGTCATTGGCTCATCATTGGGGGGATTTTATGCTGTGAGCTTGGCTGAACAACTGGGTTGCCGTGCTGTGGCCTTAAACCCTGCGGTCTTTGCCCCGCGCGACCTTGCCAGTCAAGTGGGCGAGCACGAGCAATACCACAGCAACGAACCTTTTATTTTTTTACCTGAACACGTGGACGAACTGCGAGGCATGGCCGTCACGCAAATCACTCAGCCAGAACGCTATCTTTTAATTGCCGCAACCGGCGACGAAGTACTAGACTGGCAAGAAATGCACACTTTCTTCAAAGGTGCGCAGCAAATCATCGTTGACGGCGACAACCATGGCTTGTCGAGCTTTACAGACCATATTGATACCGTCTTACAATTTGCCGGCTTTGTCCCCAACCACCCGACCACCAAGAGCTAAATCCTATGTACGTGTTGTTTGAAGAAGACGGAAGTTTTAAAGCGGCTGAGATCAAAAGCGAGGCTGACACCACCTTACAAATTGAGTTTGCCTCGGGCAAACGTAGCAAAATCAAACGCAACCAATGTATTTTTCAATTTGCGTCGCCTACGCCTGACAATTTATTAACCCAAGCCCCCGTTCTCGCGGCTAATATTGACCCCACCTTTTTGTGGGAAGTGACCCCACAGGCTGAGTTCAACCTTGATGCCATTGGAACAGACTACTTTGGGCGCTCACCCACCTCTATTGAAAAGGCAAGTCTACTGTGGTGCTTACATCAAGCACCCATATACTTTCATCGTCGCGGCAAAGGCCTTTACCAGCCAGCACCACCCCATATTTTAGAGGCAGCCTTAGCGGGCCAAGAAAAAAAGCGCTTGCAAGCTCTTGAGCAAGAGACTTGGGTTCAATCAATCGTTGAGGGCAACCTACCCGAACCCATTGCCGAGTTAGCGCTCACATTAATCACCCGGCCTGATAAAAACACACAAATTTTTAAAGCACTTGATCGAGCTAGTCAACACCTACATCAAAGCCCTGAACAAATTTTGCTTGAACGGGGTGCTTGGCCACACGCGCTGGCATTGCATAAAGCCAAATTCTTATCTTTAAACTTTCCCAAAGGTTTGGCTTTTAACCCAACAGAGTTTGATACCGCCTTTGATCACCTTCCCTTGGCGCAAGGGGTTCGCCCTTTTTCGGTCGACGACATCAGCACCACCGAAATTGACGATGCCATTTCTGTGCAACCCTTGGCAGGCGGTTGGCTAAAGGTTGGCGTGCATATTGCTGTACCTGCATTAGCGGTTAAGCGTAACAGCGTACTAGATGACATGGCACGCGCACGCATGTCAACGGTATATATGCCTGGCGAAAAAATACCCATGCTGCCCGACGAGGTGATCAACACATTTTCTCTTAACGCCGGTCGCATCGTACCTGCGCTTTCCATTTATGTGGAGGCACATAAAGAAACCGGCGAAACACGAACATTTCAAACGACTCTAGAACGCATCGAAGTCGTTGAAAACCTGCGACATAACCAACTTGACGAGCAAGTCACTGAGGAAGCCTTAAACGATATCTCGCAAGAATTGCCCCACAATGACTGGTTGCGACCGCTCTGGCAGCTGTCATTAGCACTAAATAAAAAACGTGAAATCATTCGGGGCAAACCCGAGTCAAACAGTCGTATTGATTACAATTTTTCACTTGACGGTACGGCTGACGACCCCGACACACCCGTCAATATCGTCCCCCGCCGTCGCGATGCGCCCCTTGACCGATTGGTCGCTGAATACATGATTTTGGCCAACAGCTTGTGGGGTGGTCAACTCAACACCCACAACCTACCTGGCATCTATCGTTCTCAACAAGCTGGGCGCGTGCGCATGAGCACCCAAGCACTGCCACATGAATCAATCGGTGTCGAGCAGTACTCTTGGTGCACCTCACCGCTCAGACGTTATGTCGACATGGTGAATCAGCGTCAGTTACTGGCTGTCGCCGAACACGGCATATCAGCCGCACTGGTCGCACCTTATAAGCCCCGTGACCCTGACTTATTTGCATTAATTGGCGCCTTTGAATCACAATACGCTACTTGGAACGAGTTTCAAGATCAAATGGAACGGTACTGGTGTTTACGCTGGTTACAACAACAAAACATCACGCAATGTACCGCTAAAGTGTTGCGTGACGATTTAGTGCGATTTGAAGATTTACCATTCATCACCAACGTAGCTGGCATGCCCAACCTTATGCGAGGCGCCCGTGTTCTGTTATCACTTGAACGGTTTGACGAACTCGGGTTGCGGTTAAGCTGCCAGTATATTGCCGCCCTCGATGAGGCGGAATCAACAGTAAGCGAAGTCGAACTTGGCGTCGCAGACAACCTTCAGGAAAAAACGTAAGCATGAATATTTGGCAGTGGTGGCGCGCGCCTGAACAGCATTTTCTTCGCTGGGCAGTCGGCTTGTCATTGCTACTTCACCTTGCGTTACTCAGTTGGGCGCCACTGGGCCACAGTCAAACCCCAAGCCCGCCCGAAATCCTTGACATGGTGATTGTCACCACACAAACTGAAACGGCACCCGTAGAACCACAACGCTTAGCCCAAAATAATCTAGATGGCGGCGGCTTAGCGCAAGAGGGTGTGGCCAGCAACCCCATCCCGAAATTGGGCGAGTCAGATCAGGTGATTGCAATTGAAGCCATGACCAAACAGCGCGCCGCACTGGAGTCAAAGCAAAATGCTCTGCTTGAACAACTGTTAAACGAATGGGCAGTACCTGTCTCAGTACCTCAAGCCAATGAACAAGATGAAGACACAACGGCTGGCGTCGACCCCGTTGACCAAACTGCTCTAGAACGTCACGCTGAAATTGCGGCCTTGGTCGACCGCATCGAACGTTACAACGCTTTACCCAAACGCTTCTACGACGCCCCTTCTGCGAAAGCACACCCTTACGTTGAATACGTTACTCAGTGGCAAAATAAAATCGAAGATATCGGGAAACGTTTTTATCCGGGAGAAGGCGAAAACCGCCCCACCGGTTCACTTCAAGCCACAATCACCATTGATGCAACAGGGCAAATATTAGATATTTCACTTGACCGCCCCTCAAGCCTAGCCATATTGAACCAATCTGTTCGCCGTATTGTGCAACTGGCTGCACCCTTCCCTCCTTTTCCACCTAACATGCGTGAAAAGATTGACCAAATTGTGATCACACGTACGTGGCAGTTTAAGGCCGGCAAGCTGACAACCTCTTCTTCATCTACTCAACGCAATCAACCATGAACCCTGTTTTGAAACACTTTGCTGTTGTGGGCAACCCCATTGAACACAGTCGTTCACCCATTATTCATCAAGCTTTTGCCAATCAATTTGGCATAGGCTTGGTGTATGAAAAAATAAAAGCTCCTTTCGATGACTTTGAATCTTCGGTAGAGCACTTCTTTGATAACGAAGGTTGTGGTTTAAACGTGACCGTACCGTTTAAAGAACAAGCATGGCAACTGGCACAAAACCACTTGAGTGCACGGGCTCGCCTAGCAGGTGCGGTCAACACACTCTGGCAAGTTAATGGGCATATACACGGTTGCAATACCGACGGAGTGGGTCTAGTGAGTGATTTACAACGTCTAGGCATTGAGCTTAACGGTGCCCGTATTCTTATGGTCGGTGCCGGTGGTGCTGCGCGAGGTGTGATGCAACCTTTACTGAATGCGGGCTGCACCCATCTGCATATTGTTAACCGCACAGAAACCCGTGCACAACAACTGGCTGCACTATGTTTGAGCCACTTAGCAACCCAAACCGTTCAAGTCACAACTGTCGCCACCACAAACACGCTGCCAAATACCGCCCCGTTCGAAGCCTTCGACAAAATACCCCTTATCACAGCAGGCTCATTAAATGATGCCAGACTAGGCGCCCCTTGGTCACTCGTCATCAATGCTTCTGCCAGCGGTTTGTCCAATCAAGCGCCTGACTTACCTAGCGGGCTTTATGGGCCAGGCGCATGGGCTTATGACATGATGTACGGTGCACAACCCACGGCCTTTATGCTACAAGCACAACAGTCGGGCGCCACAAAACAAGCCGATGGGTTAGGCATGCTGGTGGGGCAAGCGGCTGAAAGCTTCGCCATTTGGCACGAGGTTAAACCGAATGTTTTACCCGTTATTGAACTGCTGCGAAGCGCCTTCAAAACATCATAAATTTTCAATATACGCACACTAATTACTGACTTTTTTCAAATCACTGACTGTATCTTGAAGACTCAATTACACTGAGAATATGCGCACTGCACGAAACTACCTAGCCAAAGAAATCTACCGCTCATCTGCGGTGGTTTTAATTGCTTTGCTTGGCTTATTTTCATTTTTCACCTTAATTGATGAGCTTGACTCAGTAAACGAGTTTTTTCCCATCACCGCATTATTGTCACTCGAACTATTGGCTATTCCGAACCGGTTGTACGACTTACTACCAATTGGCTTACTGATTGGGTCTATTTTGGCGTTAGCCGGGTTAGCCCAACGCAACGAGTTGGTCATTTTACGAATATCAGGCATGAGTGGTATGCGCATACTGCGTATGCTATGGGTCATTACCATACCCGTCATTGCGTTAGCTATATTACTTTCGGAAGTTATCGCCCCAGCCGCTGAAATTCGCTACAGTGAGGCCAATTTAATGATGCGTGGTCGGGTTGAAGGCGGTCGTATGGTTAGCGGCTATTGGTTTAAAGAACCCACCTTAACAGGGGGAACCCGCATTATTAACGTTGGCAAACTATTGTCTTCGGGCGACGTGGCGGAGTTAAAAGTTTACGAATTTCCTGATAACACTCACATGTCTAGCATGTGGACAGCTGCGTCAGGCACTTTCAAAGATAGCAAGTTATTGTTAAAAAATGTCACTGAAAATCGTTTTGCTGACACGGCACATCTGAGCTTAATCGATGGCAACCCTGTCGAAGCACCATTAATGGAAGTTTCACGGTCACCTGAGGTGGAAATCAACACTACCCTGACCCCTGGTCGCTTGGTGTCGCGCATCTTAACGCCTGAGCGCATGACTTGGGTCATGCTTAGCGATTACATCGATTATTTACAACGCAATAAACTTGATGCTGACAGACAGATTGTGGCAATTTGGCGCAAAGCAGCTTACCCCTTTACGTTGCTGGTTATGTTAACCATCGCCGCCCCCATTAGTTACATGCAAACTAGGCGAGGCGGCGTCGGTGCCAAAATATTCATAGGTATCTTAATGGGCACAGGTTTCTTTATGTTAAATCAACTAGCGTTAAACGTAGGATTACTCTATAAATGGCCACCGCTTGTCACGGCTTTGCTACCCAATATTTTAGCCATGGCCATTGCCATGAGTACCATTTTTGCTATGGAAAACCGACTGAAATGGTCGGGGCGTAAACTTCAATCATCGATTAAGGCAAACGCCTAAATATGGCTACCCCAAGCATCTGGATAATCGGTGACGTACAAGGTTGCTGCGGCTCACTTGACGCGTTACTGGCGCACCCCAGCATTTCAGAAGAACCTGATGCAAAATTTTGGTTTGCGGGCGACCTCGTTAACCGCGGGCCGCAATCATTACAAACCTTGCGTCGCATCATATCGCTTGACGATAGAAGCACTTCTGTTTTAGGTAATCACGACCTCCACTTGCTCGCGATGGCAGCAGGCGTTAAGAAACCCAGTAAAAACGATAGTTTGCTTGATGTACTCACTGCGCCTGACGCAGGGGATTTGATCAATTGGCTTCGCCACCGCCCACTCGCTCATTATGAACATGACCACCTTATGGTGCATGCAGGCGTTTTACCCAAGTGGGATGTTAAAAAAACATTAAGTCTCGCACACGAGGTAGAACAAGTTTTAAGAAGTAAAAATTGGCAAAAAATTTTTCTTAAAATGTACGGTGACGAACCTGTTTTTTGGAAAGAAGGTCACGCAGGTAGCAAGCGATTGCGCATCATCATTAATACCCTCACACGCTTGCGTATGTGCACGCCTAAAGGCCACATGGCACTCAACATTAAGTCTTCGCCTGAAAGTCATCGCGGCACGCTGGTGCCTTGGTTTGACTTACCTAACCGCGCCACCTCAGATGTGACGATCGTGTTTGGTCATTGGTCAACGTTAGGATTGAAAATTGAACCCCACATTATCTGCTTAGATACAGGTTGTGTTTGGGGTGGCCATTTAACAGCCATGCGTTTGCAAGATCGCGCCTTGGTTCAAATACCCTGTCATCAAAGCATTGATCCCTTTTAAAACACCCTCGACTTCCACTTAAGCATAAAGGCGCCTAAAGAATCATTATGGTTTGTGCGCTATGGCCGACGAACCACATTTTGAATACTGGCTCGCGCGTCTTGTGCCAACTCCATTCTTGTTGGACATGCAAAGGTTACTGCGTCATCAAAACCCCTACCAAACTCTGCTTTGTTGAGTTCAGCTGACTCAACCTCAAGAGCTGTCAAGGGTACATTCACTGACACAGTATGAGGCTCTTTAATCGGTTGCAAGAAAGTCATTTCAATTTCAACACCGGTAGCACCCAGCACGCGCCACAAATTTTCAATTAAGGTTTCATCCCCAACAAAAGCGGCAAACTGACTGCGTTGCCCATGGTGAAAATATTTCAATGCGATCGGTTGAATCGCAACGTCAGGCAGACGAGCGGGTTCAAAAAGATTGGCGTAAAAGTTCAGGACATCAAAGCCTTCTGAGGTTGTACCTTCTGGAAACAAACCCACTGCTTGACCTCGCGCAAACCGTAACCGCATGGCTTGACCCACTGCGCGTATGGCGTGACGCGAAGCACGTTCAATAAAAATAGTGTCAGCACCAGCGGCTAACCAACCGATTAAAGGCCAATGTCGAATTTCACTTTTGGCCACAAAAGCAGTTGATCGCTCAAGGTTCAATACAAAAATATCAAGCCAAGATACATGATTCACCACCCACAATACAGGGCCATTTTTATAAGCTTGGCCCGAAGACCGCACCCGAACCCCACACAGTCGAACTAAGACTGCAGACCAGTATTGCTTAATAAGTAAGCGACCCGCTAAGCTTACCCACCAAAAAAAAACAGCAATCAAAAACAAACCGACCAACACCCAGAGGGCTACTAGGCTTGCCCGCAAAATAAACCTAAGCCACGACAAGGTTAAGCGCCCCGTTCCCAGACGATTCGGCCACGCACAACCGTCATGTTGACGCGCCCGGGTAACTCAGTACCAATGAAGGGGGTGTGCTGACTTTGACTTAATAACGTTTGACGATCAACCAACCAGTGATCATCAATATTGACCAAACACAAGTCGGCCGATGCACCCACGACTAAACGACCGCAAGACGGAATGGCTGGCATCGAGCGTGTCAACACTTTGGCGGGCCCTTCCGTTACGCGGGCCAGTGCAACCACCAACGGCACTCGGTCTTGCTCAGCCCATCTTAGGGTAAGCGAAAGCAACAACTCAAGCCCCGTCGCACCCGCTTCTGCTTCCGCAAAAGGCACTTGCTTACCATCGTCATCAACTGGTGAGTGGTCTGAACACATGGCATCGATCGTGCCATCAAGCAGACCCGCACGAATCGCGTCACGGTCACGTTGACCACGCAAAGGTGGGTCAAGACGGTAGTTGCTGTCGTAAAAGCCCAAATCAATATCGGTTAAGTGCACGTTGTTCATTGATACATCGCAGGTAACGGGTAAGCCCTCACGTTTGGCCTGGCGTAATAATTCAACCCCAGCGGCTGACGAGAGGCGACAAATGTGCAAAGAAACCCCCACACTGCGTTGCAACTCAAACAAAGTATGTAGAGCAATTGTTTCTGCCTGAACAGGCACACCCGACAAACCCAAACGTGAAGCATATGCACCACTGGCGGCGACACCACTTCTGGCCAACCACGCATCTTGCGCTCGCAGCCATAAGGTGTAGCCAAACGAGCGGGCATACTGCATGGCGCGCAAGAGCACATTGGTATCGGTAACCGGTTGATCAGCTTGTGCAAAGCCCACACAACCTGCTTCGGTCAGCTCAGCCATCTCGGTTAACTTTTCGCCTTTTAGGCCAACCGTCATGGCGCCCAAGGGGTATAAGTTCACTTGATTTAATTGACGTGCACGGTGCTTGAGCATTTCCACCAAACCGGGCTCATCAAGAACTGGGTCCGTGTCAGGGGGCAGCACCAAACTGGTCACGCCACCGGCCATGGCTGCACGCATTTCAGACTCAAGCGTGGCGCGGTGTTCAAACCCCGGTTCGCGCAAACGGGCGGCCAAATCAACCAAACCTGGTATCACCACTAAGCCTTTAGCCTCAATCACGCGATCGGCCTCTAAGGGCTTCGCAGGCTGCCCAATGGCGGCAATACAGCCCCCTGCCACCCAAACATCAGTCACCAGGTCTAGCCCCTGCGAGGGGTCAATTAACCGAGCGCCTTTTATATGAAGTTTCATGCTGAAGCCCCCGCCACAATACTCATGACTGCCATACGCACGGCAATACCAAAATTAACCTGATCAAGAATCACCGCATGCGGACCATCGGCCACTGCTGAGTCAATTTCGACACCTCGATTCATAGGCCCAGGATGCATAACGATCGCGTCGGACTTGGCTAACGCAAGTTTTTCTTGCGTGAGTCCGTAGTGCTTAAAATACTCATGTGCAGACGGCAACAAAGCACCACGCATACGCTCGTTTTGTAAGCGCAACATGATGATGACATCGACATCTTTTAAACCTTCTTTAATATCAGAAAATACTCTGACGCCCATTTGCTCAATGCCGCTGGGCAGCAGCGTTAAGGGCGCAATCGCTCGTACTTCGGGCACACCCAGGGTAGTGAGTGCATGAATGTTTGAGCGAGCGACCCGTGAGTGCAAAATATCACCAACAATGGCGACCCGTAAATTCGTAAAGTCTTTTTTAAAGTGGCGTATGGTGTACATATCAAGCAAGGCTTGAGTGGGGTGGGCATGACGCCCATCACCCGCGTTCACCACATGAATGTGAGGCGCCACATGGCGCGCAATTAAAAAAGGCGCACCACTTGCTTCGTGACGGACCACAAAAATATCAGCCTGCATAGCTGCTAAGTTTGCAATCGTGTCAAGCAATGTTTCGCCTTTTGAAGCAGACGAAACATTGATATTTAAATTAAATACATCAGCCGATAACCGAGCTGCCGCAATTTCAAATGTGGTTCGGGTACGAGTGGAGTTTTCAAAAAAAAGATTGAAAACACTTTTACCTCTTAACAAGGGCACTTTTTTAACATCGCGTTGTGCAAGTGGCACAAACGTATTGGCCGTATCAAGAATGTGCGTCAAAATTTGACGCGACAAACCTTCGGTCGTGATGAGGTGCGTCAACTCGCCGTGTCGGTTTAATTGTGGGTTACGCATGTAGCATCACCATTTTCAAGATGTAGGGCAAAAACCCCCACTTTATTTCGTTGTAAAACTAAGTTTTCATGTAACGGTATATCAACCGTCAAGGCAGTGAAATCAGCACTAATGGGAAGCTGGCGGCCACCCCGATCAATCAATACCACCAGTTTAATTGACGCTGGTCGACCATGGTCAAACAGCTCATTCATCGCGGCACGAATGGTGCGCCCGGTATAGAGCACATCGTCAACCAAAATTAAATGTTTGCCCGCCACCGGAAAATCAATTTGAGTCGGCATGACTTGAGTGTGTAATCCGATTTGATCAAAATCATCGCGATACAAACTGATATCTAATAAACCACAGGCACCCGATAGACCTAAGTCATCATGTAGCCTTTGTGCTAACCAGGCACCACCTGAATGAATACCGACCAGATGCACTGATTCGCGCTCGAGCGGGGTAATTAAAGCTTGCAACCCCGTGCGCAAGGTTTCATATAACTGCTCACCCGTGGGTAAGTCGACTTGAACGGTTGATTGTTTTGTTGTCATAAAGATCTCTGTTGTTGTGGTGTCACCCACGCATCAAGGTATCGTTGCAAAATGACCGCGGCGGCCCAAGCATCATCTGGGCGGCAGCCAACTGTTTCTTGTGCCTGCAAGCTTGACTCTCTTTCATCAACCAAATGTACTGGCAAGTTAAAACGCCCATTTAGCTGTTTTGCAAAACGCCGACTTTGCACACTAGTCAATTGTTCTTGATCGTCTTGAGTCAAGGGCAAGCCCACCACCAATTGATCGGGTTGCCAAAGCTTTATCAAGGCTTCAATACGCGCAAACCGCACGACCCGCAATTCTGAATTGATGATTTCAAGTGCTTGGGCTTCTAACAAAATCGTGTTGCCCAATGCCACGCCAATACGTTTGGTACCAAAATCAAACCCCATGAGCGTAAGCTCATGCATGACCAGCCGTACCAGTGAGCATAATGGGGTCAATACCCAACAAACCCAGCGCTTTTAAATAGCGGTCTTCAGGTGGCACATCAAAAATAATATTATCTTGAGCCACCACACTTAGCCAAACGTTTTGTGCCATTTCTTCTTCGAGTTGCCCTGCACCCCAACCCACATAACCGAGCGTTACAAACATACGATCAGGTGCGGTACCTTCTGCGACGTCTTGCAAAATATCACGAGAGGTTGTCAAGGTCAGGTCTTCGCCCAAAACCAAGCTTGAGTTGTATGCTCGTGCCGGCGAATGCAACACAAAACCGCGGTCAGTTTGAACGGGACCACCCTGAAACACCCGGTTTTGGGCCGGGTCTGCTGCGTTATCGGCAGAATGCGTTAAATCGATTTTTTCAAGCAAATTGGCCACAGTGAGTTCAGTCGGGCGGTTAATGACTAAACCTAACGCGCCTTTAGAGGAATACTCGCACACATAAATCACGCTGCCCGCGAAATAGTCCCCTGCCAACCCGGGCATGGCCAACAAGAAATGCTTAGCAAAATCAACTGCCTCTGACATTAAATTTCCATGAGCTCAAAGTCTTCTTTACGGGCGCCGCACTCTGGACACACCCAATTTGGGGGCACATCGGCCCATTTTGTACCCGCAGCAATGCCATCATCTGGCGCACCCGTTGCTTCGTCGTATACCCAACCACATATTAAACACATCCAAGTTTGCATCACACTCTCTACTGTTCTTTTACAATGTACGTTATCTTACCTAATGATGAAGCAATTGCCTGATACCTGCCCCCCCCTAACCCTCATTTTTGGGGCTTTTAACCCCACTGGTTCCGAAGGCCTACCCGCAGACGCCGTAACCTGTGCGGCATTGGGTTCGCACGCCTTAGGTGCGCTGACGGGTACATACATTGCTGACTCATCTGGTTCGCAACAAATAAACCCTATTATCGCTGAACAAATCGATGAGCAGGCGCGTACCCTACTAGAAGATGTGCAAATCGCTGCATTTAAGGTTGGGGCGTTGTTTTCACCCGAAGCCGCCAGTGTCATCGCCCAAATTATTGCCGACTACAGCGAAAGCCCAATGGTGTTGCATTTGGGTCAAAGCTACTTAGGATCAGAATCGGCCGATGACCCTGATGAATACGACGTGATGGTTGGTGCAACACTTGAACTTTTACTTCCCCAAACCCACATAGTCGTGATTGATGAAGCCCGTTTAAAACATTGGTTTAACGACGATGTGATCGAACACCTTGATGGGGCAAACGGCCCAGGTGAGTTATTAACACTGGGTGCAAACTGGGCCTTAGTGCTCAACCATGCGCAACGCCCAGGGCATCTCGTTCATTTATTATTGGGCCCAGAGGCTCAAACCTTTAGCTGGCCAGCTTGGCCTAAACCGCACCGTGTCCAAGACCTCAGCGGCTTAGTCGCCACTGCAGTAACCGTTGGCTTAGCGCAAGGTTTAGCACCGTTTGAAGCCTGCGAACAAGCTTGCGCTTATGCAGCCCAAAGCCTTAATGGTGCTTTTCAGGCGGGCATGGGCGCACGCGTTGCACGTCGATTTATTCCCTTTCAAACAACGCAAACACCCCACAACCCCAAAGCGCCCTCAACATGAGCCAAACGCTAAACGATATTTCAACAACCCCTGTTCGCCCCAATTTTCCCAAAGGGTTATACGGCATCACACCTGATTGGCACGATATTGAAAAACTTGACAACGCGATTTATGCCGCGGCGTCAGGTGGTATGCAAGTGGTGCAACTGCGCCTCAAAACAGTTGAACCCAGCACCCGCCTAGCCTTTGCACAACGACTCATTCAAACTTGCCAACGTTTAGGGGTTCTTTTTATTTTGAATGACGACTGGCGAATGGTTCAAACATTAATGGGTTTAGATGCGACTTACCAAGGGTTGACTAGTCAAGTTAATGCGCCGGGCTTTAATCGTCAGTCGCTGATAGGCGCACATATTGGTCGAGATGATGGCAACAGTAAATCTGTTCGGGCTGCCTTAGGTTATAACGTTGTATTGGGCGTTTCCTGTTATGACGACCTTGATCGTGCCATCGCCGCCACGCAGCCTATTGAACAAATGGGCTCCACGGTAGATTACGTTGCATTTGGGGCGATGTTTGCATCGCAAACCAAACCTGGCGCACCTTCAGCGGGGTTAACAACTTTGACGCAAGCTCGCCAACATTGGCAACATCAAGCTAACCGACCGGCCATCGTTGCGATTGGAGGCATTACCCTTGAGAACGTTGCTCAAGTTGTGCAAGCTGGAGCCGATTCAATCGCCGTATCGGGTAGTCTTTTCTCAAACGCTAATATTGAACAAACGGCTCGCAAGTTTAGCGAGAAAATACACGAATACTCACATACAACCCTCAACGGAGCCCCTCCATATGACTAAAACTAACGCATCCCTGTTTGAACGGGCTTGTTTAAGTATTCCGGGTGGGGTGAATTCACCTGTACGTGCCTTTAAATCGGTGGGCGGTACCCCTCGTTTTGTGGCGCGATCATTTGGCCCCCATTTTTGGGATGCTGAGGGCACGCAATACATTGACTATATTGGCTCATGGGGGCCTGCTATTTTGGGCCATGCCCACCCAGAGGTTGTTAAAGCAGTGCAAGAGGCAGCGGTTCACGGCATGTCTTATGGCGCCCCAACTGAGGCTGAAGTGATCATGGCCGAAGCCTTAATTGCGCGCATACCCTCTATCGAACAAGTGCGTCTGGTCAGCTCAGGCACCGAAGCCACCATGAGTGCCATTCGTTTAGCGCGTGGTGCGACAGGGCGCCCTAAGATTATTAAATTTGAAGGGTGTTATCACGGTCATGCTGACAGCTTGTTGGTAAAAGCAGGTTCAGGTTTATTGACCTTTGGCAACCCAACATCAGCTGGTGTGCCACCCGAGTTTGTGGCGCACACCATCGTGCTTGATTTCAACGATATCGCTGGCGTTGAAGCTGCCTTTAAACAATATGGGCCAGAAATTGCCTGCATCATCGTTGAACCCATGGCAGGCAACATGAATTTGGTTAAACCCGTGCCAGGCTTTTTAGAGTGTTTGCGCGACCAATGTACACAACATGGTGCGTTGTTGATTTTTGATGAAGTCATGACCGGCTTTCGAGTTGGGCCCCAAGGGGTGCAGGGTCTTACAGGCGTCACACCCGACCTCACCACCTTAGCAAAAGTCATTGGCGGGGGCATGCCAATTGGGGCTTTTGGGGGACGCAAAGATATTATGCAAAACTTGGCCCCCGTTGGTGCAGTCTATCAAGCAGGCACCTTGTCGGGCAACCCAGTGGCGGTTGCAGCCGGGTTAAAAACGCTAGAACTGCTAGCTGCACCAGGGTTTTACGAACGGTTAGGGGCCACCACTACCGCACTGATGCAAGGCATGGTTGAGCGTGCTCAGGCCCATCACATTGCCTTTAACGCCGACAGCGAAGGCGGTATGTTTGGCATGTATTTTTCAGAAAAAATTCCTACCTGCTTAGCTGATGTCTCGTCATCAAACATTAATATGTTCAATCGTTTCTTTCATTTGATGCTTGATCAAGGGGTTTACTTGGCGCCATCAGCCTACGAGGCGGGCTTTGTATCGGCCATGCACGACGATCAAATTATTCAAACCACGCTTGATGCGGCTGACCATGCATTTAAGCAACTAAGCAACTAAGCACTTAACCACTTAACCAAGTTACCCCTACCTCTTAACCTCAAAAGGTTTGTCATGGCCGTTAACCTCGTTATTCCTGACCGTACTGCCGTTCACTCTGTGGCGGGTGTTGAAATTGGTATAGCCTCTGCTGGCATTCGAAAAGCGGGCAAAAAAGACCTGACCATTTTTCGTTTAGCATCAGGTTCAACGGTTGCAGGCGTGTTCACCACCAATCGTTTTAAAGCAGCCCCCGTTCAGGTGTGTGAAGCACATTTGGCGCTGACTGAGGGTACTACCAATATTCGTGCGCTAGTCATTAATACTGGCAATGCCAATGCGGGCACTGGCGAGACTGGGTTAAACGTTGCCAATCAAACTTGCGAAACCACGGCGCAACTGTTGGGCCTTACCCCACAAGCCGTGTTACCTTTTTCAACGGGCGTCATTTTAGAGCCTCTTCCTATTGAAAAAATTCAATCCGCTTTACCCCGAGCGATTGCAGACTTAAGCCCCGATAATTGGTTTGATGCGGCCCACAGCATCATGACTACCGACACACTTCCAAAAATTTATTCCACCCAAATCAAGGTTGGTGAGCAACGCATCACGATTACGGGCATCAGCAAAGGTGCGGGTATGATTCGGCCCAATATGGCCACCATGCTCGGCTATTTAGCCACCGATGCCGGTATTGCCGCCCCCATTATGAATGATCTCGTCAAAGACTTGGCTAACCATTCATTTAACCGCATCACTGTTGATGGCGACACCTCAACCAATGATTCCTTCATTTTGATGGCAACGGGTCAAAGCGGCTTGTTGATTCAAAGTAAGCAAGACCCGATGTTTGAAACGCTCAAACAAGCCCTCACGGTTGCCGCTCGTGATTTGGCACAAAAAATTGTGCGCGATGCTGAGGGCGCAACAAAATTTATGACCATTGCCGTTGAGGAAGCAGGCAACTCAGCCGAGGCCTTAAAAGTTGCCTATGCGATTGCGCATTCACCCTTGGTTAAAACAGCATTTTTTGCCTCAGACCCCAATCTGGGTCGTATTTTGGCGGCAATTGGCTATGCTGGCATTGATGACCTTGATGTGAACCAAGTTAAGCTTTGGTTAGGTGATGTGTTGGTGGCGCAAGATGGCGGCCGACACCCCGACTATCTTGAGCATGACGGTCAACGCATTATGAAAGAGCCTGAAATTTTAGTACGTGTAGCACTGGGTCGTGGCCTAACCAACGAGACGGTATACACCTGCGACTTTTCTCATGAGTACGTCACGATTAACGCTGATTATCGATCTTAATTTACATATGACTTTATCCCATACCAATCAACCTAACGTTGCCGACCTATCCACCTTACTGGCTCGTGCCGAACGCGTCTTACAACAACTTGAGCACTGGTTACCGCCTGCGCCTTTACCAACAGACTGGTCAGCGCACGCGTTCCGTTGGCGCAAACGCGGCCAAGGCCACGGCTGGCTTGACCCCATCAATCATGTGCATGTCATTCACGCGAGTGACTTACATCACATTACGCGTCAAAAAGAAACGCTTGACCTCAACACAAAGCATTTCATTGAAGGTAAACCTGCGAACCATGTACTGATGACAGGGTCTCGGGGAACCGGTAAAAGCTCTTTGGTCAAAGCCATGCTCGATCGTTATGCCGATCAGGGTTTGCGCTTAATCGAGGTCGATAAAAGCGATATGGTTGACTTGTCAGATATTGTTGATCTAGTTGCCGATCGGCCCGAGCGTTTTATTGTCTTTTGTGATGACTTATCTTTTGATGAAGGTGAGTTAGGCTACAAAGCGCTGAAATCGGTACTCGACGGGTCAGCCTCGGCCACCGGCCATAACGTATTGGTCTACGCCACCTCAAACCGGCGTCACCTCATGCCTGAGTATATGCATGAAAACCTACAAGCACAGCATCAACCCGATGGTGAAGTTCACCCAGGCGAAACCGTCGAAGAAAAAATTTCTTTGTCTGAGCGCTTTGGTTTATGGCTCTCTTTTTACCCTTTCAGACAAGACGACTACCTCGATATCGTGGCGCACTGGCTTAAAACGTTAGGTTGTAACGCCGAGCAAATTGCAGACGCCCGCACGGAGGCCTTGCAATGGACGCTTGCACGCGGCTCTCGCTCAGGCCGGGTAGCTTGGCATTTTGCGCGCGACTGGGCGGCGCGCCATGTCGAGTCTTAAGCCACTTGATTCGATGCAGAACGACAAAATCATTGATGTTGCCGTCGGTGTCATTGAACGCACTGACGGCAACATTTTGTTTGGCCAACGACCTGAAGGCAAGCCGTGGTCTGGCTGGTGGGAATTACCTGGTGGCAAGCTTGAGCCTGGCGAAAGCTCTACCGAGGCGCTTACTCGTGAGCTCAAAGAAGAGCTTGGTATCAGCGTAACCGAATCCAGGCCGTGGGTTACTCGTGTACATCACTACCCCACAACAACCGTTCGGTTGGCGTTTCATCGCGTCACCGCATGGCATGGCGAACCGCAAGGCCTAGAAAACCAAGCGCTATGCTGGCTAAACCCCGCCCAAGCATTACAAACTGATCATCTTTTGCCCGCCACCTACCCCCCTTTAAAGTGGTTAAGTTTTCCTGATCTTTATGCTTTCACATCAGCCAGCAAAGGGTTTTCAGTCGAACAGCTGAAAAGCTTAGAAGGGTCAAACGACTCAAACGGGTCATACACTCTTCGAAGTCTTAAGCCTTCAACCACTGATCAAATTCAAACGTTTTTAAGAAAGCTTGAACATGCCTTGTCACATGGCATCAAACTTGTGCAGTGGCGTGAACCAGGCTGGTCAAACCACGACCCCTTGCACCACCAAACCTTTGAAGCTGCCCTAAATAAGTGTCGTGCCGCCCAGGCTCGACTGATGGTCAATAGCATTCACCCCCAAGCGTGGTGGCAACAAGCTGACGGCGTTCATTTACGTCAAATAAATGCCGTAGCGTTACAAGCTCGGCCCAATCTTAGTGACCAACACTGGGTAGGGGTATCGGCTCACAATCTTGCAGAACTGAACCATGCCCAGAAAATCGATGCTGATTTTGTCACGTTAAGCCCTGTTTTACCAACCGATTCGCACGCCGGCGCACCACACCTAGGTTGGCACGCATTTGATGCGCTTCGCATGCAAGCCGGTGTGCCTGTATACGCCCTAGGTGGGCTCTCCCCGAGCGACTTAGTTATTGCTCGGCGCTTTGGCGGGCATGGGGTTGCCGGTATTGGCCAGTTCTTGGTCTGACCAACCCCCGCCTAGCGCAGAAATCAACTGCACACTGGCTACTAAGCGCTCACCCATTAAACTGATTTGAGTACGTTCATTGTTTAAGGCCGTGGTCTCTAAAACGGCCACGCTTAAGTAGTCGACTAAACCTTGCTCATATTGATTTTGTGACAAGCGAACCGCTTCACGTGCGGCATCGACGGCTAACTTTTGCACTTCTTGTTCTTGGGCCTGAACACGTAATTGCACCATGGCATTGTCAACTTCTTGAATGGCATTCAACACGGTTAAGCGGTAGGCAGCAGCCTGCAAATCAAAATTTGCTTCGGCTTGCTCAACACGAGACGCTCGCAGACCACCATCAAACAAACTGAATGCTAAGGCTGGGCCAATCGCCCAGATCTGAGCGGGTGCCGTAAACCACTTTGCCGTATCAGCCGTCTGAAAACCAAAGTTTCCATTCAGCGTGAAGTCGGGAAACCACGCTGCAGTCGCCACCCCAATTTGAGCATTTGCAGCAGCCGTTTTACGCTCGGCTTGGGCAATATCTGGGCGTCGTTCTAGCAGTGTAGAGGGCACACCAACCGGCACCGTTGGCGGCTTAATCAACCAATTGACGTGAGCCGCAATATTTAAAGCAGAAGGCGATCGAGCAAGCAACACGGCGATTGCATTTTCTAGTTGGGTACGTTGCCACTCTAGGTTAATTAATTGCGCTCGCGTACTTTCAAGTTGCGTGCGCGATACTGCCACATCACTCTTTCCTGAAATACCTGCCTTATAACGATTTTCCGTTAAAGCTAAAGACCTTTGATACGCAGCAACCGTTGCTGCTAACAAACTCTTTTGGGCGTCAAGCACCCTTAGCTGAAAATACGTCGTCGCCAAAATCGTTTGCTGGCTCAAACGAACACCAGCCAAATTGGCCGCACTGGCCAGCATAGAGGCTTCATTAGCCTCAACATTGCGACGTATGCCACCCCACAAGTCAAGTTGCCATGAGGCCCCGACGTTAGCGCCGTAACGAGTTTGCGGCGCGGGGTTAACATCAAACCCCCCGCCTGTTGTGCTGAAGGGTGCATCTGACCGAGTTAAATCAGCATTTAAGCCTAAAGTTGGGTATTGTGCCGAGCTGGCTTGTTTAACCAACGCCAAGGCATTTCGTAACTGCGCCTGGGCCTGTGCAACCGTTAAGTTACTTTGGTTTAAATCAACCATTAAGCCTGTCAAAATAGGGTCTTTATAAATTTCCCACCAGTCAGCTGAAACCGTCTGCTTGGAAGCATCGAATATTTTCCAACCCTCAACGTCTTTAAACTGCGCCCCAGTATCTAAGGGTGGCCTGACATAATCAGGCCCAACCGAACAGGCACTAAGCAAACCGGCAAACAACAACGAACAAACGCGTTTTAACCGACCCATTGCGCGTTGGGTATTCTGAGGGTTCTGACTGTCTTTCGTACTCATATTCAAATCGTTCATCACATCCTTTAAGGGGTTGGCAACGATTGTTGACGTTTGATTGTACGCAACCTATCAAGATACAAGTAAACAACCGGGGTCGTGTAGAGGGTTAGCAACTGGCTCATGACTAAGCCACCAACAATTGTGATGCCTAAGGGTTGGCGTATTTCAGCCCCCGCGCCATGCGCCAAAACCAGTGGAATAGCCCCCGCAATGGCTGCTAAAGTTGTCATTAAAATAGGGCGTAAGCGTGTCAAGCTTGCAGCATGAATGGCTTGACGAGGTGTCATACCTTGCCGACGCTGCGCATCTAGAGCGAAGTCAACCATCATGATGGCATTCTTTTTAACAATGCCGATGAGTAAAAACAAACCAATAAATGCGATTAAGGTAAATTCGGTTTTCAATAACAGCAAAGCCAGCAACGCCCCCACCCCAGCTGAAGGTAAAGTCGACAAAATCGTTAAGGGGTGTATGGCACTTTCATACAAGATACCCAGCACAATGTACATGGTCACCAACGCCGCCAAAATCAACCAAGGCAAACGCATCAGTGTGCTTTGTAAAAGCTGAGCAGTACCCTGAAAGCTTGCCTGTATGCGGTCGCTTGGTAAATTTATTTCAGCTACGGCTTGGTCTATGGCTGCTACCGCATCACCTAGGGCCACATCAGGCGCCAAATTAAATGAAATGGTGTCAGCCACCGACAGCCCCTGATGGCTCACACTTATAGGCGCATTGCGCATTTCTATTTTTGCCAACGTGGTGAGGGGCACTTGTTGCCCGCTTGAACTGATAATCATGACCCGGTCAAGCGACTGCACACCTTGAGAAAAGCGTGGGTCAACATTCAGCACCACACGATACTGATTCAAATTACCATAAATCACCGACACTTGACGCTGAGCAAATGAATTGTTCAAAGCCGAAGCGATCGCTTGCATCGACACACCCAAGCGGGCAGCTTGATCACGATCAATAGTGATTGTTGCTTGGTTGCCGCTGTCTTCAACATCAGTTTGCACGTCTGTTAACTCGGGTAAAGCACTCATGGCGCGTTGAACTTTCACGCGCCACTCACGCAAATCATTAAAGTCTGAAGCCAATAACGTATATTGGTATTGTGCCGCTGACGATCGACCCCCTGCTCTCACGTCTTGTGCGGCCACAAGCGTTAACCGCGCACCCGGCGTAGTCGATAATTGTGGCCTTAGCCGATTAATCACTTCTTGAGCAGAAGCTTTGCGTTCCGCACGAGGCGCTAATTGCACCGCCAAAAAACTACTGTTACTACCACCTGAACCCCGCGCATAAGCTGTGACGCTTTTAACGGCTGGGTCGCGCATCAACACTTGTCGGAAGTGATCTAGCTTGGGTTGCATCGACTTAAAAGACACCCCATCGTCGACCGAGAAAAAACCCAACAACAAACCAATATCTTGAGAAGGAAAAAAACCTTTGGGCACCACGCTGTACAGGTAAAAATTAAAACCAACAGCGGCTACAAGGGTGATGAGCATGATTCGACCATGGTTGAGCGCCCAATTTAAGCTGCGCCCATAACCATCATGCATGCGTTGCATCAGCTTACCACTCGAGGCTAATGTTTCCGTATCGTCTTTCTTGGCAGCTATGCCCTTGGTGCTTGTGCCTTGAGCTGCATTCACCTCTAAAAGGGTGTTTAAGCTGTCATGATGGGGTCCACTATTCACTGGCTCAGCATCAAGCCCAGCAGGCTTTTTACGACGTTTTAGTAGCAAAGCCGCCATCATGGGCGTTAACGTTAGCGATACGACCAGTGAAATTAAAATCGATACGGTTAATGTGACGGCAAACTCGCCAAACAACCGGCCTGGCAAACCCCCAATAAATAAAATAGGTATAAATACAGCAATGAGTGACAAGCTCATTGACAACACCGTAAAGCTCACTTCTCGCGCCCCACGTAACGTCGCTCGAAACGGGCTCAAACCCCGCTCTATATAACGCATTATATTTTCAAGTACGACGATGGCGTCGTCGACCACAAAGCCGGTTGCAATAATCAACGCCATCAATGACATGGTGTTAATTGAAAACCCTAATAAATAAATAACCCCAAAGGTACCGATTAATGAAACGGGTATCGCAGCGGCAGGAATAAGGGCGGCTCTGAAGTTACGTAAAAACAGTAAAACCACCCCAATCACGAGAGCAACCGCAATCACTAGGGTTAACTGCGCCTCTTCAACTGATGCTCGAATACCTGGGGTACGATCTTGCGCCACGTCCATATCAACGCCGGCAGGCAACATCGCTTGTAGTGCCGGTAAATCGCCCCTTATTTGATCAACTGTCGCAATAATGTTGGCATTGGTTTGCGGCCTGATCAGTAACAAAATAGCCCTTTTATCATTGAAATACCCCACGTTATCAAGGTTTTCAACTGAATCGCTCACCTTTGCGACGTCTTGCAAACGCAAAACAGCCCCATTATTTTGACGAATGACGATGGGTTGGTAATCGGCGGCACGGTCTAATTTGCTATCACTAATAATTTGCCATTGTTGATCACTGTTTTCAACAACACCTCTTGGCTTGGTCGAGTTTGCAGCAACAATCGCTTGCCGCACTTGGTCAAGTGACACCCCATAATGAAGCAGCGCATCGGGTTGTAAATCAACTCGTACCGCAGGCAGTGAGCTACCCGCAATTTGCACCTCACCAACACCTGGCACTTGCGCTAAGCGCTGTTGTAAAACATTAGAGGCCAAATCATATAAAGCGCCTGGAGTCGCCGTATCAGAAGTCAAGGCCAATGTCATAATCGGTGCCCCACTCGGGTTCACACGCCGATATGTTGGGGCGGCATTCATGCCACTTGGCAGAGAGGCTAAAGCCGCATTAATGGCGGCTTGCACGTCATTAGATGCTTGGTAAACGTCACGATCGAGGTCAAACTGCATGGTGATGCGAGTTGAACCCTCGGTACTTCTCGAGGTCATCTCTGACACACCCGAAATCGTACCTAAGGCCCGCTCAAGCGGCATCGCCACGCTTGAGGCCATCACCTCAGGGCTAGCACCTGGCAATGCCGCCTGCACATAAATAATGGGAAACTCAATACGCGGTAAAGGTGCAATCGGCAGCTGATGCCGTGCGAGCAAACCCGCTAAAACCACTCCCGTCCATATCAAAATGGTCGCAACTGGGCGCACCACAAAGATAGCTGAAAACCTCATGACAAATCAGGACGACGAACGAGGGCTTGGTAACGTTTACCGAGCCGATCAAAAAACAAGTAAATAACAGGTGTTGTGAATAGCGTCAGCACTTGACTTACTAACAGGCCGCCCACCATCACTAAACCCAGAGGTTGACGTAACTCTGAACCCACCCCCGAAGACAACATCAGCGGTAGCGCGCCAAACAAAGCAGCAAGCGTTGTCATTAAAATAGGTCGAAACCTTAATAATGCAGCCTGATGGATCGCTTTTTCGGGAGACAAACCTAAATGGCGCTCGGCTTCAAGTGCAAAATCGATCATCATGATGGCATTCTTCTTAACGATACCAATTAAAAGAATGATGCCAATCACCCCCATCATATCGAGCTCATGACGAGCCAGTATCAACGCCAGTAACGCCCCAATAGCCGCTGACGGCAATGTCGACAAAATAGTAATGGGGTGTATGAAGCTCTCATACAGCACGCCCAACACAATGTACATGGTCACAACAGCGGCTAAAACTAGCCAAAGCGTGCTGCTCAGTGACGCTTCAAAAGCCTGTGCAGCCCCTTGAAAGCGCGTCACCACGCTGGCAGGTAAGTTTAATTCTTTTTGTGCCGCCGTCACGGCCATCACAGCGTCAGATAATGAGACGCCTGAGGTGAGGTTAAAAGAAATCGTTGCGACCGGAAACTGGCCTAAACGGTTCACCACCAGAGGGGTTTTGGCGGCTTCAATCTTAGCCACACTGCTAATCGGCACCGGCGCGCCTTGCGCTGTTGCTACAAAGATATGGCTCAGAGCGGAAGCGTCTTGCGCAAACTCAGGCGCGACTTCAATCACAACTCGATATTGATTTGATTGCGTAAAAATAGTTGAAATTTGCCGTTGCCCCAACGCATCGTAAAGGGCTTGATCAATAGCGCTCGCAGTTACCCCAAGCCTTGCAGCGGCATCGCGATCAATCACCACACGGATTGCAGAACCCTGACTTTGCACATCGTCTGTGACATCAACTAACGACGGTAGTTGCTTTAACCGCTCAACAAAAACAGGAACCCATTGATCAAGCACTTTTTGGTCAGAAGACTCAAGCGTGAACTGATATTGTGTGCGGGTCGTGCGGTCTTCAATCGTTAAATCTTGTACTGGTTGAAAATAAAACCGCAAGTCTGTTTCAGTTGCCACTTTGTTTTTCAACTGCTCAATGATGGTGGCAATGTTGGCACGACCACTTGCTTGAGGTTTCAGCGCAATCGTCATACGGGCCACATTGACAGAAGCATTTAAACCATCAACCCCAACAAATGAAGCGATCGATTCAACCGCTGGGTCTTTTTGTAATAACGCCACAGCAGCGAGTTGGCGCTGCGACATCGCTTCAAACGATAAACTTTGAGGGGCAACGGTGGTGACCTGTATCAACCCCGTATCTTGTTGTGGAAAAAAACCTTTGGGCACTAACGCATACAAAACTGCCGTTAACACAAAAGTACCCAAGGCAACCCAAAGTGTGGTTTTTTGATGCCCAAGCACCCACTGCAAACCCACGTCATACCCAGATATAAGTCGCGTTGTCCAATGTTTAGCGCCTGCATGCTTAATGCTGTCACGCTTGAGTAATCGTGCACACATCATCGGTGTCAAAGTTAAAGAAATCAGCAACGACAATAAAATAGCGACTGCGAGTGTAATGGCAAACTCGCGAAATAATCGCCCCACCACTTCTTGCATAAAGAGCAAAGGAATCAATACCGCAATCAGCGACAAAGTAAGCGACACCAGCGTAAAACTGATTTGCGCCGCACCCTTTATGGCAGCCTTAAACGCAGTCTCACCTTTTTCAATGTAACGAGCAATATTTTCGATCATGACAATGGCATCATCGACCACAAAGCCCGTTGCAATAGTTAAAGCCATTAACGTTAAATTATTGATACTAAAACCTGACAGATACATCACCCCAAACGTACCGACTAACGATAGGGGTACCACCACACTTGGAATTAAAGTAGCGCTCAATGTACGAAGGAAAACAAAAGTGACCCAAACTACCAATGCAATGGCCACCATCATTTCGTTGCGTACATCTCGAATGGATGCGCGTATAGTCTCGGTTCGGTCTGACATCAGTTTGATGTCAACACCCGCTGGCAGTGACTCTTTTAAGTTTGGTAACAACACACGTATGCGGTCGACCACGTCGATTACGTTTGCACCAGGCTGTCGTTGTACCGTCAACAAAATGGCTTGCTGATCATTGGCCCAAGCCGCCAAACGTTCGTCTTCCGCCCCCATGCGCGCCTGTGCGACATCTCCTAATCTTAGTGGGGCACCATTTCGATATGCAATCACCAACTGCTGGTAATCTTGAATGGACTGCAACTGGTCATTCGCGTTGATACTGGTTGACCTAAGTGGGCCGCTAAGCGTACCTTTGGGTTGATTCACATTGGCAGACGTGATGGCATTTCGAACGTCTTGTAACGTTAACCCATACGATGCCAAAGCTTGGGGAGTGACGCTAATACGCACCGCAGGGCGTTGACCACCGGCTACCGACACCAAACCCACCCCTGAAATTTGCGACAAGCGTTGTGCAATGCGCGTGTCGACTAAATCTCGAACTTGAGGCAACGGCACTGAAGATGACGTCACAGCTAAGGTCAGAACTGGTGCATCAGCCGGGTTCACCTTGTTATAAACAGGTGGGGCAGGCAAATCGGTTGGCAACAGCCTCACAACGGCGTTCAGAGCCGCCTGTACTTGCTGTTCCGCGACATCAAGCCCGAGATCAAGCACAAACTGTAGGGTAATCGTTGATACCCCCGCCGCGCTGCTGGATGACATTTGCCTTAACCCGGGCGTTTGCGCCAACTGTCGCTCTAGCGGAGAAGTGACCAATGCCGTCATTGTTTCAGCATTAGCACCAGGGTAAAAAGTTGATACCTGTATAGTAGGATAGTCGACTTCTGGCAAAGAAGATACCGGCAAAAGTTGCCAAGCCAATATGCCTGACAACAACAAAGCCAACATTGAGAGAATGGTGGCAACAGGCCGTTCTATGAAAACGCGAGAGACTTGCACTATATTTCTCAGTTCAACGGTGCGTTAGCGACTTTCACAACAGAACCTTCGCGCAAACGATCAGTACCTTCTAAAACAACTTGATCGCCCACCTCAAGGCCAGATAAGACTTCAACAACGTCTTGATTACGAGCACCCGTTTTGACAGGCTGAATAGTCACCTTTTGATCGGGCTGAACCAAGAACACGAAAGCACCTTGACTGTTTTGTTGAATTGCACCGGCCGATACCGTCAAGACATTGTCACGTTTTTGAACGCGAAGCTTAACATTCACAAATTGATTGGGAAACAAAGAATCATCTTGGTTTGTAAAGCGGGCTTTTAGCTTAAAGGTACCGGTTGTGAGATCAATTTGATTGTCTAACGTCGTCAGCTCACCCGCTGCCAATAACCTTGTGTCTTGGCGATCAAACACTTCAACCGGCAACACTTGATTGTTTTGAAGGGGCTCACGCACCTGCGTTAAATCGCCTTCTGGTAAAGTAAAAATAACAGAGATTGGCTGGGTTTGCGTAATGACCACCAAACCTTGTACATCGTTAGCGGTTAACAAGTTACCCACATCGACCTTTCGAAGACCTAAACGACCTGAAATAGGGGCCCGTATTTGTGTGAAATCTAATTGCAGTTTTGCGTCATCTACCGTGGCTTGATCACTTTTAACTTGCCCTTCAAGCTGACGCACCAATGCTACTTGCGTATCAACTTGTTGAACCGGTATGGAGTCTTGTTTACGTAAGGTTTGATAACGTTCCAACGTACGACGTGCGTTATCAAGTAGCGCTACATTTTGCTGTTGCTGACCTAATGTTTTAGACAGAGCGGCCTCATAAGCACGGGGGTCAATTCGGGCCAACAACTGGCCTTTTTCAACAAACTCTCCCTCGATAAAAAGTACCTCAACCAATTGCCCTTGTACACGGCTTCTAACGGTTACCGAGTTATAAGGCGTAACCGTACCCAGAGCACTAAGGAATATATCTAACGAGACGTTTTTAACCTTGACAACCCGAACAGGTATGGTGAGGTTACTACCCCGACTTGATACGGTTGTATTTTTAGCTGGCGCACTAGGCCATAAAAACCAAACTGATACCACTACGATGACAAGCAAAAGCAAAAAAATCGTTTTGCTTAATTTTTTGAGCGGATTCAAGCCTTGCTTGAACTGCGGTTGCGGCATGATCATGTTCCGTCATATTTAAAGGCCACACAACGCATATTTAAAGTTTACGTCATGGTTAACTGTTTGTATTTTAAGACTGTCATCGAGCCTAGAAAACCTGACCCACATCATATGTTTATTTCCACTCATTTCAGGGTAAACATCATCATCTTGATTAACCCAAACTTGCAAGATGTGATAAGACTTACCATCGAGCGAACGTTGAAATGACCCTGCATTGGCCAAAGCTGTGTTGGGCTCTCCCGCTTGGCGCAATAATTGCAAGGTTAATTGAATGGCACATCGAAGTGGATCGACCGAAGACAGCCATTTATTTAAGTCGGCATGGCGCTGCGCATCGCTACGATGTTGCCAGGCTAACAAAGATGCACTGTCAATTTGTGCGGCCGCCCCAGCGATCGATAAGCGACCTCTTACGGCGACCAACCAATCATTGTCTCGAATCGCTTGCCCAATACGACCTAAGCTATTTAAGTCATCTAAAACCGTATCTATTGACTGCAAAATGCTTTTAATCGCCTCGACGTCTGCGGTGGGGTGTTCCATGTACCCCGCGATGGTTAGCTTTTGCCGCATTAAATCTTGTGAAAGCGCGCTTTTAATGTCGGCACGATCTGTTATGTCAAGCATGTCAAATAACGCAGTGAGTGCAATTTGATGCATACGAGGGTCAGAGTGTTGCGCCAAAAGGTGCATGCGCTCGAGCAACGACTCGAGCCGCAAAACGGTACGAACACGCTCGCTAAAAGGGTATTCAAAGCGCATAAAAGAACCTAGTTAGACCAATTATTTCAATCATAGCCCTCAAGGTTACACCACTGACGATGCAATTCCAACACTTGTTTGATTAGTGCGCCCAGATCGGCTTGCTGACCATTATTGATCGTGTCGTCAGCTAACGTTTGACGCTGCTCTCGGGTAGCCTGAGTTAACAAAATCGACTCAATTTCAGCGGTTGTTAAACCGCTACGCTTTTTCACCCTTTCAATTTGCGTTTCGGGGTCGCAATCAACCACGCACACTCGATCGACTTCGTTGAGCCAGCGACGAGTTTCAACGAGTAACGGCACGACAAAAACAATATAGAAGCCCCTTGCTTGCCTGGCCTTTTCGTGCACAGAATGAGCGATCATCGGATGTAGGATTGATTCCAATATTTTTCTTTGGTCAGGGTCTGCAAAAACATGCTGGCGCATCAACGCGCGATTGAGTGAGCCGTCAGCAGCACGCATGTGTTGACCAAAACGGTCAACAATGGACGGCATCGCCAAACCATTTGGTGCGGTTAATTGGTGCGCCACCACATCCGTATCAATGACTGACGCGCCCTGTTCAGCCAAAATATTGGCTACTTGGGTTTTGCCAGACCCCATACCACCCGTCAAACCTATTTTAAGCATGTTGGTGCCAAATACTCCATACAAAAACTGATATAGCACCGAGTGCCAAAAAAGGGCCAAACGGCACGGCCTGCTGCCGTTGATACCGCCCCATAAGCATGCCACCCAGTACCCAAAGACTTGCGCTCACACTTGCCATCAGGGTTGCCATAACCAACCCATTTAAACCTAACCATGCCCCTAAGCCCGCCAACATTTTGGCGTCACCCTGGCCCATAGGGTGCACTTTAGTGAAATAGGCATAGCCACAAGCCATCAACATAGGAATACTATAGCCCAAGCCCATTGCCCAAACATAATCAGCTTGAGCCAAAATAGCCGTTATGCTTATGCCCCCCTTTATTAACACTTGCCAAGTTAGCCCACTAAGGATCAACAGGCTATTCAATGCGTTGGGTAAAATTCCTGTTTTAGCATCTACCGATGCTAACAATAGGCAATTTGATATAAAAAATAAGTTTACCAAAGCCACTTCCCACGAATCGAGTGCACCGCATAGCCAAGCAAGAAACAGCATGGCTATGGGTAATACCGCCTCAACCCAAGGCAACAGCTTTACCGCTGGATAAGTTAAAGAATCAGGCTGTGACGTTTGATGTAATGGCACGCTTTCTGCATGCATGGCTAGGTTGATTTGACGTGTTAAACAGCGACTAAGCTTTTTCAACAACAAACCTACGGTGCCCCCAAATAGAGCCCAAGAGGCGAAAAATAAATAATTTGATTCAAAAATGCTTAGAATGTCATACATATCGTTTTTTTATCAGTAAAGGATACTTCAATGGCTTTGTGGTCTCAGTGCGTGACGTCACCGCTTTTAACACCCCTGTATCGGGCAGCTTGGGTTTTGAGCGGTTTGCTCATTTTGGGCGGCTGTTCACAAATGCAACAGCCTGGCTACTACAACCCCCCTAAAGAAAACTCACAAACAGATGCTGTCGCTATAGCTGAAGCGGCTTATTCTCAACAAACCGTTCGTGCCCCATCGCAAATTCAGTTTGATATTAAAAAACCTGTTACCGCTTCAGGGCAAAATACGACTGTCGCTCAAAACAGTAGTTCTAATACCGCAACAAACGTTACGAACAGTGACAGCATCGCAAATGAAACCATTACCCCTATTGGGCCTTCACCACAAGCACAGTTAATACCCATTGCACAAACTTTTGCCGGCACGCTGCCTTGTTTTAACCGTGAAATGCAATGTACTGCTCAACGCATCACCTTAACCCTTGCTCCCAACGGTCGCTGGCGTGCCCGTGCTGCCTATTTAGACCAAGCGTTAGTCAGTGGCAAACCGCTGGCCGAGCAAGGTTGCTGGCGTACCTACAACATGCCAAGACCAAATATTATTTTGCTTGATACGTCTGGTAACGCTAGGGCTGACTTAGCCATGTCTGCCAATAATGTTCTGCTTTTGCGTTCAATTAACGGCGAAACGCCCAATTTGAACTACACCCTAACTCGTCAACCTGATGTTGACCCCATTGCGGAACTAGACCAAACACCCGCACCAAAATGTACTAACTAGTTTTGTGGTGTGGTGACCAGATATAAGGTTGAGATGACGAGCCTGGTTTGATCTCTTTTTCGACTAGGCTCTTTTTTGTGGTGTAAACCAATTGTGACTCTCAACCAAAGCATCGGTTTTATTGATCGTTTGATCTAAATCATCTTCGATACACTCACCCTGATCGCATACGTGTTGCGCAGACTCTTTAGCATCTGGCGCATCAGTTACATTGAATTTGTCAGCTGTATCGGTTGCAGTTTCAGGCTGTGAATATACCGTGCGAGCCAATTGCACGGCGTTTCGAACGCCCATTTTGTAAAAGATACGCGATCGATGCGCTTCGACCGTACGCATCGAAATGCCCAATTCCATTGCAATCAGTTTGTTTGATTTTCCTTCGGCAACGGGGTACACCACTTCGCGTTCACGTGGCGTTAATACGGGCCACCCCGCACCCGCTAATTCATCAAAGTTTTTCATACTACCTTCCCATAACAATTATCTAAGGTAGTCTGGCAGACACTTGTCAATACGCAAAGCTGTCAAATCTGACAGGCGGTAGTTTCCCTAGGTTGGGTTGACATTAAAACTAAATATAATTTAATTAACACTCAGTTTTTCTGTTCGTGACGCAGCTTCACTTACACATTTAGGCATTTAGACATTTAGACATTTAGACATTTAAAAATTATGCCTCTACTATTAGCCTATTAGCATCTAACCATTAGGATACCCAACACTTCTAGGTGTTGGGAAGGTTAGAAGTGCTTGGGTGCTAAGAATGCTAAAGGTGCAATGGGAGCTTAGATGCTAGGATTGATAAGGCTTAAATTTTAAGACGCCTAAATTTCTAAATTATCAATTAATCGTGTGCTGCCGAGCTTGGCGGCAGCCAATACTACCAAGGGTTCTTTTGAAATGATTTCTTCTAATGTTGGCACACACAAATCTCGCTGACGACGTATAGCGATGTAATCAGGCTGCCACCCACGCTCAAGTAACACTTGAGTAGTTTCTTGCTCAATTTGCTCACGAGCGGTTTCACCTAAATGAAGACGAGACTGAATGCGTTGCAATTCAGCATAAAGCTTTGGGGCTTCCAGGCGATCTTTGTCAGACAAGTAAACATTGCGTGACGATAAGGCCAAACCGTCCTCTGCACGCACGGTTTCATGCGCAATGATTTCGACAGGCAACTGAAATTGTCGGCACATATTGCGGACAACCATCAATTGTTGGTAATCTTTTTTACCAAATATCGCGACTTGAGGCTGCACACAAGCAAACAACTTCAGCACAATGGTGCTGACCCCTTCAAAAAACCCTGGGCGATATTGACCCTCGAGAATGTCTCCAAGGTCGCTGGGTGGCTCGACTCTAAACTTTTGAGGTTCTGGGTAGAGCTCAAGCTCGTTCGGCGCAAAAACCACATACACGTCACGGTTGTCTGCCAGTTTTTGCACATCACGCTCTAAGGTACGCGGGTAAGAAGCAAAATCTTCGTTTGGGCCGAACTGTAGGCGATTCACAAATATGCTGGCCACCACCGGGTCGCCATGCTGTCTTGCGGCTTTCATTAGGGCTAAATGACCCGCATGCAGATTGCCCATAGTAGGTACAAAGGCAACGCGTAATTGGCCGCGCAGTTGATCGCGCAATTCATGAATTGAGTGAACAACTTTCAATTAGGACTCCGTCAAGTGATCGGGTTGCGTTAACAAATTTACGTTTCGGCTAAATGATAAGCGAACATATATCGGGGCGTAAGGTTCAGCCTGCGTAATATCAAGCAACGATTCACGCGCAAGTTCCAACACTGCTAAAAAATGCACCACAATAACGGCAACACTTGCACCTTGCTTAAGGCGTTCATTAAATAATGCACCAAACTCAATAAACTTTACATCAGACAATCGTTTCAAAATATGTGTCATGTGCTCCCGCACTGATAATTGCTCGCGTGTAATGAAGTGATTCGCGTTAAGTTTTGCACGCTTCATGATATCAAGCCAAGCGTCACGTAAGTCGTTAACGTTAATGCTGGGCGGTACACGCTCAATGGTTATATCTGCAACAGCTTGCGCACCAAAAAAATCTCGACCCAAAACCGGCAAGGCATCTAACTTTTTTGCGGCAAGTTTCATTTGCTCATATTCAAGTAAACGTCGCACCAATTCAGCTCGGGGATCTTCAGGCTCATCACCAGTTTCAGTTTTACGCATGGGTAGCAACATGCGTGACTTAATTGCAATTAGCATTGCAGCCATCAGCAAGTATTCGGCGGCAAGTTCTAAATTAGTCGTTCTAATTTGCTCAACGTAAGACAAATATTGGCGAGTCACCTCAGCCATGGGTATGTCAAGCACATTAAAGTTTTGCTTACGTATGAGATAGAGCAAAAGGTCTAAGGGGCCTTCAAATGTTTCAAGAAAAACCTCTAGAGCATCGGGTGGAATGTACAAATCTTGCGGCAATGAAAACAATGGCTCGCCATACAAACGAGCCAAAGCCACCGCATCAATAACGTCTGGCGTGGTGTCGACCTCGGGTTGAACCAATGCTTCTAAGTCTGGCGACTGATCAGCCGTTCGATTGCCACCTTGCACCCTGAAGCCTTAGTCGTTTTGATAAACGTAAGGGGCTTGTGGCACGCGAGCTTGCTTGTACCCTTCTGCCAACTCAGCATCTTGTGGTTTATCCCACAAAAGAGCGCGACCTGCACGCTGATGCTTTTCAACATCAACATGTGTTTCTTTATAGTTTTCTAAAAACTTCGTAATGTCTGATTTATATTGGTCTGCCATGGTCTCACCTGCAAAATTGCATTTTGTTAAGCAGTTTAACCAACCTGAACCCGCCCTGCCCAAAGGAGGGCAGGATTTAGGTAAATTAATGCAAAATTTGACTTAAAAATAGTTTTGTACGTTCATTTTGTGGGTTATCAAAAAATGCGTCAGGCGTATTTTGCTCAATAATTTCACCTTGATCCATAAAGATCACGCGATTAGCAACTTTGCGCGCAAAACCCATTTCATGGGTAACACACAACATCGTCATACCTGTATCAACCGCTAGCTCAACCATTACATCAAGTACCTCTTTGACCATTTCAGGGTCAAGTGCTGAAGTTGGCTCGTCAAACAACATCACTTTCGGGTTCATACAAAGCGAACGGGCAATTGCAACACGTTGTTGCTGACCGCCCGATAGTTGACCTGGAAACTTATTTGCTTGCTCTGGTATGCGCACGCGCTCAAGGTACTTCATCGCTTCTTCTTCGGCCTCAGCTTTAGGTGTTTTAAGTACCCAGATAGGACCCAAAGTTAAGTTTTCTAAAACGGTCAAGTGTGGAAACAGATTGAAGTGCTGAAAAACCATACCCACTTCACGACGAATCGCTTCGACGTGTTTCACATCATTTGTGAGCTCAGTTCCATCAACAATTATGTTACCTTGCTGATGCTCTTCAAGGCGGTTAATACAACGAATCAACGTTGACTTACCTGAGCCAGATGGGCCACAAATAACAATTCTCTCTTTTGGTAATACCTCAAGGTTAATGTTTTTTAAAACATGAAACTTGCCGTACCACTTGTTGACATCAATCATTTGAATCATGGCTTCAGCCATAAAAATCTCCGTTCAATAAACGCCAAGGGCGTATAACTTAGCGTTTCTGCCCTACAGCCAAACGTTTTTCTAACGCTTGACTATATTTAGACATTGAAAAGCAAAAAATAAAATAAATTAATGAAATAAATATATAGACTTCAATACTGAACCCCTGCCACTTTGGATCAACTAACGAAGTCTTCGCTGCTAAGGTTAAGTCAAAAATACCAACGACTACAACTAATGAGGTGTCTTTAAATAGTGCTATAAAAATACCTACTAAAGGGGGTATGACAATTTTTAAAGCTTGCGGCAAAATAATGAGACGCATTTGTTGCCAATACCCTAAACCTAACGATTCAGCACCTTCAATCTGCCCCTTTGGAATGGCTTGCAAACCACCCCGAACGGTTTCAGCCACATATGCCGCCGAGAAAAGCGCCATCGCAATCAGTGCTCTTAGCAATTTATCAATAGTGATGCCTTCAGGTAAAAATAAAGGCAACATTAATGAGGCCATAAACAACAAGCTAATAAGCGGTACACCTCGAATCAATTCAATATAGACCACACACATCGATTTAATAGCTGGCATTTTTGACCGGCGACCTAAAGCCAGAAGGACCCCAAGCGGGAAAGCTAATATGTTGGCAAACGTCGCTAATAACAATGTGATTGGCAAGCCACCCCAATTTGTATTTTCAACATAAGTCAAACCAAAAATACCACCCCACATCAAAATTGCAGACGATGCCAAACCGAAACCCCAAACGAACAGAAGCTTAATATTCCAAAGCCGTCGCCAAGTACTTGCAATCAACATCAAGATAAATAAAGCTACTGCAAGGAATGGTCGCCATTGTTGCTCATAAGGGTACGTTCCAAATAGAATGAAACGATATTTTTCACCAATAAAAGCCCAACACGCACCGCCTGCGGCACGACACTCTTGAGCGTTATCTGCTAAAAATGAAGCTCGGGTAAAGCCCCAATCGAACAAAGCAGGTATAGCTATTAACAGCAACCATACTGACAAGATAGTCAGAATAGAATTGCCGATTGAAGAAAAAAAACGCTCTCTTAACCAAACAATGGTGCTGCCAATTAAACCCAGATCTTGAGGTGTATGAAGTGTGTTTTGCATATTCAACGCTCTACTAGCGCGATGCGCTTGTTATACCAGTTCATAAAGGCAGAAATTGATAAGCTAACGGTTAAAAATGCTGCCATAACCATCATAATGCCTTCGATTGCTTGACCTGTTTGACTGAGGGTCGTATTCACCACTGAAACAATGTCGGGGTAACCAATAGCAACTGCCAATGAACTATTCTTGGTGATATTCAAGTATTGACTGGTGATGGGGGGAATGATGACGCGTAGAGCTTGCGGTAAAACAATCAGTCGAAAAATCAATGGTCGGCGTAAACCGAGTGACCCTGCTGCTTCCCACTGCCCTTGGCTAACCGATTGAATACCAGATCGAACAACTTCTGCAATAAAAGCAGCCGTGTAAATAATTAAACCTATGAGTAATGCGCCAAATTCAGGGGTAATAGTGATACCGCCAACAAAGTTAAAGCCTTTGAATACTGGCATTTCTAAAGCTAAACGGTCACCACTTATAAACCAAGCAAATATTGGAAATAATACAAAAATCAATAAAGCGTAACGACCGAACAGAAAAATTTTACCTGTTTTTTCTTGTCTTTTTTTGGCCCAGTTGGCCAAAAGAACGATCGCTACAATTGCTAGAAATAGGCTTGCGATCACCCAATTTAAAGCACCACCATCAAGGGCAGGCAATCTGATACCACGATTTGAAATGAATACGCCAGTGATGGGGTGATAAGCATTACGAGGCCCTGGCATAGACTGAGAAATGATTGCATACCAAAAAAACAGCTGCAACAATAAAGGAATGTTGCGCATCGTTTCAACATAGATGCTGGCAAGTTTAGCAACCAACCAATTTGTGGACATGCGCGCAATACCAATCAACGTGCCCAAGATTGTTGCTAAAATAATACCGACAACCGCCACTCTCATTGTGTTGAGCAACCCAACAGAAATGGCGCGAAAATAAGTATCGTGTGGCTCGTACTTAATGACTGATTCGCCTATGGCAAAACCAGCCTCACGACTCAAAAATTCAAATCCAGTAGAAATGTTTCGTAAAGATAGGTTGTGAAGCGTATTAGCAACGAGATACCAAATCGCAAAACCAACGCAAACTATAGCAAGCAACTGATAAATAACGGAACGAACTTTAGGATCATTCCAAGGTTTAGGCCTTGGCGCTAACCTGACTTCAGTCTGAAGTTTTTCTTCTTTCATAAAATATCTATTTCTGCATTATAAAAAACGGGCGAGACAT
>ERZ888423.92-NODE-92-length-87211-cov-8.179552_pt1 | contig 87211 bp, 81 predicted proteins | sample MGYA00520523_ERZ888423 | MGnify/ENA primary metagenome ERZ888423 (study PRJEB32303, sample SAMEA104408611) | aquatic metagenome | biome: Brackish water; feature: Pelagic; material: water | place: Baltic Sea | collected 2014-06-08T10:24:00 | depth 30,27 m ...
AATACCGAAAAGATTTATATCAACAATCATGAAGGCTTTAGTCCAAAGGGTTCAATCAGCCCATGTTCGTGTTGAGGATAAAATAGCGGGATCGATAAACCAAGGGCTCCTTGTATTTTTAGGGGTTTCCATACACGATACGGAGATTCAAGTCCTTCAGTTAGCGCGAAAAGTAGCTCGGCTTCGAATTTTTGCCGACGACAAAGCGCCCATGAATATTGATGTTCAGTCCGTAGAAGGCGGGATATTGGTCGTCAGTCAGTTCACGCTTCATGCACAAACAAAGAAAGGAAACCGTCCCTCGTTTATCGACGCTGCTCCAGGAGCCCAGGCTGAACCTCTTTATTTGGCATTTATGGAATGTCTTAGACTCGAAACGGGCCTTGATATCCAATCAGGAATTTTCGGTGCAGACATGCAGGTTACTTTAGTAAACGATGGGCCAGTGACCATTATCTTGGATACCGATCAGTATTAAATGAATCAGTATGGATAAGAAAAACTTTATGCTATGGAATTAACAAGCTTACAACAACAAGTAGATCAATGGATTAAAGATCATGGAGTCCGTTATTTTAATGAATTGACCAATATGGCTCAGCTCACCGAAGAGGTCGGTGAAGTCGCCCGAATCATTGCGCGCCGCTATGGTGAACAGAGTGAAAAACCGAGTGATAAACAAAAAGATTTGGGTGAAGAACTGGCCGATGTGCTCTTTGTTGTGCTCTGTTTGGCTAATCAAACAGGGGTCGATCTTCAGGCGTCATTTACTCAAAAGATGGCTATAAAAACCGAGCGCGATCACGATCGTCATCACACGAATGAAAAATTGAAATAGGTTTTAATAAATCGAGTATCTATGTTCTATACCATCGTTTCAAAGTTTAAATTTTGGCGTTCCGTTTTGGCCTTGGCCTTTGGATTTGCTTTGATTTTTTTGGTGGTTAAAGGTTTTTTAGCTCAAGGATCATTTTTTTCATTTTTTCATTCATGGCGTAATGTGCTGGGATTGTCCCTTGGATCATTGATCTATGGTTTTTTTACTGCCTACAGTCGATTCTATAAATATTATAAAAGTCACAATAGGTCAAAATGAAACTGCAACTCAAGTCATTTGAGCCGATTAATAAAGAGTCCATTTTATCGCTCACGGGTTCAAAAAGTGAGACCAATCGCTTATTGATCTTGCAAGCTCTTTGGCCTGAAATCCGATTGGATAATCTGGCTGAATGTGACGACGCTCACGTCATGATTCAGGCCTTAAAGAAGTCAAATGGGCCTATTGATGTCGGCCATGCCGGTACGGCTATGCGTTTTTTAACCGCTTATTTTGCTTTTTTACCCGGGTGTTCTGTGGTCATGACGGGTTCAAGTCGCATGAAACAGCGGCCTGTAGAGATCTTAGTCGATGCCCTAGTGACCTTAGGTGCTGATATACACTATTTAGGTCAGCATGGATATCCACCATTAGCCATTAATGGAACGTCCTGTTCCGGTGGTAAAATTTCAATGTCTGGTTCTGTGAGCAGTCAATATCTAACCGCTTTAATGCTCGTCGCTTCGAAGTTTGAACATGGACTAACCATAGCGATAAAGGGCGGATTGACAAGTCTACCGTATTTACAAATGACGGCCTCTATCCTCCGCAAGTTAGGGGCAGCAGCTGAGGTCTCTGAAAAGGAGATTTATGTAAAAGGTCCTGCTGAGAATTCAGATCAACTTTGGTCTGTTGAGTCCGATTGGAGTGGGGCGTCTTATTGGTACAGCATGGTCGCCCTTAGCACTCAGTGGCGTCTTGGTTTACGGTATTTCAGCCCAAAAAGTTTACAAGGTGACCGGACGATTGCGGACCTTTTTCAAGTGCTTGGGGTCCATACTGAATTTGATGAAAAAGAGCAATGTATTTGGCTCAGTAAGCTGAACCAGACCCTGCCAAAATCTATTTCTTGGAATTTGATCGACACCCCTGATTTGGCGCAGACCATTGCTGTGTGCTGCTTTGGTCTCGGAATAGGATGTCATTTAACAGGATTGCATACCCTCAAAATAAAAGAGACCGACCGACTCAGCGCCTTGTCCATTGAATTAACCAAACTCGGGGCCTTAGTTGATATCACCGAAAATTCTTTACACTTGTCTTCTCGAGAGCATCCGATAAATCCTGAGGTTTATATTGACACCTATAAGGACCACCGCATGGCTATGGCTTTTGCGCCCTTAGGAGTTAAGGCGCCTATCGGTATTGTTAACCCAGAGGTCGTGACCAAGTCCTATCCAAATTTTTGGAATCACATGATCGAGGTCGGAGTCACGGTGGTTTCTGGTAATTAATTGCCGTTTTACTTGACAACGGCCTTTTGGAGGTCGTATATTTGCCCCCTTTAACACAAGACCACGCTCTATGGGAATGAAACTCTCCAATTTTAATTTTAATCTACCTCCAGAACTTTTGGCTGAATATCCAGCGCCAAATCGGGATGAGGCAAGACTCATGGTTTTGGATCGCAAGAACAAAACCATCGAGCACAAAATGTTCAAGGACTTAATTGATTATTTCGATGAGCAAGATGTTTTGGTGTTAAATAATACCAAGGTTTTTCCTGCAAGACTGTACGGAAATAAAGAAAAAACCGGAGCGCGTATTGAAGTATTTTTGCTCAGAGAGTTAAACGCTGAAACCCGCCTATGGGATGTCTTAGTGGATCCAGCGCGAAAAATCAGAATTGGAAACAAATTGTATTTTGGAGATGACGATTCACTTGTAGCTGAGGTTATTGACAATACAACCTCACGAGGAAGAACACTTCGTTTTTTATTTGATGGGTCTTATCAAGAGTTTCGCGATAAATTAACTGAGCTCGGAGAAACGCCATTGCCTAAATATATTAAACGAGAGGTAGAACCAGAAGATGCAGAGCGTTATCAAACAATTTTTGCTAAAAACGAAGGGGCGGTTGCGGCCCCAACTGCAGGCTTGCACTTTTCGAAGCATCTGATGAAACGGCTTGAAATTAAAGGGGTTAATTTTGCTGAGGTTACACTTCACGTAGGATTGGGAACCTTTAGTCCCGTTGAGGTGGAAGATTTGTCTAAGCATAAAATGGACAGTGAGGAAATTATAATTGACCCCAAAGCAGTACAAGCGATCAACACGGGAATTGCGCAGAAACGGCGCGTGTGTGCCGTGGGAACGACGGTAATGCGTGTCCTTGAGAGCTCTGTCTCCTCAAAGGCCACCTTAAATCCTTATCAGGGGTGGACGAATAAATTTATTTTTCCACCTTATGATTTTAGTATCGCCAATGCCATGGTCACTAATTTTCATACACCAAAGTCCACGCTACTGATGATGGTATCGGCTTTTGCGGGTCATGACTTTATCAAAGAGGCTTATGCTGAGGCGGTGAAAGAACGCTACAGATTTTATACCTATGGGGATGCCATGTTAATCATCTAATGAGCCCTTATAAAGACAAAAAACCCTCGAATATCGAGGGTTTTTTTATGTGGGATATCTTTTTTTTAATTACCTTAGAAGTTATCTAAACACATGAGATTCAAATAAATGCTTAAATACTGGTCCCTATTCTTTCTTGTATTAAGCCCGGCGCTTTGGGGTCAAGGTAATGCTCCTGAGCCAAGGGGTTGGTCCTATAACCTAGAATCTCCCCAGTACGTGCATTTAGCCGATCTTGATATGGCCCATGTAATGGCTGAAGATTTGGTGGCTGATCAAGATAAGTCTATGCCATGGCGCTATGGAATAGAGCGTCAAGTTACTATCGATATTTTTACCCATGGACATTGGTCAGAATTGTCGGACGGCACCCGTATTTGGCGTATCGCGTTGCGTTCCCCAGGAGCACTGAATATGAGTTTGAATTTTTCAGACTTTTATATTCCTCAAGGAGGGCAATTGCAGTTTTATAATGCGACTCAGACCGATTGGTCCAAAGTTCATGGTTCGAGAGCTACTTCAGTAAGAACTTTTGGAAGTTGGTTTATTGACGGGGATGAAATAATCATTGAATATGTCGCACAACCCAATACTACTGAATTGCCTCGACTGCGGGTAGAGAGTCTGATTCACGGTTATCGCATGGGCGCTGTGAATCAATTAGTAGAGCAGCAAAACCAGTCCCGTGATTTTGAGGATTCAGGCGATTGTCACTATGATGTCAATTGTAGTGTTGGCGAGTCTTTTGATGGCCATCGGAATCAACTTAAAAAAGCGGTTGCGCTGTTGAATCTGGGTAATGGTTATTTGTGTTCTGCTGTTCTTGTCAACAACGCGAAGGAAGACAAAACCCCTTATGTATTGACAGCCAATCACTGTTTAGAAAATTCTAATCCTGACTTTTGGTCTTTGCGCTTTAATTGGATAAGTCCCGATCCCGTTTGTGGCACTGAGGAGAATAGTGTTGATATTGGGACTAATTTCACGGTAAATGGCGCTCAATTGCGTGCGAAAAGCGGGCGTTCAGATTTCGCGCTCGTAGAGCTTAATGAGCCGATTCCCGCTTCCTGGGATGTAGCCTTTGCCGGCTGGGACAGAACAGATGAACTTCCACAGTACCAAATCGGTATCCATCATCCTCAAGGAGATGTAATGAAGATTTGTCGTGACGATGACCCAATGGAACGGGACATTGCTAATGGCAAGGAGGTGTGGCTTATCAAAGGCTCGGATGTAGGCGCCAGTAACGGATGGGATATCGGCAGTACTGAAGGAGGCTCTTCTGGTTCACCGCTGTTTAATGACCAGGGACAGATTATTGGCCAATTGCATGGGGGTATGGCCCATTGCGATGGGATACAAAGTAATGGGCGTTATGATTTATACGGGCGTTTTGCGAGTTCATGGTCCGGAGGAAATACTCCAGAACAGCGTTTGAGCGATTGGCTGGACCCAGATGGTCTCGGCATTGATCAATTAGGGACCCTAGAGAATGCGCTGAGTATTGGTGATTTTGATCTTGAAGGGCTTGTGTCTGTTTACCCAAATCCTGCAAGGGATTATATTTCCATTCAAAACACCAAATATCCTCACTTGAGGGGGCATATTTTTGCGCTCACAGGTCAACGGCTTATGACCTTGGATTTATCCGCCACAGAAAATGAGGTCAACGTCAGTTCATTGGCTCCAGGAATTTATTTGCTGTATTTAGAAGATAGAGATTCGGGAAACATCGTGACGAAAAAATTACAAATCCAACCTTAATCCCTGCTTAAACATTCTTGGCTAAAGTTGTACTTTTACGCCATCTATGACGATGACAAAAAAAGACATCAGACGGCTTAGCCTAGAGGATTTACGTTTGTTTTTTACTGAGCAAGGTCAGCAGGCCTTTCGCGCCAATCAAGTTTATCAATGGCTTTGGCAAAAGGGCGTTCATAATTTTGAGGAAATGACCAATCTCTCTTTGGAAACCCGAGACTTGCTCCAAGAGCATTTCGTAATCAATCACATTAGTGTTGATCAAATGCAGCGCAGCAGTGATGGGACCATAAAAAACGCAGTGCGTTTACACGATGATTTGATTGTGGAATCGGTCCTCATTCCTACTAAGACGAGAACTACGGCCTGTGTTTCCTCGCAAGTGGGATGTAGTTTAGACTGTACTTTTTGCGCTACGGCCAGGCTTAAGCGCATGCGTAATCTAAATCCAGATGAGATTTACGACCAGGTCATGGCGATTCATCAAGAGAGTCTACTTTATCACGATCGTCCGTTGTCAAACATAGTCTTTATGGGTATGGGCGAACCACTGATGAACTACAATAATGTTCTATTGGCCATTGAGAAGATTACCGGTGATGAGGGATTAGGGATGTCTCCAAAGCGAATTACCTTGTCTACCTCCGGGGTGCCCAAAATGATCAAGAAGCTGGCCGATGACCAGGTGAAGTTTCACTTGGCCTTGTCCTTACATTCTGCAATTCAAGAAAAGCGTCAAGTAATTATGCCATTTGCTGAGCGTTTTGTGCTCGATGATGTTTTGGAAGCACTTGTTTATTGGTATGAAAAAACCAATAGACGCGTTACTTTTGAATATATCGTGTGGGAGGGCTTTAATGATACTGATGAGGATATTCGCGCACTGGTGCGTTTTTGTAAAAAGGTGCCCTGTAAGGTAAATATAATTGAATATAATGCCATTGATGACGGAGGGTTCAAACAGGCGCCAGCACATCGCGTCGAGGCCTATACCCAGGCCCTAGAAAAAGCCCATATTCCGGTTACGGTGCGGCGCAGTCGTGGAAACGATATTGATGCTGCATGCGGTCAATTGGCCAACAAGCATTAAAGTGCACAAAAAAAAGTATAGAAAAAAGCGAGCCTCTACGAGGCTCCCTTTTTTGGTATTAAACTTTAAACCGTACGCTAAATTAACGCTTGCTTATTTTGATCGATTTAGTCTGACCTTCAGCAGAGATCGTAGCGATGTAAACACCAGCGCTCAAACGATCCATAGCTACAGTAGCTGATGTCGCGTTGATTTGCTGACGGGCTACTTCTTGGCCAAGAACATTGTGCAATACAACTTGATTCATCATGGTGGCTGAACTCAAGTGAAGCGCATTGTCACTTGTGTGATATTCAAAAGCTCCAAAAGCAGAGTCTGTAACCCCAAGAGAACCTTGATCTCCAGCAGCGATTGCGGTATCAGGAGTTGCTTCAAAAGCAAAATCTTTTACAGTAATAAGGTTATCTCCATTTACATCGGTGTCCAAACGAACCCATCCGTAATGTGTAGTTCCTGTAGTTAAGCTCACAAAACGTACCCCGAGATATCCGTCAGTTACATCACCACACCACTGGCTGTTTGAATATGCACAACCATAGTAGTTTAAGTCACCACGAACTCCAGTTGTTGTAAAACCGGTTCCCGCATCAATGACATCACCTTGTGCCATAAGTAAGGGATATTGATAATTACCTGAAGTAAATCCAGCGAGTGCACCCCCTGAACTTGGGAATACAATCGCAGCGTTTCCGCCAGCAAGTCCATCAGGATTGTTGATAGAAAGATCTTCAAAGGTATCTGCTTCAAGGTCAAGTGAGAATACATCACCAACTTGTAGGGTAACGTCTGGGTCTACGTCAGTATAGACCACTTGACCATTGGCATCAGCACCGGCCATAACCGCTGCAGACATTGCACCGTATTGTGCTAATCTTTTTGATAAATTTTTCGAAGTAATTTTTTTCATAAACTAAAAATTGGAATTAAAACTTTTCTTTCGCAGCTTTGCTGCTTGTCGTAAATATATGAATTAAAGATTATTTTAATTCAATAAAGGCCATAAAATGGTCCAAATCATTGAGCTTTTTACTAAAAAACACAAATTTTATGATCAAAAATAGCCAATTAGAGCGCGAGCGTTTCGATCCTGACAATATTCCTGTCGAAGGTTCATTAGGCTTGTTGGCCTTGGGAGATCTAGGTTTTGAGGCTTGGCGAAAGGCAAAAGGCCATTTGCGCAACAACAAGAATATTGTCCATGAACAAAAATAAATTGCTCTTAATCGGTTGGGATGCGGCGGACTGGGACATCATTTGGCCTCTAATTGCCCAAGGTAAAATGCCTGCCCTGGCCTCGATGATCAAAAGAGGAGTTCATGGCAATATCAGTACGATGACTCCACCTTATTCTCCAATGCTATGGACGTCAGTGGCTACGGGAAAAACCCCAGACAAACATGGTATTCTCGGTTTTATCGAGGTCACTCAAGATGGACAATCCGTACGCCCAGTGACGACCTTGTCGCGCAAAACGAGAGCCCTCTGGAATATTTTCCACAATCAAGGACTCAAGTCTAATTGGGTGGGATGGTGGCCAAGTTTTCCCGTCGAACCCATTAATGGATGTATTGTTTCTGATCGTTTTCAGAAAACTCATATGGACCCACGGGTGCAGACCCCCGTGAGCCCGAGATCAGTTCATCCATGGGACATGGTCAAGGAATTTGCCCCGCTGAGGATGTTTCCCTTTGAAATCACTCAGGCCCATTTGTATCCTTTTGTGCCCCAGGCCCATAAGGTTGATCAAGAAAAACACAAAGGACTTCACGCCATAGGCAAAATTGTTTCCGAAAATAGCTCACTGCACAACGCGGCGACACGATTATTGCGCACTTCTGAGTGGGATTTTATGGCGGTCTATCACGATATGATCGATCATTTCTGCCACAGTTTTATGAAATATCATCCGCCGAAGCACCCTGGTGTGGATCCCGCCAATTACGAATTGTTCAAAGATGCGGTTACAGGGGCCTATATCTTTCAGGACATGATGCTCGAACGTACGTTAAATCTTATCGATAAGGACACCACGGTTATTGTGATGTCCGATCATGGATTTGAATCTGGGGATAAGCGTATCCTCAATATGCCCAAAGTACAGGCCGCCCCTTCTTTGGAGCACCGACAGTTCGGGATGTTTGTCGCCTGTGGACCCAATATCAAAGAAAACGAGAAAATTTATGGGCTCGGACTCATCGATATAGGACCGACGATCCTTCATCACTATGGACTGCCCATTGGGCGCGACATGGACGGTAAGGTCAATCTAGATCTTTTTAAAGAACCTGGCGAAGCCACTTATATCGACAGTTGGGATGATTTGCCTGGCGACTTTGCGGAAATTGACAAAAAAGAGCAAACCGATGTTTTATCTGACGCCCAAACGATGGAGCAGCTGGTTGAACTGGGCTATGTGGAGCGTCTTGATGAGAAATTTGAGGTAGCCATTCGCAATACGCGGATTGATCTCAAACACAATTTAGCGCGCGTGCATTTGGGTAAAAAGGATTTAAGCACGGCCAAAACCATTTTACTAGAGTTACTCGAAGAGCCCAAAGCCAAAGACTATGCTCCATTTCTCATGGATCTAATCAGTATTGCGCTCAAAGAAAAAGATTTTGAAGCGGCTTTGACCCATTTAGAGGCGGTCAAAAACTCAGGAACGGAAGTTTCTTATAACCTCGATTTAACCGAGGCCCAGATTCGTTCAGACATGGGCCGTCCAAAAGAGGCTCTGACTTTAATTGAGGGACTGCTCGAAAAGGATCAAACCGGACCGGTTTGGTATCGCTATGGTTTACTGCACTATGAATTAGGGAATTTTGAACAAGCCATTGAGGCCTTCGAAAATGCTATAGAGAAAGAATCTCAAATTCCGACCTATCACGCAGCAATGGCTGAGGTTTTGTTGCAGCTAGATCAATACGAAGAAGCGGCTGAATATGCGTTAACAAGTGTGGAGCTAGTGAAATTTTTCCCAAAAGGACATTTGCTTTTGGGGCAAGCCCTTGAAAAACTAGGAGATCTTGAAAATGCGGAACTCGCCTACGAAATGGCAGCGAAACTCAAGCCGCGCGAGTTTCACAAAGCGGAGCAATCCTTAGAAAATATCAAAGAAAAGCGTGAGGCAGATTATACGCTAGAAAATAAGGCGACGCATAAGTTTTACGAAAATCAAATTGTCGTGGTGTCCGGATTACCGCGCTCAGGAACCTCAATGATGATGCAAATGCTCGACCGTGGAGGAGTGGATATTTTACAGGATGAATTGCGTGAAGCCGATATCTCAAATCCTAAAGGTTATTATGAATACGAGCCAGTAAAGGCTTTGTATAAAGACAATTCTTGGTTGGGAAAAGCCCGAAATATGGGGGTCAAGATAGTGGCGCCCTTGCTTAAGTATTTGGATGGTCAGTATCGCTATAAAGTGATTTTTATGAATCGCGACATCCATGAGGTCATCCAGTCACAGCAAAAAATGTTGGGTAAGAACAGCGAAGTGTTCCCTGTGCATTTATACAATCAGTTTCAGCATCTACTCAAGTCGGTTACGGGTTGGCAAAAAATTGAGCCAGGGGTAGAAATATTGTATATCAACCACAAAGATGTGATTCAAAATCCAGAAAAAGTTGCGGAACAAGTCGCCAAATTTATAGGCAAGCCACTTGATGTGAACACCATGGCCTCTGTAGTTGACCCGAACCTTTACCGCAACAAATATCAAGGCGAATGATGGTCACAAAGAAACGCTTAGTTTTATGAAAATCACCGCCCAAATCAAGGCGCCTATAGAGGCGGAAATGGAGCTTTTTGAAAAAAAGTTTTACGCTTCTATGTCTTCAAAAGTGGCCTTGCTGAATCGGATCACGCACTTTGTGGTGAATCGAAAGGGTAAACAGATGCGCCCCATGTTTGTGTTTTTGGTGGCAAAGTTGTGCCGGGCTGAAGGAGTTCAGGAGCGCACCTATCGGGGTGCTTCAGTTATTGAATTGATCCACACGGCGACTTTAGTACACGATGATGTCGTCGATGACAGCAATCAACGCCGAGGTTTTTTCTCGATTAATGCCTTGTGGAAGAATAAAATTGCGGTCCTGGTAGGGGATTATTTGCTCTCTAAGGGTTTATTGTTGTGTATTGATCATGATGATTTTGATTTACTTAAAATCATTTCTGTCGCTGTTCGATCGATGAGTGAAGGAGAGCTTTTGCAGATCGAAAAGGCCAGACGTCTTGATATTACAGAAGAGGTTTATCTCGAAATTATAAAACAAAAGACAGCGACCCTGATTGCTTCTTGTTGTGCTATTGGCGCGCGTAGTGTGCATGCTCCAGAGGAAGAAGTCCAGCAAATGTGGGCCTTTGGAGAAGCCTTAGGGATGGCCTTCCAAATTAAAGATGATTTATTTGACTACGGCAGTGCACAAATCGGTAAGCCACTAGGGATTGATATAAAAGAACGCAAATTAACCATGCCGCTTATTCACGCCTTAAATCAGGCCAATAAGCAGGAGCGACGATGGCTGCTTAACTCAATTAAAAATCACAATCGTGATAAAAAACGCGTAAAAGAGGTTATTGAAAAGGTTAAATCATTGGGTGGATTGACTTATGCTGTCGACAAAATGAAGCATTATCAGGCCCAGGCAATGGCCATTTTAGACACTTATCCCGAAGGCCCCATAAAATCATCTCTTTCCTTGATGATTGAATACGTGATCGATCGAAAAAAGTAAATTCTTGATTTAGGCCAATCAATGGGGCCTTGGTCTAATTTCAATAGTCCTGTTTTATCAGTCGTGAATCAACGCGCGATAACCTTGCCTTGGTTTGCCGAATTGTATTAAATTTATATCCGTAGTCTTGCCGATAATTTTAGACACAAAATTTCAGACAGAAAATTTCAGACACAAAATTTTAGACACAAAGTTTTAGATGATTTCTAAATTCACCATTGATCAAGTTTTTGAAACCGCTCGAGTAGAAGAGGTGATTGGTGATTTTGTGCAACTCAAGAAATCTGGAACAAACTATAAAGGGTTAAGCCCATTTACTGATGAACGCACACCGAGTTTTATGGTGTCGCCGGTGAAACAAATTTGGAAAGATTTTAGTAGCGGAAAGGGAGGAAATGCCGTGGCGTTTTTAATGGAACATGAACATTTTACCTATCCAGAGGCCATTAAATACCTGGCTAAAAAATACAATATCGAAATTGAGGAAACCGAGCAAACTACTGAGCAGAAGGCCGAGGCCGATAAGAGAGAATCACTTTATCTGGTCAATGAATTTGCGCGTGATTACTTTAAATCAACCTTGACCGAATCCCAGCAAGGCAAGGCTATTGGGATGACTTATTTTAAAGAACGTGGTTTTACGCTAGAGACGATAGAGAAATTCCAGTTAGGGTATAACGATGATCGTTGGGATGGATTTACTCAGGAGGCTTTAAGGCACGGCTATCAGATGAGTTTTCTGGAAGAGACCGGGTTAACCATAGTCAAAGGAGATCGGCAGTTTGATCGTTTTCGCTCTCGTGTAATCTTCCCGATTCACAGTATGAGTGGTCGTGTGTTGGGTTTTGGTGGACGCACGCTTTCTACGGATAAGAAGGTCGCCAAATATCTAAACTCTCCAGAGAGCGAGGTGTATCACAAGAGTAAAATACTGTATGGGATAAATTTTGCGAAACAGGGTATTGCCAAAGAGGACAATTGCTACTTGGTCGAGGGGTATACCGATGTAATTCAAATGCACCAAAGAGGCTTGTCGAATGTTGTCGCTTCGAGCGGGACGGCCTTAACGCCAGAACAAATTAGGTTGGTCAATCGATTGACTAAAAATATGACCTTGCTCTTTGATGGGGATGATGCCGGGATACGGGCCTCATTGCGGGGCGTAGATTTAATCTTGGAGCAGGGCATGAATGTCCGGATTTGTACTTTTCCGCAAGGGGAAGACCCTGATAGTTTCGCACGGAATAATTCTTTGGACGCCCTTCAGGATTATTTAGCCAAAAACACGACTGATTTTATAAATTTTAAGGCCTCTTTATTGGCCAAAGAGGCGGCAAATGATCCCATCAAAAAATCCGAGACCGTTCGCGATATGGTTCAAAGTATTGCCAAGATACCGGATCATATCAAGCAAGAGGTTTACCTGAAGGAATGCTCGCGAATCATGGATATTAGCCAAGAAGTGTTATTCAGTACCTTGGCGCAAATTCTCAGGAAAAATCGCAATGACGCCCAAAAGACCCCAGAGGTCAAGACCCCGAGATTGGACGTTATTCAAAAGCCAAAGTCGGAGTCTAAAGTTGATGTTCAATATGCGCTTGAGCGCAAAATCATTGAGCTTTTACTTCTTTATGGAGGGCACCAAGAAGAATTTGTCGAAACTTTGTTAGCTGCCGATGAACACGGCGCTGTAGGCCATAAAGCGGTGTCTCAATCGACGCTTGTCTACCAAAAAATTTATTTGGATTTACAGGAAGATGAAATAGAATTTACCCACACTCAATTTCAAGAGCTCTATTATCGCATTATTGAAGGGTACCATCAAAATCCTGAACTCAAAATTGATGGCTTTTTGCAAAGTCTGCCCCATGAACTTTCTGAACAAGTGACGCATATTCTTATGGATGAGGAGAAACACCAATTGCATCAATGGGATCGAAAACTCATTTTTGTGAAGGATAAAAAAGCCGGTGTAGCTCAAATTGTAGCAGAAACGATTTTGAATTTACGCAGACATTTGGTCGCAAAAAAAATCGATGAGTTAAGCGCGCAATTTAAAGAAGAGACCGAATCCCAAAGCGGTGATGAAACCCTTCAAGCCGTAACGGATTATATTGGTTTAAAGAAAGTTCTTTCAGAAAAACTAAACCGCGTGCTTTGAGCTGATCGCTTATCCCAATCTGAATAAACGGGCTTGATTGATCAAATCTGCAATATTATCCACCTTTAATTTTGTGAGCAGCCGCGTTTTATAGGTACTGACTGTTTTCTCGTTAATGTCTAGAGCCTCGGCAATGTCTTTGTTGCGCTTTCCAGAAGAAAGCATATTGAGGACTTCGATTTCTCTCGTGGATAGTTTTTTATAACGATTTATTGCGCTGCTTTCTCCAACACTACGGGGACTAAACGAAGCATTGAGTTCATCGTTTAGGTAGATGCCTCCTTTGGCCAATTGTTTCAGTGCTTTGAGGAAGGCTTTAGGTGATGCAGATTTCGGTAAATACCCGGCAGCGCCCGTTTTGATACATCTCAAGGCATAAATTTCTTCGGCAAGATGTGAAAAAATAAGAATGCGCAGTTTTGGATATTCATTTTTTATGTAACGCAAAGTGCTGACGCCATTGAGTTGAGGCAATTCGAGTTCCATGATCAATATATCCGGAGCACAGGCCTCAAGTGCCTGATTTAGTTCCTCCATATTTTGCGCTTTTCCAACAATTTCAAATTGTTCAGTCTTGCGCAACATGCATGAAATACCCTTGCGTATAACAGGGTGATGATCAGCTATAAGTATGCGTTTTGTGGAGCTCATTAAACTCAAATGTAATAAAAACCACAGTTACAGGATTTTAAATGCAAAAATTATCGATGAATGACACGTTGTTGGTATGAATTAGCGCAAGTTTTTTGGAATAATGCACACTGGAATGGGGTTCATCTTATGTTGATTCGCCCGGTTGAGTTTGAGATAAATAGAGAGGACTTCCTTTTGGCGCGGGCTTAATTTTAGTGAGTCCACACCAAATTCTGAATCGATAAGCGAGCGATTGTCTTTTTGCGCACTTTTTTGGAATGCCATAGCCCACTCCAGCTCGTCATAACGCGCTCCGAGTTGCTCTTCATCAGTCTTACTGTCGTGATAAAGTCCATCGGTCGGGGGCGCTTCTAAAATTTCTGGAATGATGCCAAGATAGTGACCCAAGGCAAACACTTCACTTTTAACCAGGTCTGCGATTGGACTCAAATCAACCCCACCATCACCGTATTTTGTATAAAATCCCACGCCAAAATCTTCAACCTTATTGCCCGTGCCGGCAACGAGGAATTCGTGTATGCCCGCATAATAATATAGCGTGGTCATGCGCAGACGGGCGCGGGCATTAGCCAGACTAAGTTCATTTCTAGGGTGATCTGTGTCCCGAACCACTGCATGACTAAAAGTGTCAAAAGTAGCGCTTAAGTCAACCGACTGCCCGGTCACATTTTTGTGTTTAGCAGACAATTTTTGCACGTGCTTGTGGGCTCTGCTGCTTTGATCTATGGCCTGATGAATAGGCATCTCAAGGCAAAGAGTGGGCAGTCCGGTCATGGCGCAAAGGGTCGAGGTTACTGCCGAATCAATTCCACCGCTCACCCCAACAACAAATCCATTAGTTTTTGCGTTTTTGGCATAAGATTTCAGCCATTCAATTATATGCTTTGCAACTTTTTCTGCCTCCATGGACACCGAGATTATGCGCAATTAATGATACCTTTGTGACACAAAAATAAGTAATCCCAGCTGAAATACTGAGCTAGAGAACCTCACTTTTTATGAAGATCATTTTTAACGCGCGAATAAAATTTATGAAGGATATGATGAAGATGCGATTTTCTTTAATCGGTCCTTTATTTTTAGGGGTTATTTTGATTTCTTGCGGTGAAATGTCAGAGCGAGAGCGTGCCATTCAAGCGATTGACCTGAATGTGCGTGTCGAGCGTTTCGATCGTGTATTTGCTCAGGCATCGCCTGACGATCTCGATTCTATTAAGCGAGCATATCCCCTTTTTTTTCCAACGCAATACCCGGACAGTGTATGGATCGCTAAAATGAGTGATACACTCCAATTGGCCATTGAAGAGGCTGTTTTAGCCGTCTTTTCAGATGATGCGCTTATTGCAGAGCAGAGTCGTGATTTGCTCAGACATATCCAATACGATTTTCCCAACTTTGTGCCGCCCAATGTGGTCACAACCACCTCAGATGTGGACTATAAGACCCGAGTAATTGCCAATCAAGGTTGGTTGATCTTGATGCTCGATAATTATTTGGGCACGGAACATCGTTTTTATTCGGGTTTGCCGCGCTATGTCGCCAAAAATTTAAGGCCCCAGATGCTTTTTTCAGATGTTGCTACGGCCTTTGGCCGCAAGTTTGTGCCGCCGCCATCGGAGCGTAGTTTTTTGGCTCAAATGATTTACTATGGCAAGCTCTTGTACCTAAAAGATTTATGGCTGCCAGAGACGACCGATGCGGACAAAATAGGATTTACTGGGGAGGAGCTCAATTGGGCGTTTGAAAATGAATATTTCATTTGGCAATATTTTTTAACCCAAGAATACCTTTACAGCACGAATTCTCGATTAAAGAATCGATTTATTGATCCAGCGCCTTATTCTAAATTTAATTTGGATTTGGATAACGAGACCCCGGGAATGATCGGGCAATGGATCGGATGGCAAATCGTGAGGCGATACATGAGCAACAATGAGATCGACTTGAACACCCTGATGAATTTATCCGCCCAGGAATTGTACCATGGTTCCGGATACAAGCCGGCAAAATAATTTATAATAAAAATACCTCCTGATAACGAAATAAAATAGAACATAATGGCAACACATAAATCACAGATTTCAATCGAAGTTGATTTGGACGAAAACAAAATTCCCGAGAAATTGCATTGGTCTGCTCCAGATGGAGGAGTGAGTCGCCAAGAAACCAAGGCCTTATTGCTTTCGGTATGGGACGATCAATCCCAGGAGGCTTTGCGCATTGATTTGTGGACTAAAACCATGCCTTTAGATCAGATGAAGGTATTCTTTCACCAAACCCTAGTGGCGCTATCTGGTACATTCGAGCGCGCAACCGATGACCAAAAAATGGCGGCGACCATGCGTGATTTTTGCGATTATTTTGCTGAGAAATTAGAACTCGATACCGGAAACACAAACCAGGATTAATCCTGATGAAAGTCTGCATTGAGTTCGTGAATATAAGACAAGAGCGCTTCGCGCCCGGTGTTGTTTGATGAAGAAGTTACAAAATAATGGGGCACTTCTTCCCAGAATTCAAGCAGTTTTTCTTTGTATTGCTCAACGGCCAAATTACAGGCATTGGGTTTGAGTTTATCCGCCTTGGTGAAAACAATATGAAAAGGGATTTGGCTTTCTCCTAAGTAAGCCATGAACTCGAGATCAATGGGCTGTGGGGCGTGTCTAATGTCGACCAGAACAAAAGCCAAGACCAGTTGTTTGCGCTTTTCAAAATATTCGGTAATGAACTTTTGAAAGGTTTTTTTGCTCTTTTTGGAAACGCGGGCATAGCCGTACCCAGGTAAATCCACTAAAAACCAATTTTTATTGATAATAAAATGATTGATCAGTTGCGTCTTTCCGGGGCGTCCACTGGTTTTAGCGAGACTTTTTCGCTGAACCAACATGTTGATTAACGAAGATTTTCCAACATTTGAACGGCCAATAAAGGCATATTCAGGCAGGGGTTGATTTGGGCACTTGTCAACCGCGCTGTTGCTCATGACAAATTCCGCAGATTTAACCTCCATAATCGTCTTTTAAATGGCTTTACTTTGCAGCCAGTGATGTAAATGTTGATTAAATGTCTCCGGGTGCTCCATCATCGGGGCATGCCCACATTGATCAATCCAATATAATGCTGAATCGGGCAGAAGTCTATTAAATTCATTGGCTACCTCAGGGGGCGTTACGGTATCATTTTTACCCCAAATGATGCAAGTGGGGGTGTGCATTTTTGGTAGATCATCTGCCATATTGTGCCGAATGGCACTTTTGGCAATGGCCAGGGTTCTGATGAGTTTATTCCGGTCGTTCACACTGGCATAAACCTCATCGACAATTTCTTTAGTCGCAATGTTTGGATCGTAAAATACATTTTGGGCCTTTTCCTTGATGTACTCGTAATCACCGCGTTTAGGATAGGATTCGCCCATTGAATTTTCGTAAAGTCCAGAGCTCCCTGTAATAACAAGCGCTTTGACTTTAGAGGGGAATAATTTAGCCAGCAACAAACCAATATGCCCTCCTAAGGAGTTGCCGAGTATAATTGCTTCCTCGAGTTCCATGAAATCCATAAACTTAGACACGTGCAGCGCCAAGTTTTTGACCGTTGTCTTGAGTATTGGCAAGCCGTAGATGGGTAATTCAGGAATAATTACACGATAACCATTTTCAGAAAAAAATGCTGTTACCCCTTCAAAATTGCTCAATCCACCCATGAGGCCGTGCAATATAATTATTGGTGTGCCTTCACCTTTGTCTAGATAAGAAAAGGACTTCTGCTTTTTGAGTATGTACCCCATAATTTGGTTTGACTGCCAAAAACAAATTTACATAAATTTTAACGAAATCAAGAGCGCTTGCCAAAGACTTAATCATCTCATAATCTTCTAAAATTTCGGAATATAGAATGTCCTGTGTATGGGTTGTTTAGGGCGGAAATTGGACAGTAATCAACAGGGGGTAAAACTTATTAACAATGTGGTAAAAAGTGGTAAAAAGTGGTAAAATAATCTGTATATTTGAACAAATTCAACGCAAATCAAGGTGCTTAATCTCATTGGAACATATCATTGTAAAGCGGACAATAAGGGCCGGGTCATGGTTCCGGCTGATCTCAAAAAGCAGTTGTCTGCTGTTCTTGCCGAAGGCTTTGTTTTGAAAAGAGCCGTTTTTCAGCCTTGCCTTGAGTTGTATCCGATGGACCAATGGAATGAGCTGATGCAAAAAATCGGTGGTCTAAATCAATTCAATAGAAAAAATAATGATTTTACAAGGCGATTCACTGCTGGTGTTCGTCGGATTGAACTCGATACTACTGGGAGGATGAATATCCCGGCCGACTTGATGTCTGTAGCGCAGATTAAGCGTGATCTGGTGTTGACGGCCTCAGTGGGTATTGTCGAGATTTGGGATGCTCAGAAGTATGAGCAGGCGATTTCCGACGCCGCCTTAGATTTCGCTGATTTGGCGGAAGAAGTTATGGGAACTCCAAATACGACTGCCAATGAGTTATCATGATCCCGTACTGCTGTCAGAAACTGTAGCGGGCTTAGCCATTAAGCCAGATGGGATTTATGTCGATGTAACTTTTGGAGGCGGTGGGCATTCGCGGTATTTATTATCGCAGTTGGGTCCCCAAGGGCGACTGATCGCGTTTGATCAAGATCAAGATGCGCTCCACAACCGTATAGACGACCCAAGGTTTTTATTGATTCACCAGAACTTTAGATACCTCAAACGCTTTTTAAAATTTCACGGTGTTGCTCAGGTTGATGGAATCATGGGTGATTTTGGCGTCTCGTCTCATCAATTTGATGAGGGGGAGCGCGGTTTTTCAACCAGATTCGATGGCGCCCTTGACATGCGAATGAATCAAGAACAGGGACTTACTGCAGCGCAAATACTCAATGAATATTCGGTGGAGCAATTGACCGTATTATTTCGTGAGTACGGAGAATTGCGCAATGGGGCAAAACTCAGTCGGGTTATCGAGGCTGCGCGAAAAGAGAAAATGATTAAAACTACCGAGGAGCTCAAATCTATCGTGCGTCCGTTTATGCCCAGAAATAAGGAGCACAAAATAATGGCTCAGATTTTTCAGGCCATTCGCCTGGAAGTCAATCAAGAATTGTCGGTTTTGAAGGAATTCTTGTTGCAAACCAAAGAGGTAATTAAGCCCTCTGGGCGCTTGAGTTTAATTTCCTATCACAGTCTTGAGGATCGTCTGGTTAAGCGCTACATGCGTCATGGTCTTTTTGAAGGATTGCCAGAAAAAGACGTTTTTGGGCGGGCCTTCATGCCGTTTAAACCGGTCGGTAAACTCATCGTTCCATCTGCTCAAGAAATTGAAAAAAATAACAGGGCGCGCAGCGCAAAGTTGCGCATAGCCCAAAGGACAGCTGACTTATGAAAGATTCGCTGCTTCATATAATTCGCGGTCAATTTTTGATCAATCAAGATGCCTTGAAGACCTGGAAGTTTATCTTGTTTTTGTCGGCTTTGGCCATGATCATGATCAGCAGTGCGCATCGGTTGGATAAAAAGGTGCACAGGATTGCTGCCCTTAGTGAGGAGGTGAAACAATTAAAAAGTCAATTTGTTGCCGGGCGAATGGCTTTGATGAATGCCAAAATGGAAACAAAAATCATTAAGGCCATGGGCAATCGAGGCTTGTTTCCCTCTGAGGTTCCTCCAAAAAAAATAATAATCGCTTCAAATGGGTCAAAAGATGAATAAGGATTCTCTGGCATTAAAGCGTTTTTATGTGGTCGCGGGTTTGCTTTTTATGTTGGCTGTGGCTGTCGTTGTTCGATTGGGCCAAATTCAGTTCGCCAAGGGTGCGGAATATCGCGCAATGGCAGCCGAAAAGACGACTCAGAATATTCCGATTAAGGCCAACAGAGGAAATATTTACGCTCAAGACGGCAGTTTATTGGCGACCTCTGTTTCTCGCTATGACGTGCGGTTTGACCCCATGACTGTAAGTGCCTCAAATTTCGAGAAATTAATGCCGCAGTTGGCCCATGCACTAGGTGAATACTTTGGTCGCTCAGCGTCGTATTATCAGAATATGCTCCAAAAGGCACGGAGCGGCAATCGCCGGTATCAGCTTATCGCCCGAGATTTAAACTACACGGATTTTTTGGCGATTAAGCAAATGCCTTTGCTGAATTTAGGGCCCTACCGTGGCGGTTTAATTGTGGTCCAAAAACCTACGCGTGAGCATCCCTTGGGTAAAATTGCAGAGCGATTAGTCGGGCACAACACGACCTCCGACACGATGAAATATACGGTAGGCTTGGAAGCTGCCTTTGATCCATTCCTGCGCGGTCAAGATGGCCACAGACTCAAGCAAAAAATTGCCAAAGGACAGTGGAAGCCCGTTTCAGATGAAAATGAACTTGAGCCGCGAGACGGTTTTGATGTGGTCACGACCATTGATATCAACATTCAAGATATTGCCCATCACGCTTTATTGTCGCAACTGGAATATTACGAGGCAGAACACGGAACTGTAGTGGTTATGGAGGTCGCCACAGGTGCGGTTCGCGCTTTGGCCAATTTGGGACGGACGGCCCAGGGGACCTACTACGAAAAGCTGAATTATGCCGTTGGAGAAAGTCACGAACCGGGCAGTACCTTCAAAACAATTGCTTTTGCCGCCGCTTTGGAGGATCGCGCCATCGACACGGCTCAGATTGTCGACACACGACTTGGAAGTAAGGCCTTCTACGGGCGAATGATCACCGATACCAAGGGACACGGTAAGATTTCTGCCGCGCGTGCGCTAGAAGTCTCCTCGAATATTGGTCTGGCAAGTTTAATTGATGACGCCTATAAAGATTCGCCAGAACGTTGGCTGGATTATTTCAAACAATGGCGCTTGGATACTTTGCTGGGTTTGCCGATTTCAGGGGAGGGCCAGCCAGAGATACCGCGCCCTGGGGATCGTAAGTGGAGTAAGAATGCTTTGCCGTCTATGGCTTATGGCTATAATTTGCGAATGACTCCGCTCCAGGTGTTGACTTTTTACAACGCCTTGGCCAATGACGGGGCCATGGTCAAACCCCGCTTTGTGGATCGCATTATTAGCGACAATAAAGTTATTCACGAGTACGGCCCTGAAGTGATGCATCCGAAAATCTTGTCTGATCAAACTTTGAGTGAAGTACGCGATGTTTTGGAACATATCGTCACGCGGGGAACGGGGCGTGCCCTGTACTCGGAGCATTTTTCAATAGCGGGGAAAACAGGGACCGCCAGAACGGAATATTGGATGGAGGATTGGGATAAAGATCGACGATACATCTCCTCTTTTGCGGGGTACTTTCCAGCAGAGGACCCCAAGTATTCCTGTATTGTCGTAATTCACAAGCCCAGCACCAAAAAAGGGTATTACGGGGCAGATGTCACGGGTCCTGTGTTCAAGCGTATCGCTCAGAAAATCTATACGGACAGTCCCTTACGCGATACGATTCAATTACCCGTAAAGCCCATGTCTGAGTTAATGCAGCAAGAGGCTCAAATCACCCAAATGCTCAATGAAACCCCTGAGGGCCTTCCCGATGTGCGTGGTTGGGCTTTAATGGATGCATTGGCTGTTTTAGAAAATTTAGGATTGACTGTCGAAGTACGGGGGCGTGGTTCGATTATGGAACAAAGTCCCAAACCAGGAACTGCGCTAGGACAAACTCAAAAAGTAACACTCATCGGTTCATGATATTACTTAAAGACATATTGTATCGTGTGGGGATAGAGCAGGTTGTTGGTTCTACCGCAGTTGCTGTGCGTGGTGTAGAATTTGACTCAAGACGCGTGGCCTTAAACGATGTTTTTGTCGCCATAAAAGGGGTTTTAGTCGATGGCCATCAATTTATTAAGCAAGCTTGTGATCAAGGGGCAATAGCCATAATCTGTGAGCAGTTCCCCGAAATGATTATCAATGGGATTACCTATGTTCAGGTGCGCGATGCCAGCGCCGCCTTGGCCTATATTGCCGACAATTTTTACGAGCAGCCCGCGAAGGATTTGGTCTTGGTGGGGGTAACCGGGACCAATGGGAAGACTACGGTAGCGACTTTGTTGCATCAATTGTTCACGAAGATGGGGTATGCCGCGGGCTTACTGTCCACGGTAGAAAACAAAATTGGCCATGAAATCATTCCCTCAACGCATACCACACCAGACTCATTGACCATTAATCGTTTGTTGCGGCAAATGGTCGATGCTGGGCTGACCCATTGCTTTATGGAGGTGAGTTCTCATGGAATTGATCAAAATAGAACCTTAGGTCTTGATTTTGACGGAGGTATATTTACCAATCTGACCCACGATCATCTGGATTATCACAAGGACTTCAAAACCTACCGAGATGTAAAAAAACGTTTTTTTGACGGCCTTAAATCTCAAGCTTTTGCCCTGACGAATCAGGATGATAAAAATGGGGGATTCATGCTGCAAAATACCAAAGCCCGGGTGCAGACTTACGCTCAGAAATCTTTAGCAGATTTTAAGGTCCAGGTTTTGGAGCAGCAGATAAGCGGACAATTGCTTAAAATCGACGGACAGGAGGTTTGGGTAAAACTTATCGGGGGATTTAATGCCTACAATTTACTGGCTATTTATGCCTGTGGGATCCTGCTTGAGGTCGACCCTATAAGCGTCTTGCAGCAGATCAGTACTTTGGAAAGTGTCTCAGGGCGATTTCAATATTATGTCGCGCCCAATGGGGTAACGGTCATTGTTGATTATGCCCATACGCCTGATGCCTTGGAAAATGTATTGGGAACGATAGCAGGGATACGCACCGGAAATGAAACCCTGATTACGGTGGTGGGTTGCGGAGGCGATCGCGATAAGACTAAACGACCAAAAATGGCTGCTGTAGCCACGCATTGGAGCAATAAAGTCATTTTCACCTCAGATAACCCACGCAGCGAGCCTGCAGAGGAAATAATCTCCCAAATGGAGTCGGGAGTTCCTGCGCACGATTACAAAAAGTTTGTGTCTATAACTGATCGGCGTCAAGCGATTAAGACTGCGGTGCAAATGGCGGCGTCTGGTGATTTGATATTGATTGCGGGGAAGGGGCATGAGACCTACCAAGAAATTTCTGGAGTGCGTCATGACTTTGATGACTATAAAATCGCAAGTGAATTTTTAAACGACCAAACCGCCTGATATGCTGTATTACTTATTCGATTTTTTAGATAAAACCTATGATGTGCCCGGGGCTGGATTATTTCAGTTTATCACTTTTAGGGCGGCCATGACGGCCATTACCTCATTGTTTATTGCAACTTATTTTGGCCGAAGAATCATCGAATTTTTACAGCGTAAACAGGTTGGGGAAACCATTAGGGAATTGGGTTTAGAAGGTCAATCACAAAAGGCAGGAACTCCGACTATGGGTGGGGTGATTATCATTTTGGCCATTGTGGTTCCCGTATTGCTTTTTGCCAAGCTGGACAATATTTACGTCATCATGTTATTGGTAACGACGATTTGGATGGGGGTTATTGGGTTTATCGATGACTATATCAAAAAGTTCAAACAAGACAAAGACGGACTTCCAGGAAAATTTAAGGTATTTGGCCAAATTGGTCTGGGTATTATTGTCGGGGGAACCATGTATCTGAGCGATCAAGTGACGGTACGTCGTCAGATTCCTGCGGGGATGGAGCTAAGTCAGCTATCGTCTGATCAAGGCCAAGCCAGTGGTGATCGCGATATATCCAAAGCATTTTATCCAGCAGAGAAGGCACTCATCACGACCATGCCTTTTGTGAAAAACAATGAAATTGATTACGAGAAGGTTTTGTCTTGGATGGGACCTGAGGCGGTTCGTTATTCTTGGTTAATCTTTATTCCGATCATCATTTTTATCATTACGGCAGTCTCCAATGGGGCTAATCTTACCGATGGGATCGATGGTTTAGCGGCGGGGACTTCAGCCATTATTGGGGTCACTTTGGCCATATTTGCGTGGATTTCAGGGAACCTTATTTTTTCGGATTACCTGAACATTATGTATATCCCCAATATCGGCGAGCTTTCCATTTTTATTATGGCTTTTGTTGGGGCACTCATTGGCTTTTTATGGTACAACGCTTATCCTGCTCAGGTTTTTATGGGGGATACAGGGAGTTTGACCATAGGCGGGATCATCGCGGTTATCGCTATTGCCATCCGCAAGGAATGGTTGATCCCAATTTTATGCGGGATTTTTCTTATGGAAAATTTATCTGTGGTACTTCAGGTTGGATGGTTCAAATACACAAAAAAACGCACAGGAACGGGCATGCGCTTGTTTAAAATGGCTCCTCTGCACCATCATTATCAAGTCAAAGGATACCACGAAAGTAAAATTGTAACTCGATTTTGGATTGTGGGAATTGTTCTGGCTGTATTGACCATTGTAACCCTAAAAATACGCTAATGGCACAAGAGAAACTCGTTATACTCGGCGCAGGTGAGAGCGGACAGGGAGCGGCATTACTCGGTAAAGCCAAGGGCTATAAGGTTTTCGTTTCCGATGGCAAAACCCTAACCGAAAAAGCGCGCAGGCTTTTTGAGCAGCATCAAATAGATTTTGAAGAGGCAGGACATGATCCGTCCCGTTTGGTCGATGCAGATATTGCGGTTAAGAGTCCTGGAATCCCTGACTCTGCCGCAGTGGTTCAAACGCTGTTGACTCATGGCGTTGAGGTTATTTCCGAGATAGAATGGGGGTTTCGCTTTACTGAAAAACCCATTATTGCCATTACAGGAAGTAATGGAAAAACCACCACGACTTCTATGATTCATAAACTGCTTTTGGATGCGGGAATATCGGCGGGACTTGGCGGGAATATTGGGAAAAGTTTCGCGGCGCAAGTTATGGGACAGGAACCCGATTATTACGTTTTAGAGGTCAGTAGTTTTCAGCTCGATGGGACCACTCAATTTCAGCCCCATATTGCGGTGATAACCAACATTACTCCCGATCATTTGGATCGCTATAATTATAAGTTTGAGGCTTATATCGCCTCAAAAATGAGTATTGCGCGATGTCAAACCTCACAAGATTTTTTGGTCTATGACCATGACGATGTTGTGTTGACACAATCGATCAGTCAGGCGCCGGTAAAGGCAAATCTGATGCCCTATTCTACCAAGACTGCTGTGGGTCAAGGCAGTTATATTGACCACGACACTTTAATTATTAACACCCCAGAAAATTCAATAAATATGCCAACACTTGATCTTTCCGTCCAAGGAGCTCACAATCAGAAAAACGCTATGGCGGCGGCTACTGTTGGAGCACTATTAAATATTCGCAAAGAAACAATTAGGGAATCGTTGGAACACTTTCAGTCTGTTGAACACAGACTGGAATACGTCTTAAAAATTAACAATGTAACCTATATCAATGATTCAAAGGCGACTAATGTAAATTCGGTCTATTATGCGCTCGAAAGCATGCATGCGCCCACCGTATGGATTGTCGGTGGTCAGGACAAAGGAAATGATTATAAGGAATTGTTGCCTTTGGTTAACGAAAAGGTCAAGGCCATTATTTGTCTTGGATTAGACAATGACAAAATCATTCAGACTTTTGGTTCTGTAGTGGATATGCTCGTAGAGACGCATCGAATGCAGGATGCGGTTCAAGTGGCCTATCGACTTGCCCAGCGCGGGGATACGGTTTTGTTGTCTCCGGCTTGTGCCAGTTTTGATTTATTTGACAATTATGAGGATAGAGGCCGTCAATTTAAAAATGCAGTGAGACAATTATAGGGGGTAAAGCATTATGCAACAGTTTATTCAAAACATAAAAGGGGATCGCTCCATTTGGGCCGTTGTGGCTTTATTGGCCCTATTTTCTTTTATGCCTGTTTACAGTGCAAGCAGCAATTTGGCTTATCTCTACGGCGATGGCAATACCCTTCAGTTTTTGATTAAACACTTAGCTCATTTGACCCTAGGCTTTGTGATTTTATTTGGTGTTCATCGTATTCCTTATCATTATTTCAAAGGACTTTCAATGATTGCCTTGCCCATAATGACGATTTTACTCATTCTGACTTTGGCCCAAGGGACAACCATAGAGGGGGCTAATGCGGCGCGATGGATAAAGCTTCCTGTAGTGGGGGTTACTTTTCAAACCTCTTCTTTGGCCTCTGTGGCATTGCTGGTCTACGTGGCCCGTTATATGGCGCGTATCAAGGACGAGCAGGTGTCTTTCAAACAAACAATCTGGCCTCTATGGATTCCCGTATTTATGGTCATTGGTTTGATCTTGCCGGCCAATTTATCTACGGCATTACTCATCTTTGCCATGGTTATAATGCTGGTGTTTGTCGCAGGGCATCCCATAAAATATATTGCCTCTATTCTCGGTATAGGGCTCCTTAGTTTGACCCTTTTTATATTATCGGCCAAAGCCTTCCCGGGTTTATTCCCGAATCGTGTCGATACATGGACCAGTCGGATTGAGAGTTTTTTGACCGACGAGGTTGATGCCAAAGAGAAGGACTATCAGATTACTCAAGCCAATATCGCTATTGCGACCGGAGGGATGATGGGATTGGGTCCTGGAAAAAGTATTCAGAAGAATTTTTTACCCCAATCCAGTTCGGATTTTATTTACGCCATCATTATCGAAGAATTTGGACTAGTGGGGGGGTTATCCTTACTCTTCTTTTATCTGTTTTTATTATTTCGCTTGGTGGTCTTGGTATTCAAAACCTCCGATTATTTTGGTCGTCTTTTGGTGATCGGTCTCGGGGTGCCTTTGCTGTTTCAAGCGTTTATTAACATGGGCGTTGCGGTCTCTCTTTTTCCTGTTACGGGACAAACCTTACCCCTGATTAGTAGTGGGGGAACCTCTATTTGGACGACCTGTGTTGCCCTTGGAGTCATTTTGAGTGTGAGCGCTCATCGCAAAGATAAAATAGAGACCAACGAGCCGTCGTCTAACCCTTTAGATATTCTCAGTGAAACGATTTAGATACATGATATCGGGTGGAGGCACAGGGGGGCATATTTATCCTGCCATCGCTATTGCGCAAGAAATCATGCGGCGCAATCCGGAGGCTGAAATCATGTTTGTGGGGGCGCGCGACCGAATGGAAATGCAAAAGGTGCCTCAAGCAGGATTTCCCATTAGAGGGCTCTGGATTTCTGGATTCCAAAGAAGATTAACCCTGAAAAACTTATTAGTCCCCATAAAATTGATGGTGAGCCTACTTCAATCTATTTTTTTTATCAAGTCTTTTCGCCCGAATGTCGTTGTAGGGACCGGTGGCTTTGCCAGCGGTCCATTACTGCGCATAGCGACCCTTTTTGGGATCCCAACGCTTATACAAGAACAAAACAGTTATCCTGGGGTGACCAATAGAATGCTGGCCCGAGGGGCAAACAAAATATGCGTTGCCTATCAAAATATGGAACAATTTTTTCCGCAGGAAAAGCTTGTGTGCACTGGAAATCCCGTACGTCAAGATTTACTCAACCCAGGTCTTGAGTCAAAAAAAGCTTTGGCTTATTTTGATTTAGTCCATGACTCATCCGAGCAAAAAGCCGCTAAGCGAGGCCTCGTTTTGTTGGTATTGGGCGGGAGCCTCGGGGCAAGGCGGATCAATAGCCTGGTGGCGCAAAAACTTGATTATTTCAAGACCCATGACGTGAGGGTAATCTGGCAGTGTGGTGCTTATTATTACGCTGAATATAAAGATCTAAGCAGCCAAACCACGCGCGTGGTCCCGTTTATCGACAACATGGCCATGGCTTATGCTGCTGCCGATATTATCATTTCTCGATCAGGGGCACTTTCCGTGTCTGAGTTGGCTTTGGTAGGGAAACCTGTTTTGTTTATTCCTTCTCCAAATGTTGCTGAAGATCATCAAACTAAAAATGCGCAGGCTTTGGTCGATCAAGACGCGGCCATAATGCTAAAAGAAGCCGCATTGGAGGATGAATTTGACGCGGTTTTTACGCGATTAGTCCAAGAGGATTCTTATCGTCAAGCTCTGGGAACAGCGATAAAATTGACAGCAATGCCCCATGCAACAAGAGATATCGTGGATCAATTAAGAGCGCTTTCACTATGAGTATTGCTTCAGGACATAACCGGTTTCAATATTTTATTTTCCTAGGGATTGGGGGAATCGGCATGAGTGCTTTGGCCCGATATCTTGTGATTCGCGGAAAAGCGGTGCTGGGTTATGACCGTAGTGCCTCTGAACTGACCCAAGAATTGCAAAATCGCGGTGCCCAAATAACGCATCAGACAGATCCTATTAGGTCATGGTTTGATCCTGGCAGAAGCAAAGAGACCCTCATTATTTGGACCCCAGCCGTCGGCCAAAATGACCCTTGGATGAGGGCGGCAAAGGCCAGCGGATTTGAGATGGTTAAACGCGCGGAGCTCCTGGGTTCTATCAGTGCTGAATCAAAAAAAGTCCTCGCGGTAGCCGGCACTCATGGAAAAACAACCACCTCGGCAATTTTGGCCCATCTACTCATTGATGCAGGGAAAAAGGGTATAGCATTTTTAGGCGGTATTGCCCAAAACTATCAGTCTAACTTCATTTTATCAGAGGGTCTAGAATTGAATTTGGCCTCGGGGGAAACCCCTGATTTTTGCGTTGTAGAAGCGGATGAATTTGACCGTTCATTTTTATGGATTAAGCCCCATTTGGCCTGCATCACTAGTGTGGATCCCGATCATTTAGATATTTATCAAGACAAAGAGACTTTTGTTGCGGCCTTTGAATTGTTTGCCCACACATTAGCGCCTAGCGATCTATTCATGGCAGAAGGATTGGCTTTTAATGGGATCGGTATCGGCCTTGGGGGTCAAGGTGAAATTAGTGCTGAGCGGATTGAAGTGAAAAGTGGGGCCTACTGCTTTAATCTCAACTTTGGGGAGGAGCAATGGAGTAGCCTAAGTGGACCATTACCCGGTCGTCACAATTTGATGAATGTAATAATGGCAGTGGCTATGGCGCGTTCCTTTGGATTAACAAGAGATCAGGTCGCTAAGAGTTTGTTGAATTTTAAAGGGATTCACAGGCGATTTAATCAGTACAAATTAGCGGATAATAAAATACTGATCGATGATTATGCCCATCATCCTACTGAGCTGCGCGCGCTGTTACAAGGTGTGCAAGAATTTTATCCCGATCAACCACATATCTTACTTTTTCAACCGCATTTGTTCAGTCGAACGCGTGATTTTGCCCATGATTTTGCCCAAGTGCTGAGTGCATTTGATCGTGTTTTGTTAATGCCGATCTATCCGGCGCGTGAATTGCCCATTCCCGGGGTCGACAGCGATTGGTTGGCTGGTCTGTGTGATCCCCAAAGGGTTCAGGCGATGACGGCGTCAAGGGCTATAGCTACGTTCACTGAAGCACCTTCGTCAATATTTATTGTCGCAGGGGCAGGAGATATCGGTTTAGAAGTTCAATCGTTAAAACAAAAATTGATTTGATGAAGCGCTATTGGTTTGCGATTAAAATGATTTTTATTGGGAGCTTACTGCTCTTTTTAATGGGATTTGCGCAAAAACGTAATTCTGAAAGAACATGCCGCGATTTATCGGTTCAATTTGTGGGCAATCCACAGCCATTTATTGCCCTAGACTCGGTTAATAAATTGTTAATACAAAATAAAGTGCCTCTGGCGAGTATCCCCAAAGAAACTTTAGTTTTGAAAGAGATGGAGGCCCGATTGGTGCAGCATCCTATGGTGTATCAGGCTCAGGTTTTTATCTCAATTGATGGAGAAATTGGGGCGAATATTCAGACCAAAAAACCTATTGGTCGGGTCTTGGGTAGTCCTGGTTTTTATATCGATAAACAAGGACAACCAATGCCGCTTTCAAACCTGTACACCGCCCGAGTGCCTATCGTAACTGGTGAGGTTTTGTTGCATTTAGATGCCTTGAAAAAGTTACTGTTAATCATCGGCCAAGACGCATTTCTTGAACCTATGATTACCGAGGTGGCTGTAGATGCACAAGGAAATATTCTATTAGAACTGCGTCAAGAAAAATACAAATTGCTTTTAGGTCCCGTTTCTGACGTGACTGAAAAGTTTCGAAATTTTAAAGCATTTTATCAAAATATGCGAAAAGAACAAGAGCAAAAGCAATTCAAAAAAGTGGATTTGAGATTTAATAATCAGGTGGTCGCCACCGAGTAAAGTCATGGAACAAGAAAACATTGCCGTAGGTCTGGATATAGGAACCACAAAGATTGTGGCGATGATCGGTCGTAAAAATGAATTTGGCAAGATGGAGATTTTGGGTATTGGAAAATCCAAAAGTCTTGGTGTTCATCGCGGGGTGGTCAATAACATTACCCAGACCATTCAATCAATACAACAAGCGGTACAAGATGCTGAAAGTAGTTCTGGAATGACCATAAGCGATGTCGTGGTCGGGATCGCCGGCCAGCACATTCGCAGCTTGCAACATAGCGATTACATCACGCGAAACAACAGTGACGAGGTCATTCAAGATGAAGACATCGATCGACTCTGTAATCAGGTGCACAAACTGGTGATGTTGCCTGGGGAAGAGATTATTCATGTATTGCCCCAAGATTTTAAGGTCGATGGTCAAGCCGAAATTAAAGAACCCATTGGCATGTACGGTGGGCGCTTAGAGGCCAACTTTCATGTGGTCGTAGGCCAAGTTTCTTCCATTCGAAATATCGGTCGTTGTGTGAAAAGTTCCGGTCTTGATCTTTCCGGAATTACTTTAGAGCCTTTGGCTTCGTCCAATGCGGTGTTGAGTCAAGAGGAAAAAGAAGCGGGAGTGGCCTTGATTGATATTGGTGGAGGGACCACAGATTTGGCCATTTTTAAAGACGGTATTATCCGCCATACGGCCGTCATTCCATTTGGCGGAAATGTGATCACTGAAGACATCAAAGAAGGGTGTTCAATCATCGAGAAACAAGCCGAATTACTCAAGATAAAATTTGGATCTGCCTGGCCAGGAGAAAACAAAGACAACGAAATTGTCTCGATTCCTGGATTACGGGGTCGAGATCCTAAGGAAATTAGCCTTAAGAATCTTTCCAAAATCATCCATGCTCGTGTGGTGGAAATCATAGAGCAAGTGTATTTGGAAATCAGAAATTACGGTCATGAAGAACAAAAGAAAAAACTCATTGCGGGTATTGTTCTCACGGGCGGAGGGTCTCAATTGCGCCATTTAAAGCAATTGGTCGAATACATCACCGGAATGGACACGCGTATTGGTTATCCCAACGAGCACTTAGCTGGAGATAGCGATAGCGAAACGACCAGTCCAATGTATGCCACAGCGGTCGGTCTGGTCTTGACGAGTTTGAATGAGAAAAACCGCAAGCATTCCTCAGCCAAATTAAAAGAAGCGCTTCAGTCTCAGGGAGAACAAGACCCAGAGGTCACTGAAGTTCAGGAGCCCAAAGAAGAAGGGGTACAGCCACAAAATGAATCACGCGGATTTTTCGATAAGTGGGCCGATAAGTTTAAAGAATTTTTAGATAACGCAGAATAATTATTGTTCCAAAAAAACAACCTTTATGAGCCACCAAGAGTTTGATAATATCTCATTTGACCTTCCCAAAAATCAATCGAATGTCATAAAAGTCATCGGTGTCGGTGGCGGTGGGAGTAATGCAATCAACCACATGTTTAGCCAAGGCATAAAAGGCGTTGATTTTGTCATTTGCAATACCGATGCCCAAGCCTTGGAAAATAGTGCCGTGCCCGTAAAAATTCAGCTTGGTGTGTCATTGACCGAAGGGCTAGGTGCAGGGGCTAACCCTAAAATCGGCGAACAAGCAGCCGTTGAATCCGTAGAAGAAATTCGCGCCATGCTTTCTACGAATACCAAAATGATTTTTATCACCGCTGGAATGGGTGGGGGCACAGGGACAGGTGCTGCGCCGATCATTGCGCAAATGGCCCGAGAATTGGATGTTTTAACGGTTGGAATCGTGACCATGCCTTTCCAATTTGAAGGCAAACTGCGTAACGATCAAGCACAAATTGGAATTGAAAATCTACGAAAAAATGTAGATTCTTTAATCGTTGTAAATAACAATAAGCTCCGTGAAGTTTATGGGAATCTAGGCTTTAAGGCCGGGTTTTCTAAGGCAGACGAAGTGCTGGCCACAGCCGCCCGTGGGATTGCTGAAGTAATAACCCATCACTACACGCAAAACATTGACTTGCGTGATGCCAAGACTGTTTTGGCCAATAGTGGTACCGCGATCATGGGAAGCGCTATGGCTATTGGGTCTAATAGAGCCAAGGAAGCCATTTCAAAATCACTCGACTCGCCCCTTCTAAATGATAACAAAATCAAAGGAGCGAAAAATGTATTGCTTCTGATTGTCAGTGGTTCTGAAGAAATTACCATAGATGAAATCGGTGAAATCAGCGATTATATCCAGGATGAAGCGGGCCATAGTGCCAATATCATTATGGGTGTGGGTGAAGACGAGGCGCTCCAGGGTGCCATTGCCATTACCGTGATCGCAACGGGCTTCGATCTGGAACAACAGAATCATATCGTTCATACGGAGGCAAAAAAAATCATTCACACCTTAGAAGAGGAACAGCGTGCCGCCTATGATCTAAGTACGGATAGTCTACCGAAACAAACGGTTATTAAAGAAGCCTCTGTGGAGTCTTTGCGTCCTTCACCAAAGACGCAGGAGCCCCCGGTGATTCGTCATACGCTTTTTGAAGACGATGATTCAGAGCCTTTTAAGGCTAAAGAGAATCCCCAAAGCCCCTTGCAGGATGAAATATCTCCTGACGACAGTATAGAAAACGTGCCGGCCAACGCAGCGTTTGAGTCCCCTTTTGAGGATTATATTCCCACGACGGAGTTAATCCGAAATATACCGGTTCAAGCAGAACACGTGGATATTAATTTTTTGGCAGAATTTCAACAAGTCGTGGTCAATGAGATCGAAGTTCATGATTTTGAAATTGTCTGTGTGGATGAGGCCCTAGAGCAAGACCATGCACCCGTTGAAAATTTTGCTGAAGAAAACAAATCGGTTGATGATCAAATGTTGATGTTTGACTTGCCGATAAATCAGCAAACCCCAGAGGAAATATTGGCTATAGAAGTTCATGCCGAGGAACTCGTTTATGAAGAATTGAGCGCCGCTGAAGAACATCCAGAATATGAGATGCCCGTGGCAGAGCACGCCCCTGCGGAACAAGGAACAATTCGCTATGTGCTTGAAGATGAAAAAGAAGCCGCGATTGAGACTGAAGTTGCAGTGGACCAAGAGGCCACTATTGAAGCGTCGATGACCCTTAAAACTAAGGTGGCTCCTGAAGAAGCCCCTGCTGAAAATCCAGGGTCTTTAGATCCGCTTAATGCGCCAATTGCTCAACTTTTAAGAGAACGTACCGAGGAGCGTAAGCGGAAGATGAAGGAGTTTAATTACAAATTCAGAAATAGCGCCTCCAAGATTGATGAAATTGAGCGTCAACCGGCGTATAAGCGCATGGGTATTGAGTTAGATGATGCTAAAGCTCAGGAGGACCAGTTGTCTAGAACTACAGTGAATCTCGATGATGATGACCTTGATTTGCGTTCCAATAATAGTTTTTTGCACGATAATGTCGATTAAATAAAGCTGTCAGGACAAGTGCAAAATGAAAAAAAGCAAGCCACTCGGGCTTGCTTTTTTTGTGCGTAAACCCATAACCTTCGGTTTGTGTTTTCTTCGAAAAACAAAGAACCACGCCCGATGGCGTGGTTTTGTGCTTGATGTGACCCAGGGAGGATTCGAACCCCCAACCCTCAGAGCCGAAATCTGATATTCTATCCAGTTGAACTACTGGGCCATGACTTATTAAGCCTATTTTTTAGTCATAATTTTCGGGGCGAATATACAAAAAGGTCGATTAAATCCTTGGCCTTTTTTTCAGTGGTTTTGAAAGGCCCTCGTTAGCGTTTACTGCATTATCCTTTGGTTCGTATATGCGCTATGATTTGGGTGGCGTGAACTCTAGAATTCTCGATAAACCATAAATGTGTTTGTAACCCCCCGCAGATCACTCCAGCTAAATAAAGCCCGGGTCGATTCGATTCCATGGTCTCGGGATTGTATTTTGGTTTTTGAAATTCTTCTTCCTCAATGGTGATGCCATTTTCTTTTAAAAAGCTGAGATTCGGTCGATAGCCGGTCAGGGCTAGAACAAAGTCATTCTCTAGTACTTTTTCTCCTTCCGGGGTCTTAATGGTGACATGGTCAGGATGAATCGCGGTGATCTGACTCTTAAAATATGCTTTAATACTTCCTTCGGCGATGCGATTTTCGATATCGGGCTTAACCCAATATTTCACGCGTTCTCCAATGGACGCCCCGCGCACGATCATGGTGACCGTCCCTCCTTTGCGAAATATTTCTAAAGCTGCGTCTACGGCTGAGTTACTTGCGCCCACGACGATGGTGTTTTTAAACGCATACGGATGTCCCTCACTGAAGTAATGCCGTACTTTGGAACTGAGTTCACCCGGGACATTGAGCATTTTCGGAAGATCGTAAAAGCCAGTAGCGAGAATTACTTTTCGTCCACAGTGGACTTGTTTATCTGTAATGACGTGATAATCTTGATCCACGCCTTGTATGCTTTGTACTGATTCGTAAAGGGCGAGATTTGATTTTAGTTTTTCACCAATGCGTCCGTAATAAGCAAGAGCTTCATCTCGATTCGGTTTAGGTTGTGCACTAATAAAGGGAATACCGCCAATTTCAAGTTTGTCGGAGGTTGAAAAGAACCTCATGTTGCGTGGATAATTATAGATAGAATTAACCAGAACGCCTTTTTCTATGATTGTAAAACTAAGCTGATTTTCAAGACAAGCCAGACCACAAGCTAAACCGATTGGGCCTCCCCCAATGATGAGTACGTCTTTTTTGTCTGGCATAGAGGCTATTGAGTTATCTTTTTGAGATGGGCAACGGTGGCTAATGGGTCTTCTGCATTGAACACAAAACTACCGGCTACGAGTACATCGGCCCCGGCCTCTTTTAAAGCGAGTGCATTGTCACTGGTCACCCCGCCGTCTATTTCGATTAAAAAATTTGCATTTTGTTCCTGGCGTAGGCTGTTGAGTTCGCGAACCTTTTGGTAGGTATGCTCAATGAATTTTTGACCGCCAAATCCTGGGTTTACACTCATGAGACAAACCAAATCTAGATCACCCAAAACGTCTTTCAAAAGCGATACAGGGGTATGCGGATTCAGTGCGACTCCAGCCTTCATGCCCTGCTGTTTTATGGCTTGTAGGCTGCGATGCAAATGGGTGCAGGCTTCGTAGTGCACGGTGAGAATTGCTGCACCCAATTCAGCAAAAGTTTGAATATACCGATCAGGGTCTACAATCATCAAATGCACATCCAAGGGTTTCTGGGCGTGAGTGCCAATGGCTTTGAGCACCGGCATGCCAAAACTGATATTGGGCACAAAGACTCCATCCATAATATCAATATGAAACCAATCGGCCATACTTTGATTAATCATGGTAACGTCGCGCTGTAAATTGGCAAAGTCTGCTGCTAAAACTGAAGGGGCAATGAGGGTTTGGGCCATGTGAGAAGTTTTGGTAAAAGTACAAAATCACAGTCTTTTGTAATAAAAAACCTCCGGGAATGTCCCGGAGGTTCTCATCAATCAAAAACAAACAGTATAAAACTGTTCATTACTATATCTCAGCGGCAGGCTTAAATTAATCGCTTGAGCCGCTGAAAGAGGATTAACCCAAATATGTTTTAAGAATTTTACTTCTAGAGGTATGCTTCAATCGGCGAATCGCTTTTTCTTTGATCTGACGAACGCGTTCACGCGTCAAGTCAAAGGTCTCTCCAATTTCTTCTAAGGTCATCGGGTGTTGATTGCCTAAACCAAAGTACAAACGGATCACATCGGCCTCACGAGGGGTTAAGGTTTCGAGGGCGCGCTCTATTTCTGTTCTCAGTGATTCGTGTAATAAGGTACGATCAGGATTAGGAGACTCGCCACTGCGCAGAACGTCGTATAGGTTTGAATCTTCTCCCTCAACCAAAGGGGCATCCATAGAGACGTGACGCCCAGAATTCTTCATGGATTCTTTCACGTCATTAATGGTCATATCGAGCTCTTTGGCTATTTCTTCGGCAGAAGGCGGGCGCTCATGAGCTTGCTCCAAAAAGGCATAGGTCTTGTTGATTTTATTGATGCTTCCAATTTTGTTAAGCGGTAAGCGTACGATACGTGATTGCTCGGCTAGGGCCTGCAATATAGACTGTCTAATCCACCATACGGCGTAAGAGATAAACTTGAATCCACGAGTTTCGTCAAAACGCTGTGCTGCTTTGATGAGCCCTAAATTTCCTTCATTGATTAAGTCAGGGAGTGTTAAGCCTTGGTTTTGGTATTGCTTCGCCACAGAAACCACAAAACGCAAATTTGCTTTGGTGAGCTTCTCTAGGGCGCGCTGATCTCCGGCTTTAATCCGCTGGGCTAATTCAACCTCCTCGTCGGCGGTAATTAGATCAACTTTTCCAATTTCTTGAAGGTATTTGTCAAGTGATGCGGTCTCTCTATTGGTGACCTGCTTGGTGATTTTTAACTGTCTCATGAAAGGTTATAGAATGAGGTTTAAAGAAGTCATGTACTGAGTTATACGCAGGAATGTGAAAAATGTTACAGATGAGTTGTTCTTTTTTGACAATTCGGTCAAAATATTTTTACTGGTCCTTGTATTTGGGTGTGATTTAATCATGGGCTCATAATCATAGGCACAAAATAAAAAAGCCCGGACCATGGGTCCGGGCTTTTTTTGTTGGCCATTGGCCTAAAATTTTGGAGGAATTAATCCTCACTATTGTTGCGATCCGAACGATCAGAGCGATCAGAGCGATCATCGCGATTTTGACGTCCGTCACGACCATCACGACCAGAGCGATTGTCTCGTCCCCCGCGTTGATCGCGTCCACGTCCACCAGAGCGTCTATCATCACGCGGCGGGCGCTCAACATAGCCTTCTGGCTTTGGTAAAAGAACCTTACGCGATACTTTGTCTTTTTTAGTTCGAGGATCGACCCCTAAATATTTCACATCAAAAACATCACCCATGTTCACCACATCAGTGACATTCTCAGTGCGTTTCCAATCGAGTTCAGAAACATGCAAAAGGGTCTCATTACCCGGAGCTTCTTTGTATTCAACAACAGCACCAAAGTCAAGAATTTTAATCACTTTTACTTCGTAAACACTTCCGACTTCCGGCTTAAAGGTCAAAGAATCTATTTTGGCAAGAACTGCGTCAATTCCCGCTTGATCTGTACCTAAAATTTCAACAATTCCTTCTTCAGTGACCGGATCTTCGTTAATTACGATTGTCGTCTTAGTCGTTTTTTGAAGCTCTTGGATTACTTTTCCACCAGGTCCAATAAGGGCCCCAATATATTCGTTTGGAATAGTTGTGGTCACCATTTTAGGTGCATGTGGCTTGACATCAGCATTAGGCTGAGCAATCGCATCGACAAGTTTTTCTAAAATATGAAGACGTCCGTCACGCGCTTGCTTTAAGGCATTGACCAAAATCTCGTAAGACAAGCCTTTAACCTTAATGTCCATTTGACATGCGGTGATTCCATCTTCAGTACCAGTCACTTTAAAGTCCATATCTCCGAGGTGATCTTCATCTCCTAAGATATCTGACAATACAGCGTACTTCCCGTCATTTCCAGAAATCAGACCCATAGCAATTCCAGAGACTGGTTTTTTCATTTGTACACCAGCATCCATAAGGGCCATGGTCCCACTACAAACCGTTGCCATAGAGGAGCTTCCATTACTCTCTAATACTTCAGAAACTACGCGGACCGTATAAGGACAATCCGCAGGGATCATTCCTTTTAATGCGCGTTGGGCAAGGTTTCCGTGCCCCACTTCTCGTCTTGATGTACCGCGAATTGGGCGGGCTTCACCGGTTGAGAACGGAGGGAAATTATAGTGAAGATAGAATGTCTCTTCACCTTCAAATGAGGGCATATCAATTTGATTGGCCTCTCGAGAGGTTCCCAGGGTTACCGTTGCCAAGGCTTGAGTTTCTCCACGGGTAAAAATCGCAGATCCGTGTGTAGAAGGCAGGTAATCTACCTCACACCAGATCGGGCGAATATCTGTAGTTTTTCTGCCGTCCAAACGAAGTCCCTCGTTAAGGGTCAAATCGCGCACGGCCTCTTTTTCCGCTTTGCTGTAGTATTTGGAGATCATAGAACCGTAGTCCGCTAATTCTTCTTCTGAGAAACTCGCTTTAACTTCTTCTTTGATGGCACCAAAGGCAGCGCTGCGCTCTTGCTTACTTGATCCAGACTGAGCGACCTGATAAACTTTATCATACACCATGTCGTGAATTCTTTGGGCTAAAGCCTCATCTTCACGTTCGCCGGCATATTCACGAGTTGGTTTTTTGCCAACAGCTTCAGCCAGGCGCACCTGAGCAGCACATTGAACCTTAATCGCCTCGTGAGCGGCTTTAATGGCCTCGGTCATTTCCTCTTCTGAAATTTCGTTCATTTCTCCTTCCACCATCATGACAGAGTCTGCAGAGGCACCGATGACCATATCGATGTCACTTTCTTCAAGTTGAGCACGAGATGGGTTAATGATAAATTCACCATTAACACGTCCTACACGAACCTCTGAAATAGGACATTCAAAAGGGAAATCAGATAATTGAATAGCAGCAGAGGCCGCAAGTCCTGCCAAAGCATCAGGCATTACCTCTTCATCATGAGACATCAATTGAATCATAACTTGAGTTTCTGCATGGTAATCTTTTGGAAACAAAGGACGCAACACGCGGTCTACAAGACGCATAGTGAGTACTTCACCATCACTTGGACGGGCTTCACGTTTAAAAAATCCTCCAGGATAACGTCCTGAAGCCGCGAATTTCTCGCGATAATCTACAGTCAAAGGCAAAAAGTCAACATCACTTTGTTGATAGTTAGAAACTACAGTACAAAGCAACATACATTTACCAGACTGAACCACTACAGAACCATGGGCCTGTTTGGCTAGTTTTCCAGTTTCTAGGGTGATCTGACGACCATCCCCGAGGTCAATAACCTCTTTAAATACTTTAGGTATCATTTGTTTTTCATTTATGCATCTTAGATGATGCTTTTAATTGGTCGCTGACCGATTTTCGGCCAAAGGTTGAGTTGTTGTGGTGTTGTTTCGAACCAATGAAAAACTCAATTCAGCTTTTTTAGCATTGTTTACATTCTGTAAGATCAATCAAAGCTAGGCTATAATTCTTAAGAATGCAAAAACAAAAGGGATACCAGCGGTATCCCTTTTTAATTTATTTACGTAGGCCTAGTTCTTTGACTATAGCACGGTAGCGCATAATATCTTTTTTCATTAGATAATCGAGTAGAGATCGTCTTTTACCGACGAGTTTTACTAGTGAGCGCTCTGTGTTATAATCTTTGTGATTGCGTTTTAGGTGCTGGGTCAAATGCTGAATTCGGTAGGTGAAAAGAGCGATTTGGCCTTCGGCAGTACCGGTGTCGGTAACACTTTTGCCGTGTTTTTTAAAAATTTCTTGTTTTTTCTCAGATGATAAATACATGCCAATATTATTTAAATGATTTTTATGTATGTTGATAACCTCGTGATTATCGAGCCGCGAAAATACAAAATTGAATTATTTTTTTCTGTATAATTGTAATAAAATCAATCATTGCCCATTAAAAACGGGTCCGTTGGTGACCAATTGTGACTGTAACCTATAAATTCTACCTTTAATTATGACCCATTCCTTTGCTCAGCTCTCTAAGAAAGTTTGTTTTGCCTTTTCGGTGGCGGTTATTATGGTTTCTTGCTCAGGTAATGACGATAGTGTGCCGGAGGTGAATGTTTCCGTGAGTGATTCGGCCTTGGCGGCCAAGTCCGATGGTATTTTTGAGGCCACACAACACATCGTAGAGAGTGGATATAACTATATAGAAGAACCCGGACGTATGCCCAATTCAATTTTTGGTGCGTCCTGTCCAGACTTTGAGGTTAATGTTGAGGGCACGCAAGTTACCCTGATCGTTGATTTTGGTCCATCATGTCAATTGCTCAGTGGACCGGAGGTGTCGGGTCGAATTGTTCTTGAGTATGGTCCGAGAGTCGGCGGGTTACGGACCATAGATTATGTATATCAGGATTTTTACTTCAATGGGAATCAAGTTACCGGTGGGGGACAAATCATTAGAGATTCAGAAAACAATAACGGTAATCCTCAGTCCAGTCTTAATGAAAATATTACGGTTGCCTTTAGTGGGAGCAGTGTTACCGCGAACAGAGTGGGTACGCGCTATGTAGAATGGGTAACGGGTGTCGGTTCTGGGACATGGATTGATAATGTTTACCATATCTGGGGTGATTGGGAAACTACCCTAAGTACTGGATTTGTGCGCACAGGAGTCGTCAACCCGACAAGCCCATTGGTTCGTGGCTTAGCATTGTGTGATTACATCGTCTCGGGAGTGATGCAGATCAACCAAGAAAATCTTTCAGGAACGCTCGATTATGGCGACGGAACTTGTGATGCCACAGCTATTCTTACCGTGAATGGCATCGAGTTTACCATTAACTTAGACTAGGGGCGTGGCGCCTCGACTGCGGCGCACAACATAAAACATCCAAAATTAGGCCTCTTCTAGGGTGCGCATCGGCTTGTTTTGAATCAAGTCTAAGTACCGATTGATGTTTTTCTTAAGGTCTTTTCTGTGTGAAATGAAATCTAAGAAACCGTGCTCTAATAGAAATTCTGCGGTTTGAAAACCTTCAGGCAACTCTTTTCCTGTGGTGTCACGAACGACACGAGGGCCGGCAAATCCGATTAAAGCTCCTGGCTCACTGATATTAATATCCCCAAGCATAGCAAAGGACGCGGTGGTACCCCCAGTGGTTGGATCTGTGCAAAGCGAAATATAAGGGATTTTGGCGTCAGCCAGTTGGGCTAACTTGGCACTTGTTTTGGCCAGCTGCATTAAGGATAATGCGGCTTCCATCATACGGGCTCCTCCACTTTTGGAAATGATCAATAGGGGCGTTTTGTTTTTAAGTGCATAGTCTGCTGCTCGGGCAATTTTTTCCCCGACAACACTTCCCATAGAGCCTCCGATAAATCCGAAATCCATACAAGCGACCACTAAGTCTTCACCCATAGAACGCCCGACTGCAGTGCGCACAGCATCCTTGAGATTTGTTTTCTTTTCAGCTTCCTTAAGCCGGTCCGTATATTTTTTGGTGTCTTGAAACTTTAAGGTATCCTTAGATCTTAAATCCTTGTCGAGTTCCTTGAACTTATTGTCGTCAAATAAAATCTCGAAGTACTCTTTACTGCCAACACGCACGTGATAACCGTCCTCCGGACTCACGTAGAAATTGCGTGCCAACTCTTCTGCGTCGACAATCTTTCCAGTAGGGGACTTATACCACAATCCTTTAGGAACGTCTTTTTTGAGCTCCGTCGGCGTTTGAATTCCTTTTGTTGTACGTTTGAACCAGGCCATAGGACTTGTTATTTGTTTACAAGGTATCTATATTGTTTAAATCTTCAAAGGCTTTTTTCAAGCGCGCCTTAAACGTCACCTCACCTTCGCGTAACCATTTACGGGGGTCGTAATATTTTTTGTTTGGCAGATCACCGCCGTCTGGATTCCCGATTTGCGTTTTTAGATATTCATATTGCCCCACCATATAATCTCGAATCCCTTCTGTGAAGGCAAATTGTAAATCGGTATCAATGTTCATTTTAACCACACCATAACCAATTGATTCGCGAATTTCGTCCAGAGTGGAACCACTTCCACCGTGGAAGACAAAATCGATTGGGTTAGTCCCAGTGCCGAATTTTTCTTGAATATAGGTTTGTGAGTTTTTAAGAATTTTTGGGGTGAGTTTTACATTTCCCGGCTTGTAAACACCATGCACATTTCCAAAAGCGGCCGCAACTGTAAATTGATCGCTCACTTGCATGAGTTGCTCATAAGCATAGGCGACTTCTTCGGGTTGTGTGTAGAGTTTCGAACTGTCTACATCAGAATTATCTACTCCGTCCTCTTCACCACCGGTAATGCCCAGTTCAATTTCCAAGGTCATCCCAATTTTACTCATTCTCTCGAGGTAGTGTTTACAGATTTCGATATTCTCTTCCAAAGGCTCCTCTGAAAGATCAATCATATGACTGCTAAATAAAGTCCGTCCTGTACGGGCGTAATGCGTTTCGCTAGCACTAATTAAGCCATCAATCCAAGGCAAAAGATTTTTAGCACAGTGATCGGTATGTAAAATGACCGGAGTCTGATAGGCTTGAGCGAGTGCATGGATATGATGTGCTCCAGCGATACTCCCCGCAATGGCAGCGCGTTGGCCCTCATTGGACAAGCCCTTTCCCGCGTTAAATTGCGCCCCACCATTTGAAAATTGAATAATCACCGGTGCGTTGACTTCGCGCGCAGTTTCCAATACGGTGTTTATCGTATTTGAGCCAACCACATTAACCGCGGGCATGGCGTATTGTTTTGACTTAGCGTGTTGGAAAATTGCTTGGACCTCCTGACCAGAGGCCACTCCTGGCTTTATGGAATGGCTCATATTTTTGAACTTTGATTAGGGGTCAAAAATAGAAAAAAATACCGGTTTAGAAGGGGTAGTTTATTCCTATGTTATACACAGCATTGGCAAAATTATATTCCTTAAACCAACGATCATTTGCTGGGCGGGCTGGATTGTGGGTTTTAAATCCCGTGTCAAATCGAATCACAAAAAAACCAAAGTCATAGCGAAGGCCAAGGCCGCTGGCCACGGCGAGTTCTTTTAAGTCTTCGAGACCATTGAATTGGAAGGCGGGATCCAAAACATCGTCCTTGAAATTCCAAATATTGCCCACATCGGCAAAAAATGCCCCTTTGAACCCACCAAAAATAGGAAAGCGATATTCGAGGTTAACGCTGAGTTTAAAATTAGCTTCATTAAAATCAAGATTGCTGCCACTAGAACCTGGACCCAAATCATAAGCGCGCCAGCCTCTGATATCGTTAGCCCCTCCTGCAAAATAACTTCGAGTAAAGGGAATAGACGAGCTGTTTCCAAAGGGGAGCGCCCAACCTCCGAAACCTCTAAAGGCCATTACATTTTGACTGCCTAAATCCCAGTGTCTGATATAGTCTAACTCCAGTTTTGCGTATTGTGAAAAAGCGACGCCAAAAAATTCTCTTCGCCCTAAAGCGTCTGTTGATCCACTGAGTTGACTCAGGCCTGACAGCAAGCTACCCGCGAGCTCGGCCTTCCACTGAAATCTGGTGAAACTATTGTCATTAACGGTCTCGCGATTATCTATTTGCCACGTATAATTTGTCGCCAGAATTAGGTTGTTTTCAGTGAGTCGATTCTTTCTTTGAGCGATGGCATTCATCTCACGGGTGAGTTCGGGATTAAAACTCCACGGCACTTGGGGATCTTGAACACTGCTCAAAAACAGATTCGTCTCGTCTGGAATATTGAGTCGAGGCTCTTCTGCGGTGAAAGGGTAATTGACCTCTTGAGCAATTTCATTCAGGCGCTGATAAGAGGCACGGTAGACATTGAAATAATTAGCGGCATTCAAATTGCGCACATACTGAAGGTTCAGCAAATCGAACGTGTTGCTGCGCGTATTGGTCGGACGCCATTGATAACTAAAAATACTGTTGAAATTCTGGCGGTCGAGTCCAATATTTTGTTGGGAGTTGAGTCCGGTACTAATGGCCGTCGTGGGGGCCATATACTTAGGGATAATCCTCTGAGTATTTATCGGAAATAAAAGTCGTGGAATGCTCAATCGCGCATCCACCCCCACGTCAGAGGTGTTGAAAAATTGACTGTCGCTAATGGCGTTGTCTTTTGACGAACCGACACTTCCTCTTGCCGAAATCTCTAGGTTTTCTGCGCCCCGAAAAACATTGCGAATTAAAAATGAGGTACTGAATCCCACGCCAAATTGTTGAATGGTTGAGGTGTAGGCATCGAGATCAATTCCGAAGGTGTACTTCTTTCGTGGAGTTAGATAAATACTGCTGATCAGTCCGGTTTGGGTTGAATCATCTGGATCAACTTTATAATGAATTGTGGGGTATTTAAAGTTGCGCAATTCATTGATTTGGGTGTTGGTTACCGTCCGGTCAATATCACTATACAAGCTTCCTGGAAGAATGGCGATGGCATTAGTTAACGCTTTAGAACGATATTTTGAGGCCTCGTGACTAAAGAGTTCATACCCTTTATAGTAGGTTGTGTCGCTAAAAGGAAGCATTTGATTTTGAGGGCTGTGATCGGTAATAATGCGAACGCGATTAATTTTATACTGTTTAAAAGGTGCGGTCGTCGCTACGGAGTCGCCCTTGTTAATCCGTCTGTTAGGAATAATATATTGCACGTTAACGCGATGACCGAGTCCATTGGTATCGGCTTCAAAGGTCACATAGTCTTGATCAAAAAAATAAAAGCCCGAGTTGCGCATCTGAAGTGTGATTCGCGCGCGTTCGTTATCAAAATTGACCAAGTCGTAGGTTTGTCCGGACTGAATAAAGGAAGCTTTTTGAGTGGCCCTGAAAAGTGAATCTACCTCAGGGGATTCTATTTTGTAAGTCAGGTCACCGATACTGTAGGGTTGGTTTGGTGTTAGGGAATATTGCAGACTCCCCCTGTTTTTTTTGACAGTGTCTTTCAGGACACTATAACGGCCTTTTACATTAAAATAACCCTGGTTGTAGTAATATTTTTTTAGCTGTTCCAAAGAACGCGCCGCTTTACTTGTATCGATAATAACCGGAGCACTTCCCGTATTTTTGAGCCATTGATTGAAATTGATTTTGGCCGAGTCTATGGCACGTATTTGTTTGGCCGAGATCAGCCGCTGAAGTCTTTCGATTCTTTTAGGTTTCGCGGCTAACCATTGCTCAAACCGGGCATGAGGATCTGGTGTGGCCAAATTATGAACCAATACCCCGAGCGGTAGGCCCACTACAGGTAATTTGGTGTTGGGTTTTTGCAACAAAAGGTCCGATAATTCAGCCTCTTTGCGCTCTAGTTCATCGACAAAAATTTGATTGTTGACCAGCCAAAGTTCCTCTTTGGTGAGTCGCCGTGTGGGACTGCATGCTTGAAGCAATAGAAATCCTAAAATAAGTGATATTTTTGTGACAGAGCGCGTCAAGAGATCGGTGTTAATACCTCAAAAATAGGATAAATTTGATAAGCAATAGCGAAATAAAATTAATAACGGGTCTGCACCGAAAAAAGTACCGTGACCTCCACAATTTATTCATTGCGGAAGGGGAAAAACTCATTAAAGACCTTTTAAAATCCGGGGCTCAACTAACCCATTTTTACACCACGGAACCGATTCAGCCAACCGATAGTGCCCCTAGTGCAATTGCTCCGGTGCTCATTTCGGAGCGCCAAATGCAAAAAATAAGTGGGCAGAAAAATCCGAGTGGCTGGCTCGCTGTTTTTAAGCAGCCAAAAAACACCGCATTGGATGAAGCCTGCTGGGTGGTGGCCTTGGACGATGTTCAAGACCCCGGAAATATGGGAACAATTTTACGCCTTTGTGACTGGTTTGGCATCAGCCATGTCGTTTGTTCTTTAGATACCGTAGATCGGTTTAATCCGAAAGTTGTGCAATCCAGTATGGGGTCTATCGCTCGCGTTCAGGTGCACTATGTGTCCTTGGACCAGTGGTTGGACGCGCAGACGAAACCGATTTTCGGTGCCGTACTCGATGGCCAATCGCTTACAAAAGTCATCTGGCCAAAGCAGGGGGTCTTACTTATGGGCAATGAAGGGCAGGGGATACGTCCCCAGCGGGCGCGGTATATCACAGATCATTTGAGTATCTCCGGGGCGCCATCCAGAGGTGCAGAGAGTTTAAACGTCGCTATGGCGACGGGTATTTTGCTTCACCAGTGGCACTTAAACCAATAACCATGGTAGGGTATTGCGTTTTACTGAAAAGTAAAGTTGATAAATACCCCTCTGGTTTTCATCGAGGCGATATTTGAGGTCCAAGGACTCAGGGGGTTTCGGTCGCGGACCAATTCATCCGAGGTGGCGAACACGCCGCGAATTGACGGAGAAAACTTAAAATAATACAGGTAGAAATCAATACCAAATCCCAATTCGTAATAGCTTGTATTTCGGGTCATGCGAAACTGTCCGAAATAATTGTCTTCGGGGTTTGTCTCGTTACTTCCTAAATTGATCGACTTCGAAATACCACCGACGATAAACGGCTTAAAATTATTCAGTCGCTTAGTTGAAACTTTAAGCAGTAAAGGTAAATGAACATAAGTAGATTTTACTTCTCTAAAATAATCGGATTCTTCTTCAATCCGGGGAAAGGTAAGGTTGCGCTGGGTAAAATAAATCCCCGGTTCAAGACGAAGATTTAAATAGTCGTTTATGCGTAGATCCCCAATTAAGCCCACATTAAATCCTGCTTGTGGGGAGACTTCTACGTCGGTGTTCTCATCGTCAAATTGTCGATTATAGGTGAATTTAAAGTCGTAGCTGTTGAATCCTAAAAAGTAACCCCAGGATAAGGGACGGCTGTCAAAAGTCTCCAAATTAGCCAGGCGCTCTTTATTAAATAACTGACCATGAGAAACTTGGAATACACACAAGCAAATCACAAAAACAATATGGCTATGAAATGATCTCATTTTGTGGCTCGATAAATGGTAGCTACACCAAAAGTTTGAGGGTTATGGGGTTGGACTATAAACCCAATTTCTGCCAAAATATTGTTGAAGGCCTGACCGTAGGGAAAGGATGCCGCGCTGTCACTCAGATAACGATAGGCTGATTTATCTTTAGAAAACCATCGGCCAATAGTTGGCATGATCCCCTTTGAATAAAAATGATATCCTTGTTTGAAGGGAAATTTTTCTGGGACAGAGGTTTCAAGAATAACCAATAACCCAGCAGGCTTCAAAACACGAAATATTTCTGCTAAACCATTTTCTAGATGCTCAAAATTGCGCACACCAAAGGAAACCGTAATGGCGTCAAAGTAATTGTCATCAAAAGGTAGGGCTTCACTGTCGCCTTTCACAAAGCGCAGCCGATCAGCATAAGGGAGCCCTTGGACTTTGGCTATAGCTTGGTTGAGCATGCCTTGAGACAAGTCGAGGCCGATAATTTCTTTGGCCTTAGTTTTTTTGGCAAAGGCTATGGCTAAATCACCTGTTCCTGTGGCAATATCAAGGAGTGTCTCCCCGGAATGCTCGGCCACATAGCGCACCACTTTCTTACGCCATTGTAAATCCGCACCAAAGGAAATGACACGATTTAATTGATCGTATTCTCCGGAAATAGTGTCGAACATTTGTTCGACTTGCGCTTTTTTATCTAAAGCGGACGTTTTGTAAGGTTTTATTTTTTCGGCCATATAATGGGGGCAAAACTAATATTTTTCATTGAATTCGGCGGTTCTTTATTCACCGATTATAAGGGGATAAATCCTTATTGTACTGCTTATTTTGTATTTTTGTCCCGCAAGCGTTTAGACTTTTCTATGAAAATTATCATTGCAGGGGCAGGAGAAGTAGGATTCCATCTAGCCAAATTATTGTCTTTTGAATCTCAAGACATTACACTGATCGACACTAATCGCGATTCACTTAATTATGCCGATACCCATTTAGATATCCGTGTTATTCGTGGCGATGCGACCTCGATCGCGGTGCTTAAGGAAGCTCAAATAGGCAAGACCGATCTGGTTATCGGGGTAACCTCTAGTGAAACCACAAATATCACCGCCTGTGTTTTAGCCAAACAACTCGGCGCCAAAAGAACAATTGCCCGTATTGCCAATACTGAATTTATCGAGCATAAAGATGAGGTAGGCTTTACAAAATTTGGTATTGATGAATTGATTTCTCCAGAGGCTTTAGCCGCTACGGAAATTGAATTACTGCTCAATCAAAGTGCTTTTAACGATACCTACGAGTTTGAAGACGGGGCGTTAACTATGATTGGACTTCACCTTTCGCGCACCGCCGCTTTTGTTGGGCGGACCGTAAAAGAGGTTGGTTTGATTTATCCCGAGTTACAATACGTGCCGATTGCCATTCAAAGATTTGGGACTCAATACACCGTTATTCCCCGGGGAGACACCCAATTTAAAGAGGGGGACCAGGTCTACTTTATCACGACCGAAGAAGGGGTTGAGGAAATTTTTAAACTTACAGGAAAGGTCCGAGATGAGATTAAGGACGTAATGATTCTTGGGGGGAGTAATATCGGTTGTAAAACCGCTTTCGATTTATGTCAAAATAAATTCAATGTAAAACTCATTGAACACGATAAGAATAAGGCTTTTGAGATTGCAGACGACTTACCAAATTGTTTGGTAATCAATGGCGATGGCCGCAATGTGGAACTTTTACAAGAGGAATCCATTGTTGATATGGATGCCTTTATTGCCGTAACCGGCAATAGCGAAACGAACATAATGTCTTGTTTGGTCGCTAAATCTAAAGGGGTCAAAAAAACGATTGCCTTGGTTGAAAACATGGATTATTTTCAACTCTCTCATTCTATCGGTATCGACACCTTAATCAATAAAAAACTTCTGGCAGCAAACCATATTTTCAGACATATTCGTCAAGGGGAGGTGGTCGCAATGACGCGACTGAACAATATGAATGCCGAGTTGTTGGAATTTGTGGTTTCTCCGTCATCAAAGGTTTGTGACAAGCGCATCAAGGATTTGGATTTTCCTCGTTCAGCGATTATAGGCGGGGTAGTGCGCGATCAAGTGGGATTGATTGCTTTGGGTGATTTCAAAATTCAGAGCGGCGATCGTGTTGTGGTCTGTTGTATGCCTCAATCCATCAAAAAGGTGGAAAATTTATTTATCTAATGCCTGGATTTTCAAAATTGAACTTCAAACTGATCGGTCATTTAATTGGACTGCTCTTTTTGGTAAACGGCGGCTTCATTTTTCTGTCTACCGTTGTGAGTTTTCTTTATCATGATGGCGTGGGCTGGCAAATGTTTCAATCTGGGGCAGTAGCTCTGGCCTTAGGCGGTCTGGTCATGGTCCTCACCCGAAATCACCGTAAAGAAATCCAGAAAAAAGAGGGGTATATTATTGTGGCTATGGGCTGGTTTTTTATGGCCCTGATCGGTACGTTGCCTTATTTGTTTACCGCCTCTATTCCGAATTTTACGGATGCCTTTTTTGAAACGATGAGTGGATTTACCACCACTGGGGCTAGTATCGTCCATGATATAGAGGCCTTACCGCAAGGTATCTTATTTTGGCGCAGCATCACCCATTGGATAGGAGGGATGGGAATTATCGTTTTGGCTATTGCCATTTTGCCCCTTCTTGGCATAGGGGGCATGCAGCTTTTTGCGGCCGAGGCCCCTGGTCCGGGCGGGGATAAGTTGCATCCGAGAATTACCGATACAGCCAAGCGCCTTTGGTATATTTATGTGGGGTATACTCTTGCTGAAACTCTGCTGCTTTGGGCTGCAGGAATGAGCTTTTTTGACGCGATTAATCACTCGTTGAGTACCTTGAGTACTGGAGGGTTTTCCACCAAAAATGCCAGTGTGGCCTATTGGAATGACCAGCCAATGATTCAATATATTATTATGCTGTTTATGTTTTTGGCTGGGACTAATTTTGTTTTGAGTTATTTTGCTTTTAAGGCCAAATTCTCCAAGATTTTTCGGGACGAAGAATTCAAGCTTTATTCAATGTTTATTATTGGATTAACCGCTATAGCCGTCTTTTTTATTTTTAATTATTCTGATCCTGCAACATCGACTATTGCCCATCCGATGGTTCTTGGTCCATTCGAGAGTGCCCTGCGCCATGGTCTGTTTCAAGTATTGGCTGTGGTCACGACCACGGGGTTTGTCTCGGCTGATTTTACGGCTTGGACGCCTTTTCTAACGATATTTTTCTTTGGATTGATGTTCTTAGGTGGCTCCGCTGGGTCAACCTCAGGCGGCATTAAGGTTGTGCGGCATTTAATCATGATTAAAAATGGGGTCATGGAGTTTAAACGAACCCTGCACCCTAATGCCATATTGCCGGTGCGTTACAACAATAAAGCAGTTCAGCAACCCATAGTCTTTAATGTTTTAGGCTTTTTCATTATGTATATGCTGTCCTTTATTGTGGGAGTTTTAGTTTTTTCATTTTTAGGCCTAGACTTTGAAACAGCCCTCGGGGGTGCCGCCTCTACTTTGGGTAATGTTGGCCCTGCTTTGGGCGATTTAGGTCCGGCGATGAATTTTGAATCTTTAGGCCCTGGTGCCCGATGGTGGGCCAGTTTCTTGATGCTTATTGGTCGATTGGAACTCTTTACAGTACTTATTTTATTCACCCCCTTCTTCTGGAGAAATCGCTAGGATTATCTTTAGAAAAGAGCGTCTGTCTCGAATGGCCCTTAGATTTATTTGGGGCTAAAAAATAGTCGTTTTCTGGGCGCTAAGGAATCGCTTTGAGCTAATGCTCGATTGAATCTAGTTTTTTGGGATTTGATGTTGATTCGAACATCTCGGTGTCGGTTTCTGTGGGCTCATTAATTCCCGTAATTTCAATTTCTACTCGGCGATCAAATTCATCGCCAAATCCGGTGGGAAATCTGTAGGCCATACCCATAAATCGCATCCGTTTTCGGCTGATTCCTTTTTTGAGTAGGTATAGATAGACAGAGCGCGCGCGGGCATAAGATAAATCTTGTTGTCCTGTTCGTGTATTGATGACATCCATTGCTGGTCGTTCAGGATCCCCACAGCAGATATGACCCATAATTTTGAATTTAAGGCCGCGATGTGTTTTGAGTAAACTTACGAGTTGTTCAAGAACTTCTTTGCTTTGGTCCATAATCACATCTTGGTCCGGATAGAATAAAATGCCGTCGAGCGCTATTCTTTCGCCGATCTTGGGCATGGTAAACCGCTGACTAAGGTCAATCGTTGGCTGGGTCACTATAGGGGGCTCTATAATTTCCCCGTCTATGGCCACGTGCATGCTTTTGGGATGAAAGATAATCTCAACCCTTCTGTTGGCTGCCGATTCTCCGCCCAATTCTCCTTGTCCGATACTCGAAATAATGGTGAATGCGCGCATTAATTGTTTGACGTGTTCTGCACGTTTTCGCGATAATTCGAGATTGTATTTAGCCGACCCGATTTCATTAGTAAATCCTTTGATATGGAGGTCATAACGTTCTTTGTTCGGAAGGGCGATTAGGCTGTCCAAGCGCGTTTGCTGTTCAGGGTTAAGAAGGTACTTGTCGTGTTCAAAGTAAATGTTAAATTGAATTTCCTTGTCTTGACCCATAAGAGATAGGGACCAAAAAAGGGTCAAAGAAATCCATAAAAAGCTTCGTTTAAGGCACATGAAAAAACCACTTGGCCCCTTAAAGATACAACTAAAGCATTGACTTGTAAAATACTAGAGAAGGCTGTGCCAAGGATTTCTACGCAAAAAGTTCTCATCAACTTTTTGAATATTTTTCATATTGAACGGGCGTACGTGCCCTATAACACAGCTTTGCGCCATCCAATGAACTTTATTCCTGGCTCATGACTCTGATTGATTTAGCCAATGATTTGGCCTTTTGTGCCAGGTCTAAAGCGTTTTGATGGGGTTGATTAGGGTCAGGACTGACCAGGATTACACCCATCCGCCGATTAGGACGAGTGCTGGGCTTTCCAAAAATACGAATATCGGCAAAGGGTTGATTTGTAATGTTTGCCAAGCCTTCATATTCTGGTCGAGTGCCGTTTTTCTCAGCGAGAATGACTGAGGAGGCACCAGGAGCGAGGAGGTTTATTCCCCCGACAGGTAATCCTAAAATAGCCCGTAAATGGAGTTCAAATTCGTTTAGATTTTGTGTTTGTGCCAAAGTGACCATACCTGTATCGTGTGGTCTTGGAGATAATTCTGAAAAATAAACTTCTGTGCCCGCAATAAAAAACTCAACCCCCCAAATCCCGGGCCCACCCAAGGTTTTGGTAATTTTTTCAGCCATTTCTTGAGCTTGCTTGAGCACGGTGTCGTTCATCGGGGCGGGCTGCCAGCTTTCACGGTAATCGCCATCTTCTTGACGATGCCCAATCGGGGGACAGAACAGGGTTTTACCCTTATTTTGGGTGAGGGTCAGCAGCGTTATTTCGTAATCAAAATGGATAAAGCCTTCGATAATTACTTCAGACGCATCTCCACGAGCCCCTTCTTGGGCATAGGTCCAAGCGGTTTCGAGTTCCTCTATTTTGCGTACGGTTGATTGTCCTTTCCCACTTGAAGACATCAAGGGTTTTATCACACAAGGAAAGCCTATATTCTTTGCGGCAAACAACAACTTCTCAAGTGAATCTGCATAGGCAAATGGTGCGGTTTTCATCCCGAGTTCGGTTGCGGCTAAATCGCGTATTGCTTTGCGATTCATCGTATAATTGGCTGCTTTGGCAGAGGGAATAACGTTGATTCCTTGGCGTTCATAGTCATAGAAACGCTCAGTGCGAATGGCTTCTATTTCGGGGACGATAAAATCCGGATTGTGTTTGGCTACGATATGATCAAGAGCCGAGCCGTCCAGCATATTAATTACCTCAAACTCATGAGCCACTTGCATGGCTGGAGCATTGGCGTAATTATCTACGGCGATGACGTATTGTCCTAAACGCTGGGCTGCAATAACAAATTCCTTTCCTAATTCTCCTGAACCTAAAAGCAAGATACGCGCCATAACAATTTTCTAAAAGTGGACTAGGCTAATGCCTCTTTTATACGCCTGATGGCCTCTTTGATATCATTTTCGGAGGCAGCATAGGAAATTCTGATACAATCTGGATCTCCAAAGGCTTCTCCCGTTACAGTGGCTACACCAGCATGTTCTAAAAGAAACAGGGCAAAATCACCCGCAGAACTTATTTTTTGCCCTTTTAGGGTACGTCCAATGTAATAAGAGATGTCCGGAAATACGTAAAAAGCACCTTCTGGGACATTTGTTTTAAAGCCCGGAATATCCGCAAGTAACGAAAGTATAAGACTGCGTCGTTCTCTGAAGGCATCAACCATATATTGAATAGCCGATGGTGGTGTTTCAAGCGCTTTGACGGTCGCTATTTGCGCAATACAATTCGCGCCGCTAGTGACTTGGCCTTGCATTTTATTACAGGCGCGCGCGATGTAACTTGGGCCGCCAATGTAGCCAATACGCCATCCGGTCATTGAAAATGCCTTTGAGACCCCATTGACCGTCACGGTGCGGTCGTACATATCGTCAAATTCGGCCATAGAAAAATGGCTTCCGCTGAAGTTGATATGCTCATAAATCTCATCACTCACAATAATGAGGTCAGGATGATCGACCAACACATCAGCCAAGGCACGCAATTCCGCTTTACTATAGACCGACCCACTCGGGTTACAAGGGGAGCTATAGATCATCATTTTGGTTTTTGCTGTAATGGCTTGACGCAAGTCCTCAGGGGTAATTTTAAAATCAGTAGCAATGGAGGTCTTAATTTCTACGGGCACCCCGCCAGCGACTTTAGCGATGTCTGCGTAACTCACCCAATACGGTGCGGGAAGGATTACCTCGTCACCTGGGTTTAATAGGACTTGGGCTAAATTGGCTAAAGATTGTTTCGCTCCTGTCGAAACCACGATTTGATCTGGACCATAGACTAAATTATTGTCCCTTTTAAATTTGTGCGCGATGGCTTTTTTCAATTCAGCATAACCATCTACAGGACTGTATGAATGATAGTCCGCTTCAATGGCCTTAATGGCTGCTTCTTTTACAAATTCCGGAACCGTAAAATCGGGTTCTCCAAGACTTAGCCCAATAATCGAGACTCCTTCTTCCTTTAAACTTCTAGCTTTTGCTGCCATCGCCAAGGTGGCAGAGGTCGCCATTTCATTGACGCGATCTGATAATTTTGGATTCATGTTTGGTTACATAGCGGGTTTCATCCCCATGTGTTTTAAATGTCTAAAATGTGCTGCAATGGCCGCTCTAGTCGTTCGATATTCGTGATAAGGTAAGTTAAATTCTTGAGCCGTTTTCTTTACGATAGTCGCAATTTTTGTGTAATGTATATGGCTAATATTTGGAAAGATATGATGTTCCACTTGATGATTAAGTCCGCCTGTAAACCAATTGATTAATCCATTTTTTGTTGAAAAATTGACCGTTGTAAATAACTGGTGAATGGCCCAAGTGTTTTTCATCGTGCCCGTTTCATCGGGTAGGGGCATCGCTGTATCTTCAATAACATGGGCGAGCTGAAAAACAACGCTTAATATTAGGCCTGCGGTATAGTGCATAACGACAAAACCAATTAAAATTTGCCACCAAGCCATTGGGAAAAATAGCATAGGGATGACCAGCCATATCGTGGCGTACAAAATTTTAGTGGCCACTAAGACCGCCCATTGACGCCATGGATTAGGAAATCGACCATAAGATAATTTGCGCTTTAAATAACGCTGGGTTTGCATAAAATCTGCGGTGATGGCCCAGTTTATGGTCAAAAGACCATAAAACAAAACGCCGTAAATATGTTGAAATTTGTGAAAACGTTTCCAGGGCGCGTGTTCTGAAAAACGTAAAATTCGACCCGCCTCTAGGTCTTCATCGTGCCCATGAATGTTTGTATAAGTATGATGAAGTACGTTGTGCTGTACCTGCCAATTGTAGACGTTGCCTGCCAAAATATAAATACTACTCCCGAGCAGCTTATTGATCCAGCTTACATTAGAGTAGGCGCCATGATTGGCATCGTGCATCACATTCATGCCCACACCAGCCATACCAACCCCCATAAGAATGGACAAGAAAAGCTGGAGCCAGCCAGACATAGGAAGAGTCCAAAGCAACACGTAGGGCCCTAAATAAAGCCCGAACATAATGATCGTCTTTAAATGCAAATGCCAATCGCCTGATTTAGACAAGTTATTTTCTTTAAAATATTCGTTAACTCTGCGGTTTAGGGTTTTAAAAAATTGTGCCTTGTCCGCTCTCGGAAATTTGATCGTTGTATGCCCCACAATATGAAGTTGAAATTAATTTGGTTCACAAATAATGTACTAAAATAAGCATCTGAGTCTTAATACTCAGCCTAGAGGAATTAAAATTATCAAGGAAGATGTATTTTTGTGGTTAATATCTATTATGGAGCGCCTTGAAACATATTTCCCCAATCTAAGCGATGGTCAAAAAGATCATTTTAAGGCCTTAGAGGGCCTTTATCGCTATTGGAATGATCAGATAAATGTTGTTTCAAGAAAGGACATTGATGCCCTCTATGAGCGCCATGTGCTTCATTCGTTGGGCATTGCCAAAGTCGTTGCGTTCAACAAGGCTGCGCGGATATTGGATGTGGGTACTGGAGGTGGATTTCCGGGAATTCCATTAGCGATTTTATTTCCTGAAACCGAATTTGTTTTGGTCGACAGTATTGGTAAAAAGATAAAAGTGGTTCATGAAGTGGCTCAATCATTGGGCTTAGACAATGTATCGGCCTTTCATAAAAGAGCCGAATTGACTCAGGGGTCCTACGATTTTGTGGTCACTAGAGCAGTTACAAAAATGGAAGGTCTAGTGGCCTGGACGCATCAAAAGATAAAGAAGGATTCTACCCACAGTATACCCAACGGAATACTTGCCCTAAAGGGCGGGGATCTCACCGACGAGTTACGCCGTTATCGAAAATGTATGATTTACAATTTATCGGATTATTTTAAGGAGCAGTTTTTTGAGACCAAGGTGGTGGTTCATGTACCACTGGGTTAAGTCCCATTTGCGCCCCGCGTTTGTTCTTTCAAATAATTTTAGGAATAAAAAATCCCGGCCGAAGGCCGGGATTTTTTTCTGTAGGATTAACGCTTATATCTTTAAGATTAATGTTTAAACTACTCAATAATAATTTTTTTCACGCAATAGCGCTGGTTTTCAGTCAATTGAAGTAAATAAACCCCGGGGGTCATCCCCGTTACGTCAATGGCGCTTTGTCCGGATTGGAGGGAACCAGTCATTATTTTCTGTCCTAAGATATTGGAGAGCACAAAAAGCGTGTTGTTATGGAGCCCTGAGAGTTCGATGTTTCCGCGTGTTGGATTTGGCCAAATGCTCACCTCTTGGGCAAAGGAGGGATCCTCTTGTCCAAGAATCGTTTCCACTTTGTAGCCAAAGGTACGTTCTAGAGTCGCTCCAAATTCACCATCAGTTTGTAATATTTGATTCCCGGAAGCATCGCGTAAGAGTACTTCAGTTCCTCCATTACCGGAGCTGTCATAAATCTTAAACGTGTAGCAACTTTCTTCGCTCATGGAAATGACCTGTGTAATCGTTTCAAAAGATCCATACGGGCCTCCACTGGCATATACCGTACCGGTGTAATCTAGCATTTCCCAAGTAAATTCATTACCAAAGCCATCGGTATCAATGGTAAGATTCAGATTGCCTTGATATTCTTCAGCTTCAAAAAATTCAATTTCTCGATCATTGTTACCATTAAAATCATCGTTACCAATGGTTACCGCGACTACATTACTCCCATTAAAGGGAAATTCTTGTGCTGGTAAAGCCACAAAAGTCTGACCCAAAGAAGGCAGGTTGCCATTCCAAGTATAATTATAGGAAGCTCCATTAATTTCGTAGGTGATTTGGGCAGTGGTAGCCGTTTGTGTTCCGACATTTTGCAATAAAATTTCTGGCCCTAAAACACCGTAGCATACTTCGCCTATTGGTGATATCGCCCCAACAGATAAATCGTTTTGAAAACTTACGACTAAATCTGGAGTGCTTGCATTACCGCTTATAATGTCTTGACTGCTTTCAGCCATGAACACAACGAGCTCAAGATCGGCCAACTGAGTTGGGACGCCATTATAATCGGGTGGAACACTATAATTATAGATTCTATCGATAAACGTTCCAGCGCTGGTGGTGGTGATTTCTTCACCAAATTGACCGGTGATTAAATCTACCAAACGATGTTTGTGGACATAATTATTACCCTGTCCTCCTCCAGTTTGCGGGCCAATGGTATTGTTTTGTAACAAGGCGACATTCAAATAATTTTGGCCTACGGGACTTGAACCGGTATAATAAGCCTCAACATGGATTTCTAATTCACCTGTAGAAGCATTTAGGGTTGATTCCACTCCAAGATTAACATAAGAAGTGTTCGCCAGTGTTTGATTTGTTGCGCTTTCCCAGTTTTCTCGATTCATGGCGCGGCTTGTCGACCCATTTTGGGACAATCCTTGAAAAAACAATCGATTCACTGTTCCCGCCGGATAACCGATGAGTTCTGATTGCTGAACCAGGGCAGTGCCCCAGGGGGTTCTAAAATCAGGATCCCCCGGTAAAGGGGCCGCAAAACTCCCCGCGTGGATATTAATGATAAAGACATCATCAGGATTTTGATCCTGTATTGCCTCGGCTATTGCATGGCCTTCTGGACAATAGGTGCAATAGATTCCAGTAAACTCTTCAAGGATTACTTTTGCGTTTTCTGGATTGGTACTAACAATAGTTTGGCCCATTGCACTGAGTGCGATGAGCCAAACGGGTAGGGTGAATAATTTCAAGGTCTATGATAGTTATAGAATTATCTCGCGATAATTAATTTTTCTGTTTGGGTCTGATTCCCCTTGGATAAACGCACAAAGTACGTCCCGGCACCAAGGGCACTCACATCCATTTGAACTTGATTGTTTGCTTGAACTTGACTCCATACCTTACGCCCTAATACGTCATAAACGGCAATTGAAGCTTGTTCCGCCCCGACAATATTTACGATGTTTTGAGCAGGATTTGGATAAAGCACGGCGCCAATGGTCTGAACATCGTTTGTTCCGAGGGTAATAACTTGGAAGCCAAAAGTTTTGCTCGCTCCAGAGCCATAGTCTCCATTGGATTGCCAGATAACGGTACCTTGATCATCCACTAAAGAAACACCGCCAGAAAGCAGTCCGTCTCCATAAGAATCGTACATGTTAAAGGTGTAGCAACTCTCAGAAGGTAAGCTAATGGTCTCATTGTAAGTACTGTTGTTTCCATAAGGCCCTCCATTGGCGACCATAGCGCCAGTGTAGTCTCTTACATCCCAAGTGACTTCGCTACCCCATCCATCGGTGGTAATGGTTAGTGTAAGGTCTCCTGAATATTCTTGAGCATCAGCAAAAGTTATGGTTTGTGTGTTGTTACTATTATTGTCGTCGTCTGCAGCAGTGACCGTGACTGTATTTGTTCCGTTAAAAACAAAAGGACTCATCGGTAATTCTACAGAAGTTGATTGTAGCGAAGCCAAACTCCCAGTCCAGGTATATTCATAGGTAAGGTTATTAATGGTGTAAACAAGGTCAACTGAAGTTAATGTGTCGATACCTACGTTTTGAATATTAATGGTTGGGGCGATTTCTCCATAACACTGTTCTGGTATCTCCTCAATAAAACGTACCGAAACGTCATTTTGATTCACTAAACCTGTAAAAGTAGGGTAGGCCCCATTACCACTAATAATCTCTTGGGTATTTTCTGTCATGAAAACAACGACCTCTAAATCTGCATATTCTACCGGAATGCCGTTAAAATCTGCTGGGATTTGGTACGTATATGTCCGTTCTACGAAATCTCCCGCAGAGGTTTGCGTAATTTCTTCACCCCATTGTCCTGTGATTAGATCAACCAATCGGTGCATATGGTTGTAATCATTTCCTGCATTCCCCCCTGTTTGCGGCCCTAACGTATTGTTTTGTAGTAGGGCTACATTTAAAAAGTTTGAAGGTTCTGGGCTTGATCCAGTATAATAGGCTTCGACCAACACAGTCATTTCTCCTGTGCTGACATCGACACTCACTTCTGTTGCCATATTGAGATAAGAGGCGTAACCAAGGTTTTCGTTACTCGTTGCCGCCCAAGTTCCACGACTTTGCGCCGTTCCCGTACCGCCATTTTGTGCCGTTCCAGGAAAATAATGACGATTAACCGTGCCAGCAGGATAACCGACCAGTTGTGATTGGTTCGCAATCGCTGCACCCCATTGCGTTCGAAAATCAGGATCGTTACCACTTGGGTTGGCAAAACTTCCCGTATGGATATTGATTAAAAATACATTACCAGGGTTGTTATCTTGTATGCCTTGTGCGATCGCATGACCCTGAGGACAGTACACACAATAAATTCCGGTAAATTCGTCTAAAATAACTTTGGCGTTCTCTGGAGCAGTGCTCACAATGGTTTGAGCCCCTAAGAAGGGGGCCCAAAGTAAAAAGAATAAAAATGATTTTGTATTCATTCTTTTAATAATCAATTGATTATTAAATAGTTATAGTTTCACGACTTTTTCAACACGTCGTTGTCCGTTTTGATCTAGGGCAACAAAATAGGTGCCGGTAAGTAATTGACTCAGGTCAATAATCTCATTTGAATTATTAATGGATTGGGTCATCAGCACTTTTCCAAGAACATCATAAACGGTTAATTTGGTGTTTTGAGCGTTTAAAAGAGTAACACGACTGTTGGTCGGATTTGGGTAAATACTCAACTGACTCAAAAACTGATCTCCAGCATCTAGAATAAATTCTGTTTGGAAAGGCACACCTGCGCCTGCGCCATAATTCCCACTTGAGTTAAAGATCACGTTGTTGTCACTGTCATAAAGAACAACAGATTCTCCACCATTACCCCCTGAATCTCTCAAGTTGAATTTATAGCAGTCACCTGGTAGGTTGAAGGTTTGTGTAATGTTAGTGACACCGCTGTAAGGGCCGCCCTCAGCAACGACCTCGCCTGAGCCATTTAGAATTTCCCAAGTACATTCTTGACCTTGAGCGTCGGTATTGAGAATTAGGCTAACCGTATTGGTGTTCTCGAACGTTAATTGATTAAAGGTTTCAGAAAGTGTGTTGTTGTTATTTTCTTCATCAGCTTCTACACTTATCTCTACCGTGTTTGTCGCTTGAACGTCAAAGGTTACCCCCGGTAAGGTCACTAGCTCAGAATAAAGCGCAGGAATATTCCCGGTCCAAGTATAGGTCTGAACGGCTCCTGAGTTAACTGAATAACTTACATCAACAGACGTAAGTGGATCGTTACCGTAGTTTTTCAGTTCAAAAACCGGCTCAAGAAATCCACATTGGTCTGGAATCGAAGGGATTGATTCTACCGCTGCGTCATTTTGTGCTGTAATTCCAGTGTAAAGAGGCGTTGTTCCACTACCGCTAATCACCTCTTGTGTGGTTTCGGTCATGAATACGACAATTTCTAAATCTAGGATTTCAATAGGAATTCCATTGTGATCGGCAGGGATTTGGTAAGTATATGTTCTATCGATGAACGAACCGGCAGTTGTCGGAGAAACATCTTCACCCCATTGTCCCGTAATCATATCGATCAGACGGTGCATGTGGTTGTACTGATTGCCAGCTCCTCCACCCGTTTGTGGTCCTAAGGTATTGTTTTGAAGTAAAGCAACATTCAGTTTATTTGTTGATTCTGGACTGCTTCCCGTGTAATACGCTTCTACATGGACTGTCATTTCATTGGTTTGAATGTCAATTTCTGCCTCGACAGCCATATTCATGTAAGAGGCCTCACCAAGCGTTTGATTGCTGCGAGCGGTCCACGCACCACGGCTCATCGCAGTGCCTGTTCCTCCATTTTGTGCTGATCCCGGAAAATAGTGGCGATTCACTGTTCCAGCAGGATAACCGGTTAAATTGGATTGGTTGGCAATCGCAGTGCCGTAAGGTGTTCTATAATCCGGATCATTACCAGAAGGATTTGCGAAACTACCCGTATGAATATTGATCAAATAAACATCATTCGGGTTCGCATCTTTTATGGCCTGTGCAATGGCATGTCCATCAGGACAATAAGTACAGTAGATTCCCGTAAATTCTTCTAAAATGACATTTTTATTTTCTGGATTGGTCGAAACGATTGTCTGTGCAATCATGGTAAAGGTCATCCCGAAAATAAGGACAAGTGTGTTGTAAAAGTGTTTCATGGAGTGTTGAAATTTTGTTGTGACTAAAACTAACTAAAAAAGATCAAAATGCTTTAATTTTTTTTGAACATATTTTGAACTTTTAAGATACGTAACCTTCTCACGGCTATTTAATTGTATTTCACAAGTTAAATAAATGTAAAGAGAAATTTGTTTAAAATTCGAAGATTGTTTTAGACAATTTTTATCTTGCAATCCATATCCGTTGTGTCGATCAACGAATTGGATTTAAACATTCTGTAAAACACTATTTATGAAAACACTTTTTACTTTTATTTTATCTCTTTGCACTGCTGTGGCATTTGCTCAATTTACCGTTGAGACGCATGATGGAGACCCGATTTTAGATGGTTCGACCTGGACCTTCGGTATTTACGGTTTGGGGATTGCTGAACTGCCTTTTTGGGTAAACAATGAGTCTGCTACTGAAGAAATTTATACTAAGATTGAATTTGTCAGTGCGGTCAATGGGGATGGATCTGGTGTGCAGTTGTGCTTTGGTTTGTGTTACACAGATTTAGTCTTGGGCGGTTCTTATCCTCCAGGTTCTGAGGTTGTGACGATTCAACCGGGCGAAAATCAAGGTTTCCCGGGAGATCACATTGCTAATTTTGTCGATGGTGGCGGGAATCCAATTGACTATGTCTTTAGATTTTATCAAGTAGATGCTAATGGTGATCCAATAGGAGAGGATTTGACAATAACCTATCGTTATGATCCAAATCTTGCTGTTGGGGAAAACGCACCTCAAGTGAGTGTATTGCAGAATTTAGTGAGCACTCAGTTGAAATTGCGTGCACAAGAGCGCATGGTTCTTGATCTTTATGATCTTCAAGGAAAAAATGTCGGTCAATATACGGTGTCACAAGGAGATCAGTCTATTGACCTGACGCATTTGTCAGCCTCCATGTATCTGGCGGTCTTGCAAAACGCTGCTGGTCTGCAAAAGACTTTTAAAATTGTGAAGCGTTAATCGGAAATCATATTCTGATTTAATTCTAAGAATCCAAGTATAAAAAATGCCCGCGGCTTCAGCCGCGGGCATTTTTTATAATCCAATTTCAATTTACACGTTGTTCAATTTACACGTTGTTCAATTTATGCATCATGCAAGATTGATGTATTCATTTAGATATTTGCCTCTATTTAAAAAGTGACATTTAAATTCATGCTGAGTCCATTGTTCTCCGGAACAAAGCGGCACACACCGCCCACACAAATTAATCCCCCGCGCTGGCGACCATAATTCATGGCAAAACGCACACGCCCTTGGGTATAACTTCCACCAAAATTGTAGTAGTGCACCTGTGTTTCTCCACCATAATTATAGGCATCAGCACCATACACTGATAATTTAGAATTGAAGTTGTATTCCATGACCGCTCCAGCCCAATTTTTACGATCTTGCTCGGTTGATAAGTGTTGACCCACTAAACGTACTGATCGGCCGCTCCCCAATTTGTAGGTTCCTTCTGCGACGATAATCGAGGCTTTGATGTCTCCTTGACTGCCCAGGGGTCCCCCTAAAACGACCCCTTTGTCCGCAATGACATTTTGATAGGTCAAAACGGTGTTTAAGTTCTTGTTCCAGCGGTTCTTTATTTCAGCATTAATATCTCTGAAATAGCGATCGCCAGAGCCAATAAATTCGACATCATAGGATTGGTCGTCATAAAACGTAGCCTCGAGACCTGCCCAATAAGAAAAGTTAGCGGCTACTTTGGTCCCCAATTTACCCAGCGTACTTTCTTTAGGAAAGGAGAAATAGACATCAGATTGAAAGCCCACTTCACCTGCGCGCTGATCGAGTGGATCGGTAATAAGCCTTGGTTGGGCGTTGTAGACGTAGATATTGGTCAAAAGGTAATCCTGTTGTTTGGTCAGTGCCGGCGTATAAGAAATGAGTTGCTGGTTGAACTGATTGCCCTCAGCGAGACGATCGGCATAGAAATTAAAATTTTCCAAGCGTCTGAAGGTTGTGCTGGCCCCTAATCCTTTTTGAGAATAGCCCAAATTGGCTTGAAGTGCCGTGCCGTCATAAAGACGATTTGAAACGAGCTGGCCTTCATTAGCAATCACATCAGCGTCCTTTTTTATGGCCTCAATATTACCGTATAAACCGCCAAAACGCCAATCCATGCGTCCGGACAGGGCGCCTACATTACTGGGGATTTGGTCATTAGTCCCTCTTTCTTGATAGCGACTAACATAACTGGCACCAAATCTCAAATCGCCGCGCAAGAAATTTAATTGCTGACCTAAGTCATAGTTAAGGTCATAACCATTAATGACCCCTTCGGTAAGCTCAAATCCATTGCGTTGTTGTCCCACCAAAGCGGTAAATGATACAAAGTTGTTCACGTTATATTTCACGCGAGCCCCTTGAATCGCAGAATTAATCCCCAATTGACGATCTTCCCAACTGCGTAAAATTAAACCACTACCAAATTGTTCGTAGAAATAACCCGCAGTAATATCCAAGTCCTGAAGTTTGGCGTTTAAAAAGTAATAGGCGATTCCGTTATTGTTGTCAAAGGTCGGACTATACCCTAGAAGGGCAGAGGGTAGGTAACTTTCGTATTGAACCCCTGCGGTAAAATCACCAATATTATAATTGAGTTGTAAGTAGTTGTTGGCGCGAAAAGCGTCTTCTGGGGCCAGAAATCCCGGGTCTGTATCGGAGAGTTTTAACTCTGTATCGTCAAGCAACCATTGGCTATTCGATTCGTAACCTCCATAGAGGTATCCTTGATTGTTTTGTCCCCAAAGTGGTGTCAGAGCCAAAAAACAACTGGCGTAAAGTAATTTTTTCATCAAAATATAAATAAAGATTATTCTGCGTTAGCCAAAATTTGCTCGTAAAGCTCGAGTTCGGCTCCTGGCGCGTAACCAGAATGGCGATAGATAATTTGCCCATTTTTGACAAGAACCGTCAAGGGCACGGTTGCGGCACCAAGTGCTCTTTTCACATCGTTATTTGTATCTAACAGGATAGTGTAGTCCCATCCTTTTCCATTAATCATGGGGCGGACGCGACGCACAGTGCGGGCATCATCAATCGAAACCGCAATTAACGATACATTGGTCTCTTCTTGCCAATCCGTATAAATTTCACTGATTGCATCGAGTTCTTTAATACAAGGGACACACCAGGTCGCCCAAAGGGATATTATGGTCAGCGGGGATTTACTGGCTTCCTTTACCAAAGAAGTGCTTTGCCCGTCGAGCGTTGCTAAGGCAATGTCAGGAAGCGAATCCTGAGCCATTAGCGTACCACTGATAAAAAGAAGCAAACCGAGAATAATATTTTTCATAAAAATGGACGTCTTTTGATAAAGTTGGGTAACAATATTAATGAAATTTTTGCCGTATTCATTGGTTTTGTGCCAAGTCTTTACATACTTCATAAAAAATCCCCTAGGAGGCATGTAATTTTTGGCTATTTTCGCAAACCATCAGTAACCTAAAATTATCGATCCATGTCTTCAAATTTTCGCAATGTCCTCTTGTATTCTTTGGGAGTAGTTTTGTTCTATGCATGTAGTGAAAAGGAGGATTTTTCCAGCTTTAATACCAATACGGTAGAGCCGATTAATATCGGTTTAACCTATAGGGCAGCTTCCTTGCGCAATCAAGAAATTACCTTTCAGGTTTTTGATGAGGAATCCAATGAAATTGTGGACAATATTACCTTTTATGTTGATGGCAGTCCTATAATGGGCAATACGTTTAGCGCCGACCAAGAAGGGGTGTTCTCAGTTTATGCTGAATATGAGGATCAAGGAACCTTGTCGACTACGGATACGGAGAGTTTTTCTGTAGTCATCCCTACCAAAAATGTACTTGTTGAGGATTATACGGGCACCTGGTGTGGTTATTGTCCCGCAGTGTCTGCAGCTGTTGATGCAGTGCAAGGGCTTACGGACCATATATCCATTGTGGCCTTGCACAATGGTGACGATTTATCATTGGCGATCGAACCTGATATTCGAGAAGGCCTCGGTGTGCCTTCAGGCTCGCCTCGTGCACGCATTGATAGAACCATTGTATGGGGATTGGGGACGCCTCCGGAATTTCCAACGGCTGATGTTTTGAGTCTTGCGGGTATCGATTCTCCAGTAGCCATCGGTTTGACCTCTAGTCTGAACGGACGCGCATTGAGTGTCAATGTATCGATCGCATCTGAGGAGGCCTTGTCCGATCACAAATTAGTCGTTTATTTAACTGAAGATGGACTCTTGCGCGATCAAACCAATTATTACGACAACGATCAAAGCAGTCCTTACTTCGGATTGGGTAATCCCATGGTGGATTTTGAACAAAAACACGTTTTACGCGCAGCGCTAACGGATGCTATTGGTGACCCCATACCGGCGCTAAATGCTTTGGCAGACTACAACACACAAATTAGTTACACGATCCCAGAAGATTTTGCCATAGACCAGTTACAATTGGTGGTCATGGTGGTTGATCAAAATAACCTTGCAGTCAATACGCAGCACGCGGCCATAGAGGAAACGATAATTTACCAGTAACCGAACATTCAGGCACAATACCTAGAGCCCAAGCCCATGAGGACACTGTTATCCTAGTGGATTAGTGTTAATCCATGAATGGGTAGCGATAGTTTTTGGCCACCACAAGTTGTTCCTTAACGGTTCTTGGGGAAACCCAGCGATACAGATTTAATTTACTGCCCGCTTTGTCATTTGTGCCGCTGGCTCTAGCGCCGCCAAAAGGCTGTTGCCCCACTACAGCCCCGGTCGGTTTATCATTAATGTAGAAATTCCCCGCGCTATTTTCCAAGGCGACAACGGCCTGATCTAAAGCGTAACGATCTTGACTAAACACCGCTCCTGTTAGGGCGTAATCACTGGTTTGATCCACCAGTTTTAGGGTTTGTGCCCAATCCTGGTCTTGATAGACATAAATGGTCAAAACAGGGCCGAAAAGTTCGGTTTCCATCGTTTTGTAATGCGGGTTATTGGTTTTGATTACGGTGGGTTGTATAAAATAACCTTTACTCTTGTCGTATCCGCCGCCAAAAATAATTTCTGCGTCTTGGTCTTTTTTCGCCTGATCGATATAATGGGCCAATTTATCAAACGATCCTTCGTGGATGACCGCGGTCATAAAGTTCTGTGGATCTTCTGGGGAGCCTTGCTTGATGGTTTGTAACTCTTGAGTGAGTTTTTGCGACACCACCTCCCAAAGACTCTCAGGGATATAACAGCGACTAGCGGCACTACATTTTTGACCCTGAAACTCAAAAGCCCCACGAATAATTGCTGTAACCAGTCCGTCAACATCGGCAGAGGGATGAGCGACAATAAAGTCTTTTCCTCCGGTCTCTCCGACAATTCTTGGATAGGTTTTATACTTGTGGATGTTGTGTCCAATGCTCTGCCATAAATTTTTAAATACATCGGTTGAACCTGTAAAATGAAGTCCACTAAACTCTGGATGGTTCAATATTTCTTCGGTGATCATTACTGGGTCCCCCATAATCATATTAATGACCCCTGCAGGGACTCCTGCTTCCTTGAATACTTCAAGAACGACTTGTGCCGAAAAGACTTGAGCATCACTGGGTTTCCAGATGACGACATTTCCCATAAGTGCAGCGCTGGAAGGCAGATTACCCGCTATGGCCGTAAAGTTAAACGGGGTGATGGCATAGACGAACCCTTCTAAGGGACGATATTCCAATCGATTCCACGTTTCGGCCGTAGAATGAGGCTGCTCTTGATACATTTCAGTCATGTAAGCCACATTAAAACGCAGAAAGTCAATAAACTCACATGCTGCATCGATCTCGGCTTGATGAACTGTTTTGGATTGAGCCAGCATTGTGGCCGCATTAATGCGTGCGCGATAGGGTCCTGCAATGAGTTCGGCGGCGCGTAAAAATATAGCGGCTCTTTGTTCCCATGGGGTTTGTGCCCATTTTTCTCTGGCAGACAAAGCAGTGTCTATAGCCTGATGCACTTCATTTTTAGAGGCTTTGTGAAAAATCCCGAGAGCATGTTGGTGATCATGCGGGGGATTCATGGACTGCGTATTTCCAGTACGCACGTCTTGACCGTTAATGTACAAAGGGACCTCTATGGTCTGGTGATACATCTGAGTATATGCCGCGAGAACAGCGGCCCGTTCAGGTGTGCCAGGGGCATAAGATTTAACAGGTTCGTTATGTGGTTTTGGTACGGAAAAAACACCTTTGTCCATGATTGTTTTGGGTATTAATTGTGATGAGTTTCTTGTGCGTTATGCATGGGGCAAAGGTACAAAAAATACTGCCCATACCCAAGACGAGTTGCCGTAAGGGTCAAGTCAAAATGATGAGAAAATAAAAGGATAATTGGGCAAAAGCCCGTGAACTTTAATTGTTGGTGATGCTTGTAGAATTTCCACGGCCCCAGCCAATGAGTCGATCATAACGTTCTCCCGGGCCTTTGTAATAGACCAGCACCGTATACTCGTTTTCTGTTTCCCAATAATTTCCATTGATGCGCCCCAAATCAATCGGGCCATCATTAATTTGGCTGGCAAAAGTGTAGTTATAAAATCCTTGTTTTAAGAACAGTATGGTCTCCATCAGCCCTGAATCAGGGTTGTAATACAGTTCATTCGTTTCTTGCGTGGCGTAATTATTAAAATTTCCATAGACAAAAACACGCTGGTTTTCCTCAGGGGTATAGCTCAATGAAAAATGCGTCAATATATATTCCGCCTCAATACTCGAGTTATTTGTGCCCAAAGCGCGAATTACGAAATTGCCATTGACATCGGGATTGAATGTATAGGGGCGTTCGGCACGCGGGTTTTGTGTGTATAGATAATGTTCAAAGACTTCGTTGAGTTCAACGCGCCTGATGCCTACATTCGCCACCCGCGCTTCTTTGCTATCAAAATTCAAGAACTCATTGCCCCCCCAAAATGAGGCTTCTTTATCGTAACGATAAATCAGATCTCGCCCCATCGTATATTGAGGAATCAAGTTGTCGATAACCCGACGGAGATTGTTGTTTTGGACAATAACCGTTTTTACCGATTCGTTTGGATTGATCAGCAATACGTCATTGGGGTAAACGGTAAATTGAATGGCTTGTTTTTCATTGATATGGCGGAGATCACGAGAACGCTTAACGGAAACACCCACACCAACTTGCTCTTCAACAATCATGAATTTTCGCGTGAACAACAAATTGCCGTCGTCATCGTATAAATGAATCATATAATTGCCACTCTTTTTAAATCCCCGTGTTTCGCGATTAGGAAAACGCACTTCGTAGTGGGAGTAGAGTTGAAGACTATTCAACGAATTGAGGTACTGCTCGATTCGAACATCATCAAATCCGTCCATAAATTCGCCTTTGGAGAGATCGCTCGGTGTCCAATCAAAGTTGTGATGCGTGATTTGATAGTAAAAATCTTCTTCTGTTCCCCGTAAATCGTCAAAGCTCAGACTGATCGATTCCCCCAATTTTACCACGGGTAATTGCGCCTGCTGGCTTCCGCCCTGAAACTGAATTGATTTTATGTACAGGGGTTCAGTTTTTTCTAAAGTTTGAGCCTGAATTACACCCAGGCCAAAGAACCCCAGAAGCATGAGATAAACGCGCCACATAGATTAAAAATTTCTCTAATATAGCTAAAAATCTACAGTTAAATTAGGGTCAAAATAAGGCGCGTTTAAACGTCCTGAAATTTATCTTCGATTATTATGGAAAGCGGCTTTTAATTTCTAAATTTGCAGTCCCAAAATCGCTCTTTTTTGCGATCGCGGCACCAAAAAAAGAACGCTAATACTACATCCATGTCCAGAGACATTAAGATTAAAAAGGGTCTTAATATCAATTTAAAAGGTGAAGCGGAAAAAACACTTTCAAAGGCGCCTCGCGCAAAAGTGTTTGCTTTAAGACCTGAAAACTTTCACCTCGTTACTCCGAAACTTACTGTAAAAGAAGGCGCCAAAATCAAAGCTGGCGAGGTTCTATTTTACGATAAAAAACAAGAGTCTGTAACTTTTGTGAGTCCCGTGAGTGGGACGCTTAAAAGTGTCGAGCGGGGTCCCAAGCGGGTCATCACCCAATTGACTATTGAGGCTGACCTCAAGGATGAGTTTTTGGCACATCAACCTTTTGACGTCGAAAACGCCGACGCAGAAGCCATCAAGGCGCATTTGTTGGCCAGCGGTTGTTGGCCTTTCATCATGCAAAGGCCTTATCATATCATCGCCCGAACAAACAAGACGCCAAAAGCGATTTTCATCTCAGGATATACCACAGCGCCTTTGGCAGCAGATTTGGATTTTGCCTTAATCGGCAAGGAAGATGATTTACAATTGGCCATTACTGCCTTGAGTAAACTTACTACAGGTTCTGTTCATGTTGGTGTCGGCCAAGACAGTAATTCTCCGCTTCGCGCTATGAAGGACTGTGTCCTGCACAATGTTTCTGGACCGCATCCGGCGGGAAATGTTGGGGTACAGATCGCACAGATTGATCCTGTGAATAAAGGCGAAGTGGTTTGGACCGTTTCTGCCCAAGACTTAGTTGTGATTGGTGAACTTTTGCGCACCGGAAAATTTAACGCTGAGCGCGTTGTCGCTTTGGCTGGTTCTTCGTTAGGTGCTCCTCAATACTACACAGCCAAGATTGGTTCTGCTGTAGCGCCCTTGATTCAAGAGGCCCAATTAGCTGAGTCCCATTCTCGTGTCATTTCAGGTGAAGTGCTCACGGGAAGCACGATTGGTCACGAAGGATATTTGGGCTATTACGACAATACCATTTGTGTCATTCCAGAAGGAGATGATTACGAATTTTTTGGTTGGAACAAACCTGTATTTGACAAAGTCTCTACCACAAGAGCCTTGACATTTTCATGGTTACAACCCAAGAAAAAATTCGCCCTGACCACAAACACGAACGGGGAGCATAGAGCTTTTGTAGTGACTGGGAACTACGAAGAAGTATTCCCGATGGATATTTATCCATTGCAAACCCTTAAAGCGTGTATGGTTAAAGACCTTGATCAAATGGAAGTCCTTGGCATGTATGAATTGGCTCCAGAAGATTTTGCTTTAACTGAATTTGTATGTGTATCGAAACAACCACACCAGCGCATTATTCGAGAAGGACTGGATCTCATGTTTAATGAAATAGGATAACTATGGCACTGAAAGAAACCTTACACAATTTAAAAGAAAAGCATAAAGGACAAAAAATGGCGCCTGCCTTTAATGCCATTCATACTTTTTTATACGCCCCAAATGAGACTACACATGGGGGGACCCACATTAAAGGGGCAGATGATTTGAAGCGAACCATGAACACAGTGATCATGGCGCTAGTACCATGTCTTGTATTTGGAATGTTCAATGCAGGTTACCAACATTATATGGCCATTGGTGAAGGCGTTGCCGCTGCCGGCGATTTTTTTAGCACCGCATTTTGGAACTGGGATAATTTGGTTTTTGGGGCCTGGAAAGTATTGCCTTTAGTCGCCGTATCCTATATCGTGGGATTGACGGTCGAATTTATTTTTGCTGTGATCAAAGGGCATGAAGTTGAAGAAGGTTATTTGGTTACGGGGATGCTTGTGCCGCTTATTGTCCCTGTTGATATTCCCTTATGGATGTTGACTGTGGCGGTCGTTTTTGGCGTCGTTATCGGAAAAGAAGTCTTTGGAGGTACGGGAATGAATATTTTGAATCCTGCGCTTACGATTCGTGCATTTTTGTTTTTCGCCTATCCTACATGGATGAGTGGGGACAAAGTATGGGTCGCTGGAGCTCAAGAACGTGCGAGTCAAATCGCTTCTGGGCTTGAATTAGACTCTATTTCTGGGGAAACCATTTTAGGAACCTTGGCGCAAAACAAAACTGTGGACTATGACCTTTGGGATATGTTCTTAGGATTCATACCGGGTTCTGTTGGGGAAACTTCTACAATACTCATTTTGCTTGGCGGTTTATTTTTAGTCTTTACTAAAATCGGTAGCTGGCGCATTATGCTTTCTGCCGTGATCGGAGCCTTGGTCATGGGAATGATGTTTAACGGTGTTGTGGATGCGGGATGGATCGATAGTTCAAGCAAGTTTTATAGCCTAATGAGCACTCCATTTTGGGTTCATTTAATCATTGGTGGGTTAGCGTTTGGTATTGTATACATGGCCACAGATCCTGTAACGGCGTCTCAAACCAACAAAGGGAAGTGGATTTATGGATTTTTGATCGGGTTTATTTCGGTATTGATCCGAGTCTTCAATCCAGCCTATCCCGAGGGGGTCTTTTTGGCCATCTTGTTGATGAACGTATTTGCCCCGACCATTGATCATTATGTGATTCAAGCCAATGTCAAAAGAAGAATGAATCGTTTAAAAGTTAAAAACGCGTAAGATGGCGATCAACACAGATAAAAACAGTTATACCGTAATTTTTGCCATCGTCATGGTGGTGATTGTGGGCTCTATTCTGGCCGGTCTATTTATGTTGTTCCGACCACAAATCGAGGCCAATGAGCGATTTGAAAAACAACAGAACATCCTCTACGCTATGGGCATCAATAACAACCAAGGCGCCAATGACGTCGTATTTATTCCCACGACAGAGGTAGAGGGTGAATTCCAAAAATACATCACCCGTCAGGTAGTTCTGCAAGGCGATGAGGTGATCGAGGATAATGAGGCATTTTTGATTGACATAAAAAAGGAAGCCACCAAAGCAGCAGATCCTGATTACAAAAGACGCTTGCCTTTATTTCAAGGTCAAGTCGATGGCAAGGAGGTCTATGTGGTGCCTGTGAGAGGAAAAGGGCTTTGGGATGCGATATGGGGCTTCGTTGCTATGGATAAGGATATGGTAATCCAAGGCGTTTACTTTGATCATAAAGGAGAAACACCAGGGCTTGGTGCTGAGATCAAGCAGCGTTATTTTATGGATGATTTCCAAGGAGAAGGATTTCTTGTCGATGGACAATTTGCGCCGATTACTGTAGCTAAAGGAAACAATGACCCAAAGAACAACCTAAAGAATGATCAAGAAGTTGACGCTTTGGCCGGGGCCACCATTACAGGAGATGGCCTTAGTGCAATGCTCAAAAAAGACATTCGTTTGTATGTGCCTTTCTTTAAAACATTAAACTAAAATCTTATGGGACTGCTCTCTAAAAAAGATTCTAAACTGATTTTTGATCCGCTTGCGGACAACAACCCAATCACGATACAGGTCCTTGGTATCTGTTCCGCATTGGCGATTACGGCCCAATTGAAGCCTTCTATTGTCATGGCGCTATCGGTAATTTTTGTACTGGGTATGGGTAATGTAGTGATTTCGCTCATGCGTAATATTATCCCTTCTAAAATCCGAATTATCGTTCAGCTTATTGTTGTGGCTACTTTGGTCATTATTGTTGATTTAGTCCTGAAGGCCTTTGCCTATGAGTTAAGCAAAGAGCTCTCGGTATTTATCGGACTGATCATTACCAACTGTATCATCATGGGGCGCTTTGAAGCTTTTGCCCTTGGTAATGGCCCATGGCGTTCGTTTTTGGACGGCGTTGGAAATGCCTTGGGGTATGGAGTCATTTTGATCATCGTAGGGTTTTTCAGAGAATTATTAGGATCAGGGACGCTATTTGGCTTCAAGGTCCTAGGAGATTCTGTTGAGAAGACTATGCTTTATGCCTTGGGTTACGAAAACAATGGATTTATGGTATTGCCTCCAATGGCGCTTATCGTGGTGGGTATTATCATTTGGGTGCAGCGTTCACGCAATAAAGAATTGATCGAAGAACTATAAAATATAGCCTGTTGATTGGGGCTCGTCCTGATCAAAATCAAAAGATATATGGAACATTTAGAATTATTTTTTAAGTCGATTTTTGTAGACAACATGGTGTTTGCCTACTTCCTTGGGATGTGTTCTTATTTGGCAGTATCCAAAAAGGTAAGTACGGCAGTAGGACTGGGAGCAGCGGTCATTTTTGTGTTGACCGTGACCGTACCCCTAAACTGGCTATTAGATCAGTACATCTTACAACGCGGGGCGCTTGTATGGCTAGGTCCTGAATACGCGGACTATGATTTGAGCTTTTTATCCTTTATTTTATTTATCGCGACCATCGCGACCATGGTACAGCTCGTAGAGATCGTTGTAGAGAAATTTTCTCCTTCTTTGTATAACTCCTTGGGGATTTTCTTACCGCTTATTGCAGTAAACTGTGCGATTCTTGGTGGGTCACTATTTATGCAATCTCGAGAAATTGAAACCTTAGGCCTCGCTTTAAACTATGGATTTAGCTCAGGAATTGGCTGGTTTTTAGCCATTTTGGCCATAGCCGCAATTCGCGAAAAAATCCGTTATTCCAATGTTCCAGCGCCATTGCGCGGATTGGGAATTACATTTATCATAACCGGACTTATGGCCATTGGGTTTATGAGTTTTGGAGGAATGCTCACTGGAGGTGATGATGCCGCTCAAGAAGTCGAGGTGGCCTCTGTAGAAATGCCTGTAAATGAAATGTCTAACACAGAAGCTTCTGAAGTGGTGTCCCAAGAGACCGAATCTGAAGTAAATGAAACGATAGAATAAGATGATCTTAGCCAGTACACTTGGAGTTATTTTAGCAACAGTTGCCGCATTTTTGGTATTAATCCTATTGCTTGTTGCGCTGCTGTTGTTTACCAAAGAAAAATTATCCCCGTCAGGACCGGTGACCATCACCATTAATGGGGAAAGAAAAATCGAAGTGGCCTCAGGAGGGACCTTATTGTCAACCTTAGGGAACCAAAAAGTGTTTTTACCTTCCGCTTGTGGCGGTGGGGGTACTTGTATTCAATGTGAGTGCCATGTCCTTGAAGGAGGCGGGGAAGCCTTGCCTACGGAAACCCCACATTTTACCCGTAAAGAGCTCCAACATGGGGCGCGTTTGGCGTGTCAAGTTAAAGTAAAGCAAAACATGTCCATTCAGATTCCAGAAGAAATTTTTGGAATCAAGAAATGGGAGGCTACGGTCGTGCGTAATTATAATGTGGCGTCGTTCATTAAAGAATTTGTTGTAGAGATTCCAGAAGACATGAATTATAAAGCAGGAGGGTATATTCAAATTGAAATACCACCATGTGAAATTAAGTATTCGGATATCGACATTACGGCGCACCCAGAAGAGCATGAAACTCCGGATAAATTTCAGGCAGAATGGGACAAGTTTGGTCTTTGGCCCCTTGTGATGAAGAACATAGAAAGCGTGGAGCGCGCTTATTCTATGGCGTCTTATCCCGCGGAAGGACGTGAGATTATGCTTAACGTACGTATTGCCACCCCACCATGGGATCGTGCAAAGAATGGATGGATGGATGTGAATCCTGGAATTGCATCGTCTTATATTTTTGCCCAGAAACCGGGGGATAAAGTAACCATTTCAGGGCCTTATGGTGAATTCTTTATCAATGAGTCTCAGGCAGAGATGCTTTATGTCGGTGGAGGTGCTGGAATGGCACCAATGCGTTCGCATCTATATCATTTATTCAAAACCCTTAAAACTGGACGAACAGTGACTTACTGGTATGGGGGTCGTTCTAAGCGTGAGTTGTTTTATCTTGATCATTTTCAGCAATTGGAGAATGAGTTTGATAATTTCAAATTTTTCCTCGCTTTGTCAGAACCTCTTCCAGAAGACAATTGGAAGGTTAAAAAGGATATTCACGATAAAGAAGGGGATGGATTTGTTGGATTCATTCACCAAGTGGTGATCGATAATTACTTGAATCATCACGAATCGCCAGAGGACATTGAATTGTATTTCTGTGGTCCACCACTCATGAACCAAGCGGTTCAAAAAATGGGAGAAGATTTTGGTATCCCGGATGAAAATATCCGCTTCGATGATTTCGGAGGATAAATTAGAAAAAGACCAGCGTGCTGGTCTTTTTTTTAATTTTAAATGAACTGATTTATTATGGAATTGACCCAACAAGAGATGCATTATTTGGCCATGAATATCGTGGGTGAAGAGCTCAAAGAGCAGGGTTATGAGTTTTTAGGGGTCAATTCGGATCTTAAGAAAAACCCTCAGTTTGTTGCTCTTAGGGATAAGACCATTCACTTTGTATTGGTTCGTGCGGTGCGCTATCCAGAAGATCCTGCCGTTATGGATGCCGTCTTAAGGGATAAAATGGTCGACCACGCAAAGGCTCACGAGGCTAAATTGGCTTATGCGGGTGTGGGATTGGGGCACGGCAGTGATTATGGTCAGCCTCCTCGAAAAGATGAGGCTTATACACAAGTCTATTCAGGATTAAAATGGCTGGTTTAAGATTTTTCGTTTTACTCATTGCGCCGCTCCTTATTTTAGGGTGCGGTCCCACAGAAGATTTGCGGGTGTTCTATGGCAATGCTTTTGGGACCACCTACGTCGTCAAATGTTATAGTGATCTTGACAGCGCTGAACTTCAGAATGAAGTAAATCGTTTGGTTGATCAGGTCAATGCCTCTATCAGCACCTATGACCCACAGAGTATCATTTCGCGAATTAATCAAGGGGATACCGGAGTTGTGGCTGATCTTTATTTTAAAGAAGTATTAAGTCTATCGCGAGAGGTCAATAAGGCGACTTTTGGATTTTTTGACCCAACGGTGGGCGCTATAGGAAATGCCCTAGGTTTTGGCCCGCAGAGGTTTAGTAATATACCCAGCGATCATGTTTTGGATAGTCTTTGTCAATTTGTGGGGCTCGACTTAGTTTCAATACGTCCAAAGAGTGGTGTCGTAGAAAAACCCGATGGCGTTTATCTAGATTTTAATGCCATAGGTAAGGGTTACGGTATTGACGTTATAGGACGACACTTGGAAAATATGGGCATCACAGATTATTTGGTCGAGGTTGGGGGAGAAATTCGTGCTAAGGGTCAAAACAAAGACAAGAATAAACCTTGGATTATCGGCATAGAATCGCCTGAACTTACCCAAGAGGGCCGAAGCATCGATAAGGTATTGGCGATTCAAAACCAAAGTCTCGCTTCCTCGGGTAATTATCGAAAGTTTCGCCTGGACACAGTTTCGGGCCGCAAGTTTGTCCATACGATCAATCCCCTAAGTTGTCGGGCTGAGCAGAACGCCATTACCAGTGCAAGTGTATGGGCTTCGACCTGTGCAGAAGCCGATGCCTACGCCACAGCGATTATGGCCATGGGTTTGGAACGTGTACAGGATCTCATCCAAGAGCGCCCCGAACTCATCGTTTATTATACGTACCATGATGCACAAAATCAGCCTAAGTGGTATGCTTCACCAAATTTATTAGCGCAGTTCAGGTAAAAGGGAAATATAAAGCTCAAGCCTGCCTTATTTACTCGAAACATGCCGGTCCATGAGGGCTCAATCTTTAAAAGCGAGTGGTATCAGCTCCCCTAGCGCTAAACCATAGCGTTGAATTTGCGCTAAATCGAGTTCGTTGGCGATATCAAAAGCCTCTACCCGAAAACCAACACGGCGCAAACGTTCAAAATAATCCATTCCATAAACACGCACGTGATCGTATTGACCAAAAATCTCAGCGCGCTGTTTTGGATCCGTGATACTTTCGTCTTGAAAAGTCTTCTCGCGATTGCCCTGATAGGGGACTTGTAGAATAGCCAATCCTCCGGGTTTAAGCACACGGTATATTTCCCTCATAGCGCGCAGATCATCCGGGATGTGTTCCAATACATGATTGCAAATAATCATATCGTATTGGTTATTGTCAAAGGGCAGCGCACAAATGTCTGCATGAACATCAGCCAAGGGTGAATTTAAGTCCGTCGTTGTGTATTCAATATTTTTTAAGCGCCGAAACCTGGGGTAAAAGGCCTGCTCCGGGGCGAAGTGTAAGACTTTAATATTTTTTGAAAAGAGCTCTGTATGCTCCTTTAGGTATAACCAGCAAAGGCGATGCCGTTCTAAGGATAAGGTTCCCGGCGAAAGAACATTTGAGCGCATATCTTCATAACCATAGGGTAAAAATCGGCGATATGATTTTCCATTTATCGGATCGGTATAGCGATGCCCACGCCAGTAAATATCAAGGAGTGGCCGCACCCATAAACTCATTGAAATAAGCCAGGGTCTTGGGATGGTATTCAGAATAGACTTAAAGACCTTACTCATAGTTCTCCCGGGCGGGTTTAAGCATTTGATTTAAACGGGGCCTCTTCTTCTGAGTTTATGCCCAAGGCTTCGTAAACATAGTCAAATGTGCTGAGTAATTCTGGTTTGCCATTGACTATAGCGATATTGTGTTCAAAGTGCGCACTCGGTTTTGCATCTTGGGTGACTATTGTCCAGCCATCGTCGAGTTGTTTTACTTTGTGGGTCCCCATATTGATCATGGGTTCAATGGCAATAGTCATTCCTTCCAGTATTTTTTTTCCTCGTCCGCGTTTGCCATAATTTGGGACCTCAGGATCTTCGTGTAATGTTTTGCCTAGTCCGTGCCCCACAAGTTCTCGAACCACTCCATAGCCATGAGCCTCGCAGTATTGTTGTATCGCAAAACCAATATCACCTATTCTATTGCCTACTTTAAACGCTTCAATTCCTTTGTATAAAGACGCTTTGGTGACCTCGAGTAATTTAATCGTCTCAGGGGCTACACTGCCTACTTGGAAGGTATAGGCATGATCACCATAATAACCATTCATAAAAACACCACAGTCAACAGCAACGATATCTCCATCCTCTAGTGTTTTTTCCGTGGGTAGCCCATGGACTACGGCTTCATTAACAGAGGTCAAAAGGGTAGAGGGGCAACCGTAAAGCCCGAGAAATCCTGGTTTCGCTTTATGATCGCGAATAAATGTTTCCGCCATAGTATCGAGTGCTTTGGTGGTCACCCCAGGTTTGATCTCTTTGGCCAACATGCCAAGCGTTTTGGAGACCAATCGCGCACTCTGACGCATGAGTTCAATTTCCTCTGTAGTTTTTATCTGAATCATACTAATTAAGCCTTGTATTGCGCGTAATGGGCAACATGTTCTTTGAGCTCAGCGATGCGCTGACTTCCGATGAGAAATTTTTTACCTGTTTTTAAACGAATGGCTAATCCTTTAGCACCACGCATATTGTACACGGTACCGTAGGCCGTGAATAATCTAATGCCCCAACCCCCGACAAATCCGTAATGAACCACCGAGATGGACTCTATTTCTTCCCAGGCATGAAACTTTGTTTTAAACGGAACAAAACGCATGTAGAGACCTTCTGAATTAATTCGTGTATCCAAGCGCATCCAACGAAAAAATAAGATCATGCCTAAATTAAAAAGGCAGAACCCTATGACTCCAGCGTCATTCATTGGTTTTGAACCAAAAGGAACTTCCAAAATTAATTGTTGAATTAGCCCGTAACAGCCTACGCCAAAAATCCCTAATAACAGGGCCCAGAGCCACCATTGATTGAAGCGTTGTGTCTCATTAAATACCTGCTGGTCTTTATTCTGCATAGGCCGGGGTATAGGCTTGTTGTTTTAGTATTTTGAGTACGTCTTGTTCCAAAGTTTCTTGGGTGTACTCCACGATGCGATTGAGTTCCGCTCCATCTTTAAAAAACATTATGGTCGGAATAAATTCGATTTCATAATCAGCCTCATAATTTTCTGGGGTGTCCTTATCATGAGTCATGGCTATAATTTCCAGTTGACTTCTATCGAATTCAGTCAATTTGAGCAATTTGAGCAAGGCGGGAACTTCGCGCTGACTGTCCTCGCACCAGGAGCCCATAAAAACTTTGATATAACAGGGCTTTATTAGTGGTTTGATCTCTTCGAGTAAGGCCATATCTGGAGTATACGTCTTACTATTTTCTTCAAACCAAATCGAATAGGGCTCTTGATTTAATCCTTCTGCACTAATCCGGCCCAATAACATCATTCCACCATCGATGGTGTCGGCAACTTGTTTGTTGATATTCAACTCAGAAAAAGTGGTGTTTTCTCCAGCTTGTTCTAAAGTCGCGCTGTCTTCTAATTCTGCATTTTCGGCGCCTTGTTTTGAATTGTTACAGCCCAAAACCAGGGCGCTAAAAACCATTAGGGAAAAGAGATAAGTCTTCATAATTTAATCGATTAGTGGTGATTGAGTCATGGCTTCAGGGATGTCGAGATCCATTAGTTTTAAAATCGTTGGCGCGATATCGCCTAAAACACCAGAACGGATGTATTTAATCCTTTGGTCTACTAAAATAAGGGGCACAGGATTCGTCGTATGGGCCGTGTTCGGGCTGCCGTCAGGATTGATCATGGTTTCACTATTGCCGTGGTCCGCAATGATTAGGGTGCTATAGCCATGTTCTAAAGCCAAAGGCACAATTTGTGAAACGCATTGATCTACGGTTTCACAGGCCTTAATCGCGGCATTGATATCTCCTGTATGCCCCACCATATCAGGGTTGGCAAAATTCAAACAAATAAAATCGGCACTTTCTTGTGCTATTTCAGCCATAATTTTATCCCGAATGTCAAAAGCACTCATCTCTGGTTTTAAGTCGTAGGTCGCGACTTTGGGAGAGGGACACAATAGGCGATTTTCTCCTTCAAAGGGCGTTTCACGCCCGCCATTAAAAAAGAAAGTAACGTGGGGGTATTTTTCTGTTTCTGCAATACGGATTTGGGTTTTACCCGCCTTGGCAATAGTCTCGCCCAGGGTGTCTTGCAAATTATCCTTGTCGTAGACTACTTTGATGTTCTTGAAGGTGTCGTCATAATTAGTCAGCGTACAATAATAGAGGTCAAGGGGCTCCATATCAAATTGCTCAAATGCATTTTGGCTCAAGACCTGGGTTAATTCTCTACCTCGATCGGTTCTGAAATTGAAAAATATAACCACATCACCAGATTTGATCGTCGTATCTCGGGATTCTGAATGATCCGATAGGGCATTTTGAATCACCATGGGTTCAATAAACTCGTCGGTAATCCCTTTGAGATAAGAATCTTGTAGTGCAGTAATTGGGTCAGTGGTGACTTCACCGACGCCACGCACCAGCAGGTCATAAGCTTTTTTTACGCGCTCCCATCGCTGATCACGATCCATAGCGTAATAACGACCAATTAAGCTGGCAAGCTGGGCTCCAGTTTGGGCTAATGTTGGTTGTAATGCTTCAATATAACTTGGGGCGCTTTTTGGGTCCACATCTCGGCCATCTGTAAATCCGTGGACTAAAATATGGGGCACTTTTGCTTTAGCCGCTGCCTTGATTAAGGCTTTTAGATGATCGATATGCGCGTGCACCCCTCCGTCGGATAAAAGCCCCAAGAAATGAATATTTTTGCTGTTTTGTTTGGCGTAATCAAAGGCCTTTTGTAATTCTGGTTCTTGATCGATGCTTCCTTGTTCAACCGCACGATTGATTTTTGCCAAATCTTGGTAAACGATACGTCCAGCCCCTAAATTCATGTGGCCCACTTCACTATTGCCCATTTGTCCATCGGGAAGGCCGACATGCGGTCCATGAGTCAGTAACTGAGCATTTGGGTATTGATGCGGTAAGGCATCCATAAATGGCGTTTTGGCTTGAGCCACGGCAGAGACCTCTGGGTTTTGGGTCATTCCCCAACCGTCTAAAATCATCAAAAGTACCTTTTGGGACATGGATTATGGTTTAAAGCGCAAAGATAAGCATTACGGTGGGTTCAATCTAAAAGTAAAGGGTTGATATCCAGGAGGTGTTTTTTTCTGTATTCGGCCAAAAAGGATCCGCTAATTACTGAAGCGCCAAGAATTTTTTCTTCACTGAGGATGGCTTCAAGGTCCAGTTTCATAAACGCTTTTAGCATAGGGATTGAGACAGGGGCATAACTGTAATGCCAGGGTTCATGGGCAAATCCTTTTCGATCAGGATGATTGGTATAGACTTGGTAAAATCCATAATGTGCTGCGTTGGCTTCAAGCCATTCTCTTAGGGCACAAAAAACCCCGGAGCCGTAATAGTGTCTCGACTCCAATACGGACTCTGGAGCAGTAACCCCGCCGTCAATTAAATCTAAATCGGTACCCCAGTGGTGTCTTGAAGTACCAGGAAGGGTAGAATATTCTATAATGCGATTCACCGCCTGCTCTGGGGTATTCCCCTGGGCCGTAAATCTTTTAAATTTATTTTCAAAAATTTCTTTTTGACGGTCAAAACTGCGAAAGGCCGATACCACTTTGATCTCTATACCGTCTTTTTTTGCGGTCTCTTGCATCAATTTAAGGGCCCTGGCAGTATCGCGTTGCATCGTCGTTAAATAGGTGCTCCCGACCAAATCTCTTGGGGCTTTGCCAATCAATTCTTGCAGGGTATAATCTTGAATGTAATCTTCAGCCCAAAGCTTGCCCGGGAGCAGAAGTGCCGGGGTACTCAAACTGATTAATTTTAAAAATAGCGCTCTGTCCATCAGATTATTATGGGGCCTTATGAAGGATTAATTTTTCTTCGGTATTTAGGTCATAACGCGATTCGTACGGGGGAAACACTACAGCGGGGTGGGCGCCTTTAACGGTGATTTCCGAATTAAGTACACGAAGCCATGTTCCCTCGGGTAACCCAACTACCGGGACGTTTTGTTGCTCCTGAAATTCTCTAATTCTCGTTTCCCTGGTTTCTCCCATATGGGTGCTGTTCTTTTCGGGTTCGATATAATGAACGTTAAGATTAAAGGGGACTCTGCCCAATGTTCTCAGGGACGGCGGATGAACAATCGGCATATCGTTAGTGGTGTGCATCCCCCATCCACAAATATTTGACCCTGCACTGGTGCCGAGATAAGGGATTCCTTGATCCAGCACAAAGTTTAATGGGTCGATTAAATCTAATTCATAAAGCCGTTGAACCAATAAAAAAGTATTGCCTCCTCCTGTAAAAATCCCTTTGGATTCCTTTAAAACGGCAATAGGGTCTTGGACCTCATCAAGACCGATGACCTCAATATTGATTTGGCCAAAAGTATGGCGAACTTTTTGGGTGTATTCATTTTCAGTACAGCCCCCGGGCCGCGCGTAGGGAATAAAAGTGATGCGATTTACGCCACGAAAAAATAGGCGAAGCTCAGGAATTAAATAAGATAAATAGGGAGACCCAAAAAGGGTCGAGGTACTGGCCAGTAAGAGGTTATTCATAGAATACTCAGGTTTAATATAGTCGCATATTCTCCTTATTTCCTTAGGTTTGTGATACGACATAAAAACTATGATGTACAAGATAAATGTTTTCTTTATTTCTACGGGCTTTGTCCTATGGACTTTGATGAATTTTTCCCAGACAAGGGCCTTGACGCAAAGTCAGGGCCATAAGTTTTATGTGAGCACGGCCAATATTGAATTTAATCCGAGTACCAATAACCTTGAAATTATTCAACGCATTTTCACCGATGATATAGAAAACGTACTGCGTGCGCGCTATGGAACGCAAATTAAGTTGGGCGCAGTTAATGAGGCCGAAGAAAATGCCGAACTTATTAAACGATATGTGCTCAATCAGTGGACCATAAAAAATAATAATCAGGATTTGGTTTTGAATTATTTAGGGCATCAATACGATATTGATCAAGTAAAAATATTCATTGAGGTTCCGATAAATGGATCTTTGGCAGAACTTTTTTTCGAAAATAAGACGCTCTTCGATCTCACTTCAGATCAGCAAAATATCCTTCATGTAAAAGTGGGTGATGAGCGAAAAAGTCTTTTGCTTTTTTCTGAGAACCCTAACGGAGTGTTAAACTTTAATTGAGTATTTTCACAGCCCGCAGAAAAAGGTAAATTAACACAGATTTAAAATTAAACTTATGCACGCAAAATTCGGATTATTTGCCGCGCTGTTCCTTTCCTTAAGTATGGTGATCGGCGCACAGGCACAAGATCAGGAACCAAAGCCAGAGCGCAAGCCTGGTCACTACAATACCAATCGATTCAAACAACTCTACGAAGAGTTTTCGACCCCAAATCAGTATCGTTCTGCCAGTGGTGCGCCAGGACCAGCCTATTATCAGCAGCAAGCGGATTACAAAATGTCCATTACGCTGAACGATCAGCGTTCTCAACTTTATGGAGAAGAAACAATTACCTACACCAATAATTCGCCTGATGTGTTGGCGTATCTTTGGGTACAATTGGATCAGAACAAACGCGCAAGAGATAGCAAAAGTCCTTTGATTGAGCCTTCAGGAGTCTTCCCGGCAAAAATGGCCAGCAGTTTTGTCAGTGAGTACATGGGTGAAGGTTTTGATGGTGGATTCAAAATTGATTGGGTTCGTGATGAAAAAGGGAACCCATTACCACACACTGTGAACCGTACCATGATGCGTGTCGAAATGCCAAAAGCATTGAAACCAGGTGATAAATTCGTTTTTTCAATCAAGTGGTGGTATAACATTCCTGATCATACTGTAGACCGCGCGCGTAGCGGTTACGAAGTTTTTGAAGATGGGAATAAGGGTTATGTTATTGCTCAGTTCTATCCTCGAATGGCCGTTTACTCTGACGTCGAGGGCTGGCAAAACAGTCAATTTTGGGGAAGAGATGAATTTGCCCTTCCCTTTGGTAATTTCGAAGTTTCCATAACCGTTCCCTCGGACCACGTTCTTGATGCCACCGGGGTACTTGTCAATCGAAAGGAAGTTTTCTCAAAAGAGATGATGCGCCGATATGAATTGGCAAAAAAGAGTTACGATAAGCCCGTATTAATTGTGACCCAAGATGAAGCCGAGCGCGCCTCTACAGGATTTGCCACAGGCAGTAAGACTTGGAAATTTGACGCAAAAATGGTTCGTGATTTTGGTTTTGCGACCTCACGGCGTTATATCTGGGACATGATGGCCGTACGTATTGGAGATCGCGATGTCATGGCTGTATCGGTTTATCCACCAGAAGGAAATCCACTTTGGGAAGACTGGTCTACGCGTGTTGTGGCCAGTACTTTAAAGTCTTACTCGCGCATGACCTTTGATTATCCCTACCATAAAGCAATTTCTGTCCATGCGAAAAATCAAGGGATGGAGTATCCAATGATTTGTTGGAATTACGGAAGACCTGAAAAGGATGGCACCTACAGTGATCGAACTAAATATGGGATGTTTGGGGTAATCATTCACGAAGTGGGCCATAACTTTTTCCCCATGATTGTCAATAGTGATGAGCGTCAATGGACCTGGATGGATGAGGGAATTAACACCTTTGTGCAGTACGTTGCCGAGCAGGATTTTGGTGCTGCTTATCCTGACGCCATCGCGCCAAATGAAACCTATCCGTCACGCCGTGGCCCAGCCAAAGCCATAGTGAATTATATGGCGGGGGATCAAGATCAATTGGCTCCAATCATGACTAAGGGTTTGAATACCTTTAATTTTGGCGCCAATGGTTATTCGAAACCAGCCACAGGACTCAATATTTTGCGTAAAACCATAATGGGTGAAGACTTATTTGATTATGCCTTCAAAACCTATGCTCAGAGATGGATGTTCAAACACCCAACGCCTGAGGATTTCTTCCGCAGTATGGAGGATGCCTCAGCCATTGATTTAGATTGGTTCTGGCGCTCTTGGTTCTACACGACAGACTATACCGATATCGGCGTAGCCTCGGTTAAGAAATACTATGTGACACACAAAATGAATACAGCGATTCGCGAAATGATGCAGGCGCGGGGGATGAGCGAGAATGATTTGCCCCCACTGGTGTACTTAGTTGAGGAGGGTAGTGAGGATTTTGAAGAGGATATGCGCACCCAAACCTTGAATGATGTTGTTACCCTTCAAGAGTTTATTATGGATCGCATGACTCCAGAAGAGCGTGCTGGTCTAAAAATGCCAAAGTATTTTTACGAGGTGACTTTTGAAAAGCCAGGAGGAATCCCAATGCCGATAATCGCCGATTATGTCTATGCTGATGGTTCAACCGAGCGCATTACCTATCCGGCCCAAATCTGGCGATTAAATGATGCCTCTGTGGCTAAAATCATAGCTTCAGAAAAGGAAATAGTCAAAATCGTCATCGATCCAGATGAGGAGACTGCTGATATCGATACCTCAAATAATTCTTGGCCTGCTGAAGAAACAGTAGGGGAGTTCCAGACCTTTAAAAGCAACATTAAAGGACAGTAAACGGGGTTATATCATGCCATTCGATGGCCTTTGAGAATTTGATTTAAAAGTTTATAAAAGCTCCGATGATTTCATCGGAGCTTTTGTTTATGGTCCTGTGAACTTTAATATCTTTGTACTATGATTCTTCCGGTACTTTTTATCAGCGGTGCAGAAATCGCTTTTATCGTTTTTATCGTCCTGATGGTCTTTGGGGCAGATAAGGTGCCCGATATTGCCCGAGGCCTAGGAAAGACCATGAAGCAAATTCGGCATGCAACAGACGATATAAAAAAGGAAATAACAAAAAGTGCCGACAAACAAGGCATTGACGTTACGGACTTCAAAAAGAGCATTGATCAGGTCAAAGACGATGTGGATCAAATTACCGGCCCCATCAAACGTCAATTTTAATTACCGCTTTCGCGCTAGCGAGAGTCCGTCTCTGATGGGCAGTAATACAGTCTGGTATTCAGGATGCGTTTTTAGTTTGTGATTAAATTCCTGAAGGACCTTGGTGTCTAGGTCATCTCCTTGAGCTTTTTGGGTTACTTTTCCACTCCACAAAACATTATCACTGATAAGTAAACCCCCAGAACGTAACATAGGCGTGACTAAGGTCAAGTAATTGAGATAATTCGATTTGTCCGCATCGATAAAGACCAAATCAAATTTTTGGTCAAGACTCGGGAGGATTTCAGTGGCATTCCCCAGATGGGTCACGATTTGATGGGCTTTACCTGAGCGATCAAAATACTTCTGTTGTAGGCGTCTTAACTCGGCATTTCGGTCAATCGTATGTAAAACCCCGTCTTTGGGCAAACCTTCGGCCAGACATAAAGCGGAGTACCCCGTGTATGTGCCAATCTCTAGGATGGCCTTTGGGGCCAATAATTGAGCAATTAAACTCAAAAGACGTCCTTGAAGGGGCCCACTGAGCATGCGCGGGGCAAGCACGGTTTGCCAGGTTTCAAGATTTAATTCTTTTAAGAGCTGAGGTTCTTCTTGAGTATGTCCTTCAGCGTATTGCTCAATATCGTGCGGTAAAAAATCCACTAAGCCAATATTTTATCGATAAGATTATTTTTGGCTTCTTGATCGGGGCCAAAGAGCCACTGCAGGACATTATCTTCCCAAATCTCATCGCATTCTTGCGCGTTGAGGAGCCCTTGTTTTTGTGCTAAATCAAGAATCTTACCGGGATAAGAAGATTGAGCTGCACTTTCCATTTCTCCGAGGGGATAGGGATCATCTAAGCCCATAAGCACTTGCTTACTCCCTTGGTTTTTAATCAAAAGCTCCAAAGAACCAGTGTCATGAACCAGTGTATCAAAAAAGATATTTTTGTGACCTACACTTTTACGCGGATGAACTTTACCTTCAAAAAGGTCAGGTCGGCCGTCAAAACCTTGAATTCTTCGTCCGAGATTTATTTGGGCCAGTTGGCCGCCGTGGGCAAAACAAGTGCGCATGCCGGGAAATTTGTCCGCATAGCCATTTAGGGTATAAAAGTGATAGGCATCGGCACATTGTGCCAGCATCCAAATCAGGTGAAATCGCCAAGCAGTATTTTGAAGTTTGATAAATTTTTCACCGTCATAGGGGTGTATTTCAACGGCTAAATTATAAGAAGAGGCCAATTCAAAAATGGGTTCGTTTTCGGCGTCAAAAATACTGCGCCAAGTCCCTATTGTATCCATATAATGGGTTGGGAGACAAAGTAATCGCAGGCCCAGCTCTTCGACACAGCGTTCAATCTCCCATACCGCGCCGCGCACAAATCCGGGATGCACTACAAAACCACAGGTAAATTTACTGCCGTGATCATGCTGAATCCGGGCATTGAAATCATTTTGAAATCGCAAGGCTTGCTTCATCTCTTCTAAGCGAAGCCCATTTCCATAAAGTTGGGATAAGTTTAAAACCACCGCGTGATCGATTTTATAACGATCCATCCATTGTAGTTTTTCATCTAAAAAAAAGCTTGAATCAGTGACCGGACGACTCCAATCTTTTTGCAGCATAAATTTCCGATCCTTATCGACCCAAAAAATTCCTTTATCCTTCATGAATGCAGGAATTTCCTCGGGATAGGGGAGCAGATGGGAATGACCGTTTAAGCGCAGTTTTCTTTTCATGATTCAAACAATTAGCGTTGGATATATGGCTTTTGCGA
>ERZ888423.94-NODE-94-length-87069-cov-15.332372_pt1 | contig 87069 bp, 90 predicted proteins | sample MGYA00520523_ERZ888423 | MGnify/ENA primary metagenome ERZ888423 (study PRJEB32303, sample SAMEA104408611) | aquatic metagenome | biome: Brackish water; feature: Pelagic; material: water | place: Baltic Sea | collected 2014-06-08T10:24:00 | depth 30,27 m ...
GAACCCCTCTTACCAGGATGAAAACCTGGCGTCCTAACCGATAGACGAACGGGCCCGTTAACCAATTCTAATTCTGTAGCCCGTAGGGGAATCGAACCCCTCTTACCAGGATGAAAACCTGGCGTCCTAACCGATAGACGAACGGGCCATTACATTATTTTGTAATGCGAGTGCAAAAATACAACTATTTTTAATTCCTGCAAGAGCTAAAATAAAAAAAAAGATTTTTTTTTAATATGCCTTTGCAAAAAGAACACGACCTTTTGAAGGAGCTCCGCTGAATACACAATTTCCTTGTTCTTCTACTCTATCTAAAGCAATACAACGAATGGTTGCCTTAGTTAAATCTTTTATCTTTTCTTCAGTTGCCGCAGTACCATCCCAATGTGCTGATAAAAAGCCTCCTTTGGTTTCTAATAACTCTTTAAATTCGTCAAAACTATTTACTTCGGTGATGTGTGAATTTCTATAATTCAATGCTTTTGCAAACATTTCTTTTTGAATAGTTTCCAATAAATTTTGAACATAAACCGCAACTCCTTCTTTCGCAACAATTTCTTTCGATAAATTATCTCTACGTGCAATTTCGTATGTTCCATTTTCTAAATCGTTTGGACCCAAAGCTATTCGAACAGGCACTCCTTTTAATTCCCATTCTGCGAATTTAAAGCCTGGTTTTTGCGTATCGCGATTGTCATATTTAACCGAAATCCCTAATTTTTTTAACTCTGCACTTAAACCGTTTACTTGCTCAGAAATTGCATCAAATTGTTCTTCTGTTTTATAAATTGGAACAATAACCACTTGAATAGGTGCTAAATTTGGAGGTAAAACCAATCCCTTATCGTCAGAATGTGTCATTACTAAAGCTCCCATTAATCGGGTAGAAACACCCCATGAAGTTCCCCAAACATATTCTTGTTTCCCTTCTTTGTTAGCAAATTTAACATCAAACGCTTTGGCAAAATTTTGTCCTAAAAAATGTGATGTTCCTGCTTGCAATGCTTTTCCATCTTGCATTAAAGCTTCAATACAATAGGTTTCATCAGCACCAGCAAAACGTTCAGTTTCTGTTTTTAACCCTTTAACAACAGGTATAGCCATGAAATTTTCAGCAAAATCTGCATACACATGCATCATTTTTTCAGATTCTTCAATTGCTTCCTGACGAGTAGCGTGAGCGGTGTGCCCTTCTTGCCATAAAAATTCTGCCGTTCTTAAAAACAAACGGGTTCTCATTTCCCACCGCACCACATTTGCCCATTGATTAATTAAAAGCGGTAAATCTCTATAAGATTGCACCCAACCTTTATAAGTGGACCAAATAATAGCCTCACTAGTAGGACGAACAATTAATTCTTCTTCCAGTTTAGCATTTGGATCAACCATTAGTTTCCCAGGACGTGATTCATCATTTTTTAATCGATAATGAGTAACAATAGCACATTCCTTAGCAAAACCTTCTGCGTTTTTTTCTTCGGCCTCAAACATACTTTTCGGAACAAAGAGCGGGAAATAAGCATTGCTATGTCCTGTTTCTTTGAACATTTTATCTAATTGGGCTTGCATTTTTTCCCAAATTGCATAACCGTATGGCTTTATAACCATACATCCCCTCACTCCTGAATTCTCCGCTAAATCGGCCTTTACGACTAATTCGTTATACCATTTGGAATAATCTTCTGCTCTTGTTGTTAAGTTCTTACTCATTATTAATATTTTGGCACAAAAATTGTTTATATAAATTTTAACTAAAATGTTTGGCAAAAATAGTTAAATTTGAAGTGTCCAACAATAAAAAAAAGAGTTATGAAAACTTATTACCCTATTAATCTAAAAAATTGTGGATTTTTCCTTACGGGAATTGTAGCAATCATTACTACTTCATGTGGTTCTTATCAAAATGCATCTTATTATGATAACGATGGTGTGTATGGTTCGTCTGAACGTTCTAATCAGCAAGTCGTAAATAGATCAAGTGAAGAAAATGTAGAACAATCGAATGAATATGCTCAAAAATTTAGAGCAATGCAAGATGATTATACTTATTTTACAGACGTTGACTCTTATCAATCACAAGCTCAAGATACCGTTGTTACCGTTTACAACAACCAATATAGTGACCAAAATTATGCCGGATGGGGCAGTAATGCCGCGTCTGTCAATATAAATTACTATGATAATGGAATGGGCTGGAATAATTGGTATTCTCCTTATTGGGGATATTCTAACGTTGGCTGGGGAGCTGGCTGGGGCTGGAACAACTGGGGTATGGGATGGAATGCAGGATGGGGATGGAACTCTTGGTACGGTCCTAATTGGGGCATGGGATGGAATAATTGGTATGGAAATGGATATTACGGTCCAGGTTGGGGTGGCTACTATAACAACGGCTGGGGATGGAATGGTTATGGTGGCAGAAATGTAGCTTACAATGGTGGCCCTAGAGGTGGTAATGGGTATTACAATAATGGATCTGGTAGAACTGGATCTAATTATAGCACCGGTAGAAGAGCATCAAGTACTGAGTTTAATGGAACGCCAAGAACAAGTAATACAAGAGGATCTTTTCAAAATCCAAGATCGGCACAACAAAATAATAGCCCAAGAACTACAACAGTTCCAAGAACCTATTCACCAAGACAAAACAATGCAGTAACTCCTAGAAATACTACTTCTGAGCCAAGAAATAATCAATCTACTCCAAGAAACAATACTTCTAAACCTAGAAATAACAACTATTCGTCACCTAGAAGTTCTTCATCTGGGGGCAGTTTCGGAGGTAGTTCAGGTGGCGGCGGTGGTCGTTCTTCTGGAGGCGGAGGCGGAAGAGGTGGCCGAGGATAATTTACAGATTGATATAAAATTAAGAAGAAAATGAAAAAAATATTTTTATCCCTATTATTTGTTGCTTCACTGTTGTCTCAAGCACAGGAAACAACCACAAACGACGCATTACGATATGCCTTAAACAATTTAACTGGAACTGCTCGTTTTAGAGGAATGAGTGGTGCTTTTGGAGCTGTGGGAGGTGATTTATCTGCTATCAATGTTAACCCAGCTGGTTCATTATTTTTTACCAATAATTATGCTAGTGTTTCTTCAAGTTTGTATACTATTCATAACCGTTCTGATTATTTTGGAACAACAACAAGAGAAAATTTTAGCTCTCTCGATCTAAACCAAATTGGAGCTGTTTTGGTTTTTAATGATAAATCAGGAAAAACTGATTGGTCTAAAATTGCAGTTGCTCTAAACTATGACAACACTAATAATTTTGATACCGAAATTTTTTCAAAAGGAACCAATCCTTCCAATTCAATTGATCGTTATTTTTTAGACAAAGCACAAGGTTTACCAAACGAGTTTGTTGAATTGCAACCCGGTGAATCAATAACAGATTTGTATACTTATTTAGGTGAACAAAGTGGTTTAGGCTTTCCTGCACAACAGGCTATGATGGCTTATCAGGCCTATCTTTTAGAATCAGACGGACCTGGTTCATATTATTCAAATGTGAATTATGCTGGGGGAAATTTTAGACAAGAAAATTACATTTCAGCAACGGGTTATAATGGAAAATTCTCTGCAAATATTGCAACATCTTATAAAAATAGATTGTTTTTAGGAATGAATTTAAATGCTCATTTTACAGATTATGTAAAAACAACTTCTGTTTATGAAAGTAATAGTAATCCGCTTTTTTCTACTGGAGACACTGTTAGAGATATTCAGTTTGATAACGAATTGTATACCTATGGAACAGGATTCTCGTTAAACCTTGGTGTAATATTAAAAGTTACGGAAGAATTCAGATATGGTATTGCTTATGAATCACCTACTTGGTACCAACTAAATGATGAATTATCGCAACGACTGATAGTAAACTCAACAGACGGTATTGCTAATTTTAAAGAAGTAGTTGCTCCAAATGTAGTTAATGTATATCCAACTTATAAAATTCAAACACCAAGTAAAATTACGTTTAGTGGTGCTTATATTTTTAATAAAAAAGGACTAATCAGTATTGATTATGCCATGAAAGATTATAGTAATATTAAATTTAAACCAACAAGCGTAAGTTTATTCAGCGATTTAAACACACAAATGAGTCAACAATTTAAAAATGCTTATGAATTAAGAATTGGTGGCGAATATAAAATAAAACAATGGAGTGTTCGTGGTGGTTATCGATTTGAAGAAAGTCCGTATAAATCAACTTCAGAAATGAGTGATTTAATAGGTTATTCTGCAGGTTTAGGTTATAATTTTGGCGAAAGCAAGTTAGACTTTGCCTTTGCAAATGATAGTAGAAGTCAAAATGTAGCATTTCTCTCCTCAGGAATGACTGATGCAGCAAGAATTAGAACTAAAAACAACAACATAACCATTACCTATTCGATTTATTTTTAATCTGATAAATTGATTATGATAGTATAACCACTTCTTCAACCGAAGTGGTTTTTTTATGCTTAAAAGATTGTATTTAGCCCCGATGGAAGCGACATCCCGCCCTAGCGGATATAGCGAACAGGGGGACCAAGCCTTTAAAAAATTCGATATCGCTGGTGCTTCAACTGATTATTTTATGTAATTTTGCCCACCGAAAGTTCGGGATCAAACACAAAAACATGAGAACCAAATCGTTAAAAAAGAATAAAATCAATGTAATTACCCTTGGATGTTCTAAAAACACTTACGACAGTGAGGTATTAATGGGGCAATTAAAAGCAAACGGAAAAGAAGTAGTTCACGAAGAAGAAGGAAACATCGTGGTAATTAACACTTGTGGTTTTATTGACAATGCAAAGGAAGAATCGGTTAATACGATTTTGGAATATGTAGATAAAAAAGAGCAAGGTTTAGTTGATAAAGTATTTGTGACCGGATGTTTATCTGAGCGTTATCGTCCAGATTTAGAGAAAGAAATTCCCGATGTAGATCAATACTTTGGAACTACTGAATTACCTCTTTTATTAAAAGCTATAGGCGCTGATTATAAACACGAATTACTGGGCGAACGCTTAACTACAACCCCAAAAAATTATGCTTATTTAAAAATTGCCGAAGGTTGTGATCGACCATGTAGTTTTTGTGCGATTCCATTAATGCGAGGAAAACACGTTTCGCAATCTATTGAAAAATTGGTGAAAGAAGCTGAAGGTTTGGCTAAAAATGGGGTAAAAGAATTAATTTTAATTGCTCAAGATTTAACCTATTATGGTTTAGATTTATACAAAAAACGCAATCTTGCCGAATTGTTAGAAAACTTAGCAAAAGTAGAAGGTATTGAGTGGATTCGTTTGCATTATGCATTTCCAAGTGGTTTTCCAATGGATGTTTTAGATTTGATGAAACGTGAACCAAAAATTTGCAATTATATTGATATTCCGCTGCAACATATTTCAGATGACATTTTGAAATCGATGAAACGAGGAACTACAAAAGAAAAAACCACTAAATTATTACAAGAATTTAGAGAACGAGTACCAGGAATGGCAATTAGAACTACTCTAATTGTGGGTTATCCAGGTGAAACACAAGCAGATTTTGAAATTCTACGCGATTGGGTACAAGAAATGAAGTTTGAGCGATTGGGTTGTTTTACCTATTCACATGAAGAAAATACAGGTGCTTATGTATTAGTAGATGATGTTCCGCAAGAGATAAAACAAGCGCGTGCTGCTGAAATTATGGATTTACAATCGCAAATTTCGTGGGATTTGAATCAAGAAAAAATTGGTCAAACCTTTAAATGTGTAATCGACAGAAAAGAAGGTCAATATTTCATTGGAAGAACCGAATTTGATAGTCCGGATGTAGATAATGAAGTATTAGTTGATGCTTCAAAATATTATTTAAAAACAGGCGATTTTGTGAATTTAAAAGTAATCGATGCCACCGAGTTTGATTTATACGCAGAGCCTATCTAATTAATATTCTTTAGTTAAATTGATTAATTTAAAAGCCGAATTACTTTTAATTTAGTTATTCTAACACTCTGTTAATTTGAATAAATCGTCTGGAATAATACGGTTCTTTTGTTGATGAAATAACCACACCAGATTGAACTGACGAATGAATGAATTTTATTTCATCGCCAATTATTTCAGTTATCATACCCACATGGTTAATGCTCCCTCTTCCATTAGTTGTAAAAAAAATCAAATCACCCTTTTGAGCCTGATCTCGCTCAATCTTTGCACCTGCTCCAACAGCCATTGATCCTGATGATCGTGGCAAAGTCATATCGATGTTTTTAAAAGTAGAAAACATTAATCCTGAACAATCAAAACCTGCAGAAGTTGTTCCACCACCTCGGTAACGAGTTCCGAGATGTTCTGATGCTTTAGCAATTAAAAAATCAACCTTAGACATGTTTTCTAAAGAAATTAGTGCCACATTTGGTCGTTCAACTACAATATTTTCGTGTTTGGCTAGTTCTAAATTTCCTAATTTAACAATAAGCAAGTATCCTTCAGGTAAATTTTCAACTACTTCTTCATTAAGTTCTTTAAGCAGTTTCAATTTAACATTATATAATTTCGAAATTTTATAAAGTGTTTCCCCTTTTTGAACTGTATGAATAGTGTTTCCTAACTCATCTTCACAAACCATAGGAGTATTTGACATAGAGACTGAAACTTCGGGTTTACTCACTACTGGTTTTGGTGTAGTTATAGTTGCTGATGGTTTTTCAACTTTACTAGGCACTTTGCTTTTTTTCTCTGTAATCGTTTTCTTTGAAGGTATAATATTAATTTTATCTCCAATTTGAATTGCATCTGGATTAAGAGTAGGATTAATTTCTTTAATTTTTTCTAATGAAATTCCATACTTTTTTGCAATTACATACAAAGATTCGCCAGCAATAGCGGTGTGAATTTCTGTAGATTCACTATTTCTTGAGGTGTTTTTTTTCTTTTTTTCAACCGAAATAGCAGCCTTTTTTGATTTGTTTGGAATTAACAAAACTGTTTTCAATTGAAGTAACGCACCTTTTGCCTTTGGATTCAATTCATAAATATCTGATTCAGTGACTCCATACTTTTTAGCTATCACATAAATCGATTCTCCTTCAACTACTGTATGTTTAGTGTTTTTTTGCGAAAAAAGAGATGCAGATAAAAAAAACAAGATATAAGTAAGTAGTTTAGATAGATTCATTTTGGAATGTATTTATTTCAAAGACAATAAAGGAGCTGCAAGATAAAAAAAACTCCTATAAATTATGGGAGTTTTAACATTATTTTACAATGAAATATTTCTGAGTTTGCGATTTGTTTTAACTACTAATCAATTTTATGGATACTAAATAATTTCAGGAATTTATTTCGGGTATCACATGTAAAATTAATTTTTCAAAAAAAATCTTAATTTAAAGCCCGAGTCTTAAAGTTGTTTCAATATTTTAAATCTTTTTTTCTAAATCAAATTTAAAATCAATTTCAATAGATTCTGAAATTTTAGATTTAACAACTGATGGAATCTTTATGTTAAAATCTGAGGGTTTTACTTTAAATGATGAAGATGTTATTAATTTGTCATCTGATTGTAAAAACAAAATTTTAACTTTAACTTTTTTAGTTACTCCATGTAGTGTTAAGTCTCCCTCTGCATCAAAAAACACTTTACCCGAACTAAGTTTTGCAGCATCAAAATTTAGTACTTTTCCTTTGAAGGTAGCTTTTGGAAATTTATCACTTTCAACATAATTTTCGTTAAAATGTTCTTCCATCAACGGTACTTTAAAACGAAATGCTTTTACCAAAGCTAAAACAGCAATTTCACCAGTAGATTTATCAAAAACACAAGATGCAGTAGAGCTCTTTGCAGCAACTTCTTCAAAAGCGGGCATTGATGCTTCAAATTTAATTTCCCCTGAACGAGTGATCATCTTTTGTGAAAATAAAATTGATGAACAAACCAAACTAATTAATAATAAAAACTTTTTCATCTTAGCAATTTTTTAGTTTGGACAACCATTGATTGTCCAATTTTTTATGGTATTAATTTTAGTTTGTGGCATTCTACCAGATTGTGGCATAACCGAACCACAAGATTGATCATCTATTCTACAAATCATATTACCATTTTGAGCTACGTTTTTAACTTGAAGATATGTTTCCATGGTGGGAAATTCTCCTCCTGTTGAACTATGACATGATATACAATTATTATCAATAATAGATTTTACATTTGAAATATACGTTGGATTTGTAACATCCCCAGAAATTTCTTCATAGGTATTTGACTCACATGAAAAAATGATACCTATTATTATAATAAAAATAATTTTTAATGTTTTCATACTAAAATACTCTATACATGTTAAATCCAAAATAAATTCCTTTTCCTTCGCTTATTCCGGTAGCATTTGTAAAATAACTAACATCATTCATTGCCTGACTATTGGAAAAAACTAGTTGAAATACGTGTCCACCTGTTTCAATGTCAAGTCCAATGGTTGCTGGATTGTGGTAATAATTTGTTTCTCTAGCATTCAATCGAGCAGCATATTCCAAATTAAAGCTAATTCGTTTTGATAATTTATATCGACCACCAAACGCCATTAAAAAATTATCCTTTTCTTCTAACGATGATTCATATAGATTTTTGTGAATGTAAATCGGATTTAGTTCCATCGAAAAACTATTAGAAAACTTCCTAGATATAGGTACTTGCGTGCTAAAAGAAAGCCTATTAGACGATTTTAAATTTGAAAATTCTTCTTTATTCAAATCAGAATTTATATCCATTGTATTATAACCTACAATTGTTACAGGAAAGCCATTAATTTCTTGATTAGCAAACTTATATTTAGCAGATAATTCATAATTTTTATTCAAGGTATGACGAGAAACTCCTAATGTCAACCACTCAGTAATCCCATATAAACCACCTATCTTAGTTAGAGCATTATCTAAACCGAAGAAATTTTGTAAACCATCAGTTAAGTCTCCAAATCTATGTGATACCAAGAAATACCATTCTCCTTTTGCAGCTAGTTTAGTAGATTGCATTGTGCAAACTTGCATCCCTTTAAAAGCAGCAATTTCCTTTTCTTTTTTAGCTTCATTTTCTGACTCTAATTCATTTAGTAATTCATCTTGCGCATTGGAAATTCCAAAACAGAAGATAAAAAACAAAATGAAACTATTTTTAAAAAATCTCATCTTATATTCAATCTTTAATAATTATACATTGATCTAATTTTAATTCTTCTAAAAGATCGTCATAACCTGTTACCCGACCTTTTATAACTATTGAAGTATTTAAATCTACTTTTTCATTTGTCTGTAAAAGACAAGATATTTTTCCATTTAAAGTGACTAAACTATTTTCTACAGCAGTAACTTTTCCTGTAATTTCGATTGCCTTATTCAAATATTTTGAAGTAGCTAATTCAGTATTTTTTGCAAATTCATCATAAATAGTTGACGAAGAAACCACAAACGCAGACTTTTCGGTTTCTAAATTTCTTTCCCCACCAGTCATGATATATTTATACCCAAAATAACCTCCAATAACAAAAACAAATACTAGAATAATAATTTTTTTCATTTTACTCATAATAAGTAGAAATCTTGGGATTTAAATTGGTTTTAAATTTTTTAGCTTATTCAACTATTATTTTTTTCCATGATTTTTCTGAATCGTTTAGCAATTCTATAAAGTAAATCCCAGAAGTTAGCCCGTTAACTTTTACTTCAACTTCATTAGAATTGTCAGTAACTTCTATAGTTTTAACTAAAGCTCCGGTTTGGCTGTATATATTTACCTTATTCAAAATAGTTTTTGCACTTATTGAAAATTCACCATTCGAAGGATTTGGAAATATAACAGAAGAATTTAAAGAAAAATCTTCTGCACCTAAAGTCAAGGTTCCTGTGGCATAACCGGCACTTGCGTTCCCTCCATGTCCGGAAACAACAAAACTATTAACAGTACTACCTTTAACACCCCCAATAGAAATAGAATTTGTTGTAGCATAAGGAAATTGAAAATCATTAGGATCTGAATTAGTTAAAGCCCTAGTCAATGTTAAAGTTCTTGAAGTTCCACTTATAATATCTGAAACAGTAGTCCAATCTTGCGTGTCTTGAGGAGGAGTACCTGTTCCAGAAAAATTTCTATCTGTTAATGCGTTTGGACTTGTATTAGCATAAACCAATACATCACCACTTGCCATTCCAAATCCTTGTGCAATTCCAATTCCAAGCCCAAACCATCTATCAGATGGACCTGTAAGAATTAACGTAACTTGTGAAGTAGTATTATTTAATGTAAAATTTGCAGTAATGGGCACTCCATTATTAAGAGATATAACTCCAGTAGATTTTGATTGAGATATTCCCTTAAAGGAAAAAAGAGCAAATAATAAAATAGTAATTTTTTTCATAGTTAATTTATTTTAGCAAGTTTATAATTTCTTCGTATTTAAATTCAATTGCATACTCAAAAGCCGTTTTATTTTGGTTGCATTTTAGTTCTTTATTAGCGTTTTCTTTTACTAATTTTTTAACCATTTCTGAATTATTAAATTGAACAGCCAACATCAATGCTGTCATTCCATTTTGATCTTTTAAATCTATGTTTGCTCCATTAAGAAGTAATTTATCAACCAATTCAAATTCACCTTTTACAACGCAAGCCATCAATGCAGTTCCATTTTTTGAAACATAATTAACATCAACATTGTTTTCTAATAAAAATTTAGCTACATCTTTATTGCCTCGATAACAAGCTAATATAAGCATACTCGAACCCTTATCATCAACGGCATTAATTACACTTTTATCTTTGGCAAAAAGTGATTTCATTTCAGACAAATTTCCTTTTCTTGCGACATCAAAACATTTAATATCTTGAGAAAAAATAGGTTGAATTGCCACAAATACTAAAAACAGAATGATCTTCAATTTATTTTTATTTTTTTACAAATATATAAATTTAAACAATACAGTAGGTTTTCTATTGTTATTAATAATATAATGGTAAAAAAAATTAGTTTAAAATATGTAATGTCGTTAAAAAATTAAAGAATAAGTAAGTGTGTTTTCAACAAACTATTGATTGGTCTTGAGTACCAAAACAACTCAAAATCTTCAAAATGGTTTTCAAAATCGGATTTTAATTGAGAAAAAGTGATTTTATTTTCAGAATAAACCGAAATTTTCTCTAAAGTGTTAACCAACCATTTTCCTTCATCAGCGTTTACTGAAATCTCAAACGTTTGTGTTTTGTTGTGAAACGTTAATTTCATCATTTCCCAGCTAGATCCTTTTTTTGATTTGGTAAAGATTTCTGTTTGAGGTTTTCCTCCTAACCAAATAATTTTAGCATTAGGCTTTGTGTTGAAATTTTGTGGTTTTTCAAGACAATTATATATAAAATCGGGTGGAATTTTTGTGTTCGGAATCTTAAAATCGAACCAATCTTGTAAATCGTAATCAAAACAGATGCCGTGCATATAATTGAATAATGATTTTTTTAATCCGAAGCTAAATTTATCATGATTGATTCCTGTTTTGTCTTTAAAATTGATATCGTTATTGGCAAAAGTTATCACGTTTTGCTCTGGAATAACGCCAAACTCTTCGGGAAACATCCCCACAGGAGAATGTGCAGTCATAGCAAATTGATGCCAAAAACCACTTTGTAAAACACCTAATTCAAACAACTGCCTTACCATTTCTAAACTATCTACCGTTTCTTGAATCGTTTGTGTTGGATAACCATACATCAAATAAGCGTGAACCATAATGCCTGATTCGGTGAAATTTCGGGTTACTTGTGCCACTTGTTCAACTGTTACTCCTTTTTTAATCAACTCTAACAATCGGTCTGAAGCCACTTCTAATCCGCCCGAAACCGCTATACAACCTGATTCTTTTAATAACAAACATAAATCAGCGGTAAAACTTTTTTCAAATCGAATGTTTGTCCACCACGAAACGACTAAATTTCGCTTGATGATTTCTAAAGCTACTTCTCGCATTAAAGCTGGCGGCGCTGCTTCATCAACAAAATGAAATCCGTTTTCACCCGTTTGAGCGATTAATTCTTCCATTCGATCTACCAAAATCTTAGCAGCAATAGGTTCGTATAACTTGATATAATCTAAAGAAATATCGCAAAACGTACATTTTCCCCAATAACAACCGTGAGCCATTGTGAGTTTGTTCCAGCGACCATCACTCCATAAACTATGCATTGGATTGGCCATTTCAATCACAGAAATGTATTTATCCAATACTAAATCGGAGTAATCAGGTGTACCCACTTCACTTTGTTTGTAATCCGATTTAGTTGCATTATTTTTATAAACGACTTGATTGTTTTCTAAAATAAAAGTGCGTTTAAATTGAGATTCTGAAACTAGTTCGTCATGACAAATAGAATTATATACTAATTCCAAAGGAAGTTCCCCATCATCTAACGTAATAAAATCGAAGAATTCAAAAACTCTTTTATCTTTTAATTCACGCAATTCGGTATTTGGAAAACCACCTCCCATTGCAATTTTTGTATTCGGAAAATTAGTTTTTATAAATTGTGCACTTCGAAAAGCACTGTATAAATTTCCTGGAAAAGGCACCGAAAAACAAATCAATTTTGGTTGAACTTTTTCAATTCTTTTGTGAAGAATTCTAAGGGAAATTTCATCAATAAAGGTTTGCTCCCTCTGTAAATATTCATAAAGTTCATCAAACGAATTGGCACTTCTGCCCAATCGTTCGGCGTAGCGACTAAATCCAAAATTTTCATCCACACATTCCACAATATAATCGGACAAATCTTCTAAATATAAAGTAGCTAAATGTTTGGCTTTGTCTTGCAAACCCATTGAACCAAACGCAAATTCCATATCATCTAATTGGGCAAAACGAGACGCTTCTGGGATAAAATTTCCAGCACAAATTTGACGTGCTAAAGAAGGATTTTTACCTTGAAGAAATGCTATTAACGTATCAATGGTTTTGATGTAATTGTCTTTTAGGGAATAAATTCTCTGGATGTTAGGTGATGGATGATGAGGGATGGATGAAAAAATCTGTATTAACCCATTCTTTGAGAATAATTCTAAAATCACTTCAATACCCAAATCCATTTGGTAAGCCGAAATGTTTTTGGTATTCAAAAAACCTTTAATATAAGCCGAAGCTGGATACGGTGTATTCAGTTGGGTAAAAGGCGGAGTGATAATAAGAATGTCTTTCAAAGAATATTTTTTTGTAAAAATAAGGCTTTTTATTAAAAACTATAATCTATACTAAAAATGATTATTAAATGAGAAATTTAGTATTTTAGCACAAAATATTATTTAGAATGCCAAACGATTGTGTTACCTATCAAAATTCGGGATATTTTTCTAAACTTATCACAGATTATTTAGACGAAAAATCTGAATTGCAATCGCTGTATAATCGTTTTCCAAAAATTGAGCATTTTCAAGGCCAAATCGACGAAAAAAGCAATAATTTTCCGTTTGAAAATCGGCAAATTTTAGTTTCGGCATTAGAAAAACAATATAAAAATTTTAAAATTTCAGAATATACTTCACAAAATATTCAGCTTTTAAAACAATCAAATACATTTACGATTACCACAGGTCATCAACTTAATTTGTTTACTGGACCTTTGTATTTTTTATATAAAATTGTTTCCACTATTAATTTGTGTAAAGAATTAAAATTAAAATTTCCTGCTCAAAATTTTGTCCCTATTTATTGGATGGCAACCGAAGATCATGATTTTGAAGAGATTAATTATTTCAATTTCAAAGGAAAAAAAATCAATTGGAATAAAGAAAGTAAAGGTGCAGTGGGTCGTTTTGACACTAAAGGATTAAATGAAGTTTATGACTCTTTTTCTAAAGAAATTGTAACCGGAAATAACGCAAATTACTTATTAGATTTATTTAAAAAGTCCTATTTAGAACATCAAAATTTAGCCGATGCCACCCGATTTTTAGCCAATGAGTTATTTAAAAATGAAGGTTTAGTGATTATTGATGGTGATTCAAATGAATTAAAAAAGCTTTTTGTTCCTTATGTAAAAAGAGAGTTGGTCGAACAAATTTCTTATCAAAAAGTAACAGAAACACTTCCAAAACTATCTGATTATACCGTTCAAGTTAATCCTAGAGAAATCAATTTGTTTTATCTTCAAGACCAATTGCGAGAGCGCATTATTTTTGAAAATGGAAATTACAAAATTAATAACACTTCGTTAGTTTTTTCAGAAAGTGAAATTATTACCGAATTAGAAAAAAATCCAGAAAATTTTAGTCCAAATGTGATTTTACGTCCGCTATATCAAGAAGTAATATTACCTAATCTTTGCTACATTGGTGGAGGTGGTGAAATTGCCTATTGGTTAGAATTACAATCTAATTTTGAATCAAATAAGGTTACTTTTCCAATGTTATTAGTGCGAAATTCAGTGCTTTTAGCTACCGAAAAACAAGTAATGAAATTAGATAAATTAGGGTTAAGTTGGAATGAAATTTTTATGTCACAAGAATTACTTTCCAATAAAAAAGTGAAAGAGTTTTCCAACTTTACAATCGATTTTTCTGAACAAAAAGAGGTTTTAAAACAACAATTTAAAGCCTTACATGAAATTGCATTGAAAACTGATAAGTCATTTATTGGTGCGGTTAAAGCTCAAGAAGCAAAGCAATTAAAAGGGTTAGACAACTTAGAAAAAAGATTATTAAAAGCCGAAAAAAGGGTTCATTCTGAAACGGTAAATCGAATTGTTTCCTTACAAAATGAGTTGTTTCCAAGTAATAATTTACAAGAACGTAACGTAAATTTTAGCGAATATTATTTTGAATTTGGAACTAAATTAATGGAAGAGTTACTGTGTGAATTAAATCCACTTTCGCAAGAATTCAAAATCATTACTTTATAATCAATATTTAATTGGAATTCTTCAAAAAAACACTAATTTTGCACCCAATTAAAAAATAGAAAAATGGCAAGTAATAGAACTTTTACAATGATTAAACCAGATGCTGTTGAAAACGGACATATTGGTGGAATTTTAAACATGATTGCTGAAGGTGGTTTCAGAATTGTTGCAATGAAATTAACGCAATTAACCGTTGCTGATGCTCAAAAATTTTATGCGGTTCACAGTGAAAGACCTTTCTTTGGAGAATTAGTTGAATTTATGACAAGAGGTCCAATTGTAGCTGCAATTTTAGAGAAAAATAATGCAGTTGAAGATTTTAGAACTTTAATTGGTGCTACAAATCCTGCTGATGCAGCTGAAGGAACAATCCGTAAAAAATATGCAACTTCAATAGGAGAAAATGCAGTTCACGGATCTGATTCAGATGAAAACGCAGCTATTGAAGGTGCTTTCCATTTTGCTGGAAGAGAGCAGTTTTAGTGAACAGTATTCAGTCACAATAGGCAGGAATGTCTATAAAAATATAAAATCCCGATTGTAACAAATCGGGATTTTTTTATCTTAATACTAATTGGGTAACTAGTTCTTTCTGGAGCTCTTCATTAATCATTTTGATTATTTTATCTTTTCCGTAACTCAATTCTTCTCGTAATACAGCAGATGATAACGCTACGTAGAGAGTTTTACCTTTCAATTGAATTTCGGTAGTATAATTATTGACTCCATTTCCCATTACATTTTTCCAGGCATCACGCACGTTTACAACATCCATACCAACTTCCAACTTATTTTGTACAATAAATTGTTTGAGTACATCGGCAATAGAACTTTCTTCATTGAATCGTTTAGCCATACTACTTTATTGAAAATTTAACCGGTCTTTTATAATGGTACTCTAAATCTTGTTGGTTTTTAATCACTAATTTGTCTTTAGATAATTCTATGATTTCTTCCTTCCAATGAGCATAAGACGTACTATAATGAATAGAAGCAGTTCCATCTATAAGATCAACTTTAACTGTTTCCTGAATATTATTTGTTAAGTAAGTACCGTCTATTTGAGGCATCACTTTTTTTCTAAACCCTTTGTTTTGGTCAATTTTAAAAAAATCAATAGTCTCGTTAACTTTATATTCCTTTTTATCACCATCAGGTAAAACAACTTTCTCAATTTCCCAATAGCCATTTAAATGTTGTAAATCAGCCTCTACAAAAGATTGTTTACACGACAATAATGCACCAAAAACAAGAAACAACATTACTTTTTTCATTCTTATTCCTTTTTAAAGGGTTAAATTTACAATAAATTCTGTTTTGAATTAAACTTTTTAGTAGTTTTAAAGTCAGAATAATATTAACTATTATTTTTTGTCTAAATGAAAAAAATTGTGCTATTTTTTACCAGTTTATTGCTAATTAGTTGTGGTTCAGATGATGCATCAACTTCACCAATACCAGAAGAAACCATGTATTTTCCTCCCAATAGTTCATCTATTTGGGAAACTAAAACTGATGCAAGTTTAGGTTGGAATCAATCGCAAGTGCAGCCTTTGTTAGATTATTTAGCATTAAAAAACACAAAAAGTTTTATGATATTGCACAATGGAAAAATTGTGATGGAAAATTATTTCAATGGTCATAATGCAAATGAACCTTGGTATTGGGCTAGTGCAGGAAAAACATTAACAGCTACTGTTACCGGAATTGCAGCTCAAGAAGGATTTTTATCGATTAATAATAAAGTTTCGGATTATCTAGGAACAGGCTGGACAAGTGCTCCAATTGCAAAAGAGAATCTAATTACCAATAAACATCTATTAACCATGACATCTGGGCTTAACGACGCATTAGGCGATAATGTTTCTCCTGCAAATCTTCAATATGTCGCCGATGCTGGCACACGATGGGCCTATCATAATGCATATCTAAAATTACAAGACGTTGTTGCAGCTTCAACAGGGCAAAGTTGGGACAATTATTTCAATACAAATTTGCGAGATAAAATAGGAATGACTGGTCTTTGGGTGCAAAATGCAGGCTTGAGTGTATATTGGAGTAATACGAGGAGTATGGCGCGTTTTGGATTGTTAGCGTTAAATAATGGAAAATGGAAAGATACTCAACTTATCAATTCAAATTTCATGCAACAAGCCACAACTACTTCACAAAACATCAACTTAGCCTATGGTTATTTGTGGTGGCTAAATGGAAAATCTAGTTATAGATTACCTCAAACTCAATTTCAATTTAATGGAAAAATAATTCCAACTGCACCAGACGAAATGTATTGTGCTTTAGGAAAAAATGATCAAAAAATATATATTGTTCCCAGTAGAAAATTAGTCATTATCAGAATGGGAAATGCCGCTGATGATGTAAATATGGCGCTATCAGATTTTGATGAAATCTTGTGGGAAAAAATTAGTGCCGTTATAAATTAATTTTTTTTGAGATTTTTTTTGCCACTCAAAAGTTTGATAATAACATACATAATGATTGCAAAAGAAATCAATCGCAAAGCCATAAAAACAAACCCCATTTCGTCAAAAGGGAATGCAACTAAAGCTAATACTAAAGCCACTAAAAGAAGCTTAACCATTTAATATTTTAAAAATTCCATCTATTATTATTTAAAAAATGAATCCACGAATTCATACTTATTAAAAACTTGAAGGTCTTCAATTCCTTCACCAATTCCAATATATTTAACGGGTATTTGAAATTGATCTGAAATACCAATAACAACTCCCCCTTTTGCTGTTCCGTCTAATTTTGTAACGGCTAAACAAGAAACTTCAGTAGCGGCAGTAAATTGTTTGGCTTGTTCAAATGCATTTTGACCTGTGGAACCATCTAAAACTAAAAGTACGTCATTTGGTGTGCCTTCCACTACTTTTTGCATTACTTTTTTCACTTTTGAAAGTTCGTTCATTAAACCTACTTTATTATGTAAACGACCAGCAGTATCAATAATTACAACGCCGGCGTTTTGTGCTACAGCGCTTTGTAAGGTGTCAAAAGCAACCGATGCAGGATCACTTCCCATTTGTTGTTTCACGATTGGCACACCTACTCTATCTGCCCAAATTTGCAATTGATCAATGGCTGCTGCTCTAAACGTGTCTGCAGCCCCTAAAACCACATTATAACCCGCTTTTTTAAACTGAAAGGCTAATTTACCAATTGTAGTGGTTTTACCAACTCCGTTTACCCCTACTACCATAATTACATATGGTTTTTTATCTACTGGAATTAAAAATTCTGTAGCTTCTCCAGAGTTTGTTTCCGATAATAAACTAGCTATTTCATCTCGAAGAATGGAATTTAATTCGTCGGTGCTCAAATATTTATCTCGTGAAACACGCTCTTCAATGCGTTCAATAATTTTTAAGGTTGTATTTACACCTACATCAGAAGAAACTAATATTTCTTCTAAGTTGTCTAAAACCTCATCGTCTACTTTTGATTTTCCGGCAACTGCTTTTGTAAGCTTGGAAAAAAAAGACGTTTTTGTTTTTTCTAATCCTTTATCTAATGTTTGCTTTTCTTGTTCGTTTAAAACAGGCTCAGCTTTTGATGAAGAAAATATTTTTTTAAAAAAACTCATTTGAAATGATTTTTTGATTTATTGCATTAGTTGATTGAAAACGAATTTTGCATCCTTTTGATTGTTCATAGCCCCGATTGAAGCAAACTACCGTGTAGTGCGAAAAGCGGGAACATGGTTTAAAAAAGGCGGTTTGATTGGCTTCAAATAATTATAGTGACAAATGTAAAAATAAAAAAGCTACTTTCAAACGAAAGTAGCTTATCTATATAATTGTTTTTATGAATTATTTCTTTTTCAAGAATTCATCAACTAATTCAGGAGCCATCACAGATTCAACGAATGTGTAAGCGCCAGTTTTTGGAGATTTAACCATTTTAATAGCTTTGGTTAATCTTTTAGAAGCTGTTTGTAAAGTTGCTACGGTTTTCTTTGCCATGACTTATCTTATTTAATTTCTTTATGAACTGTTACTCTTTTTAAAACCGGATTAAATTTTTTAATCTCTAATCTATCTGGAGTATTTTTTTTGTTTTTAGTAGTAATGTAACGAGATGTTCCAGGAACTCCTGAAGTTTTATGCTCTGTACATTCTAAAATAACTTGGATTCTATTACCTTTCTTTGCCATTTTGATATATATTATTGCGTATTATACAGATTTTACAAATCCGTTAGCTTTTGCATTTTTCAATACAGCAGCAATTCCATTTTTATTAATAGTTTTTAATGCAGCAGTTGAAATTTTCAACGTAACCCATCTATCTTCTTCAGGAATGTAAAAACGTTTTTTTACTAAGTTAACAGAGAATTTTCTCTTTGTTTTATTCATAGCGTGAGAAACATTGTTCCCTACCATTGCTCTTTTACCTGTAAGTTCACAAACTCTTGACATTATTATTTAGCTTTATTTCGTTATCTAAAATCAGGGTGCAAAGAAACAAAATCGATTTCATATACACAACAATCTTTTATTATTTTTTTAAAATTTCTTTATAAACGAGTTCCAATGATTTACTAACAGCCCTATCTATTACCTTTTCACGAGGTTGACCAAAATTAAATTCTTCAACAAAAACGCCCGTAGGAGTAGCAATTGCAATGAATACTATACCTAAATCAACAGAAGAATCACCCTTTGCAGGACCAGCATTTCCAGTTGTTGCAATGGCATAATCTACCTGCATTAATTTTTGAATTCCTAATGCCATTTCTGAAGCCACTTGAGCGCTGACAACTCCATACTTGTCAATTGTGTTTTTTGAAACCCCTAAAACATCTATTTTGGTTTGTGTTGCATAACTTACCACACTTCCTTTAAAATAATTAGAAGCGCCAGAAACCGACGTTAGCGTTGATGCTATTTTTCCTCCTGTGCAACTTTCGGCAGTAGCTAGTGTGAATCCTTTTTCGGTCATCAAACGTCCAAGCATCACTTCTATCGTTTCGTCTTCATTATAACCCACAATTATTTCATGAATTAATACATCTAGCATTTGAACTTGATGAGCTATTGCTGCTTGAAGCAATTCTTTATTATCTCCTCTTGCTGTTAAACGCAATCTAACTTTTCCTGGACTTGGCAAATAAGCTAATTTGATAAAATCGGGTAAATTATCTTCCCATTCTTCAATTTGTTCTGCAATTAAACTTTCACCTGTGCCATAGGTCATAATGGTTTGATGGAGAATGTATGGTCGTTTAAATTTTTGAACTAAATTGGGAATCACCTCATTATCAATCAAATATTTCATTTCATAAGGAACACCTGGCAACGAAACAAAAACCGTATTTTCTTTCTCCATCCACATTCCAGGAGCTGTTCCCATTTTATTAAACAACACTTTTGCAGTTGAAGGAATTAATGCTTGATCACGATTAATTTGGGTAATTGGACGTTTATAAATTCCTTCAATGATACTTCTGACATGCAATAAAACAGCTTCATTTTCAATTAAGTCATCTTCAAAATACTCGCAAAAAGTTTTCTTTGTTATATCATCTTTTGTTGGCCCTAATCCGCCAGTAATAATGACTACATCGACCTTATTTTGTAGATTTTGAAATGTATTTAAAATATGTAGTTTATCATCTGAAATAGACAATATTTCTTGCGTTGCAATTCCAATTTTATCTAATGCTTTAGCAATATATGCCGAATTTGTATCTACAATTTGACCAATAAGAATTTCATCACCAATAGTAACAATTGCTGCCTTCATTTATATATTTATTTTGGAATTTAAAGTTTAAAATCTTTTTTAATTTCTTTAATTGCTAAATCTATTCGATCTTTTAAAGATTTATAAACTTCTTTGATTTCTTTGCGTTTACCTTCTGTTTTGGTCCAAGTCATAATTTGCAAATTTTCTTCATAGGACATATCCATTCCTAATAAATCAAGAGTTGGTTTTATTTTATGACAAGCGGCATAGGTTCGGGTATAATCTTTATCTTCAATAGCTGTTCTAATTGATTTTATTTCTGCAGGAACTTCCTCTAAAAACAAAGTCACAATTTGCAATGCAAAATCGGTATCGTTTTCTGAAATTTCATACACTTTTGCGAGATTATACTGTAAAGCCATATTACTTAATTTGTATTCTAAATACTGATTTTCCTTCAATAAATCCCTCTAAAACATCGCCTTCTGTTACTTTTGCTACTCCTTTTGGTGTTCCCGTAAAAATAATATCTCCCTTTTTTAATGTGAAAAATTGAGACACATAAGACACTAAAGCATCTATATTCCATAACATTAACTCGGTATTTCCAACTTGTACCGATTGACCATTGGATTTCAACTCAAAGTTAATATTTTCCATAGAAGAAAATTCTTTTTTCGGTAAAAAGGCACCAATTACCGCTGAATGGTCAAATGCTTTTGCTTTTTCCCACGGTAATCCTTTTTCTTTGAGTTGGGCTTGAACATCTCTTGCTGTAAAATCAATTCCTAATCCAATCTCATCATAATATTTATGAGCAAATTTGGCATCAATGTACTTTCCTACTTTACAAATCTTAACTAAAACCTCTACTTCATGATGTACATCGTTACTAAAAGCAGGGATTACAAATGGCGTTTTTTTTGGCAAAACGGCGGTATCAGGCTTTAAAAAAATAACTGGTTCCGTAGGTTTTTCGTTATTAAGTTCCGAAATATGGTCTACATAATTGCGACCGATGCAGATTATTTTCATTTTTTTTTAATTGTTGAAAGATGGAAGTTGGAAAATGGAAGTAAACTACTCCCAGCTTCTAGCTTCAAACTTCTAGCTTTTAGTATTTAACTTTCTTAATTTGATAGCGGTCAAAACTTTTTTAGTATAAAGCGGAAAATCAGCATTTTGAATCCAGCCAAAATATCCCGGTTCTTTTTCAAAAACATCGTCTACTAAAGCTCCTTTGTGTTTTCCAAAAGTAAAAATTTCTTTTCCTTCATTATTTAAGGCAATGAAACCTGCAAAATCAACCGATTTTTTTCGTGTAGTAAATTCAGATAATGATTTCATATCATTTTCTAAATCGGTATAGCGATCTAATTGCGATTTTAAGATTTCGTATGTTGCCATTGTATCAGCTTCGGCACTATGCGCGTTTTCTAAAGTTTGTCCGCAATAAAATTTATAGGCTGCGCTCAACGTTCTTTCTTCCATTTTATGGAAAATGGTTTGCACATCTACAGAAACCCTGTTTTTCATGTCGAAATCAACACCTGCACGTAATAATTCTTCAGCTAAAAGCGGAATATCAAAACGATCTGAATTAAATCCGGCTAAATCTGAATCTTTAATCATGTTATGCACTTGAGAGGCTAATGCATCAAAAGTAGGCTCATTAGCTACTTTTTCGTCAGAAATACCATGTACAGCGGTAGATTGAGGTGGAATTGGAATCGTAGGGTTTACCAACCACGTTTTACTTTCTGTAGTTCCGTTTGGAAATACTTTAAAAATTGAGATTTCTACAATTCGATCCCTTGCGACATCAATTCCTGTTGTTTCAAGGTCAAAAAAGCAGATAGGACGTGTTAATTTTAATTCCATAGTTATTTTATATCTTACAAAGATAGAAAAACCCGACAGCTTTTAAAACTATCGGGTTCACTTATGTAAATTTCTGTATAATTAAACTTCTCTATTCGGGTCAAAAGCTTCTAAGTATTCGGCAACACGTTTTACAAAACTTCCGCCTAGAGCGCCATCAACCACTCGATGATCATAGGAATGCGATAAAAACATTTTTTGACGTATTCCAATAAAATCACCTTCAGGAGTTTCAATAACCGCTGGTACTTTTCTGATAGCACCTAAAGCTAAAATACCTACTTGAGGTTGGTTGATGATTGGTGTACCAAAAACAGAACCAAAAGTTCCTACATTTGTTACTGTATATGTTCCGCCTTGCGTATCGTCTGGTTTTAATTTTCCTGCTTTTGCACGATTTCCTAAATCGTTTACTGCTTTTGCCATTCCCACTAAATTTAATTGGTCTGCATTTTTAATTACAGGAACAATTAAATTTCCGTTTGGTAACGCTGCAGCCATTCCTAAGTTGATGTTTTTTCGTTTAATAATAAAATCACCATCAACAGAAATATTCATTCCTGGAAAATCTTTTAAAGCTTTAGCAACTGCTTCCATGAAAATTGGAGTAAAAGTCAACTTCTCACCTTCTCTCTTTTCGAAAGTATTTTTAACTCTATCTCTCCATTTTACAATATTTGTCACATCCACTTCAATAAACGACTGCACGTGAGCCGAAGTTTGTATCGAAGCTACCATGTAACCCGAAATCAACTTACGCATTCTGTCCATTTCTACAATTTCATCACCACCGTTTACAGAAACGGGTTGGGAGTTAGAAGTTGCTAATGGTTGAGCAACAATAGACTGAACACTAGTTTGACTTCCTCTATTTTTGATATAATTTAATAAATCTTCTTTATTTACGCGACCATCTTTACCTGAACCTGAAATTGATTCTAATTCAGCTAACGAAATTCCTTCTTCTTTGGCAATGTTTTTTACTAAAGGCGAAAAGAATTTATCTGAACCTGAAAAATCTGCTGGAGCAATTGCTTCAATAGCAACCTCAACCGTTTTAGCAACTTCCGCAACAGCGACCGGAGCTTCAACTTTAACTTCTGGAGTAGATAAAACGGCTCCAACTTCAGTTTCAATAATAGCTAGTGTTTGTCCTACTTGAACTACATCATCGGTATTAAATAAAATTTCAACAAGAGTTCCAGAAACTTCAGAAGGCACTTCGCTATCTACCTTATCTGTAGCTATTTCAAGAACAGCCTCATCCATTTCAATTTTATCTCCAACTTTTTTTAACCAGTTGGTCACAGTTGCTTCTGCAACGCTTTCACCCATTTTAGGTAATTTCAATTCAAACTTTGCCATATCTTTAAACTAAAGTTGTTTTTCTGTATTTGGTTTGCAAAAATACTAATTTTTCATTCTATTTTCATAGAAAATACTAATTATTACAACAAAATTATTTGTCCTCTATCATTAGAATTATTACTGCCTATTAGATAATTTGAACTTGAAATATAATTCTTAAAACTCAAATTATGGTTTCTATTATTCTCCATGAAAGTAATAATTTCAGTAAAGCTGAAAGCTGTAATATCAAATATTATTTCAATATTTTTTTTACTTTGGTTCCTAAATTGATTTAAATCAGTCAAATAAGTAACTTTTTTTGATAATTTTAAATCTAATTCAGCTTTTGAAAACACAACATATTCATCAATAGTTCGCTGTTTGTTCTTCTGCTGATTCTTCTTCAAAAGACTAAAGACTAAAGTTCCGAATCGCATCATCACATCAAAAAACGAAGATTTTTTAAAATGCTTTTTATAGAAAAATTGCATTGCTTCACGGAAAAGCTTCATATAAGTTCCATCACGAACGGTGCTTTCTCCTTTATAATGAATTACCGAAATTTCATGATAATAATAATTTGATTTCCCAGTTTTTAGTACCAAATAACTCAAATCGATATCATCTGAATACATAAAGCAATTCTCATCAAAACCACCTACTTTGAGATACAATTCGCGTTTCATCATCATAAATGCTCCAACCAAAATATCAACATTTCCTGATTCGTTATGCGATACATGTTGAGCGTAATATTTTCCGAAGTAATTTGAAATTTTATACAACCCAAAGATTTTTGTAAATGCTACCCAAGGCGTTGGAACACCGCGTTTGCTTTCGGGAAGAAAATTGCCTGTTCCGTCTATCAATTTACATCCAATTATTCCAGCTGACACCTGACAGCTTTTAGCTAACAGCTTTTTAAACGTATCTTCTGCAACAACAGTATCTGGATTCAAAATACAAATATATTCGCCTTTAGCTTGAGCAACCCCGATGTTATTTCCTTTTGGAAAACCTAAATTTGTAGCATTTTCAATAAGTTTAATATTTGGAAATTTGGCCATCATCATTTCGCAACTATCATCTGACGAAGCGTTATCAACGACAATAATTTCACTATCAATTCCTTCTAAAGCTTTTTGAACACTTAGAATGCATTGCTCTAAAAAATAGCGCACATTATAATTAAGGATGATTACGGATAGTTGCATATATTTTTGAAAATTCAAATATCAACAAAGAAATTCCAAATTCCAACAAACAAAACCTTATTTTTGCATTTCTAAAATATGTTATGAATTATTTATCAGTCGAAAATATATCTAAATCTTATGGCGAACGTATTCTATTTAAAGACATTTCGTTTGGCATTAATAAAGATCAAAAAATAGCTTTTATCGCTAAAAACGGTTCGGGAAAAACCACCATTATGAACATGATTAATGGTTTAGATGAACCCGATACTGGGCAAGTGGTGATTCGAAAAGACATCAACATGGCCTTTTTGTCGCAAAACAATAATTTGCAAGACGAATTAACCATTGAGGAAAATATTTTTGCTTCTGATAATGAAATTTTAAAAGTAATTGAACGGTATGAAAAAGCACTAGAAAACCCGAATGAAGAAGAAGCGTATCAAAGAGCTTTTGATGATATGGATAGACACAATGCTTGGGATTTTGAAACGCAATTCAAGCAAATTTTGTATAAACTGAAGTTGGAAGACTTGAAAATGAAAGTCAAAAACATGTCGGGTGGACAAAAAAAGCGTTTGTCGTTAGCGATTATTTTGATTAGCAAACCCGATTTATTAATTTTAGATGAACCAACTAATCACCTTGATTTAGAGATGATTGAATGGTTAGAAGATTATTTCGCAAAAGAAAACATTACGTTGTTTATGGTGACGCACGACCGTTTCTTTTTAGAACGAGTTTGTAATGAAATCATTGAATTGGACAACGGAAAAATCTATCAATACAAAGGCAATTATTCCTATTATTTAGAGAAAAAAGAAGAACGTTTAGCTTCTGAAAATTCGAGTATTGATAAAGCACAAAATTTATTTGTAAAAGAATTGGCTTGGATGCGCCGTCAACCAAAAGCAAGAACCACAAAATCTAAATCGCGTCAGGATGATTTTTACGTGATTAAAGAAAAAGCTGAAAGCCGAAGAAAAGAAAATGTTGTGGAGCTCGAAATCAACATGGAGCGTATGGGAAGCAAGATTATCGAAATGGTAAAATTGAACAAAAACTTTCCTGACAGAACCATTTTGAAAGATTTTAGCTATTCTTTTCAAAGAGGCGAACGCATTGGAATTATTGGCAAAAATGGAACTGGAAAATCGACTTTTTTAAATATTTTAACACAAACATTACAACCAGATTCGGGCAAAGTAATTATTGGCGATACGATTAAAATTGGCTATTACACTCAAAGTGGCATCAACCCAAAACCAGGACAAAAAGTCATCGATATCATCAAAGAATATGGCGAATACATTCCGTTGACGAAAGGAAAAATTATTTCGGCTTCGCAATTATTAGAACGCTTTTTATTTGATGCTAAAAAACAATACGATTTTGTAGAAAAACTAAGTGGTGGTGAACTAAAACGTTTGTATTTATGTACGGTTTTAATTCAGAATCCAAATTTCTTAATTTTGGATGAGCCAACAAATGACTTAGATATCGTAACCTTAAATGTATTAGAAAGTTTCTTATTGGATTTTCCGGGATGTTTGTTAGTAGTGAGCCACGATCGATATTTTATGGATAAAATTGTGGATCACTTATTTGTTTTTAGAGGCGAAGGCGAAATTGAAGATTTTCCAGGAAATTATTCAGATTTTAGAAGTTATGAAGATTCGGCAGAACCAAAAGTTTTACATTCGGTGAGCACTGAAAAAACAAATTGGAAAGAAAAACAAACGGCTTCAAAAGGTTTGAGTTTCAACGAGCAAAAAGAATTCAACAAATTAGAACGCGAAATCAAAGATTTAGAATACAACAAAAAACAAATCGAACAAGAATTCGCAGAAGGCAAAGTTGCTGATGATAAGATTGAAGCGAAAGCTAATGAATTGCAAAAAATCATCCAGTCGATAGAAGAAAAAGAAGAACGTTGGTTTGAGTTGTCTAGTAAAATGGAATAAATTTTACACGAATTGCACTAATTTTCACTAATTAAATTCGTGCTAATTCGTGAAATTTGTGTTTAAATAATGAATCATCTAATCAAATCATATATAAAATTTCTTCTCCATTCTAAAAACGAACATGGAGTGCATTCGCCATTTGTATATGATTTGGTTACGAAATGTTTTTATGCTTCCGAGTTTCCTATTGAAAATTCAACTTATACTTCAACCAACAAACTCATTTTAAAAACAATACACTACTTAAATTTGAAGAATTGTGTGCGTTTTGATGTCCGAAAAGAAGTACTTACAACAGTTGACGGTTTAATTGTTCCAAGTGTTTCTTTGAATGATTTTTCGATTGAGAAAATAATACCCTTTTGTAAAAATGAAACTTGTATTTTCATTGAGAACATTCATCAAACCAAAGCAAATGAAAAAATTTGGAAGCATTTACATCAGCATGAAACTATAACTTGCAGTATCGAAACCTTCAATTTAGGCTTCTTATTTATCCGAAAAGAACAAAAAAAAGAACATTTCATCATTAATCCGAATAAAACCATTACTTCTCATTTGTTTGAAAGAATTCGATTTAAATTGTAACAAATAACTACTTTATTCTACTTATTACTAGAATCAGAATCAAAAAATTCTGAAATCATCATTCGTTAATCATCATTCGACATTCAAAATGGCAGATTCATTAATCAAAATAACCAATATCAAAAGAGATTTCCCTTTAGGAAACGAAATCGTGTATGTGTTAAAAGGCATCGATTTAGAAATCAATAAAGGTGAATATGTGGCATTGATGGGACCTTCGGGTTCTGGAAAATCGACTTTGATGAACATTTTGGGTTGTTTGGACACGCCAACATCAGGAACTTACATTTTGAACGGAAAACACGTGAGTGAAATGCAAGACGATGAATTGGCTGGAATTCGAAATAAAGAAATTGGTTTCGTTTTTCAAACATTTAACTTAATGCCAAGAACAACCGCCTTAGATAATGTGGCTTTACCGATGGTATATGCTGGATTTTCAAAATCGGAACGAATAGAAAGAGCAACAGAAGTATTAACGCAAGTAGGACTTGATGATCGAATGGATCATAAACCCAATCAATTATCTGGAGGCCAACGTCAACGTGTGGCGGTAGCAAGAGCTTTGGTAAACAAACCTTCTATCATTTTAGCGGATGAACCTACGGGAAACTTAGACAGTAAAACTTCGGTGGAAATCATGAATTTATTTAACGAAATTCACACCAACGGAAATACCGTAATTTTGGTAACACACGAGGAAGAGATTGCCGCTTATGCTCACCGTATTATTCGTTTACGTGATGGAATTATCGAAAGCGACACACTAAATCCGAATATTAAGAAATAACTATTTTCTTTTAAACTCCGTCAGTGTTTTTGATGCTGTCGGAGTTTATTTTTTTCCCTTTGCTCAAAATAACCAAAATGAGTTTTTCTAATTATACCAAAGAATTTTCATATAATTTCAAATTAGCTTATCCAATAATTCTAGGAATGTTAGGACATACGCTAATTGGAATTGTTGATAATATAATGGTTGGAAAACTCGGTGCAACAGAATTAGCAGCAGTCTCATTAGGTAATAGTTTCATTTTTATTGCAATGTCACTTGGAATTGGTTTTTCAACAGCAATAACGCCCCTAATTGCTGAAGCCGATTCTGAAAAAGACGAAAAAAAAATACGTTCCATTTTTCATCATGGATTGCTTTTGTGTACTATTTTAGGAATAGCACTTTTTGCAATAATTGTATTAGCTAAGCCAATAATGTTACTTATGCACCAGCCTATTGAGGTGGTAGAAATGGCTTATCCTTACATTGACTGGGTTGCATTTTCATTAATTCCTGTGATTATTTATCAAGGATATAAACAATTTGCAGATGGTCTATCAAAAACTAAATATTCTATGTACGCCATTTTTATGGCTAATGTGGTGCATATTTTTTTCAATTATGTCTTAATTTACGGGATTTGGATTTTTCCAAAATTAGGTATTTTAGGTGCGGCATTAGGTACCGTAATTTCTAGAATTATGATGGTGGTATTCATGCATTATATTTTAAAATACGACAAAAACATAAAAAAATATTTTAAAGATTTTAGTTTCAAAGAAATTAAAAAATCCGTCTTAAAAAAAATAGTAAACTTAGGAACACCATCGGCCATGCAAATGCTTTTTGAAGTTAGTTTGTTCACCGCTGCAATTTGGCTTAGTGGGTCGATAGGAAAAACGAGTCAGGCAGCAAATCAAATTGCTTTGACATTAGCAACAATGACATTTATGTTTGCTATGGGACTCAGTGTTACTGCAATGATAAGAATTTCAAATCAAAAAGGTTTGAACGATTATATAAAATTAGTAGTTGTTGCAAAATCTATTTTTTTATTAGCCATCATCATTGAAATTATTTTTGCATTATTCTTTATCGTTTTTCACAATTATCTCCCGCCATTATTTCTCAATTTAGAAAATATAAATCAAGCCATAGATAATAAAGAAGTGATTGAAATTGCAGCACAATTACTTTTAGTAGCGGCAGTTTTTCAAATATCAGATGGAATACAAGTTGTGGTTTTAGGTGCGCTTCGTGGTTTACAAGATGTAAAAGTGCCAATGTATATTACGTTTGTGGCGTATTGGGTTATTGGTTTTCCAATTTCGTTTTATTTGGGTTTGTATACCGAATTAAAAGCAACAGGAATTTGGATCGGATTATTAGCAGGATTAACAGTTGCAGCAATATTTTTGTATATTCGCTTTAATTATTTAACTAAAAAACTAGTTCATAAACAACTAAAAGAACAAGTTTAATGAGAACTATAGAACATAAACACAAAATATAAAATCATGACTTTACCAAAATTTGTAATCGGAGATAATACTGATTTTCCTGAAGATATTTTTGTACTCCATTTAGAATATCCACGATTTGTAATCAATTTAAAAGACGACGAAGTAGAATTTTTAGAAGACATCGAAGAAGAAGATGAAAAAGAATTGGAATCGGAAATGGAACATTTAATTACTATTGCTGGAGAATTCTATGACAGAGAAATTGAACGTTACGAAGAGGAATAGTGTTCAGATTTAAAGAATAGCTAATTACTCTTTATTAAAGTACTGTTCCAACAAACTAATAGCCGCTGCAAAAGGTGAAATTTCATTGTTTAACACGGCTTTTTTGTTTTCTTCTAATAGTTGACTAACATTCGGATGATTGTAAAAGTGCGATTTCAATCGTTCGTTTATGGTTTCCATCATCCAAAATTGGTTTTGACTTTGACGTTTTTGTTCGAAATAATGATTCAATTTTACCAATTCAAAATACTCGGAGATAATATCCCAAATTGCATCAATTCCAGTTTGTTCATAAGCACTACAAGTGGTTACTTTTGGCATCCAGCCCGAAGATTTGGATGGAAATAAATGTAATGCTCTACTAAATTCAGTTTTAGCTAATTTGGCTTTAGTAATATTATCACCATCGGCTTTATTGATTACAATGGTATCTGCCATTTCCATAATACCACGTTTAATACCTTGCAATTCATCACCAGCGCCTGAAATTTTCAATAACAAAAAGAAATCAACCATACTATGAACAGCGGTTTCACTTTGCCCTACTCCTACGGTTTCAATGATAATCGTATCAAAACCACAAGCTTCACACAAAATAATAGTTTCACGAGTTTTTCTGGCAACACCACCTAATGTATCACCCGAAGCGCTTGGTCGAATGTATGCATTTTCATCTTTTACCAATTCTTCCATTCGGGTTTTATCACCCAAAATACTACCATAACTGATAGACGAACTAGGGTCAACTGCTAAAACAGCCACTTTCTTTCCAATAGAAGTTAAATAGGTTCCGAAAGCTTCTATAAACGTACTTTTTCCAACTCCAGGAACACCCGTAATTCCAATACGAACCGAATTATTTGCATGAGGCAAACAACCTTTTATGACTTCATTCGCTTTAGCTAAATGTTCAGGATTGGTACTTTCAACCAAAGTAATGGCGCGACTTAAAGCGGTTTTATCGCCTTTCAAAATTCCAGCAATCAATTCTTCAGCCGAAGGTTGTTTTCTTCGAGATTGTTGAATTTGATGGGCTACAATCCTACTTAATGTTTCAGGTTGTTCCACACCATGAATTTCTGAAAGTGCCGATTTTTTATTACTTTTACTCAAGAAAAAAAGTTTTATTTTGTAAATGTAGCAAATTTTATCCATTCAAAACTAATGAATTTAAATCCTGAAATACTTTCTGAACTTGAAAAAATTGTTGGCCCATCCTATCTTTTTACCGACGAGGCAACTCGAAAATTATATGGTCATGACGAAACAGAAGATTTGAATTTCCCACCTCAAGTTGTTGTAAAACCAGCTAATACAGAAGAAGTAGCCCAAATTTTAATAATTTCAAACACTTATAAAATTCCAACTGTTCCTATTGGAGCACGTACTGGTTTAAGTGGCGGTGCTTTATCCATTTTTGGTGGTATTGGAATTTCAATGGAACGATTCAATAAAATCATTGAAATTGACGAACAAAATTTACAAGTCATAACTGAACCAGGAGTAATTACACAAGTTTTACGTGAAGCAGTTGCCGAAAAAGGACTTCTTTATCCAGTAGATCCGAGTAGTATGGGAAGTTGTTGGATTGGTGGCAATATTGCCGAAAATTCGGGTGGTGCAAGAGCATTAAAATATGGCGTTACCAAAGATTATGTATTGAATTTAGAAGTGGTTTTGCCAACAGGAGAAGTTATTTGGACTGGAGCTAATACCTTAAAAAATTCGACTGGTTACAATCTAACGCAATTAATGGTAGGTAGTGAAGGTACTTTAGGAATTGTCACTAAAATTGTACTCAAATTAATCCCTCAAAATAAACATAACGTATTATTATTAGTTCCCTTTTATAAAGCCGAACAAGCGTGTGAGGCGGTTTCGGCTATTTTTAGAGCAGGAATTGTACCTAGTGCGTTGGAATTTATGGAACGCGATGCGATTGACTGGACATTGAAATTTGTTGACGGATTAAATGTGACAGTGAACGATAACATTCAGGCGCATTTATTAATTGAAGTTGACGGCAATTATCCTGAAATTTTAATGCAAGAAGCGGAGCAAATTTTAACTGTAGTAGAGCAATTTGAAATAGATGAAGTGTTGTTTGCAGATACCGAAGAACAAAAAAACGCCCTTTGGAAAATGCGTCGTTCTGTGGCGGAAGCTGTAAAAGCGAATTCGATTTACAAAGAAGAAGATACAGTTGTACCAAGATATGAATTGCCAAAACTATTAAAAGGCATCAAAGAAATCGGAACAAAATATGGATTTCAATCGGTGTGTTATGGCCATGCAGGCGATGGAAATTTGCATGTAAATATCATCAAAGGAACTATGACCGACGATAATTGGAAAACAGAAGTTCCTAAAGGGATTCGTGAAATATTTGAATTAACCGTTAGTCTTAAAGGAACATTATCTGGTGAACACGGCATTGGTTTGGTACAGAAAAACTATATGGATATTGCATTTTCAAAAGTACATTTAGAATTAATGGAACGCATTAAAGCCGTTTTTGATCCTAATAACATATTGAATCCTGGGAAAATTTTTCCTGATGCTACAAATTAATTACTAGCCAGGAAGTCTATTAAATTTTGATCCGCATTTTTAAACGTTGGCGCTTGTTCAATAATACTGGCAACTCGTTTTTTGTTTAATTTCATTGTAATATCAGCTTCAGTAGTAAATAATAAAGCGGATAAAAACGGGTTATTGATGTGCGGAATTAATTCAGATTCTAAATCTTCCAAAGCACAGGTTTTTATCACTTCTTGCTTTTCAGTCGTGTAAATTTTATACGTCATCGAAAGTTTTAAAACTTTGTCTTCCACAATAGTTTTTACATAAATGTTTTGCAATTCGGGTTTTCCAACGGTTTTAGCCAACGTTAATTTAGCAAAAGTACCAGCTGCGATACTTGCTCTAACTTGATTGAAAAATTCGGTATAAATAATGTTATTTGTTGGTACAGTTTGCATTTTTGGAAATTTTATCAAATATAAAAAATCCCCAACTACTTTCGGTAATTGAGGATTAGTTTATTTTTAAATGAATCAATTATTCGTTAACCAAAACCCATTCGCCAGAAGCTAACATACTTTCAGCTTTTTTGTATTTCATGGTTTCGCTTTTACCACTCATAACGTGTTTGATAGTTACGGTGTCATTACGATTAATTTTTGGCGTTTCTCTAGTAATAGTTTCAGTTACATTAGGTCTTTGACTTGCCATTTCACCAGCTCTTCTTGCTTCATTTGTAGCATCATTACCATCTAAATCTTGTTTAGATTCGGTATAATTTTGTTTTTGACGCACTTGTTTTGCTTCATGAATATCCGATGGATTTTGTGAAGGTAAATTTCCTTTGAATAAGAAAGAAATAACCTCTTTATTTACATCGTCTATCATTTTTTTGAACAAGTTGAAGGCTTCAAACTTGTAAATTAATAAAGGATCTTTTTGTTCGTGAACCGCTAACTGAACCGATTGTTTCAATTCGTCCATTTTGCGTAAGTGCTTTTTCCAAGCTTCATCTACAATAGCTAACGTGATGTTTTTTTCAAAATCAGTCACTAACGTTTTTCCTTGAGTAGTGTATGCTTTTTCTAAATCGGTAACTACATTTAATGATTTGATTCCGTCTGTAAAAGGAACGATAATTCGTAAATATTGACCGTTATTATTTTCATATACATTTTTGATAATTGGTAACGCTTCAGCAGCATTTCTAGCAATTTTATCAGTATAATGTTCTAAAACAGCTTTGTAGGTTTTACCCGTAATTTCTCTATCAGTCAATTTTCCAAAGTCAGCTTCTGAAATTGGCGAACTAATTGAAAAATAGCGAATTAATTCAAACTCATAGTTTTTATAATCACCCGCTAATTTGTTTTGTTCCACAACTAATTCGCAAGTGTCATACATCATGTTTGCGATGTCCACTTTTAATCGTTCGCCGTGTAAGGCGTGGCGTCTTCTTTTATAAACTACTTCTCTTTGTGCATTCATCACGTCGTCATATTCTAACAAACGTTTACGCACTCCAAAATTGTTTTCTTCGACTTTTTTCTGCGCTCTTTCGATCGATTTAGTCATCATAGAATGTTGAATTACTTCACCTTCTTTTAGACCAATTCTATCCATCACTTTCGCTACTCTTTCTGAGCCAAATAAACGCATTAAGTTATCTTCAAGCGACACGTAGAATTGTGAACTACCCACATCTCCTTGACGACCCGCACGACCTCTTAACTGACGGTCTACACGACGTGAATCGTGACGTTCTGTTCCAATAATTGCCAAACCACCTGCTTTTTTAACTTCGTCAGATAATTTAATATCGGTACCACGACCCGCCATATTAGTTGCAATGGTTACTACTCCTGGTTTTCCTGCTTCTGCAACAATTTCGGCTTCACTTTTATGCATTTTAGCATTCAATACATTGTGTTGAATACCTCTTATTTTTAACATTCGGCTTAATAATTCTGAAATCTCAACCGAAGTGGTTCCAATTAGTACCGGGCGACCTTCTTTTGAAAGCTCAACAACATCTTCAATCACGGCGTTGAATTTTTCACGAACCGTTCTATAAATCAAATCTTCTTTATCTTTACGAGCCATCGGTCTATTGGTAGGTATTTCTACAACATCTAATTTGTAGATTTCCCAAAATTCACCTGCTTCAGTAACGGCAGTTCCGGTCATACCGCCTAATTTGCTATACATACGGAAATAATTCTGTAAAGTAATCGTTGCAAAAGTTTGGGTTGCCGCTTCAATTTTTACATTTTCTTTAGCTTCAATAGCTTGATGTAAACCGTCTGAATAACGACGACCATCCATGATACGACCTGTTTGCTCATCAACAATCATAACTTTATTTTCCATGATCACATATTCGGTATCTTTTTCAAATAAAGTGTATGCTTTAAGCAATTGTGTTAACGTATGAATACGTTCTGATTTAATTGAAAAATCTTTGAACAATTCCTCTTTTCGTTCTGCTTCTGCTTCTGTAGAAAGGTTTTCTTTTTCAATTTGAGCAATTTCAGTGCCAATATCGGGTAAAACAAAGAATTGAGCATCGGTATCCTGAGATAGATATTGAATTCCGTTGTCTGTTAATTCAACCTGATTGTTTTTTTCTTCGATAACAAAATATAATGCCTCATCAATTTTCGGCATTTCTCTATTGTTATCTTGCATGTATTGATTTTCTGTTTTTTGAAGTAATTGTTTTACTCCGTCTTCCGATAAGAATTTAATCAAGGCTTTACTTTTAGGCAAAGCTCTATATGAACGAAGTAAATTAAAACCAGCTTCTTTACTATTTCCTTCTTTAAACAATCGTTTAGCATCGGTAAGACAATCGGTTGCTAATTTGCGTTGTAACGTAACCAAGTTTTCAACTTTTGGTTTTAATTCATTGAATTCATGACGATCTCCTTGAGGCACTGGCCCAGAAATAATCAATGGTGTTCTAGCATCATCTACTAAAACCGAATCGACCTCATCCACAATAGCAAAATTGTGTCTTCTCTGCACTAAATCTTCGGGTGCATGTGCCATATTATCACGCAAATAATCAAAACCAAATTCGTTATTTGTTCCGTAGGTAATATCCGCCTCATAGGCTTTTCTTCTTTCAGGAGAGTTGGGCTGATGGTTATCAATACAATCAACTGTCATTCCGTGAAATTCAAAAAGCGGTGCCTTCCAGGTGCTATCACGTTTAGCTAAGTAATCATTTACGGTTACTAAGTGGACTCCGTTTCCTGTTAAAGCATTCAAATACAAAGGAAGTGTTGCAACTAATGTTTTTCCTTCACCTGTTTGCATTTCGGCAATTTTTCCTTGGTGTAATACTACTCCACCAATCAACTGAACATCGTAGTGAATCATGTCCCAAGTGATTGCTTTTCCTGCAGCGTCCCATGAGTTGGCCCAAGATGCATTTTCACCTACAATTTTAATGTATGATTTTGATGCTGATAATTCACGATCTTTTGGCGTTGCAGTTACCGTAATGGTTGAATTTTCTTTAAAACGACGAGCGGTTTCTTTAACCACTGCAAAGGCTTCTGGAAGAATTTCGTTTAATACCTTTTCAGAAATTTCATACGCTTCTTTTTCAACTGAATCGATTTCAGCATAAATATCTTCACGAGCATCAATGTCTTGCGTTTGTTCGGCATCTTGTTTCAAAGAAGCAATTTTTGCATCTTTTTCAGCACGGGCTTGTTGTATTTTTGATTTGAATTGGGAAGTTTTAGCACGCAATTCGTCATGAGATAATGCTTGTAAAGCACTCTCAAAAGATTTTACTTTGGTAACTAAGGGTTGAATAGCTTTTACATCTTTATCTGATTTATCTCCTACGAAAGCTTTCAATATGGAATTTATGATACTCATAATTATTATTTTCTAATGGTTTGCAAATATAACCAAAAAAAAAGCCTCAGTGAAGAGACTTTTTTCTGTTGTGTGTATTTATTTTTAATATTCGTCCTCATTCCAAAGATAATCTTCGTCAGTAGGATAATCTGGCCAAATCTCTTCCATTGATTCATAGATTTCACCTTCGTCTTCTATAGACTGTAAATTTTCCACTACTTCTAGCGGTGCTCCAGTTCTAATAGCATAGTCGATAAGTTCATCTTTGGTTGCTGGCCAAGGTGCATCACTTAAGTAGGATGCTAATTCTAATGTCCAATACATCTTTTTATCGATTTAAGTTTATGCAAAAATAAATTTATTACTTAAAAAGTCAAGTTTTTTTTTACTTTTTTTAAAAATATTTAAGAACGTTATTATCCGAATCAAAATTTCAGGCAAAATAGTCAGTATTTAAAGCACTTTCTACTTTCTTGGAATCCATTTTACTTCATCGGCATTTAAGTCTAAAGACAACTTTCGTGCCAAGACAAAAAGATAGTCAGAAAGTCGGTTTAAATAAGTAATTACCATTTCATCTGTTGGCTCCATGTCATTTAAATGAACCGCTAAACGTTCTGCTCTTCTACAAACACAGCGTGCAATATGACAATATGACACTATTGTATGCCCGCCAGGTAACACAAAATGAGTCATTGGTGGTAAAGCCTCTTCCATTTGATCAATTTCTTTTTCAAGATATTCTACATCTGAAGTAATAATTCCTAAATTTTGAAGTCGAGCTTGTCCGTTTTTTAATTTCTCTTTTTCGGGAGGAGTTGCTAAAACAGCGCCTACAGTAAATAATCGGTCTTGAACTTCTATCAAAACTTCTTTATACGAAGGATTAATATCTTGATCCCGAATTAAGCCTATATGCGAATTTAATTCATCTACCGTGCCATAACTTTCAATTCGAATATGGTGTTTAGATACACGAGTTCCACCAAATAGAGCTGTTGTTCCTGAATCACCTGTTTTTGTATATATTTTCATTTTCTTTTAACGCTTTTATTACTTCAAAACAATTTAAGTATCTTTTACCAAAATTTGTTTTATTTTAGTGTAAAAATAGTATTTTTAAAGACTTTTTGAAACTAAAATAGTATTTTAAAATTTATGGGAAAATTTCAACTTCAAGTCTTTTTAAATATAATTGGAATAGGTTCAGCATCTGGACTATTATTTCATAATGATTCGTTGTATATAATTTCAGATAACAGCAGTTATTTATATGAATATCAGATTAATAAAAAAGAACTTACCAAAATTGCACTGAATACTAATCCAGAAGAAAATATTCCAAAAAAAGAAAAACTTGATTTTGAATCGATTACCAAAAACGAAAACAAACTATATCTTTTTGGTTCGGGTTCCACAGAAAATCGAAATCTAATGATGACTTATCATCTCGAAAATCAAAAAATAAAGCAAAAAGATTTAAGCAAATTATACATTGAGCTTAGAAAGGTAGGCAATTTAAAAGAAGACGAATTAAATATTGAAGGGGCTATCAGCATTGAAGATACAATGTATTTATTTCAACGAGGGAATGGTGGAACTGGAAAAAATGGACTTTTTATTGTTGAAGATGATAAAACAAAACCAATGTACTTTCATCCTATTTTGCTTCCTAAAATTAATTCCGTTGAATATACTTTTACCGATGCAATTTTAGTTCATGATAAATTTTATTTCTTAGCTTCGGCTGAAAATAGCAATTCAACCTATTTAGATGGCGAAATTTTTGGATCTTTAGTTGGGATTTTAAACCCAAAAACATTTGAAATTGAACAAACAATTCAAATTTCTGACCAACATAAATTCGAGGGCATTACATTTTATAAAGAATCAGCAACTGAATTTGAATTTTTATTATGCGAGGATAATGACACCGAAGTTTTAGAGTCTAAAATTTATAAATTAAAGTTGATGAAATAACTTCTTTATTTCTCAATCTCCTTCAACGAATCCATTTTCTTGTGTGCTAAAAATCCTTTAATGTCTTCAAAATGTTCTTTAACACGTTTGTGGCCAAATTCAAATACTTTTTCAGCCAAACCATCCAAGAAATCACGGTCGTGAGAAACTAAAATTAATGTTCCGTCAAAATCGCGCAAAGCATCTTTGATGATGTCTTTAGTTTTCATATCCAAGTGATTTGTTGGCTCATCCAAAATCAACACATTTACTGGTTCTAACAACAATTTAATCATGGCCAAACGCGTTTTTTCGCCACCCGAAAGTACTTTTACTTTCTTTTGAATATCATCGCCTTTAAACATGAACGCTCCTAATAAATCTTTGATTTTTGTACGCACATCACCCACTGCAATTTGGTCAATCGTTTCAAAAATAGTCAAATCTCCATCCAATAACGATGCTTGATTTTGGGCAAAATAGCCAATTTGAGCGTTATGACCCACTTCTAATTTACCATCAAAATCAATTTCACCCATAATGGCTTTAATCATGGTTGATTTTCCTTCCCCGTTTTTACCAACTAGAGCTACTTTTTGACCTCTCTCGATTACCATATTAGCATCTTTGAATACTACATGATCGGCATATGATTTTGACAAACCTTCAACCACCACTGGATATTGCCCAGAACGTGGAGATGGCGGAAAGTTCAATTTTAAAGCTGAAGTATCTACTTCATCCACTTCAATGGGAACAATTTTTTCCAACATTTTTACACGCGATTGCACCGATTCGGTTTTAGAGAATGTTCCTCTAAAACGATCGATAAACGCCTGATTTTCGGCAATGAATTTCTGTTGCTCGTCGTATGCTTTTTGTTGGTGGATTCTTCTGTCTTTTCGCAATTCTAAATATTCTGAATACACCGCTTTGTAATCATAAATGCGTCCCATTGTAACTTCAATAGTACGATTGGTAATATTATCCACAAAGGTTTTATCGTGGGAAATTACCATTACGGCTTTTGCCTGATTAATTAAAAACTCCTCTAACCACTGAATACTTTCGATATCCATGTGATTGGTAGGCTCATCTAACAGGATTAAATCAGGTTTTTTCAATAAGATTTTTGCTAATTCAATGCGCATTCTCCAACCACCAGAAAATTCAGATGTTTGTCTGTTAAAATCTTCACGTTCAAAACCTAATCCTTTTAATACTTTTTCAACTTCCGCTTCATAATTTACTTCTTCTATTGAATAGAATTTTTCAGATAGTTCTGAAACACGCTCAATCAATTTCATGTACTCATCACTTTCATAATCAGTACGAACCGTTAATTGTTCATTAATTTCGTCGATTTCTTTTTTCATGTTTAATACTTCAGCAAACGCTTTTGATGTTTCTTCCATAACGGTACAATCATCAGAAGTTAATAAATGCTGAGGCAAATAAGCAATTACAGCTTCACTTGGCGCTGAAATTACCCCTCGAGTAGGTTTATTTTCACCCGCAACAATTTTTAAAAGCGTAGATTTTCCTGCACCATTTTTACCCATAAGGGCAATTTTATCGTTTTCATTGATGGCAAAAGTTACTTCACTAAAAAGAGTGGTTCCGCCAAATTCTACGGCTATGTCGTTTACTGTAATCATTTTTAAAAGTAAAAAGTTTATTTACTGAATTTTTTGAAAGGTGCAAAGATAGATTAATTAGTGAATTTGGCAATTAGAATATTTCATACCAATAAAAAAGCTCCTGAAAACAGAAGCTTAAAGTTATTGATTTATCAAAATTACAAACTCATTCTAAATTCTTCTAAAACAGGACTAATTTTTCCGTAATAACGTTCATCTACAAATAATTCCACAGCCAAATCAGTACTTCCAAAACCAGCTAATCGAGCCGATTGCAAATTATCTTTCTTCATTACATCAACGCCTACGGCTTCAATTTTTTGTTTTAATGTTTCAGCAAGAATTTCACTTCCCGAAAAAATTTTCATTATTCCCATAATTATTTTTATTTAATCCTCTGATTCGAAGAAAAGAGGTTCTATCATTACTCTATCGGCTAATATTTCAACACGTTCGGTTATTTGAGAACAGAAAAACAAACGTTGCGTTTTTTCGGCACTCATAGAAAGGCGTTGAATAATCGAATCTTCGCGCTTACGCAACATTTCTTCAATGTCATCAACTACAAACATTTTGATTGTGTTCATATTAAATCCTGCCGAGGAAAACATTTCATTAATACGAATAGGAGTGCCAATCAAGACGTCCATACCTAATGAAATTTGGTTCTTATCATAATCCATATCCCCTTTTTCATGTACTCCAAAAACTCGCAAATTGGAATATTGATTAAATCTTTTAAAAATCTCCATTGCCTCTAATACTTTTTCCTTATCTTGAACCAAAACCAAGGCACGCGTACTTTCGCCAACAGGTTTTTCCATTCGCTGAATGACATTCATCAAAATGGTTGTTGTTTTTCCACTCTTTTTAGGGGATTGAATAACCGCATCTACTCCACTTTTTATAGTAGAAAAAGTTTCTTGTTGCATTTCATTTGCCTCGATTAAATTATTTTCAATCAGTGCATTTTGAAGGCTTGTATGTATTTTTTTTAATTGCATTTTTTTACAGCTGTAAGCCATAAGCTGAAAGCCATAAGCAACTTAATGCCTATTGCCTAATGCTTAAAGCATTATTTTATTTACTTGCGAATAATTTTACGTCTTGTTCTGAAATTTCGGAACTACCTAAAATAATCAAGCGTTCCACTACATTTCGCAATTCACGAATATTTCCAGTCCAATCGTATTCTTGTAATAATTTGATGGCCGATTTCGAGAAGTTTTTTATTGAATTTCCTTGTTCCAAAGCAATTTTTGAGGCAAAATGTTCAATTAATGCGGGTATATCTTCCCTTCTATCATTTAAAGCAGGAACTTTGATTAATATTACTGCCAATCGATGATATAAATCTTCACGAAATCTTCCTTCTTCTATTTCCTTTTTTAAATCTTTATTGGTTGCAGCAACTACACGAACATTCACTTTAATGTCCTTGTCTGCTCCTACTCTTTGAATTAAATTTTCTTGTAAAGCTCGTAAAACTTTGGCTTGCGCCGATAAACTCATATCGCCAATTTCATCCAGAAAAATGGTTCCGCCATCAGATGCTTCAAATTTTCCTGCTCTGTCTTTAACCGCCGAAGTAAAAGCGCCCTTTACGTGACCAAATAATTCGCTTTCTATCAATTCAGAAGGGATTGCAGCACAATTTACTTCTATAATTGGTGCCATTGAACGCTCACTTTTTTCATGTAGTTGGTGTGCAACTAACTCTTTTCCGGTTCCATTTGGACCAGTAATTAATACACGAGCATCTGTAGGAGCAACTTTATCAATCATTGTTTTGATATGATTAATCGCTTCACTATCACCTATCATTTCGTAGTTTTTAGAAACTTTCTTTTTCAAGATTTTGTTTTCTACTACTAATTGTTTTTTATCTAATGCATTTCGAACCGTGTTTAATAATCGATTCAAATCGGGTGGTTTAGATATGTAATCAAAAGCGCCTAAACGCATTGTATTTATTGCAGTTTCTAAATCCCCGTGCCCTGAAATCATCACCATTGGAATCTCTGGTTTAATTTTTTTTACCGCTTCTAATACCTCAACACCGTCCATTTTTGGCATTTTGATATCGCAAAGTATTAGATCATACTCTTCATTTTTGACTTTTTCTAAGCCTTGTAAACCATCTTCAGCTTCTTCAACTTTGTACGATTCATTTTCTTCGGAAAGTATTTTTGTCAATACTCTTCGAATAGCAGCTTCGTCTTCTATGATTAGAATTTTACTCATTTTTTATGGTAATGGATTAAAGGCTAAAAATTTGCAACCAAACACTTTCTAATATTTCAACCATTTATATAATTCTTTCCAAGTAGGTTTTTTGCCGTACATTAAAATACCAACTCGGTAGATTTTTGCCGCAAACCAGACTACAAAGATAAACGTTCCAAACAATAAAACGATAGAAAGTGCTAATTGCCATAATGGTACTCCAAATGGAATACGCATCAACATGACAATGGGTGAAGTAAACGGAATAATTGAAAACACAGTTGCAACGGTGCCATGCGGATCATTAATTACCGTAAAGAAACCTATGTAAACCCCTAAAATTAAGGGCATAATGATAGGTAATAAAAATTGTTGCGAATCGGTTTCTGAATCCACAGCAGCACCAATAGCAGCATATAATGAACTGTATAAAAAATAACCTCCAATAAAATAGATAATAAACGCTATAATTAAGGTGGTTAATGGAAGATTTGATATCTCATTAATATACATTTGTAACTTAGCCATTTTATCAACGTTAGCAGTAGCTGCATCCATCATTTCGGGAGAAACTGTTGAAGAAGTTCCCATTTGTAAACCAAGGAAAGAAGATGCTATAAAAAACAACAAAGTTCCCACGATGGCCCAAATAAGAAATTGTAAAATACCCGCTAAAGAGTTTCCAATAATTTTTCCCATCATTAATTGATAAGGTTTTACTGAGGAAATGATAATTTCAATAATTCTTGATGTTTTTTCTTCAATAACACTTCGCATAACAAAATTGCCATAAATTACGATAAACATCATGATTAAATATCCGAATAAGCCCCCAATAACTACTTTGATTTCGTTCAATCCTTTCAAGCTTTCTTCTCCAGAAAATTTTGAAAGTTTTAAGGAAGAATCTGCTTTAGCTTTATCAATTTTTTCAGCATCGAAACCTAATACTTTTAAATTTTCTTGTGTGATAACCGAATCTATGACTTCCTCAACATCAGAAATAAAATCCAAACTCGGACTATCTTCAGAGATGTATTCTACTTTTTCTTTTAAATCTTGAACTGCTGTTACTTTTGGAACAAAAATCAATCCTTCATAACTGTTACTTGCAGTATCTTTTGCAGTTTTAAAAGGCATCGCAGACAAATCCGTATAATGGGTGAACTTATCATTTTTAAATTCCTTTTTCAACAAACCACTTTCATCATGAATAGCAATTTGTGTTACCGAATCTTTATTCATTGTAGATAAAAATCCAACAAGTACAGCCATTCCAACAAATAAAAGCGGACTTAAAAAGGTCATTACGATAAATGATTTATTGCGCACTTTTGCAATAAATTCTCTCTTTATAATTAAGGATATGATGCTCATAATTATTTACTTACAGTTTGAATGAATATATCGTTAACACTCGGTATTTTTTCCACAAAATGGGTAACTTGCCCAAAGTTTGTTAATATAGAAAGTAGCTCATTTGAAGTATGTTCGCCTAAAGCTACTTCTAATTTTAAATCATCATTTAATGATTTAAAATGGGTTTGATCAATTTTGAATTTTTGAGTTAATTTAACCATTAATCCTTCAACATCATTTGTTAAAATTCCAACTTGAAAGGTATTTGATCTAAATTGACGCTTTACATCTTCAAGCTTGCCTTCAATTAACTTATTAGATTTGTGAATCAACGCAATATAATCGCACATCTCTTCTACCGATTCCATTCGGTGCGTTGAAAAAATGATTGAAGTACCTTTTTTGTTTAATTCGATAATTTCGTCTTTAATTAAATTGGCATTCACTGGGTCAAAACCAGAAAAAGGTTCGTCTAAAATCAATAATTTTGGTTGATGTAAAACCGTAACAATAAACTGAATTTTTTGAGCCATTCCTTTAGAAAGTTCTTGAATTTTTTTATCCCACCAACTTTCAATTTCAAATTTTTCGAACCAATATTTGAGTTGCTTTTTTGCTTCAGAAAGTGGCATCCCTTTCAATTGAGCAAGATACAAACACTGTTCCCCTACCTTCATGGTTTTATACAAACCGCGTTCTTCAGGCATATATCCTATGTATTGAACATGTTCTGGTTTTAAAAGTTCACCATCTAAAAGTACTGTACCGCTGTCGGGCATTGTTATTTGATTAATGATCCGAATTAATGAAGTTTTTCCAGCACCATTTGGTCCTAAAAGTCCATAAATACTGCCAGTAGGAACTTGCAATGAAACTTTATTTAATGCTGTATAATCGCCATACTGTTTGACTACATTTTGTACTTCGAGAATATTGCCCATAGAATAGTAATTTTTATTTTCTGATTAGTAGTTAAATCGCATACATTGTTACAATTGTTACAAAAAACCCACCCTTTATTACTAAAGAATGGGGAAATTGTCATGAAAAAGAATAACTCATTATATAAGAGATTGATTTTCAAATTTATATATTTTTTTCCACTATGAGAACATGTCTTTCACTTTTTCAAAAAATGATTTATCTGATTTTTCAGGTTTTGGAATAAAATTTTCATCGGTAAGCATTCTTTCAAAAAATTGTTTTTGTTCGGTATTTAATTTTTTGGGTGTCCAAACATTAACATGAACCAACAAATCACCGTTTCCGTATGAATTTAAACTCGGAATTCCTTTTCCTTTCAAACGTAAAATTTTACCTGATTGAATGCCATCTTCTAATTTAATTCGCACTTTTCCAGAAACCGTATCAATTTCTTTAGAAACGCCTAATGCTGCTTCCGCTACACTTATATATAAATCATAATGCAAATTTTCGCCTTCACGTTTTAAGAATTCGTGTTCGATTTCTTCAATAGCTACGATTAAATCCCCAGGAATACTGTTACTTCCAGGAGCTTCGTTTCCTTTGTTAGCCACTTTTAATTGCATTCCGTCCACAACACCAGCTGGAATTTTAATTGCAACTGTATCGTCTTCTAACAACATTCCTTGTGCATCTGCACCAGCAGGTTTTTGATCTAAAATTTGACCAGAACCACTACAAATATGACAAGTGGTGGCCGTTTGCATTCTACCTAAAATGGTATTTGCAATTTTCATTATTTGACCCGATCCATTACAAGTAGGACACGTTCTATAAGTTACGCCTTTAGCTTGAATTTTTCGTTTTACTTTAACTTTCTTTTCAACCCCATTTGCAATTTCTTCCAAAGTTAATTTTACTTTGATACGAAGATTACTTCCTTTTACTCTACGCTGACCACCGCCAAAGCCTGAAAAACCTCCGCCACCAAATGCACCGCCAAAAATATCACCAAATTGACTGAAAATATCATCCATATTCATGTGACTACCACCGCCAAATCCACCACCATCAAAAGCTTGATGACCATATTGATCATATTTTGCCTTTTTATTAGGATCGCTCAATACTTCGTAAGCTTCAGCTGCTTCTTTAAATTTTTCTTCAGCTTCTCTATTTCCAGGGTTTTTATCGGGATGAAATTCTATTGCCTTTTTTCGATAGGCTTTCTTTATTTCTTCAGCAGAAGCATTCTTTGAAATGCCTAATATTTCGTAAAATTCTTTTTTCATTTTAAAATTTAAAAATAATTAAAACGCAAACCATCGCGTTGGAACAGTAAATTATTGACCAATTACAACTTTTGGAAAACGAATGATTTTGTCTCCCAATTTATATCCTTTTTCAATTACGTCAACAATTTTTCCTTTCAATTTGTCATTTGGAGCAGGAATTTGAGTAATTGCTTCAGCAAAATCTGCATCAAAAACATCACCTGCTTTCACTTCTACTTCTTCTAATCCTTTTGAAACTAGAGTCGTTCTAAGTTTATCATGAATCAATTGAACACCAGTAACCAAAGCCTCATCATCCGATTTAGAAACCTGTGCCCACGCTCTATCAAAATCATCTAAAACAGGAAGCATCGCTTGTAAAACTTCTTGATTTGCAGTTTTAAATAAATCGATACGCTCTTTAGAAGTTCGTCTTTTGTAATTTTCAAATTCAGCAAAAAGACGTAAAAACTTATCCTTCTCACTGGTTAAATCTTCTTGTAATTGCTCTTCTACTGATAATTCTGGCGTTGGAATTTCTTGATTTTCTGAAACATTTTCTTCAGTTATGTGATTCTTTTCGATGTTTTCAGTATTCTCTTGACTCATATTTTTGAATATTTTTTTAAACATTTTACTTTAGTAAATGGAAATGCAAATGTATTGCCAAATGTTTAAAAATGTCAAATTGTCAGTGAAAAATATTGAATAATCTACTTTAATAAGTCAATTAAGGCTTTATCAAGAGATGCGAATTTAAACTGAAAATTTTCATCCAGTAGTTTTCTACAGCTCACATTTTGACTTGAAAATAGAATTTGATGCATTTCGCCAAGGATTAATTTCATCATAAATTGCGGAACATTGGGAAGAAATAAAGGTTTTTCTAATGTTTTTGCAATGGCTCTAATTAGTTCTAAATTAGTAACCGGATAAGGCGAAACACCGTTATAAATTCCGGGTAACTTATGTTCAATCAGGTGATAAAAAATAGCGGCTAAATCATGAATATGAATCCAGGATTGGTATTGATTTCCTGAACCAAAAGCTGCACCCAAACCATACTTAATAGGTTTCACCATTTCTTGAAGTGCTCCCCCGTTTTTTGCCAAAACAATTCCAATTCGTATTTTAGAAACTACTACATCTAATTTTTCGAACTGATTTACTTCGTTTTCCCATTGCTTAACTACATTTCCAAGAAAAGAAACATCAATGTCTGTATCAGTTTCATGATAAATAGTTGTATAACTGCTTGGATAAATACCAATAGCAGATGCAGAAACAAATTGTTTTACGTTATTGGGTGTTTTTTGCAATGTTTGAAATAATAATTTTGTCGAAAGAACGCGGCTTTGAATAATTTCTTCTTTGTATGAAGTAGTCCATTTTTGAGCAACATTTGCACCTGCTAAATGAACAATAACCTCAACATCAGTGAAGGAATTTAAATCAATTTCAGCTGTTTTTGGATTCCAATAAAAACCTTTATAGTTAGAATTGTAGACTAATTTATCTTTTGAAGTAGATAAATAATGAACTGTATGCCCATTTTGCAACAATAATCCTACTAATTCTTGTCCTACTAAACCCGTCGCTCCTGTAACTAAAATAGTCATTTTATTTGCTTTTTCTCAAAGTTACATTCAAATTATAAATAATGAAAGTAAATTAACGTATGTTTAGGAATAGTTGATGATTGCAAAGTGACTAAAACCTGACTTTTAATTTCTTACTTTAATAGTCCATTCAAATTGCATTTCAGAAACTTGTTCTCCTTTTTCATTTTTTCCTATGGAAGTTAACCAAATGGTTTGTCCCTCTTTGGTTTCAATTGCTTTATGAATTGCCTCTTTAATTGCATCGCCTTGTGTACAAGCAAACGTAATTCTTCCAGTAGCTTTTTTAGTGAACACACTTTTATTTTGAGCCACTAACATAGAGATATTTTTACCACTTGTCTTAATTTGATACATTACCAAAGCACCTGTTGTAAACTCCGCAGCCATAGCTTGAACGGCAAAATACATTGAATTAAAAGGATTTTGATTAAACCAACGGTGTTTTACGGTTACTTCACAAACTTCAGGTGAAATTGACTTAACACGAACCCCACTCCAAAAAGCAGCAGGCAATTTAAAAAAAGTAAACAAATTTAATTTGGCAGGTGTAAACTCCATGATTGATTGAATTTGCTGTAAAAATACAAAATTAAACGAGAACTAGCTGAGGATTTAAAATGTTAATTTTATGTTAAATAATAGTACTATGCGTAACATAATACCTTTCAATAGACTTGTCTTTGTATAAGAAATTAATAGGTAATATAATTTTAATCATCAAAATCAATCAATTGCGAAAGCAAAACAATCAAAAAATGAACAGTTTAATTATCAAAATCAAAAGGAATTATGAATATTGAAAACACTAAAGCGCAAATGCGTAAAGGGGTTTTAGAATTCTGTATTTTATCTGTATTAAAAGAAAAAGATGCATATACTTCTGAAATACTCGACACGCTAAAAAACGCAAAATTATTAGTCGTTGAAGGAACCGTGTATCCTTTATTAACAAGGCTCAAAAATGACGGCTTGTTGAATTATCGATGGGAAGAATCCGTATCGGGACCACCCAGAAAATATTACGGTTTAACCCAAGAAGGAAAAGATTTTTTACAAGAATTAAATGGCACATGGAAAGAATTAGCCGATGCCGTAAACATAATAACCAGTCAAAACTAACAGTCATGAATAAAACAATAAGTATAAATTTAGGAGGTTTTTTCTTCCATATTGATGAAGATGCCTATCAAAAATTATCGCGTTATTTTGATGCGGTAAAACGTTCTCTTGCTCCTGATGGCAGAGAGGAAATAATGAAAGATATTGAAAGTCGTATTGCCGAATTATTTCAAGAGCGCATTCAAAACGACAAACAAGTTATTGGTTTAGTAGAAATTGATGCTGTTATAGCGATTATGGGTCAGCCCGAAGACTATAAAATTGATGAAGAAACACCATACGCATCTAGTTCTAATACATTTAACACGAAAAGCAAAGCGAAAAAATTATACCGAGATAAGGAAAATGGAATTATAAGTGGTGTTGCTTCAGGATTTGGACACTACCTTAATATAGATCCGGTTTGGATTCGATTGCTATTCATAATTATAGTCGTAGCGGGTTTTGGGAGTCCAATATTAATCTATATAATATTACTATTTATTATTCCTGAGGCCGAAACCACTTCTCAAAAACTAGAAATGAAAGGTGAGGAAATTACTATTTCGAATATCGAACGAAAAGTAAAAGAAGGTATTGATGATATTGCTGATAAAATTGGCTCAATTGACCATCAAAAAATAGCCGAAAACACAAAACAAGGCATCAATAAAACAGGAAATGCATTAGGAAACTTTTTTTCAATAGTGTTTAATGTATTTGCAAAATTGATTGGTGGCATCATTGTTTTATTCAGCTCTCTTTCACTGCTATCATTTTGTATTGCCGATATATTCATGATTTTTTCGACAAATATGCCCGATAATTTTCTATTAAATCATGTTAAAACACCTATTGGTTTAGAAACACCAATGTGGGTTCAAGGAATTTTAGTACTTTTTGTCTTTGGTATACCTTTTTTCTTCTTACTTATTTTAGGACTAAAATTATTAGTAAACAACTTAAAATCAATTGGGAATATTGCAAAATATACATTACTTGCCACTTGGATTATTGCAATGGGTATTGCCATTTCATTAGGAGTAAACGAAGCATCGCAATTAGCATTTGAGGGAAAAACAGTACAAAAGCAAGAGTTAATATTAAATCCAACAGACACTTTACTCATTAAGTTTAAAAACAATGATTTCTATTCTAAAAACGTTCATCATGAAACCGATTTTAGAATTACACAAGACGAAAACAATAAAGAAGTCATTTATTCGAATAACATTTCTATTGAAATAATGGAAACTGATGCGCCAGTAGCTTATCTTCAAGTGGAAAAATTAGCTAAAGGAAAATCGGCTGAAGATGCGCGAAAAAGAGCTGAAAAAATCAAATATGCATTTAAAATTGAAGGCAATGTGCTACAATTAGACAATTATTTGGTTTCGGCAGTAGAAAATAAATTTAGAGGCCAAGAAGTTGCATTGTATTTATATCTTCCAAAAGCAATTTACTTTAAAACCGATAAAAACTTTTACAATTTTGATGAATCAAATGACAATTATTTTAATCTACATTATAGCTCTTCAGATTATATTTATAGAGTTGATGCTGAAAAAGTAAAATGTTTGAATTGTCCTATTTCAGAAAACGAGCATCAAGATGTTGAGTCGAATGAATTAGAGAATGATTCTACAGCAACTATTATTTATGACGAAAATGGAGTCTTAGTGAAAAAGAAAGTAGAGAATGTAGAAATCAAAATTAAAAGAGCAATAGAAAAAGAAATTAACAACTCAAAAAAGAAATCAGTAGAAGTAAAAGAAGTAATTCGGAAAGAAAAAGAAAAAATACAAGAAATGATTAACAACACAAAAAAGAAATAAGATGAAAACAACATATAAAATACTGCTTTGTTTAATTGGAATTGCATTCTTTTCCTGTAACGGAAATTTTAATATCGGCACACAAGGTAGCGGAAACATCACTAAAGAGAAAAGAGCAATTGCAACATCATTTGATAAAATTGCTTCTAGCTCGGGGATTACCGTAATTGTAGAACAAGGATCACCTACTAGCATTGAAGTTGAAACCGATGATAACATTCAACAATATGTGATTACAAAAGTTGAAAATGGTACACTGATTGTAAAAGTGGAAGGAAGTATTCACACGGAATCACCTATAAATGTTAGTATTAAAATGCCTATAATTACAGGTTTAGAATCTTCCAGCGGATCAACTATTAGTTCTAAAAATACATTAAGAGGAACCGAAATTTCATTAAACACAAGTAGTGGAAGCGAAATAGAAGCCGTGTTAGAGTATGAAAAAGTGTCTTGTGACTCTTCTAGCGGAAGTAACATCACTATTTCTGGAAGAGCTTTGAACTTACAAACATCAACCTCAAGTGGCAGCGAAATTGACGCCGAAGAATTAGCGGCTAATGAAATAACATCAGACGCATCAAGTGGGAGTTTCACTAATGTAAAGCCAATTGTAAAACTAAAAGGAACGGCTTCAAGCGGAAGTTCTATTACTTATTATCAAACGCCAAAAACATTAATTAAAACTGAAAGTTCTGGAGGAAGTGTTACCAATGAATAACTAATTTTATGCTACTCATATGTTTAACAAATAATTAGTACAAAATTAACAACATTATTTCATAAAAACACTAATTTTACATTAACAACAAATACTAACAAATTAATTCCAACCCTATGATAAAATTATTTATTCAGATTATAGAATTTGTATTTACTTTTATTGCAAACTTGATAGAATCAATCCTATAAATACAAAATGAAAACATCAGTAAATTATACTGATGTTTTTTTTTATATTTGTATTTAAATTAAAATTAATATGCAAAGTAAAATTTCCTATTTATTGGTTGCTTTATTAGTAACTTCTCTTTCATTTAGCCAAAAAAAAGAAAAAATAAAAGGCTCAAAAATTGTCACCGTTGCTGTAAAAGAATTAAATAACTTTGAAAATATTGAAGTTGGCGATAATTTCGAAGTTCTTTTAGTGAAAGGAACAAAACCTTCAATTGAAATTGAAGCAGATGATAACCTTCATGAAATAATTAATTATGAGGTTTCGGGAAATACTTTAAAAATTAGTGCTTTAAAAGATCCTACAAGTTTCAAAAAATTTACAATTCGAATAAACTATTCTAATGATTTGCAGCTTATTACTGTTAGAAACGAAGCAACTTTAAAAGCACTTGCCGATATTGAATTGGATAAAATTACCATAAAAAACTATAACAATTCTAAGTCCTTTTTAAATGTTAAATCAAATTATTTTGCACTTATTTTAGATGACAAAGCAGAAGCAGAATTAAATGTAAAAGCAGAAAGCACAAGCCTGGAATTAAGCAAAAATTCTGAATTAAAAGCTTTAATAGCGTCTCCCGAACTCAAATTAGACATGTATCAAAAAAGTACAGCTACGATAGAAGGCACAGCTACAATTGCTAAAATGCGCTTAGACAATAATAGCCATTTAAATGCTCCAAAATTAGTCATTGGCACACTTGAAGTCGATACTGATAACTATGCAAAATGCGAAATTAATGTAAGCAGTGCGATAACAATTGCAGCTGGTGGTAAATCACAAATTGAATTATGGGGCGAACAAAAAATCATAGTTAAAAAGTTTCTAAACAATACATTACTCCGTAAGAAAGAAAAATAGAAATATAAAAAAAATCCGACAGAAATGTCGGATTTTTTTATGTGTAAACTTAATTTTTATTCCATTGAAGCCAAATAACGCTCTGCATCTAATGCAGCCATACATCCAGTTCCTGCTGCAGTAATGGCTTGCCTATAGACATGATCTGCAGCATCTCCTGCCACAAACACACCCGGAACATTTGTTTTTGAACTACCTGGAACATTTACGATATAACCTGTTTCATCTAGTGTAATATAATCGGCAAAAATATCGGTATTTGGTTTATGTCCAATGGCTACAAAAAATCCGGTTGCAGCAATTTCAGTTAATTCACCCGTAGTTCTGTTTTTAGCACGAACACCCGTTACAACTTGACCATCACCTAAAACTTCATCGGTTTCAGTATTCATCAATATTTCTATGTTTTCTGTTTTTTGAACACGCTCAGCCATAATTTTAGAAGCTCTAAATTTATCACTTCGCACTAACATTGTTACCTTTTTACACAACTTAGAAAGATAATGAGCTTCTTCACAAGCACTATCACCAGCACCAACAATTACTACTTCTTGGTTTCTATAGAAAAATCCATCACAAACCGCACAAGCCGAAACACCACCGCCTAATTTTAAATACAGTTGTTCAGATTCTAATCCTAGATATTTTGCTGAAGCACCCGTTGAAATAATTATGGTTTCAGCATGAATTTCTTTTGTATCATTAATCCAAACTTTATGAATTGATCCCGAAAAATCGACTTTAGTAGCCCAACCATCACGAACATCTGTTCCAAATCGTTGTGATTGTGCTTGTAATTGTACCATCATTTCAGGACCCGTTACGCCATCTGGATAACCTGGGAAATTTTCCACTTCATTGGTAGTAGTCAATTGACCTCCTGGTTGCGTTCCTTGATATAAAACAGGATACATATTAGCTCTAGCCGCATAAATAGCCGCAGTATAACCCGCTGGACCAGAACCTATTATTAAACACTTAACTTTTTCTATTGTATCTGACATAATATTGTTCTTTAAAGAGTAGCAAATGTAAGTTTTATAATTAAATTTTTTCTCAAAATTAAATTAGTTTTTTTTATAACTTAATAGTTTTTGACAATAAAAAAACCCTCTTGAAAACAAGAAGGTTTTAGTCGGGGTGGCAGGATTCGAACCTGCGGCCTCCTGCTCCCAAAGCAGGCGCGATAACCGGGCTACGCTACACCCCGTAAAACAGGCTGCAAATATACCATTAAAATCTATTTCCCCAAATAATTGAAAGGTTTTTTAAAATAAAAAAATAAAATATTATGTTATTGAAGCTTATCTAAAAAAACTTTAATTAAAATACTAGCGCGATCAAACAATGATATTTGGCACCAATTATTATAACTTTATCATCAAAACAAAAAACACATAGAATATTATTCTTATTTTTGCTAAAACAATCAATACGATATCTTTTATGCTTATTATCGGAATTGCCGGTGGAACCGGAAGTGGAAAAACCACAGTAGTTCAACAAATCATGAATGAATTGCCTTCAACTGAAGTTGGAATTATATCTCAAGATTCATACTACAAAGAAACGCATCATTTAACTTATGAAGAACGTACTCATATTAATTTTGATCACCCAAGAGCGATTGATTTTGAGCTTTTAGTAGCACATTTAAAAGATTTAAAAGCGGGCAATACAATTGAACAACCGGTCTATTCTTTTGTCACTCACGATAGAACAGATGATAAAATTGTTACACATCCAAGAAAAGTAATGATTGTAGAAGGCATCTTAATTCTCACAAATCCTGAATTAAGAGACCTGTTTGATATAAAAGTTTTTGTTCATGCCGACTCAGACGAACGCTTGATACGCCGATTAAAACGAGACATTGCAGAACGTGGACGTGATATGGAAGAAGTTTTAAATCGTTACCAAACCACTTTGAAACCAATGCACGAACAATTTATTGAACCTACAAAAGCGCATGCAGACATTATTATTCCTAACGACAAATACAATACAGTAGCCATAGATGTAGTTCGAGCTGTAATAAACCAAAGACTTGTGTAATGAATAAACTAAAGAATCTAATAGCTGATTATCCGTTCCTAAAATTCTTAGCAAACCGCTACATTTTAGTGCTAATTTTCTTTATTATTTGGGTCTTATTTTTAGATAATTATTCCTATTTAGATCACCGTGTATTAGATAATGAAATTGATGAAATAGAAGACAATATCAACTATTACAAAACCGAGATAAAAAAAGACAGTGCAAGTATTAAACATCTTAAAAACAATGACAGAGTAGAAAAGTATGCCCGTGAAAAATACTTTATGAAACGTGATAATGAAGACATTTATATCATTGAATTTGAAGACGACAAAAAAGCGGAAAAAGAAGCTGAAGTGGAAAAAATAAATAGTAACAAATAAAAAATAATTAGTGACTAACAATAATCTATTTTCAGAATTTGAACCAATTTCCGCAAAACAATGGAAACAGCAAATTCAATTTGAATTAAATGGCGCAGATTATAACGAAACTTTAGTTTGGGAGAGTTTAGAAGGGATTAAAGTAAAACCTTTTTATCACAATGATGAAATTGAAATTAACTTAAATGCAATTGTTCCAACAAAACCTTTTGCAATTGTTCAAAACATTTTTGTACACGATGTAAAAAAATCGAATGTTCGAGCGCTAGAAACTCTACAACGAGGAGCTGAAAGTGTTCGTTTTACTATTGAAAGTGAATCGATTTCCATTAAAGAATTGATGCAAAATCTTCCGCTAGGAAATGTGAATTATTATTTTAATATACCCTTTCTTTCTGTTGAATTTGTTCGTAAAATCGAGGAATTTTCAACAAAAAATAATACTCATTTCTTCATCCAAGTTGACCCAATCGGACAATTAGCAAAAGACGGCAATTGGTTTGAAAACCTTGAAAAAGATTTTGAGAAACTAAACACAATTGCTTCAAAAATAACTGTTCCATTTTTAACTATTTCAAGCGTAATTTATCAAAACGCTGGTGCGAATATCGTGCAACAATTGGCATACACTTTAGCGCAAGTAAACGAATATTTCAATAGAATTTCAGCAATAAATCAACCAATTACGATTGAAGTTGCTGTTGGAACAAATTACTTCTTTGAAATTGCTAAATTGAGAGCTCTACGAATTTTATTCAACACATTAGCAACTGAATACAATCATAATTTCGATTGCCATATCATTGCTACACCAACAAAACGCAACAAAACATTATACGATTACAATGTAAATATGTTGCGAACAACTACTGAATGTATGTCAGCCATTTTAGGTGGTGCCAATGCCGTTGCCAATTTACCTTATGATGCTTTATACCATAAAGACAATGAATTTGGCGATAGAATTTCGAGAAACCAACTGTTAATTTTAAAACATGAAAGTTACTTTGACAAAGTCAATAATCCTGCTGATGGGACTTACTATATTGAAACGTTAACCGAACAATTGGCCGAAAAAGCATTGGAATTATTCAAGGATATCGAAAAAAATGGCGGATTGATTTCGCAATTGATTGATGGCACCATTCAGAGAAAAATCAACGAAAGCGCACAAAAAGAACAAGAACTTTTCGATTCAGGGAAAGAAGTTTTATTAGGAACCAACAAGTATCCGAACAAAAACGACCAAATGAAAAACGACTTGGAATTGTATCCTTTCGTAAAACAAAACTCGCGAAAAACCTTAATCACTCCGATTATTGAAAAACGTTTGGCTGAAAAAGTAGAACAAGAAAGATTATCTCAAGAGCAATAATCATGAGAAAAGATATACAACATATAACTTTGGAAAAATCCAAAAATGAAATTCCAAATTCCAACAACTTGGAACTTGAAACCTTAAACTTGGAACCAACTTTCCTCACCGCCGAAAACATCGAGTTAAAACCAATTTACACTAAAGAAGATATTTCCGATGTAGAGCACATTGATTTTGGAGCTGGTTTTGCACCCAACCTTCGCGGACCATACGCTACTATGTATGTTCGTAGACCTTGGACTATACGACAATATGCCGGATTTTCAACAGCGGAAGAAAGTAATGCTTTTTACAGAAGAAACTTAGCGGCTGGACAAAAAGGTTTATCCGTTGCCTTCGATTTAGCCACACACAGAGGGTATGATTCTGACCACGAACGAGTGGTGGGTGACGTAGGAAAAGCGGGAGTTGCGATTGACTCGGTAGAAGATATGAAAGTACTTTTCGACCAAATTCCGTTAAACGAAATGTCAGTTTCAATGACAATGAATGGGGCTGTTTTACCCATTATGGCTTTCTATATTGTAGCTGCAGAAGAACAAGGCGTTGCTCCTAACCTATTGTCTGGAACAATTCAGAATGATATTTTGAAGGAATTCATGGTGCGAAATACCTACATTTATCCACCAACGCCTTCGATGAAAATTATTGCTGATATTTTTGAATATACGAGTAAAAACATGCCGAAATTCAACTCAATTTCGATTTCGGGTTATCATATGCAAGAAGCCGGAGCTACTGCCGATATTGAATTAGCATACACTTTAGCTGATGGTTTAGAATACATTCGAACAGGATTATCAACAGGTATGAAAATCGATGAATTCGCTCCTCGCTTATCGTTTTTTTGGGCAATTGGAATGAATCATTTTATGGAAATTGCAAAAATGCGCGCCGGTCGTATGCTTTGGGCAAAATTATTGAAACAATTCAACCCAAAAGACGAAAAATCATTGGCTTTACGAACGCATTGCCAAACTTCGGGATGGAGTTTAACCGAACAAGATCCGTTTAACAATGTTGCCCGAACTACAATTGAAGCTGCTGCTGCTGTCTTTGGCGGTACACAATCATTACACACCAACGCGTTAGACGAAGCAATTGCTTTACCAACCGATTTCTCGGCACGAATTGCACGTAATACTCAGATATTTTTACAAGAAGAAACCAAAATCTGTAAAACAGTTGACCCTTGGGCTGGAAGCTATTATGTGGAAAGTCTAACAGCAGAAATTGCAGAGAAAGCTTGGGCTTTAATTGAGGAAGTAGAAGAATTAGGAGGCATGACTAAAGCGATTGAAGCTGGTATTCCAAAACTGCGTATTGAAGAAGCCGCCGCACGCAAACAAGCACGAATTGACAGTAGTCAAGATATTATTGTTGGAATAAATAAATACCGCTTGGAAAAAGAGGATCCATTACATATTTTGGATGTAGATAACGATATGGTGCGCAAACAACAAATTGAACGATTAGAACATATTAAAGCGACTCGCGATAATGTTAAAGTTCAAAATTGTTTAACAAAATTATCAAAAAGTGCAGATTCCCATTTACATGGGAAAAACAATACAGAAAATTTACTATCTTTAGCGGTGGAAGCAGCACGAAACAGAGCCACCTTAGGCGAAATTAGTGATGCTTTAGAAGTTGTTTTCGGAAGATATAAAGCACAAATTAAATCAGTAAGTGGCGTGTATAGTGCAGCAATTAAAAATGACGAAAGTTTTGAAAAAGCAAAACAATTAGCTAATGCTTTCGCAAAAAAAGAAGGGCGTCGTCCTCGTATTATGATTGCAAAAATGGGACAAGACGGACACGATCGTGGCGCAAAAGTAGTTGCTACGGGTTATGCCGATGTTGGTTTTGATGTGGATATTGGTCCGTTATTCCAAACACCCCAAGAAGCAGCAAAACAAGCCGTGGAAAATGACGTACATATTTTAGGTGTTTCTTCTTTGGCCGCAGGACACAAAACTTTGGTTCCACAAGTGATATCAGCATTAAAAGAATACGGTAGAGAAGACATTATGGTCATTGTTGGTGGTGTAATTCCTGCCCAAGATTACCAATTTCTATTTGATGCTGGAGCAGTAGCGGTTTTTGGTCCTGGAACCAAGATTAGTGAAGCCGCCATTAGTATTTTAGAAGTCTTATTAGCTGATTAAGAAGTAAAAAAAAAATTGTCCAAAAACAATGCAGAGTCATTATTTAATTTATATTTACTAAAAACTATTTATTATGGCAAAAAGTCAAGACGCAAAGAAAACGGCAAAAAAAGAACCTTTAAAAACTGCCAAAGAGAAAAAAGAAGAGAAACGTGTTAAAAAAAACACTCCAAAACGAGATTAATAAATCAAAAAAGCACAAATAGTATTCGTGCTTTTTTTTATTTATCAACAAAAAGCTTTATTAATAAAATATTTTTTCCCTATTTTAAAACCATCAGCAAAGACTTTAACCCATTGTTAACAAAATTGACTTGAAAAAACGATAAATAATTGTATTTTTACCACTTAAATTTTTTAATAATCAAATGGGTAAAATCATTGCAATAGCCAATCAAAAAGGCGGAGTAGGAAAAACAACTACCTCTGTGAACTTAGCGGCATCTTTAGGAGTTTTAGAAAAAAAAGTGCTTTTAATTGACGCCGATCCTCAAGCCAATGCGAGTTCAGGATTAGGAATTGACGTAGAAAGTGTTGAAATTGGTTCGTATCAAGTTATAGAACATAGCGCTACCCCTCAAGAGGCAACTGTTTCATGTTCTGCTCCAAATGTTTCAGTAATTCCAGCTCACATTGATTTAGTAGCCATTGAAATTGAATTGGTTGACAAAGAAAATCGTGAGTACATGCTTAAACAAGCATTGGAAACCATAAAAAACGATTACGATTATATTATAATTGACTGTGCACCATCATTAGGATTGTTAACTTTGAATGCATTAACAGCTGCAGATAGTGTTATTATTCCTATTCAATGTGAATATTTTGCCTTAGAAGGATTAGGAAAATTACTTAATACTATAAAAAGTGTACAAAAAATTCATAATCCAAGTTTAGATATTGAAGGATTATTATTAACTATGTACGATTCTCGTTTACGATTATCAAATCAAGTTGTTGAGGAGGTACAAAAGCATTTTAACGATATGGTTTTTGAAACAATAATTCAAAGAAATATCAAATTAAGTGAAGCACCAAGTTTTGGAGAAAGTATTATTAATTATGATGCAACAAGCAAAGGAGCATCAAATTACTTAAACTTGGCAGAAGAAATCATTAAAAAAAATCAATAATAGAAAGATGACAAAAGCGGTAAAAAAACAAGCCTTAGGAAGAGGTTTATCAGCTTTATTAAAAGATCCAGACAACGATATTAATTCAGTTGCGGATAAAAATGCTGACAAATTAGTTGGAAATATTATTGAATTAGATATTGAATCTATTGAAATTAATCCGTTTCAACCTCGAACTAATTTCAACGAAGATACGTTACAAGAATTAGCAAAATCGATTAAAGAATTAGGCGTAATTCAACCGATAACAGTTAGAAAATTAGATTTTAATACATACCAATTAATCTCGGGAGAACGACGTTTACGTGCTTCAAAATTAATCGGATTAAAAACAATTCCATCTTATATCCGTTTGGCAAATGATAATGAATCCTTGGTTATGGCTTTGGTTGAAAATATTCAACGTCATGACTTAGATCCAATTGAAGTAGCTATTTCGTACCAACGACTTATAGAGGAAATTAAGTTGACACAAGAAGAATTGAGTGAGCGTGTTGGTAAACAACGTTCAACAATTACCAATTATTTACGATTATTGAAATTAGACCCAATCATTCAAACAGGAATGCGAGATGGTTTTATTTCTATGGGACACGGTAGAGCGTTAATAAATATTGACAATCAAGATGTTCAAAGTGATATTTATCATAAAGTAGTTACTCAAAATCTTTCGGTTAGAGAAACTGAAGCTTTAGTAAAAAACTATCAAGAAAGCTTAAAACCTAAAGCAGCCAAATCAACAAAATCAAATTCTTTTGAAATAAAAGACTCAGAGAAAAAAGTTTTTGCAAATTATTTTGGAACTAAAGTTGATGTAAAAGTAGCTGGAAACGGAAAGGGTAAAATATCGATTCCTTTTCATTCTGAAGAAGACTTTAATCGCATTTTAAAATTAATAAACTCCTAGTGAAAGGACTTCATTACATACTATTTTTTTTATTGTTTCACTTTCATGCAAATGCTCAAAAAGAAATAGCCTTGCGTGCGGCTGACACAACAAGAACCGTTATTAACCCAAATGCCCCTGCAAAAGCCGCTTTTTATTCTGCCGTATTTCCTGGTTTAGGTCAAGCTTACAATAAAAAATATTGGAAAATACCTATTGTTTATCTTGGATTAGGAATTGGGATCTATTCTTACACTTGGAACCAAGGAAAATATCATAATTATAGAGACGAATACAAAAGACGTTTAGATGGAACTGCAAATCCAAATCATCCAATTTATGGAGGAAAAAGTGACGATTGGGTAATTCGTGGTCAAAAATTTCACCAAAGAAATAGAGATTTATCAGCATTAATTACCGCAGGAATTTATATTTTTAATATTATTGATGCTAATGTTGATGCGCACTTAATGCAATTTAATGTTAATGATAATTTATCGGTAAAACCCGATTTGAATCAAAATGAAATCGATTATAAATACAATTATGGTTTGACACTTACTTATAATTTTTAACAAATAATTAAGTAACAATTTCTTTAAAAGCCAACTAATAGACCATGAAAATAGCACTTTTAGGTTACGGAAAAATGGGAAAAGTTATCGAAAGGATAGCTTTAGAACGCGGTCATGAAATTGTATTAAAAAAAGACCAAGACACTCCTTTTGACGGATTAAAAAATGCTGATGTTGCCATAGATTTTAGTGTTCCCGATAGTGCTGTTGCTAATATTTCGGAATGTTTAAATAATGGAATTCCTGTAATTTCAGGCACAACGGGTTGGTTAACAAACTATCCGAAAATGGTTCAATTGTGTGAAGAAAAAAATGGAAGCTTTATTTATGGATCTAACTTTAGCTTGGGTGTAAATGTGTTTTTTGAATTGAATGAATATTTAGCAAAAATGATGGCAAATTTGAAACAATACAACGTTTCAATGGAGGAGATTCATCATACACAAAAATTAGATGCACCAAGTGGCACAGCAATTACATTAGCTGAAGGTATTATCAAAAACACAAATTATGCCAATTGGACATTAGAAACACCAATTAGCAATGAAATACACATCGACGCAAAACGTATTGAAAATGTTCCTGGAACACATAGCATTTTTTATGATAGCGAAGTCGATCAAATTGAAATCAAACATACCGCTCACAGCAGAGAAGGATTTGCTTTAGGAGCCGTAATTGCTGCCGAATGGCTTATAGGAAAAAAAGGAGTTTTTACAATGAAAGATGTTTTGGGATTAAACTCTAAATAAACAATTATAAAATTTAACAATTAAACGATATTAAAAATGGAAATATCTGGTTGGTTACTTTTAATCTTATTTGTTCAAATTCTTCACGGAATTGGAACTTGGAAATTATATGTTAAAGCAAATAGAAAAGCTTGGGAAGCATTTGTTCCTGTTTATAACGGAATTGTATTAATGCAGATGATTAATCGTCCAAAATATTGGATATTATTGCTATTCATTCCCGTTATCAATTTATTTTTGTTTCCAATTATTTGGATAGAAACCTTACGAACATTCGGCAAAAAATCAACAATTGATATGCTTTTAGGGGTGTTTACCTTAGGCCTTTACATTGCCTATGTAAATTATACACAAGAAGTAACTTATCATGAAAAACGTGACTTAAAAGCACCTAACAAAACGATGGATACTCTAGGGTCTTTATCATTTGCTATTGTAGTGGCTACCTTAGTTCACACCTATTTCATCCAACCGTTTACCATTCCTACTTCATCATTAGAAAAATCGTTATTAGTGGGCGATTTCTTATTTGTAAGTAAATTTCATTATGGTGCTAGAACACCTATGACTCCTATTGCCGCTCCAATGGTTCATGATACTTTACCGTTTGTAAAAGTAAAATCGTATACCGCTAAACCTCAATTACCTTATTTTAGATTTCCTGCTTTGCAAAAAATAGAACGCAATGATATTGTTGTTTTTAACTGGCCAGCAGATACTTTATACCACATGTATAAAGCTGCAGATAAACGATACGACAAGCCAATTGATAAAAAAACGAATTATGTAAAACGCTGCACGGCTATTCCTGGTGATAAAATTGAAATAAAAGACGGTGTTGTTTATATTAATGGAAAAGAATCAGTACTTCCAGAAAGAGCTAAACCGCAATATTCCTATAAAGCAGCTTGGGATGGAAAAACACAAGTAAACTTAGACTATATCAAGGAAGAACTTCATATTACAGATGCATTCGGACAAATAGCTAATGACACACTTTTATTTAGTGCTTTACCTCTTGAATCTGTTGAACGTATTAAAAATATCCCTGGAATTACTAAAGTTGAACGTATTATACATAAAGGTACTGATACCTCAATTTTTCCTGGTACAAAAGACTGGAACGTAGATAATTTAGGCCCAATTTATATACCTGAAGCAGGAAAAACAGTAGTTTTGAATAGTGAAACCATCCCTTTTTATAAAAAAGTTATTGGCGAATATGAAGGAAACGATTTAAAAATCAATGGTAATGAAATTAGAATTAATGGACAAATTGCCACTTCATACACCTTTAAACAGGATTATTATTGGATGATGGGAGATAACCGTCATAACTCATTAGATTCACGCTTTTGGGGTTTTGTACCTGCCGATCATATTGTAGGAAAACCCATTTTTATTTGGATGAGTATTGATGGAATCAACGATGGTCTTAAAAATTGGAGCATCCGTTGGGATAGATTATTCACCACAGTAAGTGGCACAGGTCAACCACAATCTTATTTTAAATATTTCTTATTTGCGTTAGCCGGTTATTTTGCTTTTGATTATTTTAGAAACAAGAAAAAGAAGAAGGAAGAAGCTTAATGAACATTCTTATACATCCTACCTATTTCCCTTCAATTAGTCATTATATTGCAATGATTCAGGCTGATTCGGTTACTTTTGAAATGGAAGACAATTTTCAAAAACAAACCAATAGAAACAGAATGTATATTTATAGTCCAAATGGCATTCAATTATTAAATGTTCCCATAAAACATAGTATCGATAAGCATCAAAAATATAAAGACGTTCGTATTGAAAACGACTTCGGTTGGCAAAAAAATCATTTCAAATCATTAGAAGCAGCCTATAGAACTTCGCCTTTCTTTGAATATTTTGAAGATGATTTTCGTCCTCTATTCGAAAAGAAACAACAGTTTTTGATGGATTTGAATTTAGAGCTATTTGAATTAGTAAATTCATCATTAGGTATTAAAATTGATGCCCAAAAAACTTCAGAATATTTTCATGATGTTACAGAATATATCGATTTTAGATCATTAGTAAATGGTAAAAAAGACGGTACACAAATTGAAGAATATACTCAGGTATTTGGTGATAAACAAGGATTTATATACAATTTAAGCATTTTAGATCTATTGTTTAACGAAGGGAGATATGCCGTGGATTATTTAAGGAATCAGCAATTATAATTATTCTGTAGCGTTAATTTTAAGACGTGCTACTTGTGGAAAGTGATCGCTCTGAATAAAGTAATCTAAGGAAGAAAATTGTTTGACTTCAATGTTTTGTTCCACAAAAATATAATCAATTCGAGCTGGATAATATTTGTAATTATAGGACTTTCCAAATCCAGAACCTGCTTCTTCAAAAGCATCTTTCAATTCGCCTTTAATCGTTCGGTAAACGTATGAAAAAGCACTGTTATTCATATCGCCACAAATAATTTTTGGATGATGACACGACAAATAATGCTCTTTAATTAATTCCGATTGATTTTGTTGTTGACTAAATGCTTTGCTAATGTTATTGAAAATGAATTTAGATCGCTTTTCGTCCATTTCCTGATTGATATCTGCACTAATTTTAATAGATTCTAGATGCATACTATACACACGTAAAGTATCATTTTCTTTGAGAATATCAGCATAAATGACACTATTGAACGAATTAGGAAATGCAATTTCACCCGAATTTACTATTTTAAATTTTGAATAAATGGCTTGTCCAAATTTGAGACGATCGCCTTCTAATTTAATCAACTTATATTTAAACATATTCACATTTACATCATCATTTGGCGAATAATCTTGCAAACATAAAATATCGGGTTGCTCATCTAATAATAGATTTGAAATTTGAAAAGGAACATCATCATTAGGCAACCATTCGTATAGATTAAATAAACGAACGTTGTAACTCATCAACTTAAAATCGGTTGGATCTTCAGGAAGATTAATTTCAGAAAATTTATAAAATCTATTTAAAAATGAAATTCCAAGTAATAATAACACTCCAGAGAGCAACATTTGACGTTTTAACTGCAATAACCAAAACAGAAAAAATAAAAAATTTACCATTAAGAAAAAAGGTAAAATAAGCGTTAAAACACTAAGAAATGGAAATGCTTTAGGTGCTAAAAAAGGTAATGTATAAGCAACAAAACTAGCTATAGCCACTGCTATATTTAAATAAAACATTAATTTAGACCACCAACTTTGTTTTTGCATTTTAGTTATTTTCCTGCTTTAAACAAAAATTCTTTTTCTTCTTTAGTCAAACTATCATACCCCGATTTACTAATTTTATCTAAAATTTCGTCAATCTGTTTTTGAGTGATGTCTTTATTTTGACTATACGAATGTACACTTTTTTTTGTTGTATTGCGGTGTACTTTTTTAAAAGGAGTTTTCTTTTTAGGTTGTAAAAACGATACTATACCGTCAATGCAAGAAGAAATAGGCTTTGTAAGATCTATTCCCGATTGTAAAAGTTTAATATAAATAAAGCCAAAAAAAGCACCACCAAGATGTGCTAAATGTCCGCCCATATTTTCAAGAGGTAGCTGAATTAAATCGACTAAAAGTATAACAAAAGCTACATGCCATAATTTCACTATTCCAATCAAAGGTATTCGTAATAACATAAAAGGCGCATAAGTTGCCGAAGCAATTAATAGTGCCATTATGGCTCCACTTGCTCCGACTAATAAAGAGGTTTTTCCTAATAAAAAATAGAGTAAAACAAAAGTCAATCCTGAAAAAATTCCTCCTAGAAGATAGACACCAAACAATTGTTTATCAGTAAAATAGGTATTAAATAATCTTCCAGAAAAATGCAAAACCAACAAATTAAAAATCAAATGAAAGATTCCTGCATGAAAAAAACTAAACGTAACAAGCGTCCATGGTTTTGCTAAAAATTCGGTCGTATTTGAAGATAATGCAACCCAGTCAAAATAAGTAAACGCAATATTAGAAAACTTCAAAACAACCTCTGTAAGAGAAAACAAAACAAAAAGCCCAATGTTCCAAAAGATTAACTTTTGTACCATCCCTCCAGTTTTGTATTGAAGTTGTATGTCATCTAAAATATTCATCTTTAATCTTTCCTCTTATTTTTATTTTCAAATATAACTATCTGTCCCAACGATTTTGATTGAACTGATTTTTCTTCCAATACCACATCATTATAAAACCAAATAAAGCTCCACCAACGTGAGCAAAATGAGCAATTCCACCTCCAAAAATACTATAACCTGTTACTCCTGAAAACAAATCTAAAAGTACAATTCCTGGCACAAAATACTTGGCTTTGATAGGCACCGGAATAAATAGCAAAGCTAACTCAGCATTAGGAAACATAAAAGCAAAAGCGACTAACAATCCATAAATTGCACCTGAAGCACCAACAGTTGGTGTTAAGGCACCAATCATATTTTCAAACGTATCTGGAGCTAAAACTGCTTGCCAAGAAGTCATGAATTTACCTTCGTTAATTAAATTCAAAATTTCAGTTTCTTTAAAACCATTTAAAACAAGAGTATTTAATCCATCATGAAAATAATAATAATTAATCCCTGAATGAATCAGAGCCGCACCTAATCCGCAAGTAAAATAAAAGAATAAAAACTTCTTTGGTCCCCAAAAATGCTCCAAAGCACTACCAAATGATACCAAAGCAAACATATTAAAGAAAATATGCATTAATCCACCATGCATGAACATGTGCGATATGGGTTGCCACAATTTGAATTTATCACTTTCAAAATAATGTAAAGCTAATAAATCAGTGGCTTGCGGCACAAATTGAGCGCCAATAAAAAATAATATATTTAAAATCAATAACTGCTTTACAGTATCGGTCATGTTATTCATCATAGTGCAAATCTTTTATCTAAATCATCTACCGTTAAGGTAATAAAGGTTGGTTTTTGAAACGGAGAAACATTTGGCTCTTTACATGCAAACAACGAATTTACCAAATTTTCTTGTTCCTTTTCTGTCAAATAAGTTCCTGTTTTGACTGCTAAACTTTTTGCCATTGATTTTGCAATGGTATCACTTTGCGAAAAACTACTTTCTGGAACTTCATTTTGTAAGTTACTAATTAATTCTTCCAAAACAATTGAAACTTCACTTTCCGACATTAAAACTGGCAATCCCGAAATTTGAACAGCGTCTGAATTAAAGGCGTCAAAAACAAAACCAGTATTTTCTAAAGTAAGTCTTAATTCTCTTAATAATTGCATTTCATCTGAAGAAAAATATAATTCCAATGGAAAAATCAATTGTTGACTAGCTGCTTTTTGAATCGTAATATTAGTCAAAAATTGTTCATACAAAATACGTTGATGCGCTCTTTTTTGATTAATAACAAGCATTCCCGATTTGATAGTACTTACAATATATTTTTTGTGAATTTGATAGGTTGAATTCGTACTCGTTTCCACATCGTTCTCGTCAAATAATTTACCGGTAACTTCCTCACTTTCAAAAGAAAACGAAGCAATTTCTTCAGTATCTTGTTTTAGACCAACGTATAAACTTTCCCAATTTGATTGCGTAGTTTCATTTTTATAACTTCCAAAGGATGAAAGCGATTTAGAAGGTTTTTCGGTTGCAAAAGGATTAAACCCTGAATTTACTTGAATAGTAGGAAAATCGACTTCTTTATCTTTATATTGGTACGGAGTATCTAAATTGGAATCACGCTCAAAATCTAAAATCGGAGCCACATTAAACTGTCCTAAACTGTGCTTTACAGCCGAACGTAAAATAGCATATAACGAATGTTCGTCGTCAAATTTAATTTCGGTTTTGGTAGGATGAATATTGATGTCAATTGTGTGAGGAGGCACTTGCAAATACAAGAAATAACTAGGCTGATTTCCTTCTTTCAATAAACCCTCATAAGCATTCATGATGGCATGATGTAAATAGGCACTTTTGATATATCTATCGTTTACAAAGAAAAACTGTTCGCCTCTATTTTTTTTTGCATATTCTGGTTTTCCTACGAATCCAGCTATTTTAACCAGTTCAGTATCTTCTAAAACGGGTACTAATTTTTCATTTGTTTTTCCTCCAAAAATAGCAACAATTCGTTGGCGAAAATTAGAACTTGGCAAATTATACAACTCACTTCCATTATGAATTAAGGTAAATGAAATTGAGGGATGAGCTAATGCTACTCGCTGAAATTCATCCATCACATGACGAAATTCAACTGTTTCCGATTTTAGAAAATTACGACGCGCAGGAATATTAAAAAATAAGTTTTTTACGGCAAAAGAAGTTCCTTTAGGCAAAACCGCCACCTCTTGTGTGATTAATTTACTCCCTTCAACAACAATATGATTTCCTAATTCTTCCTGATCTTGTTTGGTTTTCATTTCAACATGAGCAATAGCGGCTATTGAAGCTAATGCTTCTCCACGAAAACCTTTGGTATGTAAATCAAATAAATCTTCGGCTTGACGAATTTTAGAAGTGGCATGGCGTTCAAAACACAATCGCGCATCGGTTGTGTTCATTCCTAAACCATTATCAATAACTTGTACTAAAGTTTTACCTGCTTCTTTTACAATTAATTTAATATCCGAAGCCTTTGCATCGACTGCATTTTCTAATAGTTCTTTAACTACTGAAGCAGAACGTTGCACAACCTCTCCGGCAGCAATTTGATTTGCAACATGATCAGGTAATAGTTGAATAATACTTGCAGCCATTTATAGTTTTATGCTTTATTGAATGAATTACAAAAATAAAGAAATAAACCTGGATTACTAAATAAAAAAGACCCATACTTAAAAAAATATGGGTTATTTAATAATTTAACATATAATTTAAAACGTAATCTTATATTCTAAATTAAGTACTATTGAACGTGTTAAACCATCTGGGCGATTTTCTCTAACTACAAATGGCGAACCAACAGAAAATTCAAAAGCATTTTTAGGGTTAAGTTGGTATTGAATTAACAAATTTCCGTTTAATGTGAGACCTTTTGAGCCTTCAATTTGAATTTCTTTCTGGATAATATCTTCAAAAGTGTCATTTGCTAAATGGTAAATTGGGAGCAAACTAGGGCTAATATTCAATTTTTCGTTTAACTTATAAAAATAACCTACACGTGCTAAAACATCAGGAGCTCTTTTGAACTGATTTGTAGTAAAAAATTCTACCGAATTTAGTGGTTTGAAAAACGTGTTTTTGTTTTTGTTTAGAGGTTGTTGATAACCAATTGCAAATAAGAAGTTTTTGTGTTTTTTTGACAATCCTAATACTACATCATAAGTTCCTAAACTAGGTTGAAAATCCATTGGTAAAACAACACCATTGTTTTTTAAATTTCCGTCAGAAAAAGGAATTTTAAGTCCAATATTTGCACCAATTGTAGAATTAATTTTATAATCCGCAATAATAAAACCGTCAGACAAAGCACTTGAAGAAGTATTGTCTCTAAATTGGCTAATATAATTCAACCGCATTCCAACATTTATTTTCTCTGTAAGTTGATATTTATACTCCATATACATTCCAAATACTGCCACATCAAAATTGGCTTGACCATAATTTGTACCAAATTTTAAAGCATTTTTTAATGTATCCGAAACGGAGCCGTGTTTTATGTTGTCAGAAGTACAAAAACCCGCATCACTACAACCTTGAGAATAAACAAAATTTGAAATTCCTAAAATAAATAAAAGTGCAATTTTCTTATTAATCATAATATTTTAATTTAGTTAAAAGTTATCTTGAAATTGTCCCTACAGGAAATGATGCCGTATTTAAATTCATAATAATTTAATAATATTAAACAAATTTATGCGGACATAAAATTTGAAAAACATCAATATTATCAAAAAACCAAATAGAATTATTCATAATTCAATACTTAAATTATAAGCTAATTATTTAACGTAACCATTTTTATCGCAGCAATCGCAGCTTCTACTCCTTTATTTCCGTGCTTTCCTCCACTTCTATCAATAGATTGTTGCATGTTGTTATCTGTCAACACACAAAAAATAGTGGGCACATCATAAAGTAAGTTTAAATCTTTCATGCCTTGTGTTACACCTTCGCAAACAAATTCAAAATGCATGGTTTCGCCTTTAATGACACAACCAATAACGATTACGGCATCTAATTCTAATTTTTCATGCATTTGACGTGCTCCAAAAATCAACTCAAAACTACCTGGTACGTTCCATCGAATTATATTTTCAGGTAAAGCGCCACAATCTGTCAAGGCAGAAAATGCGCCGTTATACAATCCTTCGGTTACTTGATCATTCCATTCTGAAACAACAATCCCAAACCGAAAATCTTTCGCGCTTGGGATTGTGTTTTTATCGTAATTAGATAAATTTTTATTTTCTGTTGCCATACTATTCAGTCATCGCAATATATGCATCAATATTCATTCCTTCTTTAGAAGTTTCATATTTTTCTTTAATTTCAACAAACAATTTATTAGCCTCTGCTTTTTTACCAGAAACGACTAACAACTGAGCTGCTTTGAATAAAAAGCGTGGGGTTGTAAAATCATTTTCTGCTGCTTCAGCCGCTTTTTTGTAATGTGAAATTGCATCATCAATTTTATTAGTTTCAGATAAAGCGTCACCAATAGCTCCAATTGATAAAGGTTTTAAAATAGCATCTTCTGATTTAAAATTTTCTAAATAAGAAATGGCTTTTTTATAATCACCAATATTTAAATATGACATACCTGCATAATAATTAGCTAGGTTTCCTGCATCGGTTCCAGCATATTCTTCTGCAATACCAACAAATCCTAATTTTCCTTCACCGCCTTTAAGCGCTAAGTTATACAATGAATCTGGTTTTGTAGTAGCATCAACTGCTTGTTGAAAATATTGTTGCGATTGATAAATTTCGTTAGTTGCTTTTTCTTCTTTTGGCTCAACAATAAATTTATTGTACAAAACATAACCCAAAGTTGCAATTGCAATTACACCTACAAACGTTAAAATTACTTTCTGGTTTTTAGCAACCCAGTCTTCAGTTCTTGAAGCCGTTTCGTCTAATTTATTGAAAACCTCAGCTGTAGTACTATTACTTACATCTACTACTTCCTCAAAATCATTACCAACTTTAGCTTCTTCTGGTTTTGGTGCTTTGTAACCTCTTTTGTTATATGTTGCCATTTATATTAAATTTAATGAGGTGCAAAAATATAATTTTTATTAAAATTAAAAACCATTTTTGTAGATATTTTTACATAATTCAATATACTTTTGCAAAATGTCTTATTTTTAGACCTAATTTAAAGTAGCAATATAGTGTTTTTGAAACAATTATCACTTCTTAATTATAAAAATTTAGCTCAAATTGAATTTGAATTTGATGCTAAAATCAACTGCTTTGTCGGAAAGAATGGTGTTGGAAAAACCAATATTTTAGATGCAATTTATCATTTAGCCTACGGAAAAAGTTATTTTAATCCGTTAGCCATACAAAATATCAAACACGGCGAAGAGTATTTTGTAATTGATGCTTTACTTGAAAAAAACAATAAAGAAGAAAAAATTGTTTGTAGTTTAAAAAAAGGTCAGAAAAAAACCATCAAACGAAACGGAAAAGTGTACGATAAACTTTCGGAACATCTTGGATTAATTCCTTTGGTCATTATTTCACCTTCAGATGCTGATTTAATTGTAGAAGGAAGTGAAACCCGAAGAAAATTTATTGATAGTGTAATTGCTACACTGGATTCCTCCTATTTACAACTATTAATTCAATACCAAAAAACACTTTCACAACGCAATGCTTTGTTGAAATATTTTGCAGTTAATCAAACATTTGACGCAGATAACTTATCTATTTATAATGAGCAATTAAGCAGTTCTGGACAACTTATTTTTGAAAAAAGAAAACAATTTTTGGCAGAATTTGTTACCATTTTTGAAAAACATCATGCTAATATTTCGGGAGGAAATGAAAAAGTTGCCTTAAAATATGAAAGTCAATTATTCGAAAACGATCTACTTTCACTTTTAGAAGATAATTTACAAAAAGACCGAATTATTCAATATACAAGTGCTGGAATTCATAAAGACGATTTAATATTTGAAATTGATGGATTTCCAATCAAAAAATTTGGCTCACAAGGTCAGCAAAAGTCATTCCTTATTGCACTGAAACTGGCTCAATTTGAATTCATGAAAAAACAAAGTGGTGAATTGCCTATTTTACTTTTTGATGATATCTTTGATAAACTGGATGAAACACGTGTTCAAAAAATAGTTGGAATGGTAAATGATGCCGTTTTTGGTCAAATTTTTATTTCGGACACGCATGCAGAACGAACTGAACTTATTATACAAGAAACACACCAATCCTATAAAATATTTAATATTTAATAATGAAAAACGTAAAATCAATCATTGCAACATTAATTATTATATTATCAATCAGTTGCTCAAATAGTCAAAATTTTAAAAGTGTAGACGTAGCAACTTTTAAATCTACATTAGAGAAAACAAATGATGTTCAACTTATAGATGTACGAACGGAAGATGAATTTAATGGCGGTCACATAACTAATGCTAAAAATATTAGTTGGTCAAGCGAAACTTGGAGTCCCTTAGTGGGTGAATTAGACAAAACAAAACCCGTGCTAGTTTATTGCCTTAGCGGCGGAAGAAGTAAAAAAGCTGCTGCTAAACTAACCGAATTAGGATTCAAAGAAGTACTAGAATTAGATGGTGGTTATTTAGCTTGGAGTAATGCAAATCCTCAGTCAAACGCAGTTTGGACAGGAATGACAAAAGAAGAATATGCTAAATTACTTACTTCAGATAAAATAGTTGTTATAGATTTTTATGCAAAGTGGTGTGCGCCTTGTAAAAAAATGGCTCCTTATTTAGAAAAAATGAATACTGAATTAGCAAGTACAGTTACTATTCATCGCATTGACGCCGACAAAAACAAATCGCTATTCAATGCGCTAGGTTATCAAGGCTTACCGGTTATTCTTGTATACAAAAATGGTAAGGAAACCTTCAGAAAAAATGAATTTGTAAGCGAAGAAGAATTGAGAAAAGTATTATAATTTACCTTTACTGTAATCATATGAACATCATACAGAATCAATCGTTAAAAAAATACAACACTTTCGGAATTGAAGCTAAAGCAATTGCTTTTGTTTCGGTTTCTTCAGTTGAGGAATTGAAAGACATCCTTTCACAAAATAACGAAATTTTCATCTTGGGAGGCGGAAGTAATATGCTTTTAACTCAGGATATTCAAAAATTAGTAGTTCACATTAATTTAAAAGGAAGAGAAATTGTTGAAGAAAATGATGATTTTGCCATTGTAAAAGCGCAAGCTGGCGAAAATTGGCATGAATTTGTACTTTGGTGCATTGATCAAAATTTTGGTGGAATTGAAAATTTATCGTTAATACCTGGAAATGTTGGCACAACCCCTATTCAAAACATTGGTGCCTATGGTGTTGAGATTAAAGATACCATGTTTTCTTGTGAAGCACTAAACAAAAAAACATTAGCAATTGAAACATTTACTAATGCGCAATGCAAATTTGAGTATCGGGAAAGTGTTTTTAAAAATGAATTAAAAGATCAATATATCATCACTTCGGTAAGCTTTAAATTATCAAAAAGAAACCATAATGTATCAACAACTTATGGCGCAATTGAAACCGAATTACAAAAACAAAACATACAAAACCCAACATTAAAAGAGGTTAGTAACGCTGTAATTGCCATTCGTCAAAGTAAATTACCTGACCCAAAGGAATTAGGCAACAGCGGAAGTTTTTTTAAAAACCCTATTGTTTCTAATGAAATATATGAAAAAGCAAAAGCTCTTCATCCTGAAATGCCGCATTATGTTGTTTCTGAAACCCATGTTAAAGTTCCGGCTGGCTGGTTAATTGAACAAGCCGGATTCAAAGGAAAGCGTTTTGGAGATGCTGGTGTGCATAAAAATCAAGCGCTGGTTTTGGTCAATTATGGAACCGCATCGGGTGCCGAAATTGTAGCACTTTCCAGAAATATTCAAGAAACAATAGTAACGCAATTTGGGATAGAAATTGAAGCAGAAGTGAATATTATTTAATTGCCCAATTTCTTTTTATTATTTATCTTTGTCGAATATTAAAAAACCGATACCCATTATTCTATGCTATTCATTTTGTTACTTGTTTTTATTGGTATTACATTAATTCAATTAGTGTATTATGTTTTTATTTTTGGCCAATTTTCTTTTGCTAAAAAACAAACCATTCAACCTAAAAAACTTCCAATTTCTATTATTATTTGTGCCAAAAACGAAGAAGAAAATATAAAAAATTATTTTCCATTGATTGTTGCTCAAAATTATCCAGACTTCGAAATTGTATTAATTGATGATGCTTCTAGCGACGAAATTTTAGAACTTTTTGAAGCCTATGAAAAGCAATATGCGAATGTAAAACTGGTTAAAGTTCAAAATAACGAAGCGTTCTGGGGAAATAAAAAATTTGCTTTAACACTAGGAATAAAAGCTGCAAAAAATGAATATTTAGTATTTACCGATGCTGATTGTTATCCGGTTTCAAACGATTGGCTGTTACAAATTTCTAGTCAATTTACTCTGGATAAAACCATTATATTAGGATATGGCGCTTGTGAAAAAGTTAAAAATTCGTTTTTAAACAAAATCATTCGTTTTGATGCTGTTTTAAATGTAACGCAATATTTTTCTTGGGCAAAATTAGGAAAACCATATATGGGCGTTGGACGCAATTTAGCTTATAAAAAATCAGAATTTTTTAATGTAAGAGGATTCATGGATCACATGAAAATACGATCTGGTGACGATGATTTGTTTGTCAACCAAGCAGCATCAAATACAAACACAGCAATTTTATTTTCGCCCGAAAGTTTTACTTTTTCAAAGGCTAAAACTTCTTTTAAATCCTGGATTTTTCAAAAAAGAAGAAATGCTGCAACTGCAAAATTCTACAAAGGATTTGATCAATTTCAGTTGGGATTCTTTCTGTTTTCGCAAATAAGTTTTTTTGTACTTGCCATTCTTTTATTGATTTTTCAATACCAATGGATCATAATTACAAGTATTATTGGTTTTAGATATCTATTCACCTGGATTTCTTTAGGATATGCTGCATCAAAGTTGAAAGAAAAAGATGTAATGTATTGGTATCCAATTATTGAATTAATTCTTATTTTTACACAGATTACCGTTTTTATTAAAAACATCTATACAAAACCTGTCCATTGGAAGTAAACTCAGTACTCATTCAAAAAAATATAGAAAAGGCAAAAAAGGGCGACCAAGTGGCTTTCACTTTTCTGTTGGATTTTTTCTGGAACGAAGTGTATGGCTTTATGTTAAAACGTACTGAAAACGAAACCGATACTGAAGATATTGTCATAGAAACTTTTGCTAAGGCATTTGATAAAATTGCTACTTATAACCCAGAATTCGGATTCAATACTTGGCTAATAGCAATTGCTAAAAATGTACACATTGACCTGCTTCGAAAGAAGAAATCATCGCTGTTTATAGAAATCAATGATGAAGATGATCGTCAAGCATATAATGTTGCTGATGATTCAAATTCTGCCGAAGACGAGTTGATTATTGAACAAAATTTAGCACAACTACTGCAATACATCAAACAATTGAAACCTGCTTATCAGGAAGTTATTCAAATGCGTTATTTTCAAGAAATGACGTATCAAGAAATGGCCGAACAAATTGATGAACCGCTAAATAACATCAAAATTAAACTGCTTCGAGCTAAGAAATTGTTGGCGGAGATAATCATTGGAAAGTAATTCACTTTTACAATTCCTAAAACTTTCCTAAAGTTTTTATTTTTTCTAAATTCATACTTCAAAATTCTAAATTTGATATTGTATCTTTGTGCATCTAATTGTTGGAATATGAACACTGTTTTAGAATCGATAACGCCGCCCGCACCAAAACCAAAATGGTTGCGTGTAAAATTACCAACGGGTCCTAAATATACTGAACTTCGCGGTTTAGTTGATAAATACAAATTAAACACGATTTGTACCTCTGGAAGTTGCCCTAATATGGGTGAATGCTGGGGCGAAGGAACCGCAACGTTTATGATTTTAGGAAATATCTGTACGCGTTCGTGTGGTTTTTGTGGTGTAAAGACAGGCCGACCTGAAACGGTGGATTGGGACGAACCCGAAAAAGTAGCGCGTTCTATTAAAATTATGAACATCAAACATGCTGTTATTACTAGCGTTGATCGTGATGATTTAAAAGATATGGGTTCGATTATTTGGGCAGAAACAGTGAAAGCCATTCGCCGAATGAATCCAAACACAACTTTAGAAACGCTAATTCCAGATTTTCAAGGAAATACTAGAAATATCGACCGAATTATTGAAGTGGCACCTGAAGTAGTTTCACACAACATGGAAACTGTAAAACGTTTGACTCGCGAAGTGCGTATTCAAGCAAAATATGAAAAAAGTTTAGAAGTATTGCGATATTTGAAAGAACAAGGCATCAAAAGAACAAAATCGGGCATCATGTTAGGTTTGGGTGAAACGGAGGAAGAAGTAATTCAAGTTTTACACGATTTAGCTGATGCGAAAGTAGATATTGTTACAATTGGTCAATACTTACAACCGAGTAAAAAACACTTACCTGTTAAAGAATTCATTACTCCAGAACAATTTGTAAAATATGAACAAATAGGAAAAGAATTGGGTTTTAGACATGTAGAAAGTGGGGCTCTAGTGCGTTCATCTTATCATGCCGAAAAACATATTCATTAAGCGGAATGGTGTGTGCTAGAAGTTTTTTTATTCCAAAATTCTAATAATTTAGCTTAGTTACATTAACTCTTCAACCCGAAACGATAACTTGAAAACTGAAACAAAAATAAAAATTGCTATTAATGGTTTTGGAAGAATTGGACGAAATGTATTCCGATTGCTTTTGAATCATCCTACAATTGAGGTAGTTGCCATAAACGACGTTGCAGATAATAAAACAATGGCGCATTTGGTTAAGTATGATAGCATTCATGGTGTTTTGAATCAGAAAGTATCGTTTAATGACAATTCGATTTGTATTGAAGATAAACAATTTTTGTTTTTTCATGAAGGTGCAATCAACAACTTAGATTGGAAAGCAGTAAACGTTGATATTGTTATAGAATGTACAGGAAAATACAAAACATTTGAAGACCTGAACCAACACATTTTAGCGGGAGCAAAAAAAGTGATTTTATCGGCGCCTCCAGAAGATGAAAAAATTAAAACCTTAGTTTTAGGCGTAAACGAACATATTTTAGATGGTTCGGAAACCATTATATCCAATGCAAGCTGCACTACAAATAACGCAGCACCTATGCTTAAAATCATTCAAGAATTGTGTGGTATCGAACAAGCATATATTACCACGGTTCACTCCTACACTACTGATCAAAGTTTACACGATCAACCACATAAAGATTTACGAAGAGCACGCGGAGCTGCACAATCTATAGTTCCTACAACCACGGGAGCTGCAAAAGCATTGACCAAAATATTTCCAGATTTGGAAGGAAAAATTGGAGGTTGTGGTATTAGAGTTCCTGTTTCCGATGGTTCACTTACCGATATTACTTTTAATGTAAAACGAGAAGTTTCAATTGACGAAATCAATCTAGCATTTAAAAAAGCTGCTGAAACCAATTTAAAAGGAATTATAGAGTTTACCGAAGATCCAATTGTTTCGGTAGATGTTATTGGTAATCAAAATTCATGTGTTTTTGATGCGCAACTAACTTCTGTAATCGATAAAATGGTGAAAATTGTGGGTTGGTATGATAATGAAATTGGCTATTCGTCAAGAATCATTGATTTAATTTCATTCGTATCCAAAAAATAAACTTTTTTTTTAATCACAAATCACTTAAATTGCGTGGTTAAAAATAATTTCATTTGAATTTACTTAAGCAAATTTTTATCGTATTCTTATTAGTAACTTGTACAAGCTACTCGCAATCAGTGTACAAAGATGTTGCCAAGATTAATGATAGTACTGATTATTATTTAGAAATTGGACTTTTTAACAAAGAGGAAAAAAAGTCGATCAGTAAATCAATTTTATTTACAGAAAAAGCAATATCCTTTGCTAAAAACAAGCAACAAAAAACAAAATTAGGAATTGGGTATTTGCAACTAGCTACTATTTACTTCGACATTGAAAAAAATGAACTTGCTATAGATAACTACATAAGAGGGATCAATGTATTTGATAAAAAAAATCCGACGACAAATTTAGCACTTGCTTATTATGGATTAGGAAAATGTTATCTTAAAAAGAACAAAATTGCTGTAGCCGAAATTTATTTTGAAAAAGCTGCTTCACTATACGAAGAACTTAATTTTTTTGAAGCGATAGAATTGATCAACTTACAAAAAGGGATCATCAACAAAGAAAAAAGAGAGTTTACAACCGCTACTTCAATTTTAAAATCGGTAATTGAAAACCTTTCTGATGATACTTTTGCAACAACTAAAACAGAAGCTTATTTTCAATTAGGTGAAATTGAAATGGCACAAGGCAACTATACTTCAGCCATTAATTACTATAACCTTGCAAACAAATCAAACACTAATAATAAAACTGATTTTGGAATTTCAAAAAGAATTTTTAAACAATTGAGCTTTGCTTATGAAAAAGCCAATAATCCAAAACAATCTTTGGTGTTTTTGAAAAAATATTCTCGCTTATCCGATTCAATCACCACTCATTTTTATTCAAATGCTTCTGAAAATATGGTGGATAAAACGCAATTTGATGAGCAATTAAAAAAAATAGAACAATTAGATAAAGAGAAAAAAAGCCAACAAAAAACATTACGCTTTTCAAAATTAATTTTCATTTTAAGTATAGCGCTTATTTCTATTTTATCGCTATTAAGTTTTTCTCTATACAAAAACAACAAAATTAGAATTACCTCAAATAAACTGTTAGAAGAAAAAAACAAAGAACTAACCCTTGAAAAAGAAAAAGCGGAACAAGCCTCAAAAGCAAGAGCCGAATTTTTATCTACTGTAAGTCATGAATTAAGAACACCCTTGAATGCAATAAATGGTATAACCTATTTGTTATTGCAAGAAAAACCAAAAGCCAGCCAACTCAACTATTTAAAATCGTTAGAATTTTCGGGAAGCTATTTGTTGCATTTTATCAATGATATTTTAGAAATTAACCGATTAGAATCGGATAAAATTCAAGTCGAAAAAATCAATTTCAACTTAAAAGAATTGATTGAAAATATTACCATTTCTTTTAATGAATTCATTCAGGAAAACAACACGAAATGTCTTTTAACAATTGACCCTAGTATTACCGAATATCTAAAAGGCGATCCCACAAAACTTTCTCAAATTGTGATTAATTTACTAAACAATGCTATTAAGTTTAGTAAAAATGGTTCAGTTTGGTTTACCATTAAGAATTTACAGGAAAGTGATGAAACTATAAAATTACATTTCGAAATTAAAGATAACGGCATTGGCATACCTCTGGAAAAACAAGACGCTATTTTTGATAGTTTTAGCCAAGGTTCAGTAGAAATAAACAGAACCTATGGTGGCACTGGATTAGGACTTTCAATTGTGAAAAAAATTCTAGAACTAATGGATAGTAACATTCATTTATCTAGTGAAAGTGGAAAAGGAAGCACTTTTACATTTGAATTGCTGTTTGAAAAAGGACAAAAAGAGGCTTTAAAATCAGCTCCAATAACAACCCTTTCAAACCTCAGCGAGAAAACAATTCTTCTTGTTGAAGACAACAAAATTAACCAAATGATTACCCAAAAAATGTTAGAAAACAAAGGTATTTCATGCGTTATTGTTGACAGTGGTGAAGAAGCTATAGAAAATGTAAAAACGAATCAATACGACCTGATTTTGATGGATGTGCATTTACCAGGCATGAGTGGAACGGAAGCTACAACTGTCATAAGAACATTTGATAATCAAACACCTATTATTGCCTTAACAGCCATTTCATTAAACGAAAATAAAGAAACATTATTATCGTTTGGCATGAATGAAGTGATTACAAAACCGTTTGAACCTGAACATTTTTATTCGGTTGTCCATTCGTATTTAACTAAGAATAAATAATCAAATTTTTTATTAATTCACGCACTTTGGGTTCTGCTTTTTTGGCAGCCTCCAGAACTTCTTGATGATTTACATTTTCAATATTTTCTTTGTCTCCCATATCGGTAATTACCGAAATTCCAAAACATTCTAAATCCATATGACGGGCAATAATAACTTCAGGAACTGTTGACATTCCCACGCAATCAGCGCCAATAGCTTTGACCATTTTGTATTCTGCTAGTGTTTCAAACGTTGGCCCTTGTAGCGCTAAATAAACCCCAGTTTTCAAGTCAATTTTCAATTGATTGGCTAGTTCCAATGCTTTATTAATCAATTGCATAGAATATGGTTCGCTCATATTTACAAATCTAGGCCCAAAACGTTCATCGTTCTGACCTCGAAGCGGATGTTCTGGCAACATGTTAATGTGATCTGTAATTACCACAATATCACCCACTTTATATGCAGGATTAACTCCACCAGAAGCGTTAGATACAATAAGTTTTTGTATGCCTAAAAATTTCATTACTCGAACCGGAAAGGTAACTTGTTTCATGTCATACCCTTCATAAAAATGGAAACGACCTTGCATAGCAACCACTTTTTTTCCTTGAATTGTACCAAACACTAATGCGCCTTTATGACCTTGAACTGTTGAAATTGGAAAATGAGGAATTTCAGTATAAGGCAATACGTGTTCTATAGTAATATCGTTAGTAAAATCGCCCAAACCCGAACCTAATATCACCCCAAATTCGGGAGTAAAATTTGTTTTTTCTTTAATAAAACTAACCGTTTCTTGAACTTTTTCCCACATAATCCTCTATCGCTTTATCGAAATTTGTATTTGAAAAGACAACTTTTATTGGTAAATAATACAGTTGTTCATTGGGCAACAACCCATTTAATCGAACAAAATCTTTTTCCGTTGTAATAATTTTTCTTCCCTTAGCTTTTGCTGAAATTTGTTCACAATCTTGCTTTGAAAATTGATGATGATCTGGAAAGACTAACGTCTCATCTGTTTCACTCTTAAGAAAATCAAAAAACAATTTTGGCTTAGCAATTCCAGCAATTAACAACTTACTTTCTGATTTTAAAGTTTCGACATGCATACTATTTTTATTACCATAAACACATTCATCATATTGAATCGTGGTAAAATAAACCGGCTGTTTAACCTGTAACTTTTCTTTTATATTCTGTTGTGCAAGTTCCGACAAATCGTACGGACATTTAGTGATAATTATCATGTCTGCTCTTTTTTTTCCAAGAGCCGATTCTCTTAAATTTCCAAAAGGTAAAATAAAATCGTCACAAAATAAATCATCATATGCGGTAAGCAAAATATAAAATCCTGCTTTAACTTTTCTATGCTGAAATGCATCGTCTAATAAAATTACTTCGGGTTTATTTTGAAGTTGTAATAGCTTTTCGATACCCTTTTTTCTATTGGCATCTACTGCCACTTGAATAGTTGGAAATTTCGAAAAAAACTGGAAAGGTTCATCTCCTATTGAGTTTGCAGTAGCTAGATTATCTGCTAAAACAAATCCTTTTGATAAGCGTTTATAACCACGACTTAAAACGGCCACGCGATACTTTTCAGAAAGCAACCGAATTAAATACTCAATTTGCGGGGTTTTTCCGGTACCGCCCACACTTAAATTCCCCACGGAAATTATTGGCACGTCAAAAGAATAACTTTTGAATGCACCTATATCATAGAGCCAATTTCGGATAAATGTAATGAGCCAATACAAAAAGGCAAGTGGAAAAAGTATTTTTCGTAGGAAATTCATACGTTATTTATCAGAATAATGTCCCATTGCAGAAATCACAAAAACCGTTACAATATCTTCCTCAACTTTATAGATCATCTGTCTTTTTGATTTATTTTACGAGACCAAAAACCAGAAAGTTCATATTTTAAAGGTTCCGGGTTTCCAATTCCTTCAAATGGTGTTTGCTCTAATTCTACTAGAATTTTTTCAAGTTTCTTTATATTGGCTTTATTACCTGATTTAAGGTGTGCTTTGATTTCTTCTTTTGCTTTTGGTTCAAAATCTACAAAATACTTCCCCATATATCATCAGTATTTAAACGGGTAAGATTTTTTTTGTTCAAATTTTTTGAACGCTCCAATATTTCAGCAACAAACTCAGGATTATAAGGGCTTTTTTCGTCTTCAGTTTCAACAAAACTAATGTCTTTATAATTACCAATAAAAGTTTTAGCAAATTCTAAGAACGCTTTGCCTTTTTTTGATCGCTCGTTTATTTTTATGGTTATTGTTGTCATGATAAAATATTTTGTTTTACAAATATACAAAAATCATGCAAATATATTTTCTTAGTAAATCATGCTATATCCGAATTGCTTTTTTTATCTTTGGATAGTTAAAGTAGAAAAATGAAACTCACCCATATACTTACCATTCTTGAAGAAATGGCACCTTTGAGCTATGCCGAAGATTTTGACAATGTAGGCCTTTTAGTTGGAAACAATAATCAAGAAATATCAGGAATATTGGTTTGTCATGATGCTTTAGAAGCCGTTATTGATGAAGCCGTTGCTAAAAAATGTAATTTGGTCGTTTGCTTCCATCCTATTTTGTTTTCGGGAATTAAAAAAATCACTGGAAAGAATTATGTAGAACGTGCACTAATAAAAGCGATTAAAAATGATATCGCTATTTATGCGGTGCATACGGCTTTGGATAATCATCCAAATGGTGTAAATAAAATTTTCTGTGATGCTTTAGGTATATTGGATTCTAAAATTTTAATTCCGAAAGAAAACTTCATTCAAAAATTAGTTACCTACACCATTCCTGAAAATGCTGAAAAATTATGCAATGCCTTATTTGAAGCTGGTGCAGGTAAAATAGGAAATTATGAAGATTGTAGTTTTTCGTCCAAAGGCGTAGGAACATATATGGGAAATGAAGATTCAAATCCTGAAATAGGCGAACGCTTTGAATTTGTAGAAACACAAGAAATTAAGATTGAAGTAACTTTTGAAAAGCATTTGCAAGCTAAAATACTGAAAGCGCTTTTTACGAATCATGTATATGAAGAAGTAGCTCATGAAATTTACCCATTAGAAAATGCACATCAAAATATTGGGTTAGGACGCGTGGGCGAACTCAAAAATGCGCTTTCGGAAACTGATTTTTTACAATTTGTCAAAGACAAGTTGGTATGTGGAGGCATTAGACATAGCACTTTTACCGGAAAAACCATAAAAAAAGTAGCTGTTTTAGGTGGAAGTGGAAGTTTTGCTATTAAAAACGCAATACGTTCAGGAGTAGATGCTTACCTAACTGCAGATCTCAAATATCATCAGTTTTATGAAGCTGAAAATCAGTTACTTTTAGCCGATATTGGTCACTTTGAAAGCGAAAGATTTACAAAAAATTATATAGTTGATTTTCTTAAAGAAAAAATCACTAATTTTGCACCCAATTCGCTTTCAAGCGGAATTATTTTATCAGAAGAAAATACAAATCCAGTTAAGTACTTTTAAATATGGCAACAATCAAAGAGATAAGCGTAGAAGATAAGTTAAGAGCCCTTTATGCTTTACAACTAGTTGATTCTAAAATTGACGAAATAAGAAATGTTAGAGGAGAATTACCTCTTGAAGTAGATGATTTAGAAGATGAGGTAGCAGGACTTTCAACACGTTTAGAAAAGTTAAAAAGCGATTTAGAAACTATTGATGAGCAAATCAAAGAAAAGAAAAATGCCATTGAAGCTCACAATGCAGCTATCAAAAAATATCTAGAACAACAAAAAAATGTGCGCAACAATAGAGAATTCAATTCTTTAACTAAAGAAGTAGAATTTCAAGAATTAGAAATTCAATTAGCTGAAAAGCATATTAAAGAAATGAAAGCTTCTATTGAGCACAGAAAAGAAGTTGTTGCTCAAACTCAAGAAAAATTAGACGGTAAAACAACGCATCTTACTCACAAAAAAGCGGAATTAAGCGACATTATGGCTGAAACCGAAAAAGAGGAAAGTTTCTTACTTAATAAATCAGCTGAGTTGAGAGGAAAAAGCGAGGAGCGTTTATTAGCCGCATACGACAGAATAAGAACCAGCGTAAGAAATGGTTTAGCTGTAGTTTCAATTGAACGAGGCGCTTCGGCAGGTTCGTTCTTTACCATTCCACCTCAAACGCAAATGGAAATTGCAGCTCGTAAAAAAATCATTACAGACGAGCACAGTGGAAGAATTCTTGTTGATGGCGTTTTAGCTGATGAAGAAAAAGTAAAAATGGAAAAATTATTTGCTAGCATTTAATTAATTTCATTCCAGAAATAAATGAAAGTCCTTTTTTTAAAGGGCTTTTTTTTTCTTTAAACCGCAAAGACGCAAAGTTTTTTTCGCAAAGTTTGCAAAGAATATCTTCTGTAGAAAACTTGCTAATCACTATTCACTATTCACTATTTACTAAAAAAACCTATCTTTGTAACATGGAAGAAAATGCCACTCGAATTAATAAATTTTTATCTGAAACAGGATTTTGTTCCCGTAGAGAAGCCGATCGTTTAATTGAGCAAGGAAGAGTTACCATTAACGGAAAAGTTCCGGAAATGGGCACGAAAGTAACCCCAAGCGATGAAGTTAGAGTAAACGGAAACTTAATTCAGGAGCGCCAAGAAAAACCTATTTATTTAGCCTTCCACAAACCTGCCGGAATTGAATGCACGACTAATTTAGATGTAAGAGATAACATCATTGATTTCATCAACTACCCTGAACGTATTTTCCCAATTGGACGTTTAGACAAAGCCAGTGATGGATTGATTTTTATGACCAACGATGGCGATATTGTAAACAAAATTCTTCGTGCTAGAAATAACCACGAAAAAGAATATATCGTAACCGTAAACCATCCTATTACCGATCGATTTATTGAACGAATGTCTAATGGAATTCCAATTTTGGAAACAATTACTAAAAAATGTAAAGTAGAACAAATAAGTAAATATGTTTTCCGAATAATTTTGACGCAAGGATTAAATCGTCAAATTAGAAGAATGTGTGAATATTTAGATTATGAAGTAACAGCTTTAAAACGTACTCGAATCATCAATATTTCATTAGACGTTGCCGAAGGAAAATACCGAAACTTAACCGATACAGAAGTTGCCGAATTAAATAAACTTATTGAACCTTCTAGTAAAACCGAAGAAGCCAGTTTACCGAGCAACAAAGGTAAGTTTACTGGGAAACGAAATTATGGCGAACGAAATCGTTAAATTCCAAGTTCCATCACATAATCATCCATAACATAGCCCTCGCCAATATCAATTACCTCGTCATTTACGATACTGAAACCTAATTTAGTATAAAAATGCAACGCACTATTGTATTTATTCACATTTAAGAAAATGGCTTTCTGATTATTTTCTTTGGCTTTTTGTTTTACCAATTCAAAAAACTGTCTACCTAAACCCGTTCCTTGTGTTTCAGGTAAGACATAAATTTTATGGATTTTTGTTTTGCAAGGTGCACTATTGATTTCAAAAGATAGAAAACCTAAATAGTTATCTTTTTCATCTTGTGCCAAATAAAACACGTGCCCTTTATCCATTAACTGAGACAATGCATTTTCGGTATAAAATCGATTAATCATGTAATCCAATTGTGCTTTTGATAAAATTGCACTATAGGCTACAGGCCAAATCTTCTTGGTTAATTCAATTACAATAGGTAGTTGATTTGCTTTTATCTGAATCAATTTCATGATGTAAAAATAAAAACAAAAAGGGCCAATCTATAAAGATTGACCCTTTTTTATTAGTTATTATGCTAAATTAATTAGCAGTCTCTAACAATTAGTTAAATTTATAGCTAAGAAAGAATTCATTTGAACCATTCGCTCTTCCTACTAATTGGCTACGTAAGCTGTACTCATAAGCATAACCTAACGCCAATTTTTTACTAACGTCAATTTTAGCTAAACCTGCAAAAGAACGATCAGTTCTATAGGTAACACCAAAATCAAAACTATCATTAAATTTAGCTGTTGTAGTAAAATCAGTTGATAAAGGAGCGCCATTTACATAACGTACCATAATCGATGGCACTAAATCAAATGAAGGCGTAATTTCAAATGTTCTACCAGCAGCTATGTAATAATGCGCTTGATCAGTTGCTGCTGTTGCATAACCATTCTCCTCTTTTGCTCTTTTAGTATCTAACATTTTTGGAGTAGACAAGGAAACAAAATAATCTTTATGTTTCAAGTAAAAACCAATACCAATATTTGGATTGAATCTAGAAATTGGTTGTAAACTTGGATCAGTAACATTATAATTATAAGTTTCTAAACCATTGGTATTTACTTCGTAGTTATTACCACCTGCTTTAATACCCATAAATAAGCTCAATGCATCATTTAATTGTACTTTGTATGAAAAGTCAACTGTTACAAAAGTTTGCTTTTCAATAAAAACGGCATCTTTTACAACTGATACACCAAAAGATAAATTTTTATTTAAAGGCGTCATAAATGAAGCAGCTTGTGTTTCTGGAGCATCTTTAACTCCCGTCCATTGTTGTCTAACACTAGTTCTAAATTGAGTTTCGCCATCTACACTAACAGCAGCTGGATTGACCAAATTTAAATGATTGTTGTAAAAAGCTAATATACTTTCTTGCTGAGCGAAGACACCACTACTTATTAAAAGTAGTAGTGCTAAGCTATAATTTTGAAATTTTTTCATTGTAAATTGATTTTACTATTTAATTATTTGGTAATATAAATCCAACCATCGTAATCTATTGAACCATTACCATCTAAATCAATTTGATAGTAATATGAAGATGCGTCAGGAATATTATTTCCATTGTTAACAAATGAACCATTCCAATCATTTTGATAGTTATTTTTACTGAAGATTAAATCTCCCCAACGGTTATAAACTTTAACAGAATTGTTTGGATAGTTTTGAATGTTATTGATAAACCAAGTATCATTTACACCATCTCCATCAGGAGTGATAGCTTCAGATACATTAATTTCAACCGTATCGCAAATATCACCTATTCCATCGTTATCAATATCCTCTTGACCTGGATTATAAGTAAATTGACAGTTATCATATCCATCTAATACACCATCATTATCATCATCATCATCACAAGCATCTCCTAAACCATCACCATCATTATCAGCTTGATCTGCATTAGCTTGTAACGGACAGTTATCATCCGTATCTAAAACACCATCATTGTCATCATCAATATCACAATTATCTGGTGCACCATCTAAATCATTATCTC